>Ga0183099_1000004_pt1 | contig 322654 bp, 312 predicted proteins | sample Biomet1_FD_127788 | JGI IMG/M metagenome (GOLD analysis project Ga0183099, IMG submission 127788) | Microbial communities from bioreactor (seeded with anoxic lake sediment) at LBNL, California, USA - Biofuel metagenome 1 | ecosystem: Engineered > Bioreactor > Anaerobic > Unclassified ...
GACCTTTGAGGCTGATTTACCCACGATTTTCCACGATAAGGACCTGAAAAAAGTCACGGTTAACGTGGGTACCTTAAAAGCGGGTGATGCGAAAACGTATCAAGTCAGTCGAAAAACTGACGGCACGATCACCACAACGCCACTGCCAACGACAGGCAACTTGCCAACGACAGGTGCTACTAACACAGCAACAAAAACTAGCACACCATTACCGTCAACTGGTGAAAAAATGACACCAGTTTTGATGGTGCTTGGGCTGGACGTATTAGCAACAGTGCTTATTATCACCATCAAACATCGCAAAGCCGCTAAAAATGTACTGGCATTAATCTTGCTTATCGTAGGACTGGGCAGTGCTGCCTCTGTCAATGCGGCAGAAAAGACCTATCATCATCGTGATGAAGTACGTAATCATGCGGTTGAATTAGGGGGTGCAACCCATGTGTTCCACTTAGCCGCTGAGGGCGATTTCGAAAACGATGTAACACCAACACCTGTCACTTACAAGATGACATTCGATAGCAACGGCGGTTCAGATGTTACACCAGTAACAGATTTGGCGGAGGGTGCAACAGTCACTGAACCAATCGCCCCAAGCAAAACAGGTTATACTTTTGATGGTTGGTACGAACAGTCAGATTTTTCAGAAACAGCTTGGGACTTTGCGACAGATAAAATGCCAGCCAAAGACGTTACACTTTATGCCAAATGGACGCCAACAACTTACGCAATTTCTTATGAATTGAATGGTGGCACAAATTATCCTAGCGCTATTACTAGCTATACAATAGCATCACAAACGATTACTCTAGGTACACCAAGTAAATTTGGTTTTGTCTTTGATGGCTGGTATGATACTGCCAATTTTGACAATGTAGCAGTGACTGACATTGCGACAGGGTCAACTGGCGACAAGGAACTCTATGCGAAATGGTCAGTTGACCCCGCAGCACCCGTGACTGATGGCACACCAGAAATCGGTGAAACAGTTACCTTTGCAGGTACAGACTGGCGTATCCTCAAACTTGATATGGACGAGGAGCCTAGCAACGGCAATCAAGCACTCGTTATCAAAGAACAAGCCCTAACCGCTCAAGAAACTGGTGATGGCAATATTATGGTGCAGTTTGACACCACAGCAACAACTTGGGATAGTCCATATTTCCACGATGATTCGACCTCAACAGGTTATGGTGAAAGTCATCTCAAAGCCGTGATTGACAGCTACTATAACACGTCTATCGCGCCAACTTACAGCAATTACGTCCTACCCGTTGATTTAGATTTACCAAATTGGTCACGTTATAGCGATAATATTTTGTTTGATCAATATGTTAGCACTCTTCCGCTAACTTACAATAACTGGTACTGGCAAAAATCACAGTCTTACTATACAGATAACCGTTTTCCAACCTCTTTGACACCCTTAACAACCATAAAACAACAAGCCTTCGCTTTAAGTTATGGCGATATCCAAAGTTTGGATAAAAGCACGTTTTATGATGATAATCTGAATTGGAACTCGAATGCCAACCAAAGTGACACCGGTTATTACAGTACTTTGTTAGACTTTACAGCTATTGATGCCAACTACCCTTACTTTTGGCTTCGGTCGGCCGGCATCTACTATTATTTTGCGGGCGCGGTCTACTTTGGCTACTTCAGCTACTACGATTCTGTGGACCGCGGCCTGCCGGTTCGTCCCGCTTTAGCCATCCAATTAAGTTAACAATCTAGCATCTATCATCTCATATCTCACTGCCGAAAAGGCAGTGGGGGCAAGCATTTGAATCAGATGTTTTGCCAAAATAAAGTAACTCTCTTATTCGTTTGAGCAAGAAAGTTTAAAGTCTGGAATCAATCGGACTAGGGCGTAAAAGTGAGAGGAATTTGGAGAAGCGAAATCAAAAAAAGACAATTAAGCAGTCGTATTAATATCTTGAAGAGGAGAGAAAGTTGGGGTTAAAAACACACCATCCGGGTGATAGCCCACTTAAGGTACTGACGTATGGCAATGATCTGATGAGCTATGTCTTACGCGTTACACAAAATTCACCCAAACAATATCGTTTCACCTTTATTACTCGGTTACAAAATTTGACCATGGACGTTGTTGAGCTGATGCTCTTAGCCAACAATATCTATGTCACTAAGGCGAATATCACAACCACCGCTGAAAAACGTCTGAGCTATCAGCACCAGGCGTTAAGTAAGCTCCAAGCACTCAACTACTTTAGTATGGAGGCACAAAAATATCAGGCGATAACCTTTAAACACGCTACACAAATTAATAAGCAAGGAATCATCTGTATTCAGTATTTACAAGCTTGGATTAAAAGTGATCGAAGTCGCTATCAGAAAATTTATGCCTCCCTATCATGATTCTTTTGAAACGGTCACACATTGACACTAGGCGGACATCGTCGCGAGTTTTTGGCTTCGGTCGGCCGGCAACAACTATTATAATGCGGGCGCGGTCAACAATGGCAACTTCAACAACAACAATAATGTGAACAACAGCCTGCCGGTTCGTCCCGATTGACCTTATAATGTGGAACAAAACGAGGCGCATGGTGTATTCAAATCGTTTTGTCAGAGTCAAGGTAAAGGAATGTGTGTGAAGTCTGTCTTTTCCTACGTTTAGGGAGACAATAGGGCAAGACAGACTTCGTCCGACAGATTGCAAAATCTGTAAAAAATAGTGGGCTGATATCTTTACGCACATGTGAATGTGTTTAAAGGCATCCGGTGTGAAATCTATACCCAGTCTACAAAATGCTATCGAATTCCCTGGGAACAAGTGCCATCGAAAGCACTTGTTTCATACTGATATAGTGATACTCAAATACCTAAAAAAGAAAACACTTTGGGCTGATTTTCGCCATTTTGTCGATTAACTGATGGCACCTTTGTTACCTTTATTCGTCGATTGGAAGCGATGCTTTCAATTATCTTTGCGCTTTAGCATTGGCACTTTTCGCTTTAGCGCATTACGTGCCATGCGATATACAGTAGACTTGATTTTTGAAAAAAATCTTAGTCGCTGGATTACCACTTAGCCGTTGAATAACTGACAAAAATCATCTCAAAAATCGTGTTCCTTTTTTAGATACCTTAGTATAATCATGCTAAAATGGCTTAGCAATGGAGAAAAATGAATTTTGAACAGCTTACCTCTTTATCTGCTCTATATCAAGCACATTTAAGGGCACGTAAAGGACAACGTCATAAAGGTGAAGTCATTCGTTATGACTTGCACGCCATGGAAAATTTGATCAAACTTCAAAAGAAACTTGAAACAGGTAGACTAAAGCGGATAAAGTACTATCATTTTAAGGTTTATGACCCAAAAGTGAGAGACATCTATGCGACGAACTATGAAACGCGTGTTTTATTACATGGTATCTGTGATGAAATTTTAGAGCCTCTCGTCAGCAAGCGTCTGATTTATGATAATGCTGCTTGTCAGAAAGGCAAAGGGACACATTTTGCCCTCAAACGTTTCACACATTTTATGGTTCAGCATTATAAAAGACATGGTCAATCAGGGTATATCCTAAAATGTGACATTCATAAATACTTTGACTCTATCAATCATGCGGTGCTCAAGAAAAAACTGGCACGTGTTATTAAAGATAGACGTATTCTAGCGCTTTTAGATATGATTATTGACAGTTATCATACGGTAGGAAAGGAGGGGGTGGGTCTTCCTTTGGGAAATCAGACCAGTCAATGGTTTGCTATTTTTTATCTTGATCGGCTAGATCGCTTCTTAAAAGAAGAGAAACGCCTACTTCATTATAGTCGCTATATGGATGACTTTGTCATGATACATCAGAGCAAACAAGTTTTAAGACAGGTTTGGTCAGAAATCAAGCAGGAACTAGAAAAAGAAAAATTAACCTTAAATCCCAAAACACAACTCACCAAACTTTCAAATGGTGTGACATATTTAGGATTTCGTTTTTCCCTGAGTGAGACAGGAAAAGTCATTCGTCGATTAAGAGGACAGTCAAAAATCCGAATGAATAAACGAGTTAAACAGGTTTTAAGAGACTATGAAAGTGGTACTATCAAATTTGAGCAGCTTCAAAGTACTTTGATGAGCTATCAGGGGCATCTCAAGTACGGGACGACCTATCGTTTACGACAGAAAAATAGGCGACTTTGTTGGCGTTTAGGGAAAAATAAAAGTATGGATAGGTAATAGATGTACACCAGTCACTAATTGAAGTGACTGGTTTTTTATACAAGTTGGAACAAGAAGTTGTACGCGATATACTCAGTCAGGCTAATTTTGAAATCTTGGCTAACTTCGGCATATGGCATCAAAAACCCCACATGACAGCCTTTCAAAGGCTATCAATGTGGGGCGTAGACATGATGAAAGCTTATAGGTCGATTTCAAGCAAGATAGGGGTGTGGTCTTGTCTAGCACCGGAGTCAATCATGTCAGATGCACTGATATGTTCAGCAATACGATCTGAGGTGATGAAATAGTCAATCCGCCACCCTGCGTTGTTGATTTTACTTGTTTTAGAGCGTTGTGCCCACCAAGAATAAACATTTGGGATTTGTCCATGGACATGTCGGAAAGTATCCGTAAATCCTGCTGCTAGTAAATTTGTAAAGCCTTGACGTTCTTCATCTGTAAAACCAGGTGAATTGCGATTATTATTAGGATGTGCCAAGTCAATTTCGAAGTGAGCGACATTATAGTCACCTGTCGCAATGACTGGTTTTTTTGCGTCAAGTTCAAGGAGGTAATCTCGGTATTTCTCATCCCAAATTTGGCGTTCTGCTAGGCGTTTCAAGCCATCACCTGCATTGGGCGTATAGACTTGGGTCAGGTAGAAATTATCAAATTCTAAGGAAATAATGCGACCTTCACTGTCCATTGTCGAAGGCGCACCGATTTCTGGCGTTTCAATGGTGACAGACAACTCTTGTTTGTAGAGAAACATTGTCCCAGCATAGCCTTTGCGAGCAGGCTCAACGGATGAACGCCATGCGATGGCATAACCAGGGAACCGCTCAGCTAGGATTTTTAAGTGTTTTTTGGTTGGGCCTTTGGCAGATAGTTTGGTTTCTTGAAGGGCGATGACATCTGCGTTCAGGTCTGCGAGGTTTGTTAGGACAGCTTGCGAGAGTTGGGCACGTGGGGAATCGCTGGTTAAGGCAGCGTTTAGGGAATCAATATTCCAAGAGATAAATTTCATTTTCATAGGTTTTATTATACCAGAAATCTGGTGTTTTTAAGGGGAAAAGCCCTTGATCACAATAGGAATCGCAAAAAACAGCAAATGGCTTGTTGTTCTTTTCCAATCTTTAAGATTTATTGTTTAGGTATTTGAGTATAGCATCTCTCATTTATTGTTCTTTGTAGTCAATATCCGTATCGACTATGAGACAGGCGACTTAGTTTCTTTAACATGTCTGACTGTTCTGGCGCTAAAATGATGTTATTGGCTCACATCACTTTAGTAACTTCTATATTCAGGCGACTTAAAGTAAAGGAGGGGATTACTTAATATCTATTATTCCAGCCAGCTGAACCACCAGTCAAGGATTTGCTTCAGTATTATTTGCTATACTTGTTGCAGTTTGTCCTCAGTTTACCTAAATTGTTCCTGTTTTTTATTAACGTATAAGGCATTCCCGTAATATTTTCCACCTTCAACTGCTATCATCTCATCTTCTGAGCGTGTTGAAATCTTATCAAGTGCTACGATGTTGTTCAATGAATTTTCGTTTGTCATAATATTCCTCCTGATGACTTCATCACATTGTCTTTTTGGCAATCTGAGGGGAGATGATTGGTTTCATCATAGAATAGCCATTCTAAAGTCGGTCAACTCTATAAATTAAGTTTAGAATCAACATTCTGTTGATTTGGTTTGTCATACAGTGCGTCAAAATCCTTATATTATAAGGTATCCGGCTCATGATTTGGAACAAACTAGCTTGTGTTAACATTTTGTTGATCAACAGTTCATCACAAAAAATTGCAGTAATGCTATTACATTAAAATATGGTATAATAGTAATGATTACGGCGTCTCATCTGACGTCTTGAAAGAGGACTATACATTGACTGACACTAATGCAACGACTTCAAAAGAAACTTTTTATATTACCACACCAATTTACTATCCTTCTGGTAAATTACATATCGGTAATTCTTATACAACGATTGCTTGTGACGTGCTGGCACGTTACAAACGTTTAATGGATTTTGACGTTTTTTATTTGACCGGAACAGATGAGCATGGTCTGAAAATTGAACAAAAAGCGAATGAACTCGGTATCTCACCTCAAACCTATGTTGACGGCATGGCTGCTGACATGAAGAAATTGTGGGCAACGCTTGATATTTCCTATGATAAATTTATTCGGACAACAGACGATTATCATGAAAAAGCGATTGCAGATATGTTTGAACGTTTGATTGCACAAGATGACATCTATCTTGGTGAATATGATGGTTGGTATTCAGTTTCCGATGAAGAGTATTTCACTGAATCTCAACTTGCTGAAGTTTATCGTGATGAAAATGGGGTGATGATTGGCGGTAAAGCGCCAAGTGGACATGAAGTTGAGCGTGTGAAAGAAGAATCTTATTTCTTCCGGATGAGTAAGTATGCTGACCGTTTGTTGGCTTACTATGAATCGCATCCTGATTTCATCCAACCTGAATCACGTAAAAATGAAATGATTAACAACTTCATCAAACCAGGTTTAGAAGACTTGTCATTGTCACGAACAACTTTCACTTGGGGTGTGCCAGTTAAATCAAATCCTAAACACGTTGTTTATGTTTGGTTTGATGCGCTTGCTAACTATATCACAGCACTTGGTTATGGTAGTGATGACACCACGAATTTCGACAAGTTCTGGCCAGCCAATGTTCACATGGTTGGTAAAGAAATTGTTCGTTTCCACACCATCTATTGGCCAATTATGCTGATGGCACTTGATTTGCCATTGCCTAAGCAAGTTTTCGGACACGGCTGGTTGCTCATGAAAGATGGCAAAATGTCTAAATCTAAGGGCAATGTCGTTTATCCAGAAATGTTAGTCGCGCGTTATGGTCTCGATGCCTTACGTTATTATCTCATGCGTGCTGTACCGTTTGGTAGTGATGGTATTTTCACTCCGGAAGATTTTGTTAATCGTGTCAATTATGACTTGGCAAATGACCTAGGGAATCTCCTTAATCGGACGGTTGCCATGATTAATAAATATCAAGCGGGTCAAATCCAGACACCAGAAACACAGACAGCCTTTGACGGTAAACTGCAATCAGTGATTGAAACAGCTATTGAGAACTACCATACCTCAATGAATAAGATGGAGTTCAATGTTGCGCTCAATGAAATCTGGACGATTATTTCACGTTCTAATAAATATATTGATGAGACAACACCTTGGATTTTAGCTAAAGATGAGAGCAAATCAGCTGAGTTAAATAGTGTTATGTATCACTTAGCTGAAAGTTTACGCATCGTTGCTGTCTTGTTACAACCTTTCATGCGCACAACATCTCAAGCTATTTTTGGACAACTCGGTCTTGACTCAGCAGAATCACAATTAACAAATTTAGCTTTTGGTTATGAATTTGTTGCACCAGTTGTCAGCAAAGGTGAGCCAATCTTCCCACGTTTAGATGCGGAAGAAGAAGTTGCTTATATTAAAGCACAAATGCAAGCAACATCTCCAGCAGTTGAAACAACTGAATTCGACCCAACAGAAACGACTTTGGTCTCTGATAAAAAAGCCATTAAATTTGATGATTTTGAAAAAATTGAAATTAAAGTAGCAGAAGTTATCGCTGTTGAAAAAGTTGAAGGCTCTGACAAACTCTTAAAATTCGAATTGGATGCGGGCGATGAAGGTCACCGTCAAATCTTGTCTGGTATTGCAAAATTCTATCCAAACCCTCAAGAATTGGTCGGTCTGAAATTGCAAATTGTTGCGAATTTGAAACCGCGTAAGATGATGGGCTTGCTGTCACAAGGGATGATTTTATCAGCTGAATCAGATGATCAATTGACATTATTGACAGTTTCACCAGAAGTTGCTAACGGTAGTGTTGTAGGTTAAAAATGGCGATAACTACTGAAATCTGTGAGTTGCTGATTCTGGTCATGAATATCGTAGCCGTTTTGGTCTTGATTTGTGGCGTCGTCAAGGCAACAGTCAAATTTATCAAAAATGAGGTGAGTCATGCTGATAAGGCGAGTGTTTTGCGCACAATCAAAAATGACCTTGGGGCTTACGTTTTATTCTCCTTAGAAGTTTTGATTGCAGCAGATATCGTTGAAAGTATTATTAAACCAACTTTTGAGGACATTGGTAAACTTGCAGCTTTGGTCGTGATTCGCACAGTCATTTCTTATTTTTTAGGTAAGGAAATTGATCAGGAAACAGAAAAGAATTGATAAGAAGGAATAAGGAGGAGACTCCTTATTTTGGTATTTCACAAGATGATAAGAGAATTGAAACGGGGTGAGTCCCTACCGTGGACACTATTATTAAACGCTGACCCAGATCGTGCGATTGTCGAGGCTTATATGTCAAAGTCTCGTGTGTTTGTTGCTGAAAATGGTGAGCAGGCTATATTAGGCGTGTTAGTGCTGATGCCATTGTCAGAAAACCATCACTATGAAATTATGAATGTGTCTGTTGATCTAGCCCACTTTAGGCAAGGTATCGGCAGAGCCTTGATGACTGATGCGCTTACGACTATTCAATCACGTGACGCTCAAGCTGTGATTTGGATAAGAACGGGAGACTTGACGGTCGATGCGATTGGTTTATATGAATCCGTCGGATTTGAAATTGTTGACGTGATTAAGGATTATTTTGTGACGCATTATGCTGAGCCGATTTATGAGAACGGTGAGCTATTGCGCAATCAAGTGGTGATGAGGCTAGGATAATGACTTTATATGATGACGTGAAAGCTCACTATTTTAATGTGCCGATGACGGGTGATATCCTTGAAGATGTCAAGCGCGTTTGTACTGCAAATCAAGCGACACATGCCTATTTGTGGCGGCATTTATTAAATGTTGCTAATGAGGCGAAAAAGCTTGCGAAACGGTTTGATTTTGATGGAGATGCGGTGGCTCAATTCTTTATCAATTATTTATATCATAGTGATTTATTGGTGATGCCTCCATGGTTAATCGAGGCGCATGATTTTTATGAGGACAATTAATTTTGGACTATCATGAGGCGTGTGATGGGTGAGAAAGTGCGAAAATCTGTACTTTTTGGTATAATAGAGACAATGGAAACTTTACAAGAAAAATTAAGAGCGTTTCAGATTAGTTTTGATAAGCCTGAGCTATTAGAAGAAGCTTTTACACATAAATCTTATTATTTTGAGCATAAAAATTCGAGTGTCTTTCATAATGAGCGCTTAGAATTTTTAGGGGATGCAGCGCTAGGGTTTATCGTTGTTGAATATCTTTACAAAGCCTATCCACATGAGCGTGAGGGTGTTTTAACTGAAAAGAAAATTTCAATCGTTCGCAGAGAGTCTCTTGCGGACTTTTCGCGTAAACTAGGGTTTGATCAGTATTTGAAACTCGGGAATGGTGAAGAAAAAGGTGGTGGTCGTGAAAATGATGCCAATCTGGAAAATTTATTTGAGGCTTTTCTAGGTGCCTTGTTGATGGATAAAGATTTGGCTGCAGTTAAAAAATTTATTTATGATGTGATGATTCCTGAGATTGAAAATGGGTCTTATGATAAAGTCACGGACTATAAATCTGCCTTACAAGAGATTTTTTATACAGCAGGCCAAATTGATAAAAACAATAAAATTCCACTTGAATATATCGTCGTTGGGAAAAGTGGTCCGGTGCATGCGCCTGTTTTTGAGGTGGATGTGGTATTTGAGGGACGCGCTATTGGTCGCGGCAAAGGAAAATCTAAGAAAATTGCGGAGCAAGATGCGGCACGTTCAGCTTTCTTAAAACAGAAAAATCAACAAAAGGGTAACTAGGCATGTATTTGAAACAAATCGAAATGGTCGGTTTTAAATCTTTTGCTGATCGGACAAAAATTACTTTTGATACGGGTGTGACAGCGATTGTCGGGCCAAATGGTTCGGGTAAGTCAAATGTCACCGAGAGTTTACGTTGGGCATTGGGCGAGCAGTCTGCTAAAAGTCTCCGTGGCGCTAAAATGCCAGATATTATTTTTGCAGGCACGCAAAAACGCCGTGCGCTCAACTATGCAGAAGTCATTGTCACCTTTGATAATGCCGACAGTTATCTACCAAGTGAGGCAACAGTTGTCATTACACGTCGGCTATATCGTAACGGTGATAGCGAGTTTTTGATTAACGGCAAAAAAGTCCGACTGAAAGATGTTCATGAATTGTTCACGGATACCGGTCTTGGTCGTGATAGCTTTTCAATCATTTCCCAAGGGAAGATAGAGTCGATTTTTAACAGCAAACCAGAAGAACGTCGCGCCATTTTTGAAGAAGCCGCGGGTGTTTTAAAGTACAAAAATCGTAAGAAAGAAACAGAATCTAAATTATCAGCGACACAAGAAAACATGGACCGCTTAGACGATATCATCTATGAGTTAGATGGTCAGCTAACGCCCTTGCGTGCGCAACGTGATGTCGCACTTAAATTCCGTGAATTCGATGATAAACGTGCGACACTTGAAATATCTGTTTTAGTCGCACAAATCATTGCTGAAAAAGTCAGCTATGAAAGTGCGCAAGCGCAATTTAAAGAAGTGCAGCAGACCTTAGCTCAGCTTGATGCGGCACAGGAAGTCTTTGAGCGAGATGTGCTTAAATTAAAACAACAACGTTCAGCCGTTGAATCAGAACAAGAAAAATTACAGACTGAGATTTTACAATTCACAACAGCAAAATCTGATTTTCAGTCCAAAATTGATATTTTTCACAGTCAAGCTCAGATGTCCCAAAAGTCTGCGGCAGAACGTGAGGCACGCATCGCAAATCTCACAAATAAAGTAGCTGAGATTTCTGAGAACCTGACAAGTTTAACGGATAAACTTGAAAAAAAACAAGTCTTAAAAGATGATTTGGAAACGCAGATTCAAACTCTACAAGGCAAATTAAATAATTTTTCTGAAAATCCAGATGATGTCATTGAGCGTTTGCGAGCGGCATTTGTGGACTTAGTAAACCAAGAAGCTCAGCTCTCTAATGCCATTACCAAAAACACATCAGAGTTAGATAATATCAGAGCGAATGCTGCCAGCAAGTCTGATGAAAATCAAGCATTATCTGAAAAATATGATAGCTTAAAAGTAGAGTTAGCGGCAACAAACCAACGCTCGGAAACCCTGAAACTAGAGTTAGACCAGCTTTTAAGCCAGTACAGTACAGCAGATACGCAATTCAAAAAGTTAGAAGCAGATATTAGTCAGACACAGAATCATTTGTTTTCGGCTATGGATGAGCTGAATAAAGGTAAGGCACGTTTAACGAGTCTGGAAAATATCCGGGCTAGTCATGCCAATTTTTATCAAGGTGTTAAAGCCGTCTTACAAGCCTCTGATAAGTTGCCGGGGATAATTGGTGCAGTGGCTGATTTGGTGAGCTTTGATAAGCAGTATGCCACGGCTATGGATATTGCGTTGGCAGGGGGCGCTCAAAATATTATCGTTTCAGATGAGCAATCCGCGAAATCAGCCATTAATTTCCTAAGAGCGCAACGCTTAGGACGTGCGACCTTCCTACCCTTGACGACAATTAAACCGCGTCATTTTGGCAATACGAATCAGGTTGCCAATATGCCAGGTTTCATTGATACAGCACAAAACTTAGTCACCTATGATGAAAAAATTGCACCAGCAATTTCAAATTTATTAGGGAGTATCCTTATTGTTGATACGAATGATCATGCGACAAAAATTGCCCGTGCATTGAATTTTACAGCCCGGATCGTTGCCCTAGATGGCACAGAAATTAGACCTGGTGGATCTTTCTCAGGTGGTGCAAATAAGAAAAACTCGACGACTTTTACCAATGTCGAAATTGATGATTTGACACAAAAAGTTGCAGCTTTGGACCAGACTGTTCGCGGTTTTGAAAAAGACTTACAAGACTTACAATATCAAAAAACAGCCTTGACCACGACTTTAGCAGACTTACGTCAAAAAGGTGAAGCAGCAAGGTTAGAAAGTCAAGAATACAGCTTAAAAGCGCAAGCACTCTTGGAAAGTAAGCAAGATTTAGAAAGTCGTTTGGCCTTATCCAATGCGTCTGATGAGCAATCCCTTATTGACAAGCTTACACTTGAAAATGACGCGCATCAGTCTGCTCTTGCTGTGATTCAAGATAAGAAAACACAGATTAATACCGACATTTCCGAAGTGAAAAGTAGTCAGTCACAAGTCAAACTACTGACGGAGAGCTTGCGCCGAGAGTTGCAAGATAGTCAACTGAAACTTTCTGAAATCACATCCGATGTTCGTCATACGACAGGTGAAATCAAACGGTTAACTGTTGAGAAAGGCACATTGGACGCTGAGGTTGAGGCCTTAACGAGACAAAATGAGACCAATGCATCAGATTTAAATGATGAGACGCGTCTCAAAAGTTTGACATCTAATCTCACCCAAGTTGCGGACAAACTAGAGGCAGCTAATATGAAACTCGTCAGTCTACGTTTCGAGCGCGAAGATTTGACTGCCCAAATCGAAGATTTGGATGATGTAAATGCGGTGAATATTAAGCAACGTCAAGACCAATTAGCTCAGAAAACAAGACTGGAATTGTCACTTGAAACGTCTGAAAACAAATTGAGAAGTCGTCAAAACAAACTGGTTAATGACTATCAAATGAGTTTTGATGCTGCGCAGAAACAAGCAGAAGACTTAGTTAGTCTGCCAGAAAGTGAACGTCAGTTGCAAGCCTTAGAAGTGCAAATCAGAAAACTCGGGCCAATTAATCTAGGAGCAATTGAACAATTTGATGAAGTTAATGAACGCCGTGAGTTTCTCAATACGCAAAAAGAAGATTTGCTTAAAGCTAAAGCATTGCTAGAATCTACAATCAATGATATGGATGATGAAGTAAAGGTTCGCTTTAAATCAACTTTCGAGGCAATCAGAGAATCGTTTCAAAAGACTTTCACGCAAATGTTTGGTGGTGGTCAGGCTGACCTGATTTTAACGTCTGAGAATTTATTAGATGCTGGGATTGAGATCGCTGTTCAGCCACCCGGTAAAAAACTTGCCAGTCTCAACCTCATGAGTGGGGGCGAAAAATCCCTAACGGCGCTTGCCTTGCTGTTCGCCATTATACGTGTTCGGACAGTACCATTCGTCGTCCTTGACGAAGTTGAAGCGGCGTTAGATGAGGCGAATGTTAAACGTTTTGGAGATTATATGACGCGTTTCGACGAAAGCAGTCAGTTTATCGTTGTGACCCACAGAAAAGGGACAATGAAGGCGGCTAAAGCGATGTATGGTGTAACCATGCAGGAAGGTGGCGTCTCGAAGATTGTTTCAGTTAAGCTAAAAGATTTTGTGGCAACAGATAAATAATAAAAATAAGAAAGAGGCCCTTTAAAATGTCAAAAATAAAATTATTAGCACTAGATTTAGATGGGACCTTATTGACGCACGACAAGCAGATTTCTGTTGAAAATAGAGTTGCCATTAAACAAGCACAAGCAGCAGGTGTTCATGTCGTGATTACAACCGGTCGACCATTAAAAGCGATTGAGCATATCTTGACTGAGCTAGATTTACTCGTGGCATCAGAATACTCGATTACCTTTAACGGTGGCTTGGTTCAGCGTAATAACGGGGAGATTTTGTCGAAGAAAACTTTTTCTTATGATGATTTAGTAGAGATTCACGAGGTACTTGCGCAACTTGACTTGCCACTTGATGTCATTTCTGAGGGTATCGCTTATGAAACTAACCCTAACTCACTTTACCAGAGTTTCAGTCCTTTTCTTGATTTTTTCGAAGGGCCATTTGATATGATACCTCGGGATATTATCTTTAATAAGGCTGTCAGCGCGATTAATGCGGACTTTCTGGACCAACAAATTCCTCAAATTCCAGTCGCTTTAAAGGAAAAGTATGAGATTTTCAAGTCTCGGGATATTCTGCTAGAAATCATGCCTAAGGGCGTGGTTAAGTCTTTCGGTCTTGACAAGCTAACAACTATTTTAGGTATTGATCAAACGGCTGTTATGGCAATGGGAGATGAGGAAAATGATTTGGCTATGCTAGAATGGGCAGGGCTTGGTATTGCGATGAAGAATGCAACCCCTGAAGTTAAAGCATTGGCAGATGTTGTCGCACCAGTTACAAATGATGAACATGGCGTTGCTTGGGCAATTCAGACTTATATATTGGAGGATTAAATGGGCTTATTTGATAAAATTTTTGGTAAAAAAGTTGCAGAACAGATTGAAGAAAATGCATCAGCAGATATTTTCAAATTTGATTTAACAGAAAAAGAAGCAACAACCGATGCTGAGACTGCACCAGAATCCGAGTCTGTAATTGTCAGTGAACCAATATCTGAAATTGAAATTGAACCTAAATCAGTATCAGAAAAAGAAATTGAAACGATAGAAGTTGTCGCAGAAACGGCTGATGTCGAAGTTGAGGCTGAACTCAAGCCTGAAATTGAGCCTGAAACGCCAAAACAAATCGAGGAGAAATACGAAAAATCATTGAAAAAAACGAGCAAGTCATTTGGCGCCCGTTTTAATGAATTCTTAGCGAATTTTCGTTCTGTTGACGAAGCATTCTTCGAAGATTTAGAAGATACGCTCATTATGAGTGATGTTGGTGTTGATGTGGCAACACAGCTGACAGATGATTTGCGGCGAGAAGTTAAACTTCAAAATGCCAAGTCAAAAGACGATGTGAAACGTGTCATCATTGAAAAAATGGTCGATAATTTTGGAGAGTCTGGTCTGAATACACGGCTCAATCTTCAGGATGGTCTAACTGTGATGTTATTTGTTGGGGTCAACGGTGTAGGGAAAACAACAACGATTGGTAAACTGGCGAACCGTTACAAGCATGAAGGTAAAAAAGTCTTGCTTGCGGCAGCTGATACTTTCCGTGCTGGGGCCAGAGACCAATTGGTCGAATGGGCACGTCGTAGTGGTGTTGATGTTGTTGTTGGTAAAGAAAACTCTGACCCAGCGTCTGTTGTTTTTGATGCGGTCAAACGTGCTAATACTGAACAATTTGATGTTTTACTGATTGATACAGCTGGTCGTTTACAAAATAAAGATAACTTGATGAAAGAACTTGAAAAAATGGGTAAAATCATCAAGCGTGAGTTACCAGATGCGCCACATGAAACCTTGTTAGCCCTAGACGCAACAACAGGTCAAAATGCGATTTCTCAAGCTAAAGAATTTTCAAACGTCACACCATTGACTGGCATTGTCTTAACAAAACTTGATGGTTCAGCAAAAGGTGGGATCATCTTAACGATTCAACAAATTTTACAAATTCCTGTTAAATTAGTCGGACTTGGTGAGGGAATACAAGACTTGGAAGACTTTGATGAGGCACTATTTGTCAAAGGGATTTTCCAAGACCTTATTTAGCCTGGCATTATCAGGAGCATTTACAAAACACTTGAAAAATAGTAAAATGGGAGAGTATCCTATAGTGGGATAGTGTTCAAATTATTCTAGTTCATACCTGTTAGCCATGGTTAACAAGCCAGTCATTGAACGCTTAAAAGCGCTCAAACGATTGCCTTGTACCATTTGGCAAGGTATCAAAATCTCGGAGGAAGACATGTCGTACGCAAACCTGAAGTTATTTGCACTCAGCTCAAACCAAGAACTGGCTAAAAAAATCGCTAGAAACATGGGACTCGATCTCGGAAAATGCAATGTTAAAACTTTCAGTGACGGTGAAATTCAAATCAATATTGAGGAGTCAGTTCGTGGCAGTCATGTCTTTCTGATTCAATCAACATCTAGTCCAGTCAATGAAAACTTGATGGAATTGTTGATTATGGTTGATGCTTTGAAACGTGCCTCTGTTGGCTCGGTTAATGTTGTCATGCCTTATTATGGCTATGCACGTCAAGACCGCAAAGCACGTCCACGCGAACCTATCACATCAAAATTGGTCGCAAATATGCTCCAAAGAGCAGGCGTTGATCGCTTAGTGACGATTGACCTCCATGCGTCACAAATTCAAGGTTTCTTCGATATTCCAGTTGACCACCTCATGGGTGCGCCACTCATTGCAGACTATTTTGATCGTCTCGGTTTGACCGGTGTTAATGGGGATGTCGTGGTTGTCTCGCCTGACCATGGTGGGGTAACACGCGCACGTAAATTGGCTGACTTCTTGAAAACACCGATTGCGATTATTGACAAACGTCGGCCACGTGCCAATGTTGCTGAAATTATGAATATTATCGGCGATGTCAAAGGTAAAAAATGTGTCCTCATTGATGATATGATTGACACAGCAGGGACAATCACACTTGCAGCTAACGCCCTTAAAGAACTTGGCGCAACTGAAATTTATGCCTCTTGTACACACGGTGTCTTGTCAGGACCAGCACTTGAGCGTATTGAAAATTCAGCAATTACGAAATTAGTTGTCACAGACACTATTGAGTTACCAGATAGCATTCGTGAATCTGAAAAAATTACTGAAATTTCAATCTCAGCGCTAATTGCTGATGCCATTGTCAGAATTCACGAAAATCGTCCTTTGTCACCATTGTTTGCGATGCGTGTCAAATCAGAAGATATAGTCTAAACGCCAGTTGGCGTTTTTTGGTAAAGTCATGAAGATAGAAACATTAGCCAAACTATTCCCAATTAAAAAAGGGATAAGTGAAAACGCCTCAGACCTCAATTTTGAAAACGAGGGTAGGCCATTTCATATCGCGAAAAATGAACTGACACAACGGGAAATCAGTCTATTTAATGATGTTCTGTTTCAAGCCCCCAAATTTGATTTTTCTCACCTATCTCATGGCACCTATCGTGTGATACAGTTCAAATCTCAAAACTTTTCTGAAATCGCTGAAAATCTATCCCTGATTTTCCCAGGTATCGTGAGGGTTAAACAAATCTCATCCACTTACGGCATCGCCATTGAAAAAATGTCAGCAGAACGCCTGAGCGAGGGAGAAATTAAGCAAGTTCTTGGGACCCTAACTCAGGATTTAGGGGTGAAATGTGAGTACTATTTGGGGTTGTTTGCAGATCAAACGGAACTCAGCACGCTTTATCCGACTGAGCAAAACAACTTTGATCAGGGCCTCAGTTTTTCAGAATCGCTTATTAAAGCTGGTCTCGCCAAAGTCACCAGTCCGCCATTAACCAAAATTAAGCAAGGGCTTTTGACCGACATAGAGGCGCAGGATTTAATCACACAGCTCTATCAACATGACGGCAACCAGCTAAAAACAGCCAAGGCTATGTATATCCACCGTAATACACTGACACAAAAGATTAAGAAATTTGAACGACAGTATGGCTTGACATTAAGCGGGAGCGATTTGGTCTTGCTTTACAGTCTGATTTGAGTCGTACAGACTTGGATATCAAGTTGAAAAAACGATGAAATTATCGTAAAATAAAGCATACTAACACTAACCAACAGAAAGAATATTATGACCTTTAACCATCAAGCAATAGAAAAAAAATGGCAAGCCTTTTGGGCTGACAATCAGACCTTTAAAACGGGGACGGATAAAAATAAACCGAAATTCTATGCCCTAGACATGTTCCCTTATCCAAGTGGGGCTGGTCTTCACGTCGGTCACCCAGAGGGCTATACGGCGACAGATATTCTCAGTCGTATGCGTCGGGCACAAGGCTACAATGTTCTGCACCCAATGGGCTGGGACGCTTTCGGTCTCCCTGCTGAACAATATGCCATGGATACTGGTAATGATCCTGCCGAGTTCACAGCGAAAAATATCGCGACTTTCAAGCGCCAAATCAATGCCCTAGGTTTCTCATACGACTGGGAACGCGAGATTAATACGACGGATCCAGACTACTACAAATGGACGCAGTGGATTTTCACCAAACTCTATGAAAAAGGCTTGGCTTATGAGGCAGAAGTTGCCGTCAACTGGGTAGAAGAACTAGGCACAGCTATCTCAAATGAAGAAGTCCTGCCTGACGGCACATCAGAGCGTGGTGGCTATCCAGTCGTTCGCAAACCCATGCGCCAATGGATGCTGAAAATCACAGCCTATGCTGAACGTCTCTTAAATGACCTTGAAGATGTCGACTGGCCAGAGTCAGTCAAAGATATGCAACGCAACTGGATTGGTAAGTCAGTCGGTGCTAATGTTGATTTCAAAATCAAAGGCTTTGATCAAGATTTCACCGTCTTTACGACACGTCCTGATACACTTTTCGGTGCGACTTATGCCGTTTTAGCACCAGAACACGAGTTGGTCAATCAAATTGCAAGTCCAGGTCAAGCTGAGTTTGTTAAAGCATATCAACACCAAGCCAGCCTCAAATCTGACTTGGCGAGAACAGACCTTGCTAAAGAAAAAACAGGCGTTTGGACAGGTGCTTATGCCATCAATCCAGTCAATGGCCGTGAAATCCCAATCTGGATTTCAGACTATGTCCTTGCAAGCTATGGGACAGGTGCCATCATGGCCGTACCAGCTCATGACCAACGTGACTGGGATTTTGCGACAACTTTCGATTTACCAATCATTCCGGTCATTGCTGGTGGTGACGTGACAAAGGAGGCTTATACAGAAGATGGTTTGCACATTAACTCAGACTTCTTAGATGGTCTTGATAAGTCAGAAGCCATTGCTAAAATGGTTGAGTGGTTAGAAACGCATCACTTCGGTCAAGAAAAAGTGACCTATCGCTTGCGTGACTGGCTCTTTAGTCGCCAACGTTACTGGGGTGAACCCATCCCAATTATCCATTGGGAAGATGGCACATCGACAGCTGTGCCAGAACAAGATTTACCACTTGTTTTACCAAAAACAACTGACATTAAACCGTCAGGGACTGGTGAGTCACCACTTGCCAACTTAACAGACTGGTTATCAGTCACACGTGAAGATGGTGTTAAAGGGCGTCGTGAGACCAACACCATGCCACAATGGGCGGGTTCTAGCTGGTATTTCTTGCGCTATATCGATCCGAAAAACAGTGAGCAGTTGGCTGACCCAGAACTTCTCAAAGAATGGCTACCAGTTGACATCTATATCGGTGGTGCTGAGCATGCCGTCCTTCACTTGCTTTATGCGCGTTTCTGGCATAAATTCCTCTACGACATTGGCATAGTGCCAACCAAAGAGCCGTTCCAAAAACTTTATAACCAAGGGATGATTTTGGGTACAAGCTATCGCGATAGTCGTGGTGCACTTGTGGCATCTGATAAGGTTGAGGCGCGTGATGGCAAGTTCTATCATCTGGAAAATGGTGAAGCGCTCGAGCAAGGCCCTGCTAAGATGTCGAAATCGTTGAAGAATGTTATCAATCCGGATGATGTCGTTGAGCAATACGGCGCGGATACGTTACGCCTTTATGAAATGTTCATGGGACCACTTGATGCCAGTATCGCTTGGTCAACAGAAGGACTTGAAGGGTCACATAAATTCCTAGAGCGTGTTTATCGTTTAATCACAGAAAAAACGATTACGGCTGAAAACGATGGCAAATTAGATCGTGTCTATAACGAAACAGTTAAATTTGTCACTGAGCATTTGGATGCTTTGAAATTTAACACAGCGATTTCTCAGTTGATGATCTTTGTCAATGCTGCTAATAAATTACCTGAATTGCCACTTGACTATGCCAAAGGATTCATTCAATTATTAGCGCCATTCGCACCGCATTTGGGTGAAGAATTATGGCAAACATTGACTGGTGAAGCAGGTATTTCTTATGTCGCTTGGCCAACATTTGACGACAGTAAACTTCAAGATGATGAAATTGAAATCGTCCTTCAAGTATTAGGCAAAAATAAAGCTAAAGTCATGGTACCAACAGGTGCCTCAAAAGACGAATTGGAAAAAATTGCCCTTGAAAATGATGTGATAAAAGATTTAATCGCAGGTAAAACAGTTCGTAAAGTGATTGCGGTGCCTGATAAATTAGTAAACATTGTCGCAAATTAAATCAAAAAAAATACCGTCTGAAAATAATCAGATGGTATTTTTATTTGACATGATGTCAGCGAGTTATTTAGCTTGTCGGTAATCTAAAATCTGAACGTTGCTATCAATCACTTCACCGGAAGCTTTGAGTTGCACACGTTTGTCTGTGTTTTCAGTGATAGTCATGTCGTTTTCAAGGAACATTTCACCATATTTTTTAAAATGTAGGGGCGCAAAGTTTGACGCAATCACGACGTCAAAGATGTCAGGCACTGTGCCTTTATCAATGGCAATCAAGCGATAATTGGTACCAATAGAACATCCTTCTACAGGACGCCCTGTTTCACCAATTGTATTATCAAAATCTAATACAATATCGGCATCAGACCAGTCAGTTAGTCTAGCAAGTACTTGTTCGTCAAATGTAATTTTCATGAGATTACCTCCTACAGTTATTATACCGCTCTGTTTTCTTTTTTACAAAGGAAAGCGATTGACTCTGATCTTAATAGCAGAGGTAAGTCGAATGTCAGTGGTGTGTATCTAACAGAAAATGATGGATTTTCTGTTATAATTAAAACATGACAACTGTACACGATATATTAAAATCCATCTATGGTTATGAAAGTTTTCGAGATGGACAAGAAGCGATTATTAACAGTGTTCTATCTGGTAAACGAACACTCGGCATCATGCCTACAGGTGGTGGGAAATCGCTGACTTATCAAATACCAGCGATTTTATCAGAAGGTCTGACGATGGTTGTCTCACCTTTGATTTCTTTGATGAAAAATCAGGTTGATGAGTTGGTGGCGGCTGGTGTTTCTGCGACTATGATCAATAGCTCGCTAGATTTTGAGGATATAAAAAATCGTACTTATGATATCAAACAAGGCGTTTATCAAATTTTCTTTGTTGCACCTGAACGTCTAGAAGATGCTTATTTTTATAACTTTATCCAGTCTTTAAATTTGAATTTGGTTGTGATTGATGAAGTACACGTTTTGTCCCAATGGGGGCATGATTTTAGACCTGCTTATTTGAGAGCAGTTGACTTAATTGAAGGTCTCAGTAATCATCCTAATGTCATGGCACTGACGGCGACTGCGACAGAAAAAGTACAAGCCGATTTGGTTCGTATTTTAAATATTGAAGAAACGATTGTGACAGGATTTGCTAGAGCCAATCTCGCTATCAAAATCGAAAAAGGGCTGACAGACGCTGAAAAACGCAAGTATGTACTTTCTTATGTTAAAAATCATCTAGCTGATGTTGGCATTATCTATGCCGGAACACGTAAAAAAGTTGATGAAGTATGGGAATTATTGCAACAATCAGGTGTTTCTGCTGGGCGTTATCACGCCGGCATGTCAGATGAGGCTAGAGAATCAGCTCAAAACGGCTTTCTCTATGATGATTTTCAAGTCATCGTCGCGACTAATGCCTTCGGCATGGGAATTAATAAAACCAACGTCCGTTATGTTCTACATTTGACAATGCCGGGGGCTATTGAGGCTTACTATCAGGAGATTGGTCGTGCAGGACGAGATGGTTTGCCTAGTGAGAGTGTCCTCTTGTATTCAGCGCGTGATATTCAACTGCAACGTTTTTTCATAGACATGGCTGATAACCAAGATACCGCATATCGACACAAAGAACTTGCTAAATTACAAGAAATGACAGCTTTCGCCAGCACTCAAATGTGTTTACAGCGCTACATTATCCAGTACTTTGGTGAAGAGATGGCAGATTGTGGTATCTGTTCCAATTGCACGGATGACCGCGAGTTAATTGATGTGACAATTGATGCCCAAAAGGTACTGTCAAATATCGTCAGGATGAGTCAGTTACGTGAAGGCAGCTATTCTCGGACGCAAGTCGTAAATGTGCTACGCGGTAAATTGCCCGAAAAAATGCTTTGGACAGGCTTTGACACGCTTTCAACTTATGGCCTCATGGCAGACTGGTCAATCAAAAAACTCAATAGCTTTGTTGATTACTTGGTAGCAGATGGATATTTGAATGTTGCGGGCGAGTATAATGGCCTCAGCATTTCTGAAAAAGGTGTTCAAATTCTAAAAGGCGAGCAGACGGTTACCATGCGCGAAATTAAAGTCAAAGAAACACTTGAGAAATCCCGTTCGACGAAACGGGAAGTCGGTGGTGAACTCTTTGAATTACTGCGAAAACAACGCACAGTCTTTGCCAAAGAATTGGCAATCCCACCTTTCATGGTCTTTTCAGACCAAGTTTTGATGAATTTGGCAGATGCCAAACCACTATCTTTAAACGATATGTTGAATGTCTCAGGGATTGGCGAAAAAAAAGCCGACCAATTTGGTCAAGCTTTTCTATCTGTTATTCAAAATTATGTGGGTTAAAACGTCTTTTGGAGATTGAACGCCTTTGACAAGAATACAGCGGTTGAAATTATCGTCTTTACTCATGTAAAGTTGAAAAAGTTTAGGCAATCCAGACGCAATTTTAACTCCATCATCAACGGTTGCGTTACCATAAGTTGATGAGCTAAAAATTGTGTCAGCATCCGTAACACTTTGAACTGTATCAAGTTCAGCGTTTTGGTGGACAAGACTCATTAAATATTTACAATTTTTTATTCGTTTATTTGTCAAAAACTTCAAAAGTAAGCTCATTTTAATTTTACTTTTCTGACTAAATGGACTATAATTAAAATGTAGATTTTTACAAAAAAATTAGAATTTATTATATTAGGAGACGTTCAATGTCTAAGAAGAAAATTATCGTGATTGGTGCTGGTTTTGCTGGTGTCAAGGCGGCTAAAACTTTATCTAAAAAACTAAAAAATGAAGTAGAAATCACCTTGATAGACAAGCATAGCTATCATACGATGATGACGCAGTTGCACGAAGTTGCGGCTGGCCGTGTACCATTCACCAATGCGCAATATGATTTGCAAAAATTATTTGCACATCGTCATAATGTGCAAATTTTGACAGATGAAGTTATCGGATTAGATAAGGTAGCAAAAAAAGTCACAACAAAAGCGAGTGGCGTTTTAGACTTTGATTATGTCATCGTAGCCATTGGTGGCGAGCCAAACGACTTTGGCGTGCCAGGTGTTAAAGAAAATGCCTTTACCTTGTGGTCAATGGCAGATGCGCTTAAAATTAAACGTCATCTAGAAACAGTTCTTGAACAAGCATCGCTTGAACATGACGATGCCAAACGCAAAGCTTTGCTTAATTTTGTCGTAGCGGGTTCTGGCTTTACCGGAATTGAAATGGTCGGTGAACTTATCGATTGGCGTCAAGTCGTAGCACGTGACTATAAACTTGATGAATCAGAAATCACGCTCAATGTCGTTGAAATGATGCCAACGATTCTAAATACTTTGGACCGTTCTGATGCCGATAAAGTAGTCAAATATCTCGGCAAAAAAAATGTTAACCTTCTTTTAAATCACGCCATTACTGAAGTTGCAGCTGACCATATCAAGATCAAAGATCGTGCGGATATCCCAACGCATACCCTGATTTGGACAACTGGTGTCCAAGGCAATACGCAAGCTACAGCTTATGGTCTTTCTGAAAGCGAACGTGGTCATCGTTTGACTGCCAACGCCTATATGGAAGCAATAGGTTTTGAAAATCAAGGCATTTATGTGGCTGGTGATGTGTCAGGTTTTATTGAAGAGGCAACTGGTCGTCCAACACCTCAAATCGTTGAAGCTGCTGAGCAAACAGCGCATACCGCCTCTGAAAATATCATTGTAGCTATCAAAGGTGGCGACAAGCACAAATTTGTCGGTAAATATCAAGGGACGATGGTATCAGTGGGCTCTAAATGGGGCGTCGCATCTCTCATGGGTAAACTGCATTTGTCAGGTTTCTTTGCCATGGTTGTCAAACACCTGATTTATATCCTTTATACCTTGCAAATCGGTAGCCTCTGGTATTTCTTCACTTACCTGAAAAATGAATTTTTCCATACACCAAATGGGCGCAACATTTTTCGTGGACATACCTCTCGTTTAGGTAATGTCCTCTGGTCGGTTCCTCTACGTATTTTTTATGGGTTTGTGTGGTTGACAGAGGCCTCTACCAAAGTTGTCGGTGACGGCAAACTCTTGAATCCCACAACTTGGTTTGGTAAAGGCTCATGGTTTACAAATGATCTACATTTTCCATTTGCATGGCTCAGAGAAACAGCGTCAACCGCAGCCGATGCCGCAGCTGGAGCCTCGACAGGTGCGGCTGAGACAGCAACAAAAGCAGCCGATGCCACAGCAGCAGCCAGTGGTGCGGCAACATCCGGTGCAGCTGAATCTGCAAAATCAGCCGCTGAATTTGGTTTGTCTTATTCTTATGGTCATGAACCAATGGCAGTTCTCGACAAAGTGCCAAACTGGTTGGAACCTATCTTTAAATTCATGATTCCCAACAAAGAAGTGGCACTTTTCATGCAGAAATTCATGTCAATTGTTGAGATTGCGCTTGCACTCGCCCTAATCGTGGGTGCTTTCACCTGGATTGCAGCAGCAGCAACGGCCGCCTTGACTGTTATGTTCTCCCTCTCAGGGATGTTCTACTGGGTCAACATCTGGTTTATCTTCGTCGCTATCGCCCTCATGAATGGTTCTGGCCGGTCATTTGGCTTGGATAAATGGATCCAGCCTTGGCTACAAAAACATTTCTTTAATTGGTGGTATGGCAAATCTAAATCTTTGTATAAATAAAAATAGTGTACAAATCATTCAGAATTAAACGTCTTAGGACGTTTTTTTTGATATAATGAAACTTATGAAAATAGTCATCTTAGCAGGGGGACCTGCAACAGCTTTCGATACTTTAATTAAGGCATACACAGGTAACACCGATACTTTTTTTATCGGTGTTGATCGTGGCGCCTATCAATTGATGCAGGCTGGTTTTCCAGTCCATCTTGCGATTGGCGATTTTGATAGTTTGAATTTGGAAGAGTATAAGTCGGTTTGTGCTTATGCAGATGATGTCCAGCAATCCCCTGCGGAAAAAGATGATACAGATTTAGAGCTAGCTGTTTTGGCTGCTATGGCAAAGTTTCCAGATGCTACTGACATTTTAATTTTGGGTGGATTGGGTGGTCGATTTGACCATGAAATTCAGATATTTTATTTGGTTTTACAAACTAGATTTTCTGAGTTATTGTCTAAAATTACCCTGCTAGATGCACAAAATGTTATCAGATTTGTAGGGCCAGGCACGCACAGGTTAATCAAACTTCCTCAGATGACTTATTTGGCTTTTGCCAGTTTAACCCCCGTGATAGGCTTTTCAATCATTCAAGCCAAGTACGACTTGCCAAAGACTGATTTTCCATCAAATTTTTCTCTTTCTTCAAATGAGTTTGTTGATGAGCGTCCTGTTACCATTGATTTCGAAACAGGAATCGTTGCGGTGATTCAATCTAAGGATTGAGTAAGTCGAAAGAATAACTATTAAATTTAACGAGTAGTTTAACTTGACAATTATAGTTTACAGTTGTAAACTATAAATAGAGGTGATAATATGAAAATCAATATATCAGACTCAGAGATGGTCGTGATGCGAGCGATTTGGACTTTGGAGCAAGCATCCGTTGATCAAATAGCCTGTCAAATCGCAGCTTCTAATGACTGGTCTGTTGCAACAATAAAAACCCTTTTAGGGCGGTTAGTAAAAAAAGAAATGCTTACAACGACAAAATCAGGTCGGAAATTTATCTATACACCGACCATGTCTGAATGTGAGGCAGTCGGCTTGATGGGTCAAGAATTACTTGATAAGGTCTGTGCTAAAAAGCATGTGAATGTTTTGGTCAATTTAATTGATGATGCTAAGCTTACGTCTGACAATCTGCAAATGATTCGTGAGGCATTGGCAGAAAAGACACCTGCTTGTCATGTGACTTGCGACTGTTTAGAAAAGTTCAGTGCATGTACCTGTCATCATGACCATGCAACTGATAATATGAAAGTAATGGAGGCTATCTCATGATTAAAACACATTTGAAAATTGAAGGCATGACTTGTCAACACTGTGTGTCACACGTGACGGAGGCGCTTGAGAGTGTTTCTGGAGTTACATCTGCTAAAGTTAACCTCAAAAAAGGTGAAGCAGTTGTAAAATCAGAAGATACCCCGCTTGAACAGTTAAGTGCAGCAGTTGCTGCAGCTGGCTATAAAGTGGTCTAGTCTAGTATCGTGATAAAGCGGTGGCTCGAGTATAAGCCACTGCTTTTTTAAAAATAGGAAAGATTTTTAATATGAAAACACAATCTTTTGTCATTACAGGCATGACCTGTGCTAACTGCGTGATGCGCGTTGACAAAGCGTTGCATGACTCTGATAAAATTTTAGAAGCCAGTGTTAACTTGGCAACAGAAAAAGCCAAGGTGGTGATGCAAGATGACTGTGACGTTGAGACTGTGATAGCAGCAGTTCGACAAGCAGGTTATGATGCGATTGTTGATGATAAAGCACATCGTGAAAAAATTCGTCAGGCAAAGGAGCGCGCAGAGAAAAAACTTTTTTGGTCCTTTGTACTATCAGCCATTTTGACCATGCCAATGTTACTTGGTATGGTTGCTGGTACTTTACAGGTGCATCGTTTGATGATTTTTCATCATCCAATCATGCAGTTAGTGCTTGCTACACCTGTTCAGTTTATTTTTGGTGCTAGATTTTATAAAGGTGCCTACATGGCTTTGAAAAATAAGTCAGCTAATATGGACGTGCTTGTTGCACTTGGCACAACTGTTGCCTATGTTTCCAGTCTCGTTTTTGGTTTGTTTATGGGCAATATGTCAGCCGTCAATTTTGAATCTGCTGCCGTGATTATCACATTAGTCCTACTCGGAAAAAATCTAGAAAATCGGGCGAAGAAAAATACATCAGCTGCCATTTATAGTTTGCAAAAAAAGCAAGCTAAAACGGTTCATCTCTTAAAAGAGAATCAGGAAACTGAGACACCAGTTGAGATGATTGCTGAAAATCAAGTCATTCTTGTTAAACCGGGTGAACGTGTGCCACTTGATTTAGAAATTTTGTCTGGACAAGCAAGTTTTGATGAATCCTCACTGACTGGTGAAGCAGTTCCGGTAACAAAAGCAGTAAGTCAAACAGTCCTGGAGGGCGCAGTTAACTTAGATGGCGTTATCACAGCTCGCGTTATCCATACGTTGGATGATTCTGCTATTTCACAAATGATGGCAGCCATGGCAGAAGCCCAAGCTACCAAACCAGAAATTCAGAAAACTGCGGACCGCATTTCAGCAGTCTTTGTGCCAGTCGTATTAGGCATTGCTCTGATGACCTTTATCCTAACAGCTATCTTCACCAAAGATATCAGCCAAGCCCTCCTGCACGCGACTAGTGTGCTCGTCATTTCCTGTCCTTGTGCTTTAGGTTTAGCGACACCTACTGCGATTATGGTGGCAACGGGTCTAGGCGCTAGAAACGGTATTTTGATTAAAGATGCCAACGCACTTGAACATAGCAAACATATCTCGACTGTGATTTTTGATAAGACTGGCACGATTACGACAGGTCACTTTCAGTTGGCTAATTGGTCAGGGTCTGACGAAGACTTTCAAATTCTAGCTAGCTTGGAAAGTTTTTCTAACCACCCCTTGGCACAGGCATTGAAGCAGACAGAACCATTACCTGTTTTAGACTTTCAAGAATTAGCTGGTCGTGGTTTAACTGGGCGAATTCAGGGACAGGTTTATTTTGCGGGTAATGCTGATTTAATGGCAGAGCAAGGGATAGACGTTTCTACATCCTCAGATACTAGCATTTATCTAGCAACTGCGACAACTCTACTGGGTATTGCAACCTTCTCATCTGAAATCAAAGCGGACGCTGTTCAAACGATAGCCGACCTTGCCCGAATGGGCATCAAAACAACCATGTTGACGGGAGATAATGAGACTGCAGCTGGTAAAATCAATGCGCTTGTCAATGTTGATACAGTGATTGCGCAAGCTACCCCAGTGAAAAAAGCGCAAATCGTCAGGAGCACAGCAAATGCTATGATGGTCGGAGATGGTATTAACGATTCTGTTGCGTTATCCAGTGCTTTGGTTGGTGTGGCTATGGGGTCAGGTAGTGATATCGCCATGCAGTCGGGGGATGTGGTCATCACGTCCGAAAATTCGTTGTCGAAAATTATCAGCCTGATTCGCCTGTCTCAAAAGACGGTCGGAAAGATTCATCAAAATTATTTCTGGGCCTTTATTTACAATCTTGTAGGGATTCCGCTTGCGGCATTTGGACTGTTAAATCCAATGTTTGCAGCGCTTGCAATGAGTTTATCAAGTGTGAGTGTCATTGTGAGCTCACTCATGCTTAATACGAAAAAAATCTGACCATGTGTTGGCTTTTTTTATTTGGCATTGATTTTGAGGTGTATCAGTCTGTGACAAAATGGTTGGGAAATTTTGCTTGTCTAGTATTGGACTGCTGAGTGGGGTGTGATATAATAAAGCATAATGAAAAAACAAAAATTAACTTTTGATAGCCGAATTGATTATGCGTTGATTTTACCAGCGTTTTTGCTGAATTTGATAGGTTTACTCGTGCTTTATATAGCAACAAGCCATGATTATCCAACTCGTGTCGCAAAAGTCATGACACAACAGATTACATGGGGGATTGCTGGGGTTGTTGTGGCACTTGTTGTCATGCATTTTGATGCGAAGATGCTTTGGAAATTCACTCCGATTTTATATGGTCTGGGTATTGTGCTCATGATTCTACCTTTGAAGTTTTATGATCCTTTAACGGTGTCGTTGACAGGTGCTAAAAACTGGGTTTATCTGGGAGGGAGTAATCTTTTTCAACCTTCTGAATTCATGAAGATCTCCTATATTTTACTAATGGCACGAGTCGTTGTGAGTTTCCAAAATAGGCTGAAAAATCGTTTGTTAAAAGATGATCTCTTGTTGATTTTATATATGTTCCTGGTGACCTTGCCAGTCATGGGGCTATTAGCAGCACAAAAAGACTTTGGGACTGCGCTTGTCTTTATGGCGATTTTTTCAGGGATTGTTATTGTTTCAGGTATTTCTTGGCGACTTATTCTGCCTGTTGTGGTTGTTGTTGCCTTGCTTGGAGGTGGGATTATTTTTCTCACAACCTTTGATGCTGGACGAGATTTTTTAAGATCTGTCGGTATGGATAACTATCAGATTCTACGGATAGATGCTTGGCGGGATCCATTTGCTAATGCGCAAGGCTCAACATATCAGCAAGCCCAAGGCTTATTGGCAATTGGGACTGGTGGCTTGTTTGGTAAAGGGTTTAACATTGCTAATATCAGCGTTCCAGTACGTGAGTCTGATATGATTTTCACAGTTATAGGTGAGAACTTTGGTTTCCTAGGCTCAGCATTTGTCATTTTACTGTATTTTATTTTAATCTATCGCATGATTCGGGTAACGATTCGTGCTAATAATCAGTTTTATATTTATGTTTCGACTGGGATTACGATGATGATTCTCTTCCATGTTTTTGAAAATATCGGTGCAAACATTGGCGTACTGCCATTGACGGGAATTCCACTACCTTTTATTTCTCAGGGAGGTAGCTCACTTATCGGTAATTTGATTGGAATAGGTTTGGTACTATCCATGAAATATAATCAGGAACCGAAATTTACGCAGGAACATCCTAAAAAACAAGTGATGAGGTCAAGTCGTTATAGCACAAAAAAACTGTAGTACAACAAATTTATCACATACCACTTTGCAAAGTGGTATTTTTTTTATATAATTAATGTATCAAAAGAAAGAAAGCGTTTACAACAAAAGCGTTGTAAACGGAGATGGTACTCACAAATGACAACTACAGTAAAATTATTCTGTTCAGCAGGCATGTCAACTTCACTATTTGCACAAAAAATGCAACAAGAAGCTGAAAAACGTGGTCTTGACTATGATGTAAAAGCTTATGGACTTGCAGAAGTAGATTCAGAAGGACCTAAAGCTGACGTTATCATGATTGGCCCACAAGCACGCTACATGGTTGACGAAGTGACTAAGAAATTCCCAGAAACACCAGTTAAAGACATTCCAATGCAAATGTATGGCTTGATGCAAGGGGATAAAGGCCTTGATCTTGCTATTGAACTTAAAGGATAAAAATTTAAGGGCACCTCTAAAAACTCAGGTTTGCCCCTTTTGGCTAAATTTCCCTATCGCGTCGTTATTGCTCCGCACTTTGTAATAGCATAACAGTTTCTGTGGCGAGTAATCGTAGCCGCAAAAGTAGTTTTTAGAGATGACCCTTAAGAAAATCACTTGAAAAGGTGATTTTTTTGTGTTAAAATGAGAAAAAATAGAGAAAGTATCAGTGTGAAAGTGCTGATGAGGTGGGGTCCATTGCGCATTTAAGCGATTGAAAATTTTTAATGAATTTTTATTAAGCTTATTTGTGCGGACTTTTCACCTTGTCTGTCAGAATTAACATGCTCTCTTTTTATTTATGATTCTGTCTGTAAAATCAAGGCTTTTTAAGGCACTTTTGGCTTAATTTACTTAAGTTATGGAGGTGCTTTTTTGATAGCATTAAAAAATATGAGTTTTGGCTATGCTGATAATATGATTTTTGAAGATGTCACTGTTACCTTTGATGCCAGTTGGAAACTAGCCTTAGTTGGGCGAAATGGCAGAGGTAAGACAACACTGATGAAATTACTACTCGGTGAGTTACCATATGCAGGTCGAATTCAGTCTGATGTGAATTTTGTCTACTTTCCACAAATGATAGTAGATAAGACGCAGCTGACTAAATTTATTTTGGATGAGCTGTATGATGCCCCAGATTGGCAGATACATCGAGAACTAAACCTACTCGGGTTACCTGAGGATATTCTATGGCGCCCTTTTGATACCTTATCTGGAGGTGAGCAAACCAAGGTTTTACTAGCAGGTCTTTTCCTAGATGAGGCAAATTTTCCTTTGATTGATGAGCCGACCAACCATTTAGATGTCGCTAGTCGTGCTAAAATCGCCAACTATTTAAAACGGAGTAAATCTGGTTATATCGTTGTCAGCCATGATCGTCAGTTTTTAGACGAGGTAACGGATCACTTACTTGCCATTGAGCGCAATGGTCTCGAACTAATTGCAGCGAATTTCTCGACTTATGAACAGCAGAAGAAACAGCGCGATGACTTTGAATGGGCACAAAATAACAAGCTCAAATCAGAAATTGGTCGCCTGAAACAGACGGCACATGACAAGGTGGACTGGTCACATAGTCGAGAAAAGGATAAGTACGGTGACCCCCGTAAAAAGGGGAGTGGCGCTATTGGCGATACAGGATTTATCGGTGCTAGAAGTGCCCGTCAGATGAAAAAAGCTAAGGTTCTAGAGCATCGAATGTATTCAGAAATTACTGAAAAAGAAAAATTACTCAAGAATATAGAAAAGGTTGATGCCCTATCTATGATTTATGCACCTAGTCATCGACAGATTCTATTGACTGAAAAAGCCTTAACGGTATCACTTGAAGGTCGGCCTTTATTTACGCCAATTAATTTGGTGCAAAGTGCTGGTCAAATCACGGCTATTACTGGACCAAACGGTGTTGGTAAATCTCAACTACTAGAAAAAATAATTCAGTTAGCTAAAAGTAAACACCTTAATTTTTCTCGCGTTCGTCAGATTTATGATGACAATCGTGGGGATTTGAATACATTTGCAGATGATCACCAACTAGACTATAGTCTCTTCCTCAATAACCTGAGAAAACTAGGGATGGAACGTGCTGTCTTTCATCAAAATATAGAAAATATGTCTATGGGTCAACAAAAAAAGGTAGAATTGGCTAAATCTCTGTCTCAATGCGCTGAACTTTTCATCTGGGATGAACCCTTGAATTACTTAGATGTTTTCAACCAAGAACAAATTGAGGCATTGTTAAAAACAATTAAACCTGCGTTATTGGTCGTTGAGCACGATGTTACATTTGTCAAAAATGTCGCTGACCAGATCATTGAACTCACACCATTCAATCATGATACAAGTAAGTGAAAAAAATCTCAAAATTTATGTTAAAATATAAGAATGAAAAACAGCAAATCTCATATTTTTAAAGGCACTGTTTACGCCATCTTAGCAGGTGTTTTATGGGCATTTTCTGGCGTCTTTGGTCAAATTTTTTTTGAACAGTATGATGGGAATGCACTATGGATTACAACCTTTCGCTTGACTATTGCAGGTCTAATTTTATTGACGATTTCCTTAATTCAAAAGCCATCGGCGTTTTTGTCGATTTGGAAAGACAAGAAGAATTATGCCTTATTGTTTGGTTACGCCATCTTTGGCGTCCTGATGGTACAACTGACTTTTTATGCTTGTGTTCAAGAGGCAGGTGTCGCGACAGCAACAGTTTTACAATTCACATCCCCTATTTTCTTACTCGTCTATCTCACCATTTTTCGCCGACAGAAACCCAATCTAAAGTCACTAGTATTAGTCATATTTGCTATGATAGGTATTTTTTTCCTGACAACCCACGGGAATATCTCAGCCATGACTTTATCGCCACTCGCTTTGTCGTTAGGGATGTTATCAGCGATTGCCGTTGTATCTTATTCTTTGATTCCAAAGCGTCTGCTGCATACATATGATGTTATGAACGTGACAGGGTGGGGAATGCTCATTGCAGGCCTTGTTATGAACTGCGTTCATCCAGTCTGGCAATTCGATTTTAGGATCACGCCAGATAGTCTCTTGTTAGCGCTTGGTGTAGCAGTCATTGGAACAGCCGTTGCCTTCATGTTCAACATGAGTGCAATCAAGTACGTATCGCCTATTGTTGCTGAAGTCTGCGCAGCTATGGAGCCGATTTTAGCAGCAGTCTTTAGTATCTTTTTGTTCAACATGCCATTTGATATAGTCATCGGCATCTCGATGTTGGTGACCTTAGTCAGTGTTATTTTATTGTCATTAGAAGAAGGAAAATCATGAGTTATACAGATTATATTTGGGATTTAGGCGGGACATTACTTGATAACTATCAAACATCAGCGACTGCTTTTCATGACGTTTTGCTAGAAAGCTTTGGGGTCAATGTCGGTTATCATGCGGTCTACGATGCACTTCGGGTATCGACTGATTTTGCAGTCTCTCAATTTGCAGCTGGGTTACCTGATTTTGTAGCCATGTACAAAAAAAGAGAGGCCCAAACCCTGACGACACCTGTTTTATTTCCAGACGCTATCCGTGTACTTGCAACCATTGTCGAAAGTGGTCATCGAAATTTTATGATTTCGCATCGTAATGACCAGGTTTTAGAGATTCTTGCGGCCGCAGGGATATCTAGTTATTTCACGGAAGTCGTGACGTCTAGTAATGGCTTTGCTAGAAAACCGAGTCCTGACTCAATCAATTATTTGCTTGATACTTATAAGCCTGCGCAGCCTGTCATGATTGGGGATAGAGATATTGATATCCTTGCTGGTCAGCATGCGCATATTGATACGATTTTTTTCGCATCGGAAGATCAAGAAATGATTAAGGCGACGCATCATGTTACTAAATTAATTGATATTTTGGAGCTATAAATAGATTGAAACATCATGTGCCAGCGGTGCATGATGTTTTTATTCTTGACAAGTTTACAGTAAGTTAGAAATATTCACAGTGGTAAAGTTATCAAGTCATTCATAGATGAACAACAGCCGAAAACAGCTGATGTTGGCTGATGTTGGTTACATTGGTTTCGAATTGAGGAGGAGATGCACAAGCAAGGCATTCAATTTCGAGTAGTTGAAACAATTACCTAAGTTCATGAAACAACGCGTTTTAAATTGGCTGTTACGAGTCAAAGGAATGTTCTTGAAGCGGACCTCTATATTTAGCAACGGATGTTGTACCCGATACATCTCTTGCAACTCCCCAAATTGGTGTGGCTTTTTTGGGAAACAGGCGTGATTGTGACAGATACGACCCTGTAGACTAACTTATTAAGAGTTACGCTGTCGGTGATGTGGCTGAGAGCTTTCATGTCATCATAGGTAAACCGATTTATTGACCAGTGGCGACAACTGCTAATAAAATGGGGAGAATAGTAGGCGATGCTATGACAGGTGGGGCATTACGTTTTCAGGGTATACTTGGAACGGGTATTTTACGTTTCTTTGACTTGACCATTGCGCAAACAGGTTTGACTGAAAAAGAGGCACTAGCTGAAGGTTATCGGGGTGCTGTTTTGTTTAATATCAAACCAGATAAGCCAGCCTATATGGCTGAACAAGATATAATGATTAAAGAAATTGCAGATAAACAGACACATTGCATTTTAGGAGGAATTATTGGTCCACAGGGGGGAGATAAGAGAATTGGCATCTTTGCGTCAACGATTACGCTAGGTATAAAGGCCAAAGATTTGTTTCAAATGGATTTAGAATATGCGCCGCCTTTTTCAACGACAAAATATTTTACGGTATGAAGGCTTTAAAACCGTCTATAATTTGACAAGTGGACATGAGCATTATCAGGACATTGCTCGATAAGCCAAGTGTTGACTGTTACAACCCTCAACTGCTAATTAAAGCCTATTTTAAAGGTAGCTATCATCACCTGAAAGTTCAAGCAAAAAATCGTGAATTGTGGTATAATTATATCAATGTGTTGTGTATTGAATCCTTTATAAGTCGGACATCTTTAGGTTATTTGAACACAAAATGATTTTCTGTGGTAGAAACACTATCACCAGTTATCAACTGATGATAGTGGGAAGTGATCATTCTGATTGAAATAGATGTGTGTTACTTTTTAACTGATTGAATATAATGAAAGAGGCGAAAGTTGACAACAGAAGAATTACAAGCGATACAAGATAAAAAAGAAAAAGCAGCGGAGTATGATGCCAGTCAGATTCAAGTATTAGAAGGTCTTGAAGCTGTACGGATGCGTCCTGGTATGTATATCGGTTCAACATCATCAGAGGGTTTGCACCATTTGGTATGGGAAATCGTGGATAACTCGATTGATGAGGCATTAGCCGGTTTTGCCTCACATATTGAGGTTTTTATCGAGCCTGATAATTCGATTACCGTTGTTGATGACGGTCGCGGTATTCCAGTTGATATTCAAGAGAAAACGGGTCGTCCAGCGGTTGAAACTGTCTTTACAGTTCTACATGCCGGTGGTAAATTTGGCGGTGGCGGTTATAAAGTATCAGGTGGTCTGCATGGTGTTGGTTCATCTGTTGTTAATGCCTTGTCTACTCAGTTAGATGTCACAGTCTTCAAACAAGGTCAAAAATACTATCAAGAATATCACCGCGGTGTCGTTGGTGGTGATTTAGCCATGATCGGTGAGACAGATCCAGATCATCATGGGACAACCGTTCATTTTACACCAGACCCTACAATTTTCACAGAAACTACCGAATTTGATTTTCAAAAATTAGCGAAACGGGTGCGTGAGTTAGCTTTCTTGAATCGTGGCTTGCGTATCTCAATCACTGATAAACGACTAGAAGAGGCTGAAAGTCTTCACTATCATTATGAGGGTGGTATTCAGTCCTATGTCGAATATCTTAATGAAGAAAAGCCTGTTTTATTTGAGCCCGCGATTTTCACAGAAGGTGAGATGGACGAGATAACTGTTGAAGTTGCTATGCAGTATACGGGCAGTTATCATTCAATGGTTTTATCTTTTGCCAATAATATCAGTACGCATGAGGGTGGTACGCATGAACAAGGATTTAGAACAGCCTTGACACGCGTGATTAATAACTACGCCAAGTCTAACAAACTACTCAAAGAAAATGAAGAAAATCTAACTGGGGATGACGTTCGTGAAGGATTGACAGCTGTGATTTCAGTTAAACATCCGAATCCGCAGTTTGAGGGTCAAACTAAGACAAAACTCGGTAATTCTGAGGTTTCAGGAATTGTTAACAAGCTATTTAGTGAAGAGTTTGGCACTTTTCTTTTGGAAAATCCGCAGGTCGCAAGACGTATCGTGGAAAAGGGAATTTTAGCTAGCAAGGCGAGAATTGCAGCTAAGCGTGCGCGTGAAGTGACACGCAAAAAATCTGGTCTTGAAATTTCAAATCTACCAGGGAAGTTGGCAGATTGTTCATCAAATGATCCAAAACAAACTGAAATTTTCATTGTCGAAGGAGATTCTGCTGGAGGTTCAGCAAAATCTGGTCGAAATCGTGAGTTTCAAGCGATTTTACCAATTCGTGGTAAAATCCTCAACGTTGAAAAAGCAAGCATGGAAAAAATCCTAGCCAATGAAGAAATTCGCTCATTGTTTACAGCAATGGGGACGGGATTTGGTGCTGATTTTGATGTTACAAAGGCACGCTATCAAAAATTGGTCATTATGACCGATGCTGATGTCGATGGTGCACATATCAGAACTTTGCTTTTGACGCTGTTTTATCGTTATATGCGACCAGTTGTTGAAGCGGGTTATGTTTATATTGCCCAACCACCGATTTATGGGGTTAAGCTTGGCGATAAGATTACTTATATACAACCTGGTGTCAATCAAGAAACAGAACTTCAAGAAGCTATTGTAAACATGACAACAAGTAAGCGTAAGCCAATCGTTCAACGGTATAAAGGTCTTGGGGAAATGGATGATCACCAGCTATGGGAAACAACCATGGATCCTGAGCATCGGACGATGGCGCAAGTCAGTGTTGAAGATGCCGCGGAAGCGGATCAAATCTTTGATATGCTGATGGGGGATCGGGTAGAACCCCGTCGTGACTTTATTGAAGCCAATGCCCAATATTCAACAATTGATATTTAGTGAAAATGACCTTTAACGGGTCATTTTTTGATGTTGTCAATTTGAAAATCGTGTGTTAGTTGTATAAACTAACAAAAAATGATAAAATAAAGTATGCTAGTATTCCCACTTATCAATGATACCAGTCGCAAAATCATCCATGTTGACATGGATGCCTTTTTTGCGTCAATTGAAGAGCGAGATAATCCAGAATTAAAAGGAAAACCTGTCGTCATTGCTAAAAATCCTTTAGAAACTGGTGGGCGTGGCGTCGTCTCAACGGCAAACTATGCAGCAAGAAAATACGGCATTCATTCTGCCATGTCGGCGAAAGAAGCTTACGAACTTTGTCCGCAAGCCGTTTTTGTATCGGGTAACTATGCACGTTATCAAGAGGTTTCACGCCAGATGCATGACATTTTTCATCGCTATACTGATGAGGTTGAGGGCATGGCCTTAGATGAGGCTTACCTGGATGTGACGGTGAATAAAATCAATGCAGCGAGTGCTGTTAAGATAGCTAAGATGATTCAGCATGATATTTTTACTGAACTTCATTTAACAAGCTCTGCAGGTGTTTCTTATAACAAATTTTTGGCTAAAATTGCTTCTGATATTGAGAAACCAAAAGGCTTGACTTTGATTGCACCAGAGGATGCTTTGGATTTTTTAGCAGAACTATCGGTCAAAAAATTCCATGGTGTAGGGGAAAAAACAGCTGAAAAGTTGGAAGCTTTAGGTATCACTAAAGGAGGGGATATTCAAAAGAGCTCCCCACAATATTTAGCGGAAAAATTAGGTGTTTTTGGCTGGGAGCTCTACCTAAAAGCTAATGGTATCCATAATGTGCCTGTTAAGCCTAATCGAATTAGAAAGTCAGTGGGGAAAGAAAAAACTTATGGTAAACTGCTTTATTTAGAGGCAGATATCAAGGCTGAAGTGAGTAAACTATCGGAAAAAGTGGGCATGATTTTACAAGAGAAGCAGCTGAAGGGTCATATTGTCGTGATTAAAATACGTTATGCCGACTTCACGACTTTTACCAAGCGCCTATCTTTAGATGATAAAGTAGATGATGTTTATCTAATTGATCAAAGTGCGCAAAAATTATTGGATGTTGCCTTACGTGATAATGTGGGTATTCGTCTTTTAGGGGTGACAGTGACAGGGCTTTGAAAAACGATTAGAACAGGAATAGTAGTTGCTGCTAAGAGCCTTGAAAAAATTAAAAGAATGCCTAATAACTGAATTTTATCAAAAGAATTAGTTATTGCAGCATCATTTTTAAACAGAAGTGGCACAGATAGCTGAGAAATAAAAAAGGGAGGAAAGGTATTTCTGCCTTTCTTTGTTTGGGGTTGACAGCATAGTAAAGAAGTCCGCTAAGACTTGCCCAAAATAGACAAAGTGTTAACTGGAAAAAATCAGCAGAAAATGAGACCAAACTTAAATAAAGCCAGTCTCCACTACCCATTCTGAGAGAAAAAAGTTCTGTCACAATTGCAATGAAAATACACGATAAAACGCCTATATTGTAAGGACAAGTGAAACTCAGGAGCGCAAAAAAGATGAGCCATATCCCCAAAGGAAAAGCATGAGCTTTGAGGTCAAATCCAACCATTAAGAAAGAGGCGAGGCAAATCAAAGAAAAAGTGAGATCAACTTTTTCTAACCAACCCATGACAAACAAAACACCACATGCTAACTCTAAAATACTATACCAACAGGTTAATTTTATCTTGCAATATCGGCATCTCGCACCATTAATAAGTTGAGAAATAATAGGAATCAAATCTCGCCAAATTAGGATTTGACCGCAGTTTAAGCAATGAGATCTAGGATGTACGATGGAATGTTCCGGTAAGCGATCAATCATCAAACCAAAGAAAGAACCCCAAATTGTACCAAGTGTAAAAATTAAGAAAATAGTCATACTTATTCATACGAAAAAAGAACCTAAATATTTGATAAAATACTGATTTTTTTCTATAATGAGACTGTTGGGGTGGTCTTTATAGATGTTAATTAAAGATAACCTTGAGCAAATGTTTCTGATTTAATCAACTTAGCAAGAGACTTTGTAAGTAGTAACTTTTTGAAAATTACTTATAGGTTCTGATGGAGGAGAAAAATGTCTAGAGAAAAAACGAAAGCAGTTTTGAATCAATCCGTTGCAGACTTATCAAAAGCAGCCGCTTTGGTGCATCAAGTACATTGGTACTTACGCGGCCCTGGCTTTATGAAATTACATCCTAAAATGGATGAATTAATGGACGGTCTAAATAGTCATTTAGATGTTTTGTCAGAACGATTAATTACTATTGGTGGTTCTCCAGTCTCAACATTGAAAGAATTTGATGAGTTATCGAAGATCGTGCTTGAAACTGCTACTTGGGATAAAACGACAGAGGAACGTTTGACAGAAGTTGTTAAAGCTTACAAATATTTGTCAGATCTTTTCCAAGATGGTGTCCATGCAACAGATGAAGAAGATGACGATGTCACAAATGGTCTCTTTGCTGATGCTAAAGGTGATATTGAAAAAACAATTTGGATGTTAGAATCTGAACTTGGAGTAGCACCAGGATTGTAATGAAATAATAAAAATAAAAAAACTCGTTAGTGGCGAGTTTTTTTTGTCATAGATCAGAAAAAATCAATCCGTTAAAAAATCTAAGAAAGTCTTTAAATTCATGTTTGAAAATGTTTTCAATATATGATAAAATGTGGAAGGATGAAAACTTTATATGATGTTCAGGAATTTTTGAAAAAGCATGGTTATATTAACCTTTTTAGCAATCGACTTGATGCTATTTTTTTCATGGCACAGGAGCTAAAGACTTTATACGATGCTGGCTTGATTCCAGATCAAAAGGATTATTTTACCGCAGACTTAATTCTACGGCGAGAACACAGACTTGAAAGTGAGAAAAAGACTTATGACGAAAAAAATTATCGGGATTGACCTTGGTGGTACGACGATTAAATTTGGCATCTTGACAGTAGCTGGTGAAGTTCAGGATAAATGGGCAATTGAGACTAATATTATCGGCAATGGTCAACAAATCGTGCCTGATATCATTGCGTCTATCAATCATCGTTTAGATTTGTATAAACTTGATAAAGCTGACTTTTTAGGTATTGGTATGGGCTCTCCTGGTTCTGTTGATATTGTCAAAAATACAGTCATTGGTGCCTATAACTTGGGATGGGAAACTCTACAAGAAGTAGGTGCAACTATTGAAGCAGGTATCGGTCTACCATTCGCTATTGATAACGATGCTAATGTTGCCGCTTTAGGCGAACGTTGGGTTGGTGCGGGTGAAAACAATCCGGATGTCATCTTCATGACACTAGGAACAGGTGTTGGTGGCGGTATCATAGCAGCTGGTAATCTGATTCATGGTGTTGCTGGTGCTGGTGGAGAAATTGGTCATGTCACTGTTGATACAAGTTCAGATGCTTTTGCTTGCACTTGCGGTAAAGCAGGCTGTCTAGAAACTGTTGCGTCAGCAACAGGTGTTGTTCGTGTTGCCCGTAAACTCGCTGAGGAATATGAAGGTGAGTCTGCGATTAAAGCAGCGATTGATAACGGTGACGCTGTAAGCTCAAAAGATATTTTTGTAGCGGCTGAAGCAGCTGATAAATTTGCTGATTCAGTTGTTGAGCAAGTCGGTCAATATCTTGGATTGGCATCAGGAAATTTGGCTAATACTTTGAATCCAGATTCTATTGTTATCGGCGGTGGTGTTTCTGCTGCGGGTGAATTCTTGCGTGCACGGATTGAAAAATACTTTAATCTTTATACTTTCCCACAAGTTAGAAATTCAACTAAGATTAAAATTGCCAAACTAGGCAATGACGCTGGGATTATTGGCGCAGCTAGCTTGGCATTGAAATTTACTGAAAATGAGGCTGTTTAAAAATGTGGTTAATTATCAATATCATACTTATCTTGGTGATAATCGCCATGTTTGCATACCCGTATATTAATAAATTTAGAATTAAATCGGTTGCTAAAATTGTCGATAATGCTGATTTTGCTGAACAAATAGTCGGTGGACAACTCATTGATTTACGTGAATCATCAGCTTTTCGGATTATCCATATTTTGGGCGCTAGGAATCTTCCTTTTTCTCAATTTGATCAAAGTATTTCAGCAATTCGTAAAGACAAAGCGGTCCTTTTATATGAGGATGCTAAGCCAGTTTTTGCTATTCGTGCTGCGCTTAAGCTCAAAAAAGCTGGCTATACTAACATTGTTATCCTAAAAACTGGGATAAAGGGGTGGCATGGCAAAACAAAAAAAGGAGCTTGACCCCTTATGGAAACAAGAAAACGACGATCGGAACGTCTATCTGAAAAAAATATAACACCCAAAAAGAAAAAAAAATACCGTGGCCTTAAAATATTTGGGCTAATCGTTTTACTGGTTTTATTGATTGGTGGCGCTATTTTTGGGAAAGCTTATTTTGATGTTAAGAATGTCATGGTCAAATCCTATCAGACAATTGATAGAAAGACGACTGCTAAACTCCCGAGTCTGAAAGAAAAGTCATCATTTAGTTTTCTATTCTTAGGTGTTAATGACAAAACGGCAAATGATATTCTAGTTTTAACAGTTAACCCTAAAAAGAATAAGACAACTGTCATTAGTTTGAATCGAAATATTTACCTCCCTTCTGAATCGACAACTCTGAAAGAGCTTTATGGCTCTAAAGGAGCAGCAGGTGAAATTGATGCTTTGCAGACACTTTTAGGCGTTGACATTCCACGTTATATGACTTTTGACATGCGTGGGTTAGGTGATTTTGTTGAGGTTGTTGGTGGTGTTCAAGTTCAAAATGATACGCATTTTGTATCAAGTGGTTTTGAATTTAAACCGGGAACATTAATCTTGAAAAAAGCAGATGAAGTGAAGGCATATCTCACTAAAGTTGGAGATGACGCTGATAAAGCTGAGTCAGATTTAATTGACCGTGAGCAGACTGTACTGATTGCGATTATTCCAAAAATGAAATCAGCGAATACTGTTGTTAATTACAAAAAATTTGTGAATGCTTTTGGTGATAATGTCAAGACAGACTTTGTTTTCGGCAATATTAAAGCACTTGGATTGAATTATAATGGTGTTTTAGGAAATATCACAAAAGAAAATCTTAAACCAGTAGAAACTACGATTGATGGTAAAACACAAAAAATTCTGTCAGAAGCGTTAGTCAATAAGGCTCATGATAGAATTGAAACAGCATTGAATGAGTGAAGACTTGCTGTCAGATAGAGACTAAATAAATCAAAAGCTAACACTTCCTTGTTTGAAAGTGTTAGCTTTTGATTTATTTAAATTATATTATTAGTGTTGCAATAGTTTTATTTATCGTAGAACGATGAAATCAGCGACAGGTCTGCCATCTTGACTTTCGAAGATTGTTTGCCCATTTAGCGACATTTGTGAAGAACCACCACCATCTAAAACAACAAGGTTTTGTAGATTGAGGTTAGCAACTGCTGCCATAGTCCCATCGTAGCCGACACTAGTATCTGAAATGATGAGATAGATGTTATTATCTGCATCGTTACCAATGTAAGAATGAATCATCCAGTTGACAGAGCCATCATTTGGTAAGATAACACCATCTTTGATCAGGATGCTACCAAAACCGTAGCTTTGCTCCCCACCCTTTTTAATAATATCATCTGCTGGTGTTGTGAGGTCATAGCCATTAGCTGAGCCATTTTTATTGATAACAAATGCTGCACTGCCATAGGTAGTATTTGACCAGTTTGAAAATAGCTGACCATTGTTAATTTGAAAGCCGACAATTTGACCTGTATTCATGTCAAAGCCAGAAGTATTCATAATAAGTGAATCAGGGTACTTCGCGATGATGTCAGACATCATGAAAGTACCTGGAATTTGTGCTGCAGCTGTTTTTAAAACTTTTGGATTATTAGCACGGTAAATGGTAACACCTTGTACAGACATATCTGTGAATTTCTCAAGTTTTTGCTTGGATTTAACTTGTACCCAACCAGCCTCACCAGTATCTTCCACCTCTTTTGCGGGCGCAATTGAAACGGAGGTCGGAGGGACGATGGCATTGGGTGCTGTAGTTTTAATCGGTTTGAGTGCAGAAGAAGCGGTTTGTTTGGGTTTTAATAAGATATAGGTAATGCTTGACCCTACTAAAAGTAAGATAATTAAAGTAATGATTAGGGGTGCTTTTTTCTTCTTTTTAGTAGTAGAAGCTGTTTTTGAGGTGTTACGTTTATATTGTTTATTTTTTTTCATAGTTATTTAAGAACGATAAAGTCCCCCACTTGTCGATTATCCTGACTCGGTACAATGGTTTGGCCATTCAGTCCCATTTGGGAAGACCCCCCACCATCCATCAGAACAAGGTTTGCTAGATTGAGATTTTTAATTTGATCCATGATATTCTCATAACCAGCGTTTGTTTCACTAATCATGAGATAGAGATTATTTTGCTTATCGTTACCAATAAAACTATGAATCATCCAATTGACAGAGCCATCATTTTCTTGGATCTTGCCTTTTTTGATTAAAATTTTACCAAAACTATAAGATTGTTCAGCGCCATTTGCAAGAATTTGACTCGCAGGTGTTGAGCTATCATAAGTTGTCATAGAACCATCTTTATTGATGATAAAGGCTTCGTGTGCCCGTTTATTTTCTCCCCAGTTGGTAAAAAGCGCACCATTATTAATTTATTAATTTGAAAACCTGTAATATCACCAGTTTTCATGTTAAAACCCGAAGCATTCCTAATCAGAGCATCTGGATATTGTGCCATAACATCTGGTAAAATTGCTAAGGCTGGATGTTTAGAAGTCGCAGTTTTTAAAACTTGGGGATTATATGCTTTATAAATTTTTATATTAGCTGTTGAAACATCTTGAAATTTTTCACCTTTCCCTTTGGAATGAACTTGAACCCAAGTTGCATCTCCTGTATTTTCTACTTTTCAGTGTTATGAGAGACAACAACTGAATGAGATGTTATAACCAAGGTACTTTTTGAAGGATCCACCTTAACAGGTGAATTCTTTGTATCTCCTGTATTTTTATCAAATGGTTTGATAAAAATAACAACTAAAACGGATAGAACCAAAATAAATGGTATGGCTATGTGTAGTCCTAATCTACTTTTTTTTAGTTTTTCTTTTCATTATTTCATTATAAAGTGATTTTAGAGTTAAGTCAAGTAAATAAGTACTGAAAACGCTTAATGCAGGCGTTCTTGTTGCATTTTGTCAAAAATATGTTATACTTATAAAGTTGAAATAGAATAAAGATCATCTCTAAAAAATGTTCAAGTGGCAGTGTATGAAAGTCGCATTATGATTTTTAGAAGTGATCTCAAATTATGAGGTATAAATCTTGACTAAATTACGCGAAGACATTCGTAATGTCGCAATCATCGCCCACGTTGACCATGGTAAAACAACTCTTGTGGATGAACTTTTGAAACAATCAGATACATTGAGCGCTCGCGCACATCTTGATGATCGTGCCATGGATTCAAACGACCTTGAAAAAGAACGCGGGATTACCATTCTTGCTAAAAATACAGCCGTTAAATATAAAGACAAACATATTAACATCTTGGACACCCCTGGTCACGCGGACTTCGGTGGCGAAGTTGAACGTATCATGAAAATGGTTGACGGTGTTGTTCTTGTTGTTGATGCTTACGAAGGTACAATGCCTCAGACACGTTTCGTGTTGAAAAAAGCCTTGGATCAAGGTTTGACACCAATCGTTGTTGTCAATAAAATTGATAAACCTTCAGCTCGTCCTGAAGAAGTTGTTGATGAAGTCCTTGAACTTTTGATTGAACTTGGTGCCGATGAAGAACAATTGGAATTCCCAGTAGTTTACGCATCAGCTATCAATGGGACATCAAGCCTTTCTGATGATCTTGATACGCAAGAACATACAATGGAACCATTGTTTGAAACAATTATCGAACATATTCCTGCTCCAGTTGATAACTCTGATGAACCATTGCAATTTCAAGTTTCACTACTTGATTACAATGACTTCGTTGGCCGTATCGGTATCGGACGTGTTTTCCGTGGTACCATTAAAGTTGGTGATAGCGTAACGCTTTCAAAACTTGATGGCACAAAACAAAACTTCCGTGTCACTAAATTATTTGGTTTCTTTGGTCTCGATCGTATTGAAATCCAAGAAGCAAAAGCTGGTGATTTGATTGCTGTATCTGGTATGGATGACATCTTTGTTGGTGAAACAGTAACACCTTCTGATCATATTGACCCACTACCAATTCTTCATATCGATGAACCAACTTTGCAAATGACTTTCCTTGTCAATAACTCACCTTTTGCTGGTCGCGAAGGTAAATGGGTAACATCACGTAAAGTTGAAGAACGCTTGCAGTCAGAATTGCAAACTGACGTATCACTTCGTATTGACCCGACTGACTCACCTGACCGTTGGATCGTATCCGGTCGTGGCGAATTGCATTTGTCAATCTTGATTGAAACAATGCGTCGTGAGGGTTATGAGCTACAAGTATCACGTCCAGAAGTTATTGAACGTGAAATCGATGGTGTTCGCTCAGAACCGTTTGAACGTGTACAAATCGACACACCTGAAGAATATCAAGGTTCAATCATCCAAGCTCTTTCTGAACGTAAAGGTAACATGCTTGATATGATTAACACTGGTAACGGTCAAGTTCGTTTAATCTTCCTTGTACCAGCTCGTGGTTTGATTGGTTTCTCAACTGAATTCTTGTCAATGACACGTGGTTACGGTATCATGAACCATACCTTTGACCAATACATGCCAATGATTCATGAACAAATCGGTGGTCGTAGCCGTGGTGCCCTTGTCTCTATCGACACTGGTAAAACAACGACTTACGCTATCATGGGTGTTGAAGAACGTGGTACAATCTTTGTTAATCCAGGAACAGAAGTTTACGAAGGCATGATCATCGGGGAACATTCTCGTGAAAACGACTTGACAGTTAACGTAACAAAAGCAAAACAAATGACAAACGTACGTTCTGCCAATAAAGACCAAACTAATGTGATCAAAACACCACGTATCTTGACTTTGGAAGAATCTATTGAATTCATGGCTGACGACGAATACCTCGAAATCACACCAGAATCAATCCGTTTACGTAAACAAATCTTGAATAAAGCAGAACGCGAAAAAGCGAACAAAAAGAAAAAAGGATGAGCAGTCAATAGACCAATAGATATAAGAGAGGATAAGATGTTTTATTTAGTCGTATTAGCACTCTTTGTCTTGTGTTACCTTTTTCTGGCACCAGATGAGATAAAAAAAAGCTTAAACCTTTTTGTTGTCATCATCGGAACAGTTTTAGCTGTTACGATTATCATCTCACTTATTATTCAAAATAAAACGAGCATCATCCAAGGACTAATAATCCTAGCGGGGCTTGTTCTAATGGTCGAAAGCATTCGTGAGATAAACCAATTATAAAAATCAGTCGAGAGGCTGTTTTTTTGATATATCCTTTAGAGATTACCGCTCTGACTAGTTATCATCATATTGGTTTAAGAGCGGCTTTGGTTGCTAACTATGATTAAACTTAAATCCTATAATGTAGGCGAAAAAACATTTTTTGAAAGAAAGAGTACTTGCGTTGCTAGAGTTGGACAGCCAGTTTTCTGTAATCGAGTATTAAAGTCAAGCTTGATTTTAGCCTAAATAAACTCGCATTAGTATCAATAATATCAATCAAGCAATGAGGTATGTTATAATAAAACTATGAAATTGAATGAAAAACAAATGTTGAATTTTGCTGAAACTTTAGGCAAAAAGTTACAAGCAGGAGACATTATCGTCTTGACCGGTGAATTGGGTGCAGGAAAAACGACTTTTACCAAGGGGCTTGGACTTGGTTTAGATATTCATCAGATGATTAAAAGCCCGACCTATACCATTGTTCGTGAATACGAAGGACGCCTGCCTTTATATCATATGGATGTTTATCGCATTGGAGATGACCCCGATTCGATAGATTTAGATGATTATTTATTTGGTAATGGTGTCACTGTGATTGAGTGGGGGAATCTATTGGCGCAAGATTTGCCGAGTGAGTATTTGGAGATTATTTTCGACTACAGAGATGATGAGCGAGAGGTGACACTTGTTGCACATGGTCATCGCTATGAGACTTATTTAGTCTAAGACTGGTTGCTTGCCAAAGGAGACGTATGACTGAAATTATTGTAAGAGAAGCTGAACCTAAAGATGCCCAAAACTTGATTAATTTTTTAAATCAAGTAGGTAAGGAATCACATTTTTTAACACTTGATGAAGTAGGTATCTTGATGACAGCTACACAAATGTCTGAGTATCTGGCCCAAATTGCTGAAAAAGATAATAATGCTTACTTATTAGCACTAATAGATGGTGAAATTGCAGGTGTCATTAGTTTAACAGCAGATTTTCATGAACGCATTCGACATATTGGAGATTTATTTATTGCTGTTAGTCAAAACTTTCAAGGCTATGGCATTGGCCATATTTTAATATCAGATATGTTAGATTTTATTCAAGAAGTCGGTGTCATCAAGCGCTTAGAGCTCCAAGTTCAGAAACGAAACGAAAGAGCTATTCATCTTTATCAAAAAAAAGGTTTTGAGATTGAATCAACTCGGAAATTTGGGGCAAGAGATGAATTCGGGAATTTAATTGATGTACTAGAAATGGTGAGATTTTTTGATTAAGATTACAAGTTTGTAACATTTTATCTTAATTAGAGTTTGAATTTAGTTTTTCTGGTAAAATGGAATAATGAAAAGAAGTCAGAGAATTACTTATGAAGCCAAGCATGGCTCTAAAAAAAACCAGAACAAAAATGGGAAGCTAAAGAAAAATGGCAAGCCTAAGATGCGACTTTGGAAGAAATTATTACTTGGTTTCTTAGCGACACTTTTAGTGTTTGCGGGTCTCATTTTTGCTTATGGTACGGTTGTCTTAAATCAAACAGAAGATGCGTTTAAATCGACCTTCTCTGATTTAGGTCTGAGTTCAAGTAAAAAATCAGATGATATTATCAAAGCAACAAAACCATTGACGATTTTATTGATGGGGGTTGACACGGGTGATGCTACGCGTTCAGATTTATGGTCTGGTCAGTCGGATACGATGATTGTCATGACAATTAATCCTCAGACCAATACAACAACCATGGTTTCTTTAGAGCGAGATATGTTGACGAACATTGTCGATAAAGATGGTAATGTTGTCGAGACTGCCAAGTTGAATGCTGCCTATGCGAGTGGTGGGGCTGTAACCGCAGTTGCAACGATTCAACAACAAATCGGCTTGGGTATTGATAAATATGCCTTGATTAACATGAATGGACTGAAAGATCTTGTCGATGCTGTTGGTGGGATTGAAGTAGATAATAAATTAGGGGAAACAATTTCGATTGAAGAAACTGAACCTGATTACACAGCAACAGTGGAACCAGGTAAGCAGCATATCAATGGCGATCAGGCATTAGTATATGCCCGTATGCGCCATCAAGATCCAGAAGGTGATATTGGGCGTCAAGCACGTCAACGTGAAGTCATTACGCAAATTATGGGTAAAATATTAAGCCTTAATTCGATTACTAAGTACGAGAAAATTTTAAAAGCCATTTCTGGTAATATGAAAACAGACTTTGCTGTGAATGGTAATTCTTTGAAGAGTTTGTTAGGCTACAAAGACGCTTTTCAAAAAATGCGCTCAATTAAACTTCAAGGCATTGGTGAAATGATTGATGGCATTTCTTATCAAGTGATGCCAACCGATAATTTATTGAGTGTTCAAAATGCTTTGCGACTGTCACTAGGTCAGTCAGCTGTAAAAAGTCTTTCTTCTAATATCGTCACCTTTGAAAATTACTATGGTGGTTATGCATCAAGCGCAACACTGCCAACTGTAACGACAACGGTGAACGGTAAAACAACTGAGAAAACTTTACTTACTAATGGTGCGGAAGCCTCTGCAGAAGAAGCATCAAAAGAAAGTACATCAGAAGAGGCTGCTACATCAAGCAATGTTTATGATAACCAAACTTCTGAACCACAATACGATGCATATGGTAACCCGATTTATTAACGATTTGACTAAACTGCTGAATTTTGATAAAATTTAGTAGTTGTACTTGGTCTCATAGCTCAGCTGGATAGAGCATTCGCCTTCTAAGCGAACGGTCGCAGGTTCGAATCCTGCTGGGATCACTATAAATAAACGTTAAAACTTCTTGGTCTCTAAGAAGTTTTTTTGTTAGTTTTGGGTATAAATATAGCTTATAGCTTTATTGACGATTTAAGTATAAGTCGACTGCTTAAAATTATGCTATGATAAATCTAAGAGAAAAATGGAGAGCCTATGCAATATCTACCCTTGGAAAAATCAGAAGTCTTACGCTATCTAGGTTATAGACGCAAACAAGAACTGACGCCGGACATCTCAGCGCTAGTAGACGAGATGATCTTGGAAGTTCAGAACGTATCAAATGCACGTTACCTTTATCAGGCCTATGATTTTACGCTAGATGAGGCCAATCACGCCATTCATCTTACTAATACAGATTTAGTTCTCCAATCGAAACAGCTTTATAGCCATTTGAAAAACGCCAAACAAGTCGTTTTGCTGGCCGCCACGCTAGGGATTGAAGTCGAACGCCAGGTCAGACTCTACGAGCTATCTGAGATGACAAAAGCCTTTGTGCTAGATGCTGCCTGTGTTGATTATATTGAGAAAATCTGTGATTTAGCAGAAGTTGATATTGATACACAGTTTACCGATAGTATCCTAAATCGCAGATTTTCACCTGGGTATGGGGATTTGTCGCTAGAAGTTCAGCCCCAATTTTTGAAGACCTTGGGTGCAGATAGACAACTAGGTCTAACTTTAACGGAAAATTATTTGATGATTCCTAGAAAATCTGTCACGGCTATTCTTGGCTTGTTTGAAGATGATAAATTGGCACGTCCTAGTCGTAAACCGCCTCAAAATTTGACGATGGATATGGTCAGAAATGGTGACTTTAATGTGAGTGGTTTGACATGATGATGACGACAAGACTAACACGACTTGCAATTTTAACGGCACTTGCTTGCGTCTTGCGCCTCACTTTTGGTGCTTTTCCAAATGTCAAACCGATTACTGCCTTGTTTTTTGTTCTCATCTTGGCTTATAGCTTAGCTGATGCCATTGTTGTTAGTAGCTTAACCATGCTTGTGACGGGCTTTTTGATGGGGTTCTCGGTGATTATTTTGGGTCAGATCATAAGCTATGCTTTGATTTTGAGTTTTGGGGCGTTTATCTTTAAATGGCTCAAACCGATGATTTTAAGAACATTTGTCGTTTTTGTATTGACGATGTTTTATGGTTTTATTATCTCTATATTTTCAGCTCAGCTATTCGGTAGTCAATTCTGGCCTTTTTGGCTCAGTGGCTTGACGTTTGACTTGGCACATGCCGTGTCAACGGCGCTCTTTTTTCCAATATTAGCAACCATTTTCAAAAATATCTTAAAAACATGATATGAAAGCGGTACGATGTAGTCGAAAGCTTCAGTAGAAAATAAGGGATTTAAGGTGCTTTTGCGACTACCGTCTTTTGCCTTTGCGCAGGTTTAATCATTATCTATTTTCTATAAGAAGTTAGCTTGAATTTCAAATAAAGGAAGACTTAACATGACGATTTTAACGGATTTGAAAACGCAAATTTTGCTTTTTGATGGGGCAATGGGGACGCAACTTCAAGATAGAGGATTGCCGATTGGGGGGATTCCTGAGCATTTTAATCTGACGCATCCGGAGGTCGTTGAAGCGATTCATCGTGACTATGTCGCAGCGGGTGCAGATGTGATTACGGCCAATACGTTTCAGGCTAATACGACGAAAATGGCTGCGGATGAGTTGGCTGAGACGATTCGTACAGCGATTGCGCTTGCTAAAAAGTCTGAGCCTAAATATGTGGCTTATGACATGGGGCCGACTGGGCAACTCTTACAACCGATGGGGACTTTATCATTTGATGCCGCCTATGAAATGTTTGCAAGCCAAGCCATTATCGCAGAGCAAGCTGGTGCTGATTTGGTGATTATTGAGACGGTAGCAGATTTATTGGAAGCAAAAATCGCAGTTTTAGCTGTGAAAGAAAATACCAAGTTGCCCGTGTTTGTAACCATGACTTATCAGGAAGATGGCCGAACTTTTGTGGGGGTTGACCCCCAAACTGCGACCTTGACTTTGCAAAATTTGGGTGTGGATGTTCTGGGGGTTAACTGTTCGCTCGGACCCAAGGAGCTTGCACCAATTGTTGCGACGATTTTAGATTATGCGCAAATTCCGGTCATGGTTCAGGCTAATGCTGGTTTACCTCAGATGGAAAATGGTGAGACAGTTTACAAAATCACACCAGAAACTTATGTCGCTTATACGCAAAAATTATTGGCACAAGGTGTGGCTGTCGTAGGTGGTTGTTGTGGCACAACACCAGAATTTATCAGGCAGCTACGCTTGCTTATATCTCAAACGGAAAGAGTTTATCCAGAGCCAAAATCAGGTACTTTTATCACCTCAGGACTCAAAACGCTAGAAATTGGTAAGGGGCTTAGCCTGATTGGTGAGCGAATCAATCCGACAGGTAAGCCACGTTTGAAAGAAGCGCTGCGTGAGAACAATATTGGCTATATCATTCAGGAGGCAGTCGCCCAGCGTGATGCGGGTGCAGATATTTTAGATGTCAATGTTGGCTTACCTGAAATTGATGAAGCCAAAATGATGGTTAAAACGATTGTTGAGTTACAAGCTTTGCTTGATTTACCTTTGCAGATTGATTCATCTGAAACTGCTGCACTAGAGGCAGGTGCGCGTCATTATAATGGGATTCCTTTGATTAATTCGGTTAATGGTAAACCGTCTAGTATGGCTAAGATTTTACCAATTGTGGCGAAATATGGTGGAGTCATTTTAGGTTTATGTCTGGATGATGCGGGTATTCCTGAAACGGCTGAAAAACGCTATCAAATCGCTGAAAAAATCGTCCATGAGGCAGGTAAATATGGCATCACACCTGACCGTGTGATGATTGATCCGCTAGTCTTGACAGCCTCAGCTCAGCAAGAACAAGTGCCGGTCACATTGGATACTATCCGCTTGGTAAAAGAACGTTTAGGTTGTAAAACAGTTGTTGGCTTGTCTAATATTTCTTTTGGCTTACCTAATCGTGCGCTCTTAAATGGCACCTTTTTGGCACAAGCCTTTGGTGCAGGACTTGACGCACCGATTATGAATCCTTTGTCAGATTATATGATGCGTGTGGTAAGGTCGCTCAAGGTTTTCACTGGTCAAGATACTAACTCAGAAGATTATATCGCGAATGAGCAAAATGCAACGATTGCTGTGACGGTAGCAAATGGTAGTGAGAATCAAGTATCGACTGATGATACGCTAGATTTGAAAGGGATGATTATCAAAGGTCGCAAAGAGCTAACGGCTGCCGAGACTAGAAAAATGCTTGAGACAATGACACCGCTTGACATTGTCAATACTTATTTCATACCAGCTTTGGATATTGTAGGTGCTCAGTTTGAGAAAGGTGAACTATTTTTACCACAGCTGATGCAATCTGCGGAAGCGACACAACAAGCACAGGAAGTTTTGAAAGCTGTACTTGCAAAATCAGGTCAAAAATCAGAATCTCTAGGTCGACTACTCTTGGCAACTGTTGAAGGGGATATCCATGACATCGGAAAAAATATTGTAAAAATGATTCTAGAAAATTATGGTTATGATGTTGTTGACCTGGGAAAAGATGTACCGATTGAAACAGTTGTTGAAACGGTTGTCACGCAAAAGATTAAATTGGTAGGTTTATCAGCCCTGATGACGACTACAGTTCAAAATATGAAAAAAACAATTACAGCTGTCAAGGCAGTTGCGCCTGACACAGTTTTTATGGTCGGTGGCGCAGTCCTCAATGAAGAATATCGTGAGTTTGTTGGTGCTGACTACTATGCCAAAGATGCCATGTCTAGTGTTGAGATTACCCAGAATTTTTTTAGACAATAAAGATAAACATCTCAGCGACATTTGTCAGAGATGTTTTTTTCTGATGTTGATTAAAATAGCAATTAATCTAAATTTATCAAGGATAATGATGAACTAGCTAAATCTGCCATGCAAAAGTTTAACTTAAAGACCGATGATTTAAAAGTTAGTGCTGCTGATGACACGAGCGGTTATTCTTCAATAGTTAATACTTATTTGTCAAGTATCAAAATATCTGGAAAAACAATGACTGATGGTGAAAATTCTGGATTTGATAGGAATGTATCACTAGCAGGACAAGATATACCATTAGAAGTTGTAAGTAAAGATACACATGCATACATCAAACTTGAACCGTTAAAACCAATACTTGATTTATATCTCCAGACTACTAGTGCTGGCGATGCCAGTGTGGCAGTGGACAGGGCAAAAATTAAAGGGAAGTATGTGGATGCTAATGCTATTTATGAAGAAAATGCACCAAAGCTTGTGGCTGTTGCAAGTTTAGCTTCGGAAGATGCTAAAAAAGCTATGGGAAAGGCTTATCAACCTTTAGATAAAAATAATTTTACTCAAGATGGTTCAGCCATTACGATGACACTATCTGGAGAACAGTTAGCAAAATTTATCGAAAAACATCTTTCTGAGCTACCTGAAAAATCAAGAAAATCATATGAAACACTTTTAGATGAAAAAGATTTGGCAAAAAATATAGCAAAACTAATTAAGGTAATGACCGTCCTGATAGATTGCAAGAAAAAACATCAAATCTTGTCATCGAGTTTACTGGAAAAGAAACAAAAGACTATGGTTTAAGTGGTAAACTGTCTATTGAAAGTTCTTATTCCGATGAAAAAGTATCGATTAAAATATACCATCTCAATCCAATCTTATTCAGACGATGAGTGACTTGTTGCGGTTGATTTCGGTAATTCCTCAAGTTAATTAATGTTAATGAAATAGTCATCATAAAAAACAAAGACCACCGCCTATATCCAGTAGGCGGTGATCTTTGGGAGTTTTTTTATGAAAAAATTTTTTAGGGAGGACTTTAGTATAATGCATCTTCCTTAAAGTAAACTTAAATCATTTGTGTTAAAATAAAAGTAAGATCACGTTGAAATACGAAAGCCTTTGAGCATCAGAATTTCGCGAATGTCCCGCTTGGACGCAGCATAGCGTAGGTCAAGTTTCAAGATTTTTACAAAGTAAAAATCGCAGAAAGGAAATAATATGAAATTAACAGCTTTGGGTGTTTGGGGTGGCTTCCCTTATCAGGATGCTGGCACAACCTCTTATTTATTAACTAGTAATTCTGGATTCAATCTCATGATTGACGCTGGCAGTCGTGCTGTGACAGAGTTAGAGCATGAGGTATCACCACTCTATATTGATGCAGTGATTGTCAGCCACTACCATCAGGATCATATCGCAGATCTTGGCGTTCTGCGCCAGTATCGTCAGCTTTGGCCAAAAACAGATCCCGATTGGGATAGCGCAATCCTCAAAATCTACGGGCATAACGAAGACAGGCACGAATTTCAAAAATTGACACTTGATGGGGTCTCTGAGGGAATTGCTTATGATGTCAATGGCGTACAAAAAATCGGGCCATTCGATATTACCTTTACGAAAACCGTGCACCCCATTACCTGTTATGCCATGAGAATTACAGAGCGTAAAACTGGTCAGACCCTCGTTTTCACAGGCGATACAGGTTGGTTCAATGGTCTAGTTGACTTTTCAAAGGACGCTGATATGTTACTAGCGGATGTTTATTTTTTCTCAGACAAATCGAATATGCCTAACCATTTATCAAGCGTAGAGGCAGGACGTATCGCGCGTGAGGCAAACGTAAAAAAATTAGTGCTCACACATTTACCACAGTTTGGCGATTTGGCTCAATTGAGACAAGAAGCAGCTGATGAGGCGCGAGGTGTGCCGACTGAACTTGCCACGCCACATAAGACATGGGATTTTAATACATTTTGATTGATTTTACACAAAAAGAAAAAGAATATTTTATGGGTCAGGCTTTGATGGAGGCGCAAAAAGCAGCGGCTCATGAAGATGTACCAATCGGTGCCGTCATTGTCAAAGATGGTGAGATTATTGCGCGGTCCTATAATGCGCGTGAGCTGCATCAAAAAGCAACTCACCATGCTGAAATTTGTGCCATTGATAGGGCGAATGAGGTTGTCGGTAATTGGCGTCTACTTGATTGCGCTTTATTTGTCACGATTGAGCCTTGTGTCATGTGTTCGGGGGCGATTTCTCTTGCTAGATTATCACAGGTTTATTTCGGCGCTACCAACCCTAAATTTGGTGGAGCTGTATCCCTTTACCAAATTCTAGAGGATACGCGGCTTAATCACCGACTCCATGTTGAATCAGGCATTTTGGAAGAAGAATGTGCGCAAATGATGCAAATTTTTTTTAAAAATCGTCGCAAAAAATAAATTTTATGATATAATAAAAAGTGAGGCAATAGTAATTCTATGAAGTGGGTCAGGTGCGGAAGCAAGCAGCCCTAAGTAGGGTTCCTATGTGCCTTATTTTTTTAGATTAATTTAGCATGAAAATAAAGAAAGGTAGTTGATGTTTTATCAAACAACATATTCATCACCAGTAGGTCGCCTGACCTTAGCAAGTGATGGCGAAAGTCTGACGGGTCTTTGGCTAGAAAATCAGAAATATTTCGCAGAAAATTTTCCAGAGACATGGAACTCAAATCATCACTTGTCGGTATTTAAGGCGACGAAAAAGTGGTTAGATGATTATTTTGATGGAGAACAGCCAGCTATAACTGAGCTACCCTTAGCGCCAAAAGGCAGTGAATTTAGGCAGGCAGTTTGGCGATTATTACAGGAAATACCATACGGTCAAATCATCACTTATGGTGAGATTGCTAAGAAAATCGCAGCAGAAATGGGCAGAGCCAGTATGTCGAGCCAAGCGGTAGGCGGTGCAGTCGGTCATAATCCAATTTCAATCATCATCCCATGTCATCGTGTTGTCGGAAGTAATGGTAGCCTAACTGGCTATGCTGGGGGTCTCGCAAATAAAATCAAGCTCCTGACTTTAGAAACCGTTGAAATGACAGACTTATACTTGCCGCAACATAGTACAGCACGCTAGTAAGGATTGCAATTATCATCAACAAAAGTAGAGACTAACGCTATGATATTGATACCCGTTTAACCAAAAAGTAATACACTCACTTTCGACCATTTTTAATCACTTCATCGTTGAATAGTCTTGCCGTACACCTGTACGCCTTCAACTTTAGTTAAACGGGTATTAACAGATCAGAAAACTAAAAATGAAAACACTTTAGGAAGATTTTCGCTATATCGTTGTAGTTCGTGGCTTTCGCGGCTCATGAAAAAGCTACAGCATCGGTCATCTCAAAAATTGTATGCTTTTTTTGAGGGACTTGAGCATCACTTAAAAAGAACCCACAGAAAATTAACGGTTGACACCAACGAATTTTCTGTGGGTTTTAGGTTTCTGTATAATTATCAGTTTTGATTTGAGGCGTCTAACCAAAAAGTTTTGAGAAAAAACTTTTCTTCTTTGTTGGTTGATCTGGTACAGGGCTAGATAAAAGATCAGGAAAAACATCTCGCAACTCAATCATATCACGATTAACGGCATGGTCTGTATGGATGACGACACCGTATTGATCAGATGCGGGTTCAATTAAAATCTGTCCCTCAAAATGATGCTCAACGGCTAATTTTAAGTAATAGCCAGTTAAATCATCTGGTAACTCTCCACATATTTTGACAAAAATCGGCTGATCTGCCAGGTCAAAATGGCTTAAAATTTGATTAAAAGATGTCTTGACTAAAGGTGTTTTAGCATCATCAAAAGTGATAGCAAGAAAAATACGCTCACGAAAAGTATTGAGATACAATTTTTGTTCATCGGGATTTAGTCGATATTCACCGCTTGAGGCGCGATCAAGCCTATTTTCTAAATTCGTCATACTGTTATTTTACCATAAATAAACCGTTTTCATCAAAGAAAATATATTGCTATCACTTACAGGGATATTTGTACCCGCTATCAAAATCAAAGGTTGCCAAGGTTTACCTTCTTATCCCCACTTAAATTAGCTATGATTCGAAGTCTATAAGTAAAAAACAAATAGACCAATCACAGCATCTACTGAGTCTGCGAGAAGAGGCTGTATTTTTTCATATGCTTATTAAGAATATAATCTTCTATTTTCAATTGTTACATAACACGATAAAAGCATGATTGACAGGTTTTTAATCAAAAATTATTAAATTTTATAATCCGTTAGTGTTAAAAATCAGGTTTATATTTTTTATTGCAGTTCATTGCGGTAAAATGTTATAATACAGTTATGACTATCTACGAGAAATTGGCAACTTTCAACATCATCGAAACGTCACGGATGATTTTGCGCCCGATAGCGATGACGGATGCGAAAGATATGTTTGACTACGCTAGTAAACCAGAAAATGTGATTTACGTTTTTCCTGCACATCATAATTTAGCAGAGACACGCTTAATCATTGCGACTTTATTTATGAAAGAACCCTTGGGAAAATGGGCGATAGAGTTGAAGGATGAGTCTGTTATGATTGGCACGATTACCTTTGTAAAAATAGATGAAAAAGCTAGAACTGTCGAAATTGGTTATACACTGAATAAGCGATATTGGGGTCAGGGGTTAATGACAGAGGCTGTTCGAACCTTAGCTGAAATCGGACTGACTGAGTTTGGTTTGCGTCACTTGGATATTGTCGTTGATACAGAAAATATCGGCTCGTGCAAGGTCGCAGAAAAGTCAGGCTTTATTTTACAAGAAAGCTACAAAGGACTTGACCCCTATACCAAAATTGTGAGAAATTTCAAACGCTTTAGAAAGGCTCATCAGGTGAAATATGAGTAAACATCAAAAATTACTGGACTATATTGATGATTTGGAAATTGGCAAAAAGGTCAGTGTTCGTGGCCTTGCGACGCGATTAAAAGTTTCTGACGGTACAGCCTATCGTGCGATTAAGGAAGCTCAGGCACGTGGTCTTGTTTCAATTAATGACCGCTCAGGCACAACAAGGATTGCGACTCAGGAACAGCGTGTGATTGAAACGCTGACTTTTGGTGAAATTGCCAAAATCTCAAGTGCTGAAGTCATGGCGGGGGAGTCAGGTTTGACTCAGGCTTTTAGCAAATTCGCGATTGCTGCCATGACTAAGGAGAATATCCTGAAATACTTGACGCATGGTGGTTTAGTCATTGTAGGTGACCGAACGGATATCCAACTCATTGCCCTGCATGAGGGGAATGCTGTTCTAATTACGGGGGGCGTTGACATTGAACCACAAGTGTTAGCCTATGCGAACGCTCACGATATACCAGTTCTTCGAACAGATTTTGACACGTTTACTGTTGCTAGCCGTATTAATCGGGCACTATCTAATGAATTAATCAAGAAGGAAATCACAACAGTAGCAGATGTTTATCAGAGCCAGGCACCGACCCTCTATGAGATTTCGACTGTTAAAGACTACCTAGATTTAGTCAAAAAAACCAATGGCTCTAGGTTTGCAGTCATCAACCAACATAAATTAGTTGTTGGTGTGGTGAGTATGCGAGATGTCACAGGTAAGAAGAATAGTACAACCATTGATAAGGTCATGACTCGAAATCCTAAACTAGCTAAGTTTGACATGACAGTTGCATCAACTAGCCAAAAAATGATTTTTGATGGTTACGACATGATGCCAGTCATTAACAGTGATAGTACTTATGCAGGGATCATTAGTAAGTCAGATATGCTGCGTAGTATGCAGGAGTCTTCTGAGCAAAGTCAGTTTTCACACACGATGACTGACGATGTGGCCCGCGCTGTAAAAGAAGTGCAATCCTATTACACCTTTACAGTAGAGCCATACATGATGAATAATGTTGGTAACATTGCCAATGGGATGATGGCTGAGATTATCAGTAATATCACCGATCGTGTCATGACCAAAACGAAAAATAAAAATATCATCATCGAGTCGATGAATATTTATTTTATGGGTGCTGTTGCCATTGATGACGAACTGGAAGTTTACCCAAAAATTATCAGTGAATCAAGACTTGGTGCGACCATTGATTTTGAGGTGTATTTGGATTACCAGATTATCAGCAAGATTTTAGTCACCCTTCAAATTAACTAGAAAAAGGACATACATGAACGATATACTAAGTAAAATCAGAGCTTATGACGAGATTGTGATTCACCGGCATAAAAATCCTGATCCAGATGCACTAGGGAGCCAATTAGGTCTGCGAGATATTTTGCGGATGAATTTTCCAGATAAAACAATCTCAGCTGTTGGGTTTGATGAACCAAGTTTAGCTTTTATTGGCAAGATGGACCGGCTATCTGACGAAACTTTCAAAGGCAAACTTGTCATTGTGACAGATACGGCAAATACACCTCGTATTGATGATGTGAGGTATCAAACAGGCGATTTTTTGATTAAAATCGATCATCATCCCAATGACGATGCTTACGGAGATTTATTAGCAGTTGATACGACAGCAAGTTCAGCATCAGAAATCATTGCGAATTTTGCCTTTGATAATGATTTACAGATTTCTGATGATGCAGCAAGAGTCTTATACGCGGGAATTGTTGGTGATACGGGACGTTTCCTTTATCCAGCAACGACACCTAAAACGCTTTACACAGCTGCAAAATTAGCAGAGCATACCTTTGATAGAGCAGGCCTCATGCGTGAAATGGATTCTTTTGATATGAAAATCGCTAGACTCCAAGGCTATGTCTATGAAAATCTTGAGATTTCACCTGAAGGTGTGGCACGAATTTTTATCACACAAGAGCTCATGCAAGCAAATGATGTCACAGATTCAGAAACCTCAGCCATTGTCTCAGCACCTGGGAAAATTAAAGAAATTCAAACTTGGGCAATTTTTGTCGAGCAAGCAGACGGTCATTTTCGTGTTAGAATGCGCTCAAAAGCTGCACCGATTAATGAAGTTGCCAAACGTCATGCTGGTGGTGGACATCCGCTTGCTAGTGGTGCCAATAGTTATTCACCACAAGAAAACGATGACATCTTCCAAGAATTAAGAAATAATTTAGTTGCTTTTCAGAAATAGTGGTATAATGAATCTATGAATAAAAAAGATTTTCCATGGCTTTACGATGCAGAGTATATGTCCTATGTCGGTGGGCTCTTAGAGACACCAGAAGTTCAAAAATTAAATGAGTTTACACATCATTACATTTCAACACGCTTGCTCCATTCTTTGAATGTCAGCTATACGTCTTACAAAATTTCCAAAAAATTTGGTTGGAACAAAAAAGCAACGGCTCGTGCAGGACTTTTACATGACCTCTTTTATTATGACTGGCGGGAAACGAAGTTTGTTGAAGGTAGTCATGCCTATGTACATCCAAGAATTGCTTATCAAAACGCTCAAAAATTGACGACGATTTCAAAATTAGAAAAAGATATCATTATCAAACATATGTGGGGTGCAACGATTGCACCACCACGTTATAAAGAAAGTTTTGTCGTGACTTTTGTTGATGATTATGTGGCCATTAAGGAATGGACACAATTGATGAAGATGAAATGGAAACATCATAAACTGTTCAAGAAAGAAAAATTAAGTTAATGAAATTGCAAAATCAAGACATCAAAATAGGTAAAACGATTGATGAATTAGTGGAAGGCGAGACCTTTAGTCTGTCTGAGACGATTAAAAATAGAGAAATATTACTATATCTCGGTCTTACGAACGATGACAATCCACTCTATTCGCAGTATGATTATGTTAAGGAACTTGGTTTGACCAAACCAGTGGTACCGACTGCTTTGATTTTTGGCATTATTACCTCAACCATTAACAAACATTTACCAGGTCCTGGTAGTCATGTTGTGAATGTCAATCTCAATCTCATTGAAAAGATTTTTCGTAATGATTTGCTAAGTTTCAATTTTGAAATCATCAAGATTGATACCAACAAGGATTTGGTAACGATTAATATTGAGATTATGAGAGATGAGGAGCGCGTAGCGGATGCGATTGTTTTGGTGCAACCACCATTAGAAGAGCTCTCGGATTCAGAGTAGTCAAGCCTTATCATTAGCACTAAAATTAAGTTCCAAGTAGATAGAAAAATAGATATCAAAGGAGGACATGATGGATAATCAAATTTTCGAAACAAATCAACATACAGGTAAATTTTCACTTGCTGATTTCTTTGCGCGTATTTACGCACTAGTTGGCATGGGAATTGCCGTCAGTGCTGTGGTGGCCTTTATTACTTTGACAGTATTCGCTGATAACATCTCAGCGATTTTGACAGGTCATACATGGTTATTATTCGTTTTATGGATTTTGGAGATGATCTTGGTAGTGGCTGTAACGCCAATGGCAGCTAAGAATTCACCGATGGCACTACCAGCCTTCATTGGATTTTCAGCCTTGAACGGCTTTACCTTGACTTTCACCTTAGCCTACTTTGATTTAAGTAGCATTGCGATAGCCTTTGCCATAACAGCAGGCATGTTCTTTGCGCTTTCAATTTTTGGTAAAACGACTAAACGTGATTTATCTGGTATGGGTAAAGCCATGTTTGCAGCTCTGATTGGTATTATCATTGCGAGTGTTGTGAATCTATTCGTAGGTTCTTCAGGCATGGATTTTATGATTTCAATCCTTTCAGTCATCGTCTTTTCAGGCTTAATTGCCTGGGATAATCAAAGAATCGAAATGCTATACAATCGATCAAACGGTAATGTGACCGACGGTTGGGCAGTTAGCATGGCATTGAGCCTCTATCTTGACTTCATCAACCTCTTCATCTCAATCTTGAGAATTTTCGGAATTGGTGGCAGCAAAGATTAAGTTCAAAAAATCATCCTTAAAAGATGATTTTTTTATTTTAGAGATGCTTTTAAACGCATCAGTTTATCTGAGAAATAGGAGTGAAATCTAGAAAGATGTTAAATTATAAAAAAGTAGAGACGACAGAAACAATGGCAATATTATCAGACTTGATTCTAGTTATTTGGCCAGAAGTTTTTACACCGGTGATTGGGGCAACACAAGTTGCTTATATGTTAGACACTTATCAGTCAATTGACCAAATTAAAACTGAAATCAATGATGGCGTTCAGTATGAATTAATTCTACTAAATAACCAGCCAATTGGTTATTTAGCCTATGCTTTTGAGGAGAGTCAACTCTTTATTAGTAAGCTTTACTTTTTAGCAAGCAGTCGAGGACAAGGGCTTTCTCGACAAGTTTTTGAAAGATTTGAAAGAATTGCTAAAAGTCATGGGAAAAATCAGCTACACTTGCATGTAAATCGGGATAATACGCATGCTTTAACCATTTACCAGCATTATGGTTTTGAAATTGTTCAGGTGGTTGATACGCCCTTCGGAGAATATCTTCTCAATGATTACTGGATGACCAAAAAACTGTAACTGTGCAAAAAAACTGCTAATTCAGCAGTTTTTTTATTTACGAAATAATTGTGTGACTTGAAAGTGATTTGCCAGTCTTATCTTTGAGTATCAACCAAGAATTAGTGCCTGCAAAATAAAGTAAGTGCCCGACTTCATTGACTGATTTTAAATGGATATCAGATGTTGTCACGCCATCTGGACCAATGACCTCAGCGTGTTCCTGACGCAAACTCAGCGCAAATTTCTGTGAAAAACCGATAGAACCATCTTGATTAAGCGGCATATCTTGTTTAAGGACAGCGCCTTTTTTGATGAGGAAATCAGATCGTTTCAGCCAATAAACTTCAGCTTTCGCACCATCGTAATCAATATAGAAAGGGATGTCCGCTATTTCTTTTGAAAAACGATGTTGTGCTTTAGCTGCATTTTTAGTAGGAGAAGTAGTTAACGTTTCTTGAGTCATTTTGAATTGATAACCGAGCTTATCTAGATAGGGTAAAAGCTGCTCCAGATAAGTTTTGACAACGTTTGTTTGATGCTTGGGGAGTTTTTGAGCTGTGAGATATTTTTTGAAATAAACAGGCTCAATGTCTAATGGCAAACTAAAGACAAGCACGCGATCAGCTTGCGCTTTTTGAGAGACCAGATTTGGTCCCTTAAAGTAGAAAGTGGCTTTAGACTTATCAGCAACGAAAGCTGTTAAATCTAAGATCTCAAGTTGACCCAGCTTATTTGGAAAATCGAGTAATAACCGATTGTTTTCAAAGTTTATCATCATTATTTAATTACATCAACACCGCCAAGATAAGGACGGAGTACTTCAGGAATTCTGATAGAACCGTCAGCATTTTGGTAGTTTTCAAGCAGCGCAGCGACAGTACGACCGACTGCTAAACCAGAACCATTTAAAGTGTGAAGGAGTAGTGTTTTTCCCTCTTCATCACGGTAACGAATTTGAGCACGACGTGCTTGGAAATCTTCTGTGTTTGAACAAGAAGAAATTTCGCGATAAGTATGTTGTGATGGAATCCAGACTTCTAAGTCATAAGTTTTAGCAGCAGAGAATCCCATGTCGCCAGTAGATAAAGCGACAATACGATAGGCTAAACCTAATTTTTCAAGAATATTACCGGCATTAGCGACCATCTTGTCAAGCTCTTGATATGACGTTTCTGGCTTAGAAAACTTAACCATCTCTACTTTATGGAATTGATGCAAACGGATGAGACCGCGTGTGTCTCGACCTGCTGATCCGGCCTCAGAACGAAATGAAGGACTCATGGCAGTGAAATAGATAGGAAGCTCGCTACCATCGATGATTTCATTACGATAGTAGTTGGTCAATGGGACTTCAGCAGTTGGAATCAAAACAAAATCACTATCTGCTAATTCAAAGGTATCTTCTTTAAATTTCGGATATTGACCAGTGCCATACATGGAGTCGTGATTGACCATGTATGGTGTAATCATTTCAGTATAGCCCTCTTTAGCGTGTTCATCCAACATGAAGTTGTAGAGTGCCCGCTCTAAGCGCGCCCCCAGTCCTTTGTAGAACAAGAAACGTGACCCAGTGACCTTAGCACCACGTTCCCAGTCTAAAATACCCAATTTTTCCCCTAAATCCCAGTGAGCTTGCGGTTCAAAATCAAAGCTTGGAACCTCTCCGACACGTTTGACTTCAACATTATCATCCTCGTCGGCGCCGACAGGGACATCATCTGCTGGGATATTTGGTAAAGTTTCAAGGATACCGGTCACTTTTTCATCAAAGAAAGCTAACTCAGAGTCAAGTGCTTTGATGTGACTTGACACTTCCTGCATCTGTGCGATTGCAGCGCTAGCATCTTCTTTGTTGCGTTTGGCAATGCCAATGGCGTCAGACGCCTCATTACGTTGTTTTTTGAGTTGTTCAGTTTCGATGATTAACTCACGTCTTTTAGCATCGAAATCACGTAATTCATAGAGTTTTTCAGATGCTACACCGCGTGTTTTAAGCTTAGCTTCCACCTCATCGAATTGATTGCGAATTTGTTTAATGTCTAACATAATTGTCCTCCGAGTAATGAAAAAGATGCCTTCAAAATGAACAGGGCGTTTTTCAACACGGTTCCACCTGTCTTGCTTTGAAAGCATCTCGTTTTTATTTTAATCTGTTTAAGGGCGGTAGAATTTCAAATTAATCAAGGAGTTGCTTGCAACAACCGCAACCTTTCTAAACCAATAATTAATCTTACTTATCCGCTAAACTCATTATAGCAAGATAGGCTATAATAATCAACTTTTTCTTTTAGTCAATAATTTTTTGATTTTGCTAACTAAGGTTTGTGCTTTAACCACCTTATCATTACCGATATGCTCGCGAATTATTTTAAGGACTTTACCAGCATCTTTAGAAGAAAAACGTAAATGGTTTTGTCGCTTGCTATTGCCTTGTTTATTTAGGACAATGACAAACTGGCGACTGATTTTATTTTGTCGGGTAATGACACCCTCTACATGATGAATGGTTTCCCAAGGAATCTGAATGGCATCAGACACATTCGCATCATTAAAAAACTCAAATGCTTTGTCACCAATGAGCAGTTTACCATAGACATTACCAAGTCCAATATAAGCGATAGCTTGAAAAGGGGCAGAAGTTTTTGTATTCAGTGATTGTATCATATCTTTAGTATACCATTTTTCACGAAAAAAGCCTGTCATAAATGACAAGCTTTCGTTCTTTTTACATAACACCAAGTACGTGCATCACAACACCAAAGACGAATAAGCCGATGATGATAGCGATTGGTGAAACTTTTTTCTTAAGTAACCACATACATAGGAATGTCAAGAGTAAACCAGCAAGACCAGGAATTAAGCCATCCAAGTTTTGTTGTAAAGTTGTGACTTTATCAGGTGTTTGAGAAAGACCTTCACCAACTTTTTGGAAAGCTTCTTGGATACCTTTACCACCTTTAGGAAGCTTGTCCCATTCGATGTAAGCACCCTCAGAAAGTTTGACTTTAGAAACTTGCAGGGCAAATTTGATAGATACCCAACGTTCTACGAGAACTGCAAGGATAAACATACCTAAGATTGATGCACCTTTAGTGATGTCTTGTAACAAACCACCAGACAAGTCAGAAGTAATTGAAGAACCCGCTTTATAACCGAATTCTTGTGTGTACCAAATAAATGCCCAACGAATTACGTTCCAAAGGACAAAGAACAAAATTGGTCCAAGGATGTTACCGCTCAAAGCAAGTGATGCACCAATCGCACCCAAGATAGGACGAACAGTAAACCAGAAGACAGGGTCCCCGATACCGGCAAGAGGTCCCATCATACCAACTTTAACCCCTTGGATGGCAACATCATCAATAGGTGCACCATTGGCGCGTTCTTCTTCGAGGGCAAGCGTTACACCGATAATTGGGCTAGCCACGTAAGGGTGCGTATTGAAGAATTCCATGTGACGTGTCAAAGCAGCAGCACGGTCTTCTTTAGTCGTGTAGAGCTTTTTAATCGCTGGGATTAAAGAGAAAGCCCAACCCAAGTTTTGCATCCGTTCGTAGTTCCAAGAACCTTGAAGGAAAGTAGAACGCCAAGCAACGGCTAAACGGTCATTTTTTGAAAGTTTAATTTTTTCACTCATAATAATCTTGTCGTCCTTTCTAATAGTCATTCAAGATGTCGCCGATAGGATCTGTACTACCAGAACCGCCACCAGCGCTGTTACCATTACCACCCATTTTAGAAAGGTTGATATAGATGAGAGCTAGGGCAACACCAATTGCACCAAGGGCGATAAGTGTTAAATCACTAACTGCAGCAAGGGCGAAACCAATGGCAAAGAAAGGCCAAACTTCACGTGATGCCATCATGTTGATTACCAAGGCATAACCTACGGCAACAACCATACCACCACCGATAGCCATACCATCAGTTAACCAAGCTGGCATTGCTTCAAGCGCATTTTGTACGGCTTGAGTTGGTACCAAGATAAGGGCCAAAGCAGGGATAACGATACGGATACCTTGTAATAAAAGTGCGACGAAATGGAAACGTTCAAGACCCGCAAAGTTACCTTTTTTAGCTTCAGCATCAGCACCATGAACCAAACCGACAGAAATTGTTCGAACGATCATTGTCAAGAAAAGACCAGCAACTGAAAGGGGGATAGCTGTTGAGAAAGCGACTGTGATACCTTTTGTATCAAAGTTACCAGATTGAACCATGATAATGGCAGCAGCAACACCGGCAAGGGCTGCATCGGGTGCAACCGCAGCACCGATATTAGCCCAACCAAGTGCCATCATTTGAATTGTACCACCAAGGATAATACCAGCTGTCAAGTGACCAGTCACAAGACCGATTAATGTACAAGAAATAATTGGTTGGTGAAATTGGAACTCATCGAGGATGCCTTCAAGACCAGCGAAGAAAGCAATGATGAGAACTAAAATAATAGAGATAATAGACATGTTTAGTTCCTTTCGTTTTACTGAACGTTAGCTTTTTTGATCAAATCGAACAAGTCAGCTCTAGAGTCATTTGGCACTTTACGCACATCAAATTTGACTCCCAAATCACGTAGTTTTTCAAAGGTTTCAACGTCTTTTTTATCCATTGATAACACTTTGTTAACCATTGTTTTACCAGTTGAATGTGCCATTGAGCCAACATTGACTGTATCAATAGCAACGCCACCTTCAACCACAGCAAGAAGATCTTCTGGGTTTTCAAATAGTAAGAAAGCATGTGTGTCACCAAAACGTGGGTCTTTGGCAATCTCAATCATTTTAGATATTGGGATAACATTGGCTTTCACGCCATTTGGTGCAGCTTGACCAATCAATTGTTTACGCAAATCATCTTTAGCAACAGCGTCAGAAACAACAATGATACGGTCTGCTTTAGATTCCGGTGTCCAAGCAGTCGCAACTTGACCGTGTAGTAAACGTGTATCGATACGGACAAGATTAATTTTAATCTTACCATCACCGATGACAGTACCTTCAGGAATAGCAGCTGCAGCGACTGTTTCAGCTGGTGCAACTGTTGCTGTTTCTTCAGGTTGGAGCGTTTCAGGTAAAATTCTAATCCCGTCTTTCGCTTCCTTGAGAATGTTGGCAACGACTTTTTCTAAGCCAGCGTCAGCATCCATCATACGTTCAGTGTATGCTTGAATTAGCATTGGCAAATTCAAACCTGTGATAATAGCGATGTTGCGATCTGGATTTTCACCCAGAACAGCACTTGCTTGGTTAAATGGTGACCCACTCCATAAATCCGCAAGCACCAAAATCTCATCATCAGCGTCGAATGTCGCGATGGCTGCGTCAATTTTAGCACGCAAGTCATCAGGACCTTCACTAGGCATGAAAGTGACCGTTTGGACTTTTTCTTGCTCACCGAAAATCATTGAACCTGATTGATGGATACCCTCGGCAAATTCGCCGTGGCTCGCAATTACGATTCCGATACTCAAATTTGAGTTCCTCCTTATAAGAAATTGTAAATAAAAAATTATTACACTCTATTATGCTCTTATCATAAATGGTTTGTCAAGTCAAAAGGTGGAAACGGTTTCTTTGTCATGAAATTGTATTATTACAGACTATTCTAGAAGATAAGAAAATAGTTTTGGCAAAAATAAACCTGTTTTCTCTAGCTATATTGGCAAAAATGTTATAATATAGCTATAAAAAAAATTAGAATCTGAGTAGGAAAATACCATGAGAATCCAGCAATTAAAATACATCATCAAAATCGTTGAAACTGGCTCTATGAACGAGGCCTCAAAGCATTTATTTGTAACACAGCCGTCACTTTCAAATGCAGTAAGAGAGCTAGAAGAAGAAATGAATATTAAAATTTTTACCCGTTCAACACGAGGCATTACATTGACCTCAGACGGCGTAGAATTTTTATCTTATGCCAGACAAATTGTAGAGCAGACAGAGCTTTTAGAGGAGCGCTATAAATATAATCGAGAGAAAAAGGAATTATTTGCCGTTTCTGCGCAACATTATGCCTTCGTTGTAGAAAGTTTTGCGAGCATTTTACGTGAAAACGATATGCGTAATTATGAGTTGATTTTGCGTGAGACTCGGACACATGAAGTGATTGATGATGTGCGTGATTTCCGCTCAGAAATTGGTGTTTTATATCTCAATGATTTTAATCGTGACGTCTTAACCAAGCTGTTTTTGGATAACAATCTTGAGTTTACACCGCTATTTCAGGCAGTACCGCACGTGTTCATTTCTAAGCACCATCCACTCGCCAATAAAACATCAGTCACACTAGACGAAATGGCTGAGTTTCCGTATCTGAGCTATGAGCAGGGTGAGCGTAATTCTTTTTACTTTTCTGAAGAGATTTTGTCGACAGCTAGACATGACAAATCTATCGTTGTATCCGACCGTGCGACCTTATTTAATTTACTCATCGGTCTTGACGGCTACACCATTTCTACGGGGATTTTGAACAGCGATTTGAATGGCGACGATATTTTCAGCGTACCGCTGCAGGTGGATGAGAAGATTGAGATAGGGTATATTTGCCACAAAAAAGGTCTATTAACAGAACTCGGTCAACGATTTTTGAAAGAACTTAAAGCTAAGGTTTGATGATTTAGGAAGGTGAGAAAATGCCTGAAACGATTTTTTCAAAACAGGATATAAGGCGGTATTTGATCCACCATTTTGGGTTAGATGAACTAGATGCGTATGGTGACGGAAAATCAGGCATTCTATCATATATTAGGAAAGTGACTAGCCTGCAACAAGACCCACTCAATATAGTAGGAACAAATATTGATATTATTTTAGTAAGTCGATTTTCAGATTATAGTCCTGATATCTTGGCTGATCTGCTTTATCAGGATGAGGTATTGATAGAGGGTTTCGATAAGGAGGCATGCCTTTTTTCGCGTGATGAGTGGGGTAAGTTTGCTTTTGCTCGAGAACAACAGGCAGCGGGTAATTTTAAAACGCTAAGTTATCGAGATCAAGAGACAGCACTACTTTACTTGGATGAGGTGACGGAGATTTTACAACAGAGCCCAGTACCGATTTCATCTCAAGATTTGAACTTTGGTAAACTTACTGAGAGTAGTTGGGGAAGTTCAAATTTGGGTAATGTGGTCCTCTATCATCTTTGGTGTCAAGGAAAGGCAATTATTGCTGAAAGAAAAGAGCGCCGTAAACTTTATATGCATTTTGAAAAAGCTAAGGGCTTGGAAAATTTGCCAACATTTAAGTTGGAAATAGACTTTATAGACTGGTTCATTTATCGAAGATTGTCTGGTCTAGGGGTGTATTGGTTGAGGTCTGGTGCTGGGTGGCTAAGTCGATATACGAAAGAGCGTAAGGCAGTTATTTCGCGTTTCGTAGCGCAAGGAAAAGTTGTTAAGATTACGGTGACAGATATGAAAGAGGCACTGTATTTGACAATAGATAACTATCAGCGGTTATTGGCAGTTAAGGATATGCCGATTAACACTGAACGAGTCAGATTTATTGCGCCATTAGATAATATCATCTGGGATCGAAAATTTGTCAAGGAGATTTTTGACTTTGAGTACATTTGGGAAGTTTATAAGCCAGAAAAATTACGGCAGTATGGCTATTATGTTTTGCCTATTCTTTTAGGCGATAAATTGATAGCCAGATTTGAACCAGATCGTGATAAGACACGTCAAGATACTTTGCAAATTAAAAAGATTTGGTTTGAGTCAGAGGACTACCAAACTCCTGAGATTGCAGCGATGATTGCAGCTGAAGTTCAGCGTTATAATTGTTTGCTGCCTAGAAAATAGGGCCAGTTAATAAAATGCGTCTGGTCGTATGAAATATTATAAAAATTAATAGAAAGATGTGGAATAGAAAATGGAAAAAAGTAGAACAGAGGCTTTTACAGACGCCGTCATTGCCATTGTCATGACGATTTTAGTATTAGAATTTCCGCATGTTCATGGCTCTACCTTTGCGGATTTGGTTGTACTGAAAGATATTTTTCCGGCTTATGTCATTAGTTTTATCTTCTTGGTCATTTATTGGAGTAATCATCACCATATTTTTCAAATGGTTGAAAAAGTGAGCGGACAGACACTTTGGTGGAACAATGCCTTTATCTTTTTAATAACGCTCTTGCCATTTACGACCAATTGGTTAGGGGATAACATTTGGGCACATGACCCTGAAATACTTTATGCCGCTTTATTTTTATTGGCTAATTTGACGTGGTTATTTATGATTAAAAACTTAGTTAAAGTCAACGCCCACAATGCTTGTGTGACAAAAATATTAGGAGACTATAGGAAGTCTTACCGAACTTTACTTTTAAATGCTTTGGCTTTAGTAGCTGCCTTTTTTATCCCAATCGGTGGTCTTATAATTAATGTTTTATCTTTCCTACTTTGGATTGTACCAGACAAACGAATTGAAAAAATTAAAAATAAGTAATATTTAAAAATGTAGTTGTTTATAAAAAGAAAATCATCCTACTTCTTGAGGATGATTTTTTTAAAAAACAGCATATTCTTACACAATTTTTTATGCTTTATTTCAGAAAATATGATAAACTTAATGTAAGGACTTTGGCAGACGTTAGACGCCTAAAAGTGAAAAATTAAAACAGCTATTGGTTAATCCAGCCAACTCATCAACATAAAATCTTGTCTGTTGCGTTGACAATTGAATGAAATGCCAGTGTAGATCAAGTTTTAAGATTTTCAACCTGAAATCGTAGAAAGAGCGTTAGGTACATGATTAAAATATTCGGTAAATTACGTTACCACTGGCAACCAGAATTGTCCATCACGATAACTTATTGGTGTTTGTCAATTGCACCTATCTTTATCAGCTTAGCTCTATTATATGAAAATACCAAAATCTCAAGATCTTCATTTATTTTATTTATTATTTTTATCGTTTTGGTTTGGATTGGATTTCAACGCTATTTTGAAATTTCGGAAGATAAAGATTTACTATTGTCACGTGGTTTAGTACCAGGTTATGCAGGTAAGACAGTGATTTCTAGTATCTCGATGATAAAAATTAGCAAACGCGCTATTATTATTTATACCAATCGCAATGTTAAGGGTAAGATTTTTTATATGAGAAAATGGCCCAAAAAATATTTTGTGGATACCTTGACAATCAATCCCTACTTTCAAGGAGAAGTTGAATTGATCGGACATATCGACCATTATTTTGACAGCTATTCTAATGACAAGAAAAGTAAACTTAGCAAAATATAAAACAGCACAGACTAGCTATGCTGTGATATCAGTATTCTTTAACAACGATGGCTTTTGTTGGACATTCTTTAGCGGCTTGGACAAGACTTGGATCAGGTGCAAGGTCAAGTATAGTATCATCCGTATTAAATTGAACTAAACCATCAACATCGTAGTCAAAAATGGGATTATAGGTGTGGCAGAGGCCACAAGCAATGCATTGCTCAGGAAGTATTTGAATAATCATACTACTAGTATAACAGAGAAAGGACATCATGACTAAGAAAAACGAACCATGGAATAATGAAGTTTATGGTGCCATGCAAGAATCGCGTGGTGAGTTGCCACCTAAACGATCAGCTAAAAAAAATGAGGCATCTACCAATTTTTTAACTTTTTTAGTTGTGCTTTTATTTATGATCATTGGTGGTATTGTTGTGATTATTGTCTGGAATAATCGACTAGTTGACAATACTAAAATATCGTCAAGTTTTTATACCAGTAAGTCTAGCGTGTCAAAAGCAACATCTGCTAGCCAATCAAGTACAGCAACAGAAGATAAATCATCTGAGTCTAAAACAGCTGAATCGAGTTCGACAGTGGCTGGAGAGACGACTACTGTTGAAGCAGGCGAAGGTCTTTATTCAATCGCGGCTAGAACAGGTGTAGATGCCCAAACCATTGCCAAGGCTAACGGTATGACCGTTGAGAATTGGTATGCAAATCCAGGAGATGTCATTAAGTTAAAATGAATTTAAAAGAGATTAGAATTGCAATTGACGGTCCAGCCTCTAGTGGTAAATCAACAGTCGCTAAGATTATCGCTAAAGACTTTGATATTATCTATCTAGACACGGGTGCAATGTACCGTGCAGCAACTTACGTTGCCTTATCTAACGAGTTAGATGACGATTTTGAAAAAATTATTACCATCTTAAAAGAGAATCCAATTTCTTTTGGGACATCTTCAGAAGGTCAGCTGGTTTATGTCGGTGAAGTAGATGTGACGCATGCTATTCGTCAAAATGATGTGACCAATGCCGTATCTAGGATTTCGGCGATTCCTGAAATTCGTGCGTATCTCGTTGATGCACAGCGTGAGATTGCAAGTCATGGTGGTATCGTTATGGACGGTCGCGATATCGGAACTGTTGTGTTGCCAGATGCTGAACTCAAAATCTTTTTGGTTGCTTCTGTCGAAGAACGTGCAGAACGCCGCTATAAGGAAAACTTGGCAAAAGGCATTTTAACTGATTACGAGCAATTGAAGTTTGAGATAGCTGAGCGAGACCGTAAAGATTCCACACGAGAGGTCAGCCCGCTCAAACAAGCAGATGATGCAATTCTAATTGATACGACTGGAATGGGCATTGCAGCAGTAGTTTCTAAAATTAAAAGTTTTGTTAAATAATTCTGATTTATTTCAGTTTTTTTTTTACATTTGCTCAGGAATTTGATAAAATAAAGGAATGGACCAACGAATAAAATTAAGAATCGAATATTTACGTGCTAATCTCAGATATCTTAATGATGTCGAATTAGCAGAGTATAATCGACTAACAGGGCAACATTTAACGCATCAGCAACAACATCAAGCTCATCAACAATCGCATCAGACATACCAAGCAAGTCAGCCAATGCAGTCTGAGCAAGCCTATCATTCTTCTCAATCCTATCACCAAGCACCAAATTTTGAGTCGAACAGCAGTTCTGATGGCTATAATAAACATCACCACCCACGCCCAAGTAAAAAGCCAAAAAACAAGAAAAAACGTAAAAAAGTAAGTTTTTGGAAAAAATTATGGCGCTTTCTTTTGCTTGTCATCGTTTTGATGATTGGTTTCTTTATCTATGGTTATCATAGAGGTAAAAGTAAAGCACCGGAAGGGTTGAAAACGGAGAAATTTTCAGGTCAGAAAACGCCATCTGGTGCAACCAATATCTTGATATTGGGGACAGACCAACGCGATTTTCAAACAACAGGGGATGCACGAAGTGACTCTATCATGGTCATGCAAGTCAATGCCAAGGATAATAAAGTCAAGCTTGTGAGCTTTATGCGTGATACTTTAGTTTATCAGCCAGGTGTCAGCCAATACGGGGCTGATACTAAAATCAATGTGGCTTATAACATTGGTGAACAAGATAATCATCAAGGTGCCGAATATATGCGTGAAGTCTTGAAGAAAAACTTTGATATTGATATTCAATATTATGCTTTGGTTAACTTCAATAGTTTTGCGACAGTCATTGATTCGCTCTATCCTATGGGCGTTAAAATTGATGCTAAATTTTCAACGATAGACGGAGAGACTGTCAAATCAGTTGATGTTCCTGACGATTTGAATTGGACGCCAGAACATCAAAATCCGATTCAAAAAATTAAGGTAGGACCACAGCGGATGGATGGTCGAACCTTATTGAACTATGCACGTTTTCGTAAAGATGACGAGGGCGACTTCGGTCGGACAAAACGTCAACAGCAAGTGATGCAAGCCATTATGTCAGGCGTTAAGAGTCCGTTGACCCTTTTCACAGGCAGCTCAGCTTTAGGCACTATCAAAGGTGTGACCTCAACTAATGTCAGTGACTTCTTTATGTTGACACATGCGCCAGGCTTGGCTTTAGATGCAGCCAAGGGAATTGAAAGCTATACAGTACCAGAAAATGGTGATTGGGTTGATGCTCTAGATCAATATGGTGGTTCAGGTTTACTGATTGATTTTGACAAATATCAAGCTAAGTTAAAAACTTTGTTGGGCTAATATCAGCATTGTTAATCAACTCAAAAAGTCTAGCTAAACGCTAGGCTTTTTGAGTATGGTAGTAGTAGTAAAATATGTAAGCAATCAAAAAGCCTGTCAAGTTAATGACAGGCTTTGATGAGGTTAACCTTTATCAGCTCCAGCAGTAATGCCATTGACATAGAATTTTTGCATGAAGATGAAGAGTAGGGTAATCGGAATAGCGATAATCACACAACCTGCGATAAACTGTGTAAAGTAGGTTGTAGCTGAACCTTTGGAGTTAAAGACCATGGTATAAAGACCGTAGGCAATAGTAAATGATTTTGAATCATTGTTACCTAGGATAATACCTGAAAAGATAAAGTCTGTCCAAGGCGCAATGAAAGCCATTAAGGCAGTGTAGACAATAATTGGTTTTGAAAGCGGTAAGGTGATGTTGGTAAAGACCTGCCATTTGTTGGCACCATCAATTTTAGCGGCCTCATCAATTGATGGCGGAATGGTATCAAAGAAACCTTTAGCGATGTAGAAAGCGAGACCAGCACCCCCTGCGTAAACCATAACCAAACCACCGATACTTAACATATTAAAAGATTTCAAGATGTAGTATAAGGCAATCATCGACATGAAACCAGGAAACATGCCTAGCACTAAAGCGATTTGTAAGAAAGGTTTACGAAAGGCAAATTTCAAACGTGAGAGCACATAACTCATCATGATGATAATGAGTGTTGAAATGATTGTCGATAGAACAGACACAATTAAAGTGTTAACCAACCAGTTAACAAATGGAAAGACACCATTTTCATTTTTAAGGAGTGACACATAGTTATCAATTGTAAAATTATCAGGAATAATCGTGTCTACGAAACCTGTTGAGTTTTTAGTAAAGGACACGAGGACAATCCAGACAATCGGGAAGAGCCATACGATTGCAAGGAATATCAGTAAAGCGTAGCGTCCGACTAATGATAAGAGACGTTGATGTGCATAAGATTTCATAATTTACCCCTCCTTAAATGCATTAGTACGACGATAAGCGATAAGTGAAATGCTGGCATTGACGATAAAGATTAAGATACCGAGTGCAGCAGCGACGTTGTATTGTTGCGTTTGACCAAAGACCAGTTTGTAGAGCCAAGTTACCAGCAAGTCTGTCTCACCAGCTGAATTATAGTTGGCATTCATCGGCCAGCCACCCGTTAAGAGGTAAATGACGTTGAAGTTGTTGATATTACCAATAAACTGTTGGATTAAAGCTGGTGTCATGACAAACAAAATTTGTGGGAAAGTGATTGATTTGAAGATTCTAAAGCTATTAGCCCCATCAATACGTGCGGCTTCAATTTGGTCTTGTGGTAAATTTTGGATAATCGCAGTTGAGGTCAACATGGATACAGGAATCCCAATCCACATGTTAACAACAATAACGGTAGCACGTGAGACCCAAGCATTTGAGTCTGTTGTGATGAATTTAATCGGCTCAGAGATGATGTGCCAATCCATGAGTAGGTTATTTAGGGCACCTTGCGTGTTAAGGAATTGCGCCATTAAAAGCAGAGTGACAAATTGTGGTACTGCAAAGACGATAACGAAGATTGTCCGCCACATCCCTTTGCCTTTGATCCCTTTTGACTCGATTAGCATAGCAAGTAGCACACCACCGAGAAAAGTTGTCGCAGTCGCAAGGACTGCCCAGATGAGTGTCCAAATCAAGACAGGGAAGAATGTCCCAGCCAAGTTACCAGAGAGAATTTGACCAAATGACGTAAACCCAGTCCAAGAAAAGGCAATGGCATGCTCTTTATTATAGTTAGTGAATGCCATCGTAATCATGTAAAGCGTTGGTAAAATGGTAAAGAGAAAGACACCTAAGAGTGGGACAGCCATCAAGGTTTTGTGCAAGTTGCTATCCAAAAGTGACGCTAATTCTTCTTTATTACTTGGAATGTGCTGACCTGTCTGTGTCAAATAAACTAAGTGTTTGTTTGACTTGTAATTTTGGATGAAGAGGACGATGAAAGCTGCAATAATGAGTATCGCAAGGACGCCCCAAAGTAAGATAATGACTGAATTATCAGGCTGAATCGTGACAGGAATCCCGTCTTTATCAAGTCCTGTTGTCATCTTCTTATTAGGTCCAAGTGTTGTCAAAAGTGACAAGGCACTTATACCACTAAAGGCAAGCCAACCTAGAAAGGCAATTTCTAATAACAAGAACATGGCGCCTTTGGCAAACTGTTTGTGCTTGAGCTGGTTGAATCCCATGATGAAGAAGGTCAGCTTTTCGGCACTGCCGGCATTCCAGACATCTCGGATAGACAGATGACGTTCAGCTTCCGAAACGATGGATTCTGCATTAATTTTTCTTTTTTTAGCCATAATGTTTCTTCCTAATTTTAAGTTAGTGAATTGAATTGAATAAGACCGAGCCCGCATGGCGGGCTGATATAGCTTAACAACTAGTCAAAATGACCAGGTTAGGCTAAAGTATAAAAAGTTAGTTTGACCTAACTCTTTATGATTGTTTTATCACGGATCGAATTTATTATTTATTGATGTCTTTAGCAAATGTTGCTAATTGTGTTTTGTAGTCAGCTTCTTTGATTTGACCAGTGTAAGCACCATTGATAAGTGGTGTTGCTTTGTCCCAGAAGATAGACATTTGAGCTAATTTAGGCATCAAAGTAGAGTGACCAGTTTGTGCCATTGTGATAACTGTTTTAGTCAAGTCTGAAGCTTGAACATCTGCATTTTCTTGTGCTTTAGTATTTGTTGGTACGAGACCTTGATCTTTAAAGAGAACAAGTTGTGCAGCTTCAGAAGTGAGGTAAGCTGCGAGTTTTTGTGCGCCGGCTTGGTCAGGTGCTTTAGAGTTAACAGCGATTGATTTAATACCAAGGAAGGCTTGCATTTGTTTTTCTTCCCCACCGATATTGATCGTTGGGTATGGTGCTACTGCCATGTTGTCGCCAAGAACTTCTTTAACTGAAGTAGATGACCAAGGGCCGTCAATGATAGCAGAGACTTTACCAGATTTCAATTGGTTAAGTGTGTTATCTGTATTCATGACACCTTTGTTAGATTTTTGAGCGGCAAACCATTTCATAGCATTGACACCTTTGTCTGAGTCAACGGACATATCGCCAAGTGTTTCACCATTTTCACCGTAGAGTGTTGTACCTGCAGAGAAGAAGATAGGGTATACATTGTATGGTACAGCGAAATTTGTGCCAAGTACGCCTTTAGATGTTAAAGTGTCCCAAGATTTCACATCATCAGCAGTGAGTTTTGATTTATCATAATAGATGAATTGTGATTGTTCTTCGTAAGGAAGGGCGTAAGTTTTACCTTTATAGTTAACGGCGTCAAAAGCAAGTTCACTGTTTTCTGATTTAGACACATCAGCGTATTTAGGTGCGATTTCATTGATATAACCTTTTTCTGCCATATCGCCTAATTGATCATGAGGGACTTGGAAAACATCTCCATATTTTGCCGGGTCTTTAGCGATGTCGGTTTTGGCATTTGAGGCACCAGAGTTGTTCGCTTTAACGTCAACTTTGATGTCCTTGTTTTCTTTTACAAAGTTAGCGACGATTTCATCGTAAGCTTTCTTTTGCTCAGTATCAACGTAGAGACGGATTGTTTTGCCATCTGTTTTAGACTTCGAGCCCTCATCAGATGATTTTGATGAGCCACAAGCAGCGAGTGCGATTGCTGCAGTTCCAAGGATTGCTGTTGAGAGCAAAGCTTTTTTCCAAGTTTTCATAGTTAATCCTCCATCGCTTTTATGAAAGCGTTTTTATTTTACATCTCTATTATGCAACCGTTTGTTTGAAAAGTCAAGCATTATTTTGATTTTTTTGTAAACTGCTATTATTAGTGGAATTATACGAAATATCCCATATCTATTAAGGTTGTCACATTTTTTAATACCAAGAAATGCCGACTATTAAACACGAATTAATAAATTATTGAGCAATATATATGCAAACGTTTGCAAATTATCTTTATTATGTTAAACTATTTTTGAAAGCAGTTTAACATCTTATTTTTTAGATAAATAGAGGAGAACATGATTATGAACTTATCAGCCATTTACCATCGCCCTGAATCAGAATATGCCTATCTCTACACAGCAAGCGAAATGCGCGTCCGTGTTCGCACAGCTTTAGATGACGTTGCCAAAGTCGTCCTTGTATCAGGCGATCCCTATGACTTTTCAAATGGTATTTGGCAAAAAGAGCCAGATGTTGAAATGACACGAGGACTTGCGACAGAAACGCATCAATACTGGGAGGCAAAGCTCTATGCGCCACATAATCGCCTTAATTACGGATTTAATATCACAGGACTTGATGGGGAAGAACTTTTCTATGGTGATCAAGGCTTTGAACCGCTGATTGATGAGGCGTCGGATGCAAACGACGGTCTCATGGGGTCGAATGCCTATTTCAAAATGCCTTATTTCCAAGAAATTGATCGCTTTAAAGCACCTGAATGGGTCAAGGAAACCATTTGGTATCAAATCTTTCCTGAGCGTTTTGCTAATGGCGACCCGTCAAATGATAATGAAGGGACACTTCCCTGGAATTCAGATGATCATCCAACACGTGAGGCTTTTTATGGTGGCGACCTACGTGGTGTGATTGATCACTTAGATCATTTGGTTGATTTAGGCATTAATGGCATTTATTTCAATCCGATTTTTGAGGCACCAACCAATCATAAGTATGACACAAGAAACTATTTAGAAATCGACCCGCATTTTGGGACGAAAGCTGATTTTAAAGAATTAGTTGATAAGGCGCATGCGCGTGGCATTAAAATCATGTTAGATGCTGTTTTTAATCATATAGGGGATGAAAGTCCAGAATGGTTGGATGTGTTGGAAAATGGTAAGCAATCTAAGTATGCTGATTGGTTTCACATTCATTCTTGGCCAATTACGACAACACCAAAAAGCGAATATGACGATGATTCAAATTATGAAACCTTTGCCTTTACGCGCCACATGCCTAAACTCAATACAGCTAATCCCGAAGTTCAAGATTATTTATTAGAGATTAGTACCTATTGGATTCGTGAATTTGGTATTGATGCTTGGCGAATTGATGTGGCAAATGAAGTGGATCATCATTTCTGGAAAAGATTTTACAAGACAGTCACTGCCATTGAACCAGACTTTTATATTCTAGGTGAAATTTGGACAAGTGCACAGCCGTGGCTCAATGGCGATGAGTTCAATGGTGTGATGAACTATGCCTTTACGGGGTCAATTATTGATTATTTTGCCAAGAGAAAAATATCAGCAGATAAACTTATCAGCAATCTCAATGTCCAACTCATGCTCAATCGGGATCAAACCAATCAAATGATGTATAATTTATTAGATTCTCACGATGCACCACGTGTTCTCAGTCTTGCTAATGGTGATAAAGACATTGTCAAACAAATGTATGCCTTTATGTTCCTGCAACAAGGCACACCGGATATCTACTATGGCAGTGAGTACGCCATGACTGGCGATAATGACCCTGATAATCGTAAACCGATGGAGTGGCGACCTGATAAGCAGGATCAGGATATGTATGCCTTCATGAAGGCTTTAATCCAACTTCGTAAAGACCAGTTGGCGGTTCTTGTTGATGGCGATTTGGCTTGGCGTGTTGAGGGAGATATTGTGAGCTTTACGCGTAGTCTATTAGGTACTCGATTAACAGCTACTTTCAATGCGAGTGTGGCAACTTATGAGATGTCAATTGATAAAGGTCAAGTGATTTTTGCTAATCATTTGAGTGATGGCATCTTAGAACCTAAAGGATTTGTTGTTATTTTAGAAAGTGAGACCGTCTAATGGCAGTAGATACACCTAAAACACTTAGAGGACAAGTTATTTATTCGATTTTTACACGTAATTTCAGTGCGGCTGGTACATTTGCAGCGATTGAGCCTGAGCTCGACCGCATCAAGGCACTAGGCACTGACATCATCTGGCTCATGCCGATTCATCCGATTGGGAAAGTCAATCGTAAGGGGGCTCTCGGCTCACCCTATGCGATTCAGGACTATCGTGAAGTCAACCCAGAGTATGGCACAAAAGCCGATTTCGTACAGTTGACTGAGGCGATTCACGCGAGAGGTATGAAAGTCATTATTGATGTCGTTTATAACCATACCTCGCCTGATTCTTGGCTCATCCAGCATCATCCCGAGTGGTTCTATCGTAAGCCTAACGGAGATTTTGGCAACAAGACTGGGGATTGGACGGATGTCAAAGACTTGGATTATAGTCTGAGCCATGACCTCTGGGAGTATCAAATTGAAACCCTTCAGATGTGGGCAGAATTTGTGGATGGTTTTCGATGTGATGTCGCATCTCTTGTTCCGCTAGATTTCTGGCTTGAGGCACGTCAAGCTGTGGCTAAAGTACGCCCTGATGCAGTCTGGTTATCCGAATCGGTGGAAGAAAGTTTCGTCAGCTATAACAGAAGTCAAGGTCAAACCGCACTTTCAGAATCTGAGATTTTTCAAGCCTTTGATATGGCTTATGACTATGATGTTTTTGAGATTTTTAACGGTGTCTTAACAGGCAAACGCAGTTTAGCAGATTATGCTGAGGCGCTGACACGTCAAACCGTCATTTATCCGGATAATTATATCAAGATGCGTTATCTGGAAAACCATGATAATTTCCGTGCCGCAGCCTTGATTTCTAACCCTGAAAAACTCGCAACTTGGACAGCTTTCATCTATTTTCAACAAGGCACAACACAACTTTATGCCGGCCAAGAAGTGCATGCCAAACACATCCCAAGTCTTTTTGACGCGGACAAGGTGGACTGGCAAACTGGCCTTGATCAGAGTGACTATCTGGCAAGATTAGCAGAGATTACCTCAGCAGAAATTTTTAAGACTGGCTATTACACGATTAAAGCAGATGGTCTAGCACTGATTGGCAAATATGTTTTAGGAGACGAGATAATCGTTGGTCTTTTCCCAGTTCAGGGTATTGGCATTGCACATCTCAATGGCAAGTATGAAGATTTGCTGACAGGTGATATTGTTCAGAGTAACAATGGCAAGGTCGCCTTTCATCAGGCGATGATTTTGAAAGAAATTTAATTGTGTAGCAACTATTGAACATAGTCGTCAAAAATGACGGCTATGTTTTTGCTATTTAGACTAAAAGTTGATTATTGTCAGTAAACCATGGTAGAATTGAAAAAACGAATGTACAAAATTCAAGGATAATTATTGGGGAATCAAGCATGGTATCAATCAAAGAAATAGCAAAATATACAGGAGCTAGCCCGACAACGGTTTCAAACGTGATTCATGGTAGAACGGGGAAAGTCTCTCGGGAAAAATTTCAACAGATTCAAGCCGCACTCGAGAAGTTTAATTATAGCGAGCAGATGGCTGGACGTATCTTGGCTAACAACGGGTCTCGTATTATCGGTCTCATTATTCAAGATAATATTGGTTTAATGGATCGAGAATTTAGCAACCCCTATGTTGGGGAATTAACACAAGCCATTGAATATCATGTACGTAAGCAAGGGTATTATTTGATGTATCATAAATCTCAATCTTTTGATGAAAGTTTGCGGATGATGCAGTCTTGGCAGATGGAGGGCGTGATTTTGTCAGGGGTTCAACCGCGTGAGATTGCGCAATGGTATCAGTACCTCAAGACACCGGCTGTTTTTTTAGATGTTTTTCAAGATGAAACGGTTGATGTGGCAGCTGAAATCTGCAATGTCGGGCTTGATGATAAAGTGGCAGCTGCCAAGATGACGGCATATCTGATACAAGCAGGTCATAAGGAAATTGCCTTTTTATCACGTGGTAAACCAGAGAGATGGCAAGGCGTTGACGCACAACGTCGAGATGGTGTCTTACAAAAAATGGCAGACCATGGTTTGTCAACCTCAAGTGTTTGTCAGGGTTTGCCTAACTATTTTTCTGATATAGAAGAATGGATAGACGCCTATATTCAGCGTCAATTTGATGGGAAAACAGCTTTATTTTTTGCATCAGATTTGTTAGCAGCGCTTGCTTTATCTCGTATTCAAGCCGCAGGTTTGACAATACCTAATGATATTTCAATTGTCGGATTTGACGGCAATATTTTGAGTCGATTTGCCTCACCAAAATTAACCACCATTGCCCAAGATGTGAATTTGAAAGCCGAGAAGGCGCTAACAATGCTATTTCAGAAAATTAATTTAGAACCTATTCTAGTGCATAATATCCTGATATCAGGCACCTTGATTGAAGGAAATACTGTCAAACAGCTCATATCTAAATAGTCTACAAAGTATTATTCCTGATGATAATGTTCATTGGGGATTTTTTGATAATCATTAAAAACAATATTTTAACCTGAAAACGCTTGCAATTTATTTTAAAGTGTGATATGATTAGCTAAAGGTGTTACGAAACACTTGTTGTATCTAGGACATTGTTCGTTTGTCTGGATAGTGCATGAAATATGAGGATATGAAGTTAAATTATCATCAATTAGTGCATCGTTATTATTTTTTTGTTAATAGGTGTTGCGTAACACCTATTGAAGAACAAATCAGTTGATACTTGAAAAGGAGAAATTCAAGATGGCAAATTGTAAGAAAAAATTGGTTTCAGCTCTTATGTTGGGCACAGCTGTTTTAGCATTTACAGCTTGTGGCAATAAAGACGATGCTGCGTCGACAACTAAGGATGGCAAACTTATCATCACTTTAGGGCGACAAACGACTGCAGACCCTAAGTTACCTAAAGGTGATACTTACGAATCAAACGCTTACACACGAGCAGTTGATAAAAAATTTAATGTTAAAATCAAAGATAAATTTGAAGCTAATGGTGATGACTATACGCGACAAGTATCACTTGCTATCGCTTCAGGTGACATTCCAGATATGATGGTCGTATCTCGTGATGAGATGAAAGAGCTGTATGAAAACGATTTGATTGAAAATATGACGGATATTTACAAAAAGAAAGCCAGTAAAGGGATTAAAGAAGCTTACGAGTCTTACAACAATCGGCCGCTTGAAGATGGTACCTTTGATGATAAGCTCATGGGCTTACCTGCAACTGCTGGAGATTTAGGACCTTCGCTTTTCTGGATTCGTGACGACTGGGCGCAAAAACTCGGACTTAAACTTGATGCAGATGGTAATGGGGCGATTACAATCAATGAGTTACATGATATAGCTAAAGCATTTTCGGAACAGAACCCTGGTGGGACAGCTAAAAACACAGGTTTGGCCTTGGCACCGACATTAATATCAGCCAACTATGGCGGCTCAGCTTACACATCAATGGGCATTGGGGATGCCTTGGGAGCTCATCCTGGTTTTTGGCTGACTGGTGACGATGGGAAAGTCGTTAATGGTACCGTGAGTAGTCAAACCAAAGAACTTTTAGCCTTGCTCAATGGTTGGTATAAAGAAGGCATATTAGACAAGCAATTTGGCACAAGAACATGGGATGATATATCAGCCATGGTTGTCAATGGAGAAACAGGTATTATTCCTGGACCATGGCATATTCCAGATTGGCAATTATTTCAGACCAAAGAAAAAAATAAAGAAGCTAGCTTTAAAGCCTATGCTCTTGAAAATGCAGCAGGCAAGGTTACGACCATTCAAAATAATCCAACAGGTAATTTTGTTGTTGTCCGTAAGGGGTTTAAAAAACCTGAACTTGCCATGAAAATCATTAATTTTATCTATGATGAAACGCGTAATGATGCAACAGCAGCGACAGATTATCCCGAGATTGCTGATTACCGTGCAACAGCAGTAGATGGCACATCACGTCCCTTTAATATCGAGATTAATCCGTCAACAGAGCTTTTAGAAACAGTATCTGATGCGCAAGCTGTTTTAAATGGAAAAAAATCAGCAGATACTGTTAAATATCCAGATACACGCACACTCATTACAACACTTGAAACCTATCTAAAAACCCCAGCAACTGCTAGTTCGACAGATTGGGCAACATACACTTCTCGAATTATCGGAGTTAATGATGTAATGGTCAAAGTTAGAAATGAAGGTATCTTTTCGGAAACTGAGTCACCTTATTTTGGTACGACGAAAACACTTGAAGAAAAAGGTGCAGATTTGGATAAATTACGCGAAGAGACCTTTATGAAAATGGTGACAGGTGCAAAACCAATCTCTGACTTCGACAGTTTTGTGAAACAATGGTACAAACAAGGTGGCACAGCTGTTACCAAGGAAGTCCAAAAAGAAGTAGACGCTAAAAAATAAGGTGGATGCCTAGAATTGGAGAAGTAATGGCTACAAATCAAGACCTATCGCTAGCAACTAGCCAAGAATCAAAAAAACAGCCCATGCCGAATCGTGAACGAAAAAATCAGGTCATGTTTCATTTGATGATGATTCCAGGACTCTTATTCTTGATCATCTTTACCTATGTGCCGATGGCAGGGGTTGCCATGGCTTTTCAAAATTATATTCCTGCCAAAGGTTTACTAGGGTCTCATTGGATTGGATTGGCACACTTCCAACGCTTGTTTTCACTACCAGATGTTGGCTTGTTATTTCGCAATACAATCGTGATAGCACTTGGTAAAATAATGATTGGAACTGTCTTATCAATCATATTTGCCATTTTGTTAAATGAAATTAGAGTGATTTTTCTAAAAAAATCAGTGCAGACTATTGTTTATCTACCTCATTTTCTATCCTGGGTTGTCCTATCCGCAGTTGTGATGAACATGTTCAATTTAGACGGTTCTATCACCCAAATGTTGGAAGCGATTGGGTTGAAAAACTTGAACTTTCTAGGTTCTAATAAACTCTTTCAGCCTTTGTTGGTTGGAACAGATGTTTGGAAGGAGTTTGGCTATAGTTCCGTCGTTTATTTAGCAGCAATTACGTCAATTGATCCAGGTCTATATGAGGCGGCGTCAATTGATGGTGCAAGTTGGTTTAGAAAAGTCTGGCATGTGACCTTACCAGGTATGATGACGATCATTTTACTCTTGGCTATCATGAATCTACCTAATATTTTAAATGCTGGATTTGATCAAGTCTATAATCTGTATTCACCGATGGTTTATGAGTCTGGTGATATCCTAGATACCTATGTTTATCGTGTCGGCTTGATTGGTCGTCAATATTCATTTGGTACAGCAGTAGGGCTCTTTAAGGCAGTGATTGGTGCTGTATTGATGATAGGGGCCAATGAAATCGCTGGTCGTTACACAGACCGTAAAATGTTTTAGAGCTGGAGGGGTTCATGAAAGAAAAGTTAAATGCGCGGATTATTATTATTTATGCGCTAGTGATTGGCCTGGGATTAATTTGTCTCTTGCCACTCTGGAATATTGTCGCCATTTCTCTATCAGGTTCTGCGGCTGTTGCAGGTAACAAAGTTGGACTTATCCCAATTGATTTGACTTTCGGAGCTTATCAGAAAATTATGGGTGATGGTCAATTTTGGCGGTCCTTTGGTATCTCTGTTTTAAGAGTTATAGTGACATTGGCTCTGAATTTGATACTCATCGTGCTGATGGCTTATCCATTGGCTAAAAGTAAACGAGCTTTTAAAGGGCGTTCGATTTACATGAATATCATGATTTTCGCCATGTTATTCAATGGCGGAATGATTCCGACATATTTGGTCGTGAAACAGTTAGGTTTACTGAATACAATTTGGGCTTTGATTTTGCCAGGAGCTGTTCCAATTTTCTCCGTAATTTTGGTCATGAATTTCTTTCGAGGCATTCCAAAAGCACTTGAAGAGGCAGCAATCATTGATGGGGCGACCCCTTTACAAGTCCTATTCCAGGTATTTATCCCAATTTCTCTGCCGTCACTTGCGACAGTATCGCTGTTTTCTATTGTTGGCACCTGGAATGATTTCATGGGTGGTTTAATCTATATTACAAAGGCTGAAAATTACCCTTTGATGACTTATATCCAAGCCTTAAATGTTAACATTGCAGATGCGATTAAAAACAATGCCTCTGCAGAATCCATTGCTAATCTTGCGCAGCTCTCGGATAAGAATTTAAATGCGGCAAAAATTATGGTCGCTATCATCCCGCTTTTATTAATCTATCCGATGTTGCAGAAATATTTTGTAACGGGGATGGTTGTTGGCTCTGTCAAAGAATGATGTGAGAGAGGAAAGATATTGCGATGACAAATTTATTTTCATATGACGGTCTCATTTACAAGGTGGGAACTAAAGTTTTTCAGCTCATGGTCTTGAATCTTCTCTATCTCATCACTTGCTTGCCACTGGTGACCATTGGTGCAGCAAATACTGCCCTTACTGCGGTAACAATTAAGATGATTGAAGGCAAGACAGGCCATGTCGCTCTTGATTATTTACGCGCCTTTAAGACGAATTTTAAACTGGCGACTTACTATCATCTGATTTTTACGATGATCAATCTTCTTGTCCTGCTGAATTACCTGTTTGCTGGTATAGTCGCAATCCCGATACGCTCCTTAGTCTATCTTGCTTTGGGTCTTGCAGGTCTTATCAGTCTTGTCGGGATGACTTTTATCTTTCCATACATTGCCCGCTTTGATGACAATGGTATCACAACGGCTAAGAATGCTTATTTACTGGTATTAAGACATGGGAAAATTTCTTTATTGATTTTAATCGTCACGCTTTTACCCATTGTGCTAGCCATGCTGACACCTGTGATGATGGTCTTTGCCATTTACCTGTCAACCTTTATCGGCTTTGCATTGATTGCCTATCTAAAAAGTTTTTTACTGTTGTCAATTTACCAACAGTATCAATCAAAATAAACTAAAAATTAAAGAAGTTTTAATGCTTTTTAAACGTGGTAACGTTTACATCTCCAATTACTTATGTTAAACTGTTACTCATATCCGAAAAAAACATTACAAAATCCTGAGGAGGGTAAAAAATCATGACATTCGAGAAAAAATGGTGGCAGACAGCTGTTGCCTATCAAGTTTATCCGCGGAGTTTTCAAGATTCTGATGGTGATGGTATTGGGGATATTAAAGGTATCACGAGCCGTCTCAATTACTTGGAAAAGCTTGGTATTACAGCGATCTGGCTCAGTCCGGTTTATGCAAGTCCTATGGATGATAACGGCTATGACATTTCAGACTATGAAGATATTGCCAGTATTTTTGGCGACATGGCAGCCATGGACGAACTCTTAGCAGAGGCAGATAAACATGGCATTAAAATCATCATGGATTTAGTGGTGAATCATACCTCGGATGAACATGCTTGGTTTGTCGAGGCAAAAAAATCTAAGGACAACGAATTCCGTGATTATTACGTCTGGCGTGATGAACCCAACGATTTGACGTCAGCTTTCTCAGGTTCTGCCTGGGAACTTGATGAGGCAAGTGGTCAATATTTCTTGCATCTTTTCTCTAAAAAACAGCCCGATTTAAACTGGGAAAATGAAAAAGTTCGTCAAGCCGTCTACGATATGATGAATTTCTGGATTGATAAAGGCGTTGGTGGTTTTCGTATGGACGTGATTGATTTGATTGGAAAAATTCCTGATGATGAAATCACTGGGAATGGGCCTAAGCTGCATGATTACCTTCATGAAATGAATCAAGCTACCTTTGGTGATAAAGATTTATTGACAGTTGGAGAAACTTGGGGAGCAACACCTGAAATTGCTAAGCTCTATTCAGCACCTGAGCGTGAAGAGCTGTCGATGGTCTTTCAATTTGAGCATATCAGTTTATCACATGAACCTGACCAACCCAAATGGGATGTGATTGACCTTGACAAATCTAAGTTAAAAACGATTATCTCTAAATGGCAGACGGATTTAGCAGTCGGTCAAGGTTGGAACTCATTGTTTTGGAATAACCATGACTTGCCAAGAGCAATTTCAATCTGGGGCAATGATGCTGAATATCGCGTTCAGTGTGCTAAAGCATTTGCGATTTTACTTCATCTCATGCGTGGCACGCCTTTCATCTATCAGGGCGAAGAAATCGGCATGACTAATTATCCATTTGAAACGATTGACCAAGTAGAAGATATTGAGTCTGTTAATATGTATGCGGAACGTTTGGCACAAGGTTACAAACCAGAAGATATCATGGTGAGTATCCGTGCCGTTGGTCGTGATAATGCTCGGACACCGATGCAATGGGATGCGACTGATAATGCAGGTTTCACAACAGGGCAACCTTGGTTGGCGGTTAATGCTAATTATCAAACAATTAATGCTGAGGCAGCCTTGGCTGATAAGGACTCTATTTTCTATACGTACCAAAAATTGATTGCCTTGCGCAAACAAAATGATTGGATTGTTTATGGTGATTATGAGTTGCTTGAAACGTCTGACAATGTTTTTGCCTATCTTCGTCATTTTGAAGGGAGACAATACCTAGTTGTTGTTAATTTCTCTGACGCAACTGCTCTTTTTGAAAGTCAGTTAACGGGTGGTAAAGGTATCATCGCCAATCGTCAAATTCCAAATGATTTGACGAAAGTATTGCTGCAACCATGGGACGCCTTTGCCATTGAAGTCGTATCAGATTGAATTTGACTGCTAGTTGCAAGAATGACCGATGCTTATCGGTCTTTTTTGTCAGGCGGAGATAGGGTTATGAAGATGAAATAAATAAAAGTTGTATAGGATAGCAAAGTTACTTGACAATGCAAACGTTTGCATTGTATAATAGTTGCAAATGATGAGTTAGGATGGGTGACATATGAAAAGTAATTGGTTTAAACAAGCAGTAGGCTATCAGATTTATCCCAAATCATTTCGGGATACAAATGGTGATGGTATTGGGGATATTAATGGGATTATCGAGAAATTGCCTTATCTAAAAGATTTGGGTGTTGATTTTATCTGGATTAATCCAATCTATAAAAGTCCTCAGTTTGACGGGGGCTATGATATTTCAGATTACTATGCATTGGACGAAGACCGTTTTGGGACGATGGCTGATTTACAAAACTTGATGATGCAAGCGCATTCAATGGGTATGAAGGTCATCATGGATTTAGTCGTTAATCATACGTCGAATCAACACCCTTGGTTCATCGAGAGTCGTAAGTCCAAGGACAATCCTTATCGTGATTATTATCATTGGCAGCCAGCTACACCTGATCACTTACCTAATAATTGGATTTCATTTTTTGGTGGCAGTACTTGGACCATTGATGAACCGACAGGTGAAGCCTATTTCCATGTTTTTTCAAAGGAACAGCCTGATTTGAATTGGCACAATCCTAAGGTACGTGAGGAAATTTATGACATGGTTCGTTGGTGGCTAGAGCAAGGCATTGATGGCTTTAGACTGGATGCCATTAGTCATATTGAGAAAGCGCCATGGGATTTTGAGATTAAATCTTTTAAAGATAACTCCCCTTGGGAACCTTTCATGAATGTGGCTGGTATTGAAGCTTACATGGCAGAATTTAAGAAGCTATTCGATGAATTTGATGCATTGACAGTCGGAGAAGCTAGTGGTGTATCTAGCAAAGAAGCGACGAATTGGACGGATGACCATGGCTACATCGACATGATTTTTGAACTGGAACATAGCAATAAAGATGATAATGGTCAAGGTGATTTAAAAATATTTAAAGACACGATCATGCGATGGCAAGAAGATTTATTGGCATGTGGCTGGAATGCGCCATATTTGGAAAATCATGACCAGCCGCGCGTGATTGACGTTTTAGGAGATGGTACGGAGGCCTCGGCTAAAGCACTAGCTGTCGCCTATATGTTATTACGTGGTACACCTTTTATCTATCAAGGTCAAGAGATCGGTATGACCAATTTTGACTATACAGATATTTCTCAAGTTGATGCTACCGATACTATCTATTTATACAATGAAAAATTGGCAGAGGGGTTGTCAAAGACCGCAGCACTCAAAGTAGCGACTGTCAATTCTCGAGACCATTCTCGAACACCCATGCAATGGGATGCAACTGAAAATGCTGGTTTCACAGATGGTAAACCTTGGTTGGTCATTAATCCTAATTACTTAGAGAAAAATGTTGCAGCAGCACAAACAAATCCAGACTCAATTCTGAATCTCTATAAATTTTTGATTCAACTTCGTCATGAATATCAAGATATTTCGGAAGGACATATAACATTTCTATTTCCTGAACATCCGGCAGTTCTAGCCTATGAGCGAGGCGAGTTCTTAATCGTGACAAACTTATCTGCAACGCCAACGACGATAACTTTCGAGAGACCGGGACATGATTATCAAGACATGGTCACGCAAGCAATAGTACCAGATCTGTTAGAGCTATCTTTAGAGAGCTGGGCATATCGGATATACAAAAAAATAAAAGAATAGCTTGACGTGCAACCGGTTGCATGTTAAACTATAAATATGAGATCGGTTGCATAAAATATGCACCAAACAGCATGAAGATGCTGGAGCAAATCAAGCAACAAAATCAAAGCAAACATTGAAAATGACAGTACCTAAAATGAATGAGTGAGGACATCAACAATGAATCAAATCAAACGTATCATGGCGATTGACCCTTGGCAAATCAAATCAGATACACTAGAAATTGAAGACCGACGATTACAAGAATCGTTGACAGCCATTGGCAATGGCTATATGGGCATGCGTGGTAATTTTGCTGAAACTTATTCTGGTGATATGCACCAAGGTTTCTATTTAGCAGGTGTTTGGTATCCTGATAAGACACGGGTCGGCTGGTGGAAGAATGGCTACCCAGAGTATTTTGGTAAAGCGATTAATGCACTCAATATTGCCAAAATCAAACTCGTCATTGATGGCGCAGAAGTAGACTTGGCAACCGAGTTGATTAGTGACTTTAACCTCTCGCTTGATATGGCAAAAGGCACGCTTAGCTACACTTACATTGTGCGTGGTGTCAAAGTTTCTGCTGAACGTTTTTTCTCCGTTGACATTTTAGAACTGGCTGTATTTGCCTTCATGTTTGAATCAGTCGATGGCAAAGACCACATGATTCAAATTGACGCCATCATTGATGCAGATGTCAAAAATGAAGACGCCAATTATGATGAACAGTTTTGGAACATCTTAGATAAAGGTCAGACGAATAATGGGTCTTACATCGCTACGCAAACGATTGAAAATCCATTTGGTGTCGACCAATTTACTGTTGTTGCCAGTCAAACATTTGCAGGAAACTTCAATGCAGTTGGGGGAATGACAGTTGAAAAAGCCATTATCAATCGCTTTGAGAAAACAATCACAGCTGGTGACGTTTTAACCTTTGAAAAACGTGTTGTTGTGACGACAAGCCGTGACTATGCTGACTTAGCAGCAGTTAAAGTTGGTAACCAAGCTATCGTTGAAAAATCTGTTCAAATGCAAGATTATAACAGCCTGTATCAAGCACAAGTGACTGCTTGGGCCAAACGTTGGGACATTGCTGATGTCGTGATCGAAGGCTCTGATGAAGCCCAACAAGGCATCCGTTTCAACCTTTTCCAGCTTTTCTCAACTTACTATGGTGAAGATGAACGCCTTAACATTGGTCCTAAAGGCTTTACTGGGGAAAAATATGGTGGTGCAACCTACTGGGATACAGAAGCCTACGCTGTCCCACTTTATCTCTCTTTAGCAGACGAAAAAGTAACAAAAAATCTCTTGAAATATCGTCGCCAACAATTGCCACAAGCCCAACATAATGCCCGCCAACAAGGTCTTAAAGGCGCCTTGTATCCAATGGTCACCTTCACAGGCGTTGAGTGCCATAACGAGTGGGAAATTACCTTTGAAGAAATACACCGTAACGGCGCGATTCCTTATGCAATTTACAATTATACCAACTATACAGGTGATGAAACCTATTTGGCGCATGAGGGGCTCGATGTTCTGGTAGAGGTCGCACGTTTCTGGGCAGACCGTGTGCATTACTCAGCGCGCAATGACAAATACATGATTCATGGTGTCACTGGACCAAACGAGTATGAAAATAATATCAACAACAATTGGTATACCAATACACTGGCGGCTTGGGTGTTGCGTTATACAACTGAAAGTCTGGCTAAACACAGCCGTGCTGACCTCAACGTCACAGCGGATGAATTGGCAAAATGGTCAGAAATCGTTGACAAGATGTACTATCCATTTGATGAAAAAGAAGGCGTCTTTGTCCAGCACGATGGTTTTATGGATAAAGACCTCCGCCCAGTTTCAGCCTTGGACGCGTCAGATTTACCACTCAACCAAAATTGGTCTTGGGATAAAATTTTGCGCTCACCATTTATCAAACAAGCTGATGTGTTACAAGGGATTTACTTCTTTGGTAACCAATTCTCATTAGAAGAAAAACGTCGCAACTTTGATTTCTATGAACCCATGACCGTCCATGAAAGCTCACTTTCTCCATCTATTCACGCCATTCTTGCGGCTGAACTTGGCAAAGAAGCCAAAGCAGTTGAAATGTATGGTCGGACAGCACGTCTTGACTTAGATAACTATAATAATGATACAGAAGATGGTCTGCATATCACGTCAATGACTGGCTCTTGGTTAGCTATCGTTCAAGGCTTTGCTCAAATGAAAACATGGGATGGCAAACTTAGCTTCGCACCATTTTTACCAAGAGATTGGACCGGTTATACCTTCCATATCAATTATCGTGGTCGTCTCTTGAAAATTGAAGTGGCTGAAAATGTTACCGTCAGCTTGTTATCAGGTGATGCTTTGACTTTAGAAGTCTATGGTCAATCAGTTGAATTGACATCTAACTATACAGTGAAAGTAGGTGGTTAATATGTTCCAAGCAGTTTTGTTTGATTTGGACGGTGTGATTACAGACACAGCGGAATACCATTTTCTAGCCTGGGAAAAACTGGCTAAGAAAATTGGTATTGAGATTGACCGTGAGTTCAACGAAAACCTGAAAGGTGTCTCACGCGAAGAATCCTTGCGTCGTATTTTAGAACATGGCGGCAAGGCAAATGATTATACGCCAGAAGAATTTGCTGCTATGGCCAAACTTAAAAATGACAACTATGTTGAGATGATTCAAGCAGTGTCACCAAAAGATGTCTATCCTGGTATTTTACAATTGCTTCAGGATTTACGAGGACAAGGCATTAAAATTGCCCTAGCATCCGCTTCAAAAAATGGGCCATTTTTGCTGAAACAAATGCAAATAACAGAGTATTTTGATGCCATTGCCGATCCGGCAAAAGTGGTCGCAAGCAAACCAGCACCTGATATTTTCATCGCTGCTGCTGAGGGTGTGGGTGTTGACGTGAGTCAAGCAATCGGGATTGAGGATGCTTATTCTGGGATTGCAGCGATTAAAGCCGCAAATGTGTTACCGATTGGTGTCGGTAAAGCAGAAGTATTAGGTTCAGACATTGCACTCGTCTCTGATACAAGCCAACTGACACTTGATTTTTTAATAGAAGTATGGGACAATCAATAGTTAGTAAACGGAAACGCTTTCGAGCCGTTTTCCGTTTTTCTGCTTATTGTTAAAGAATTAAGATGGTTTTAAAAATTAAATAAAGTAACACGTTTTTTAAAATAGGAAAGCATAGAAAGGGGAACGATGGCAGTTACAATCAAAGATGTTGCCAGACGTGCTGGTGTCAATCCGTCAACGGTTAGTCGAGCAATTCATAATCATTCGGCGATTTCCGAAAAGACGAAAGAAAGAGTCAGGAAAGCTATGGCTGACCTTGACTATTCAAGAAATTCAGCAGCACAGATGCTTGCAAGTGGCAAGTCGGGTGCTATTGGCGTGATTTTTCCACCAATTGAAAATAAGTCTGAGCAGCCTTTTTTCATGAAAATTTTGACAGCTATTAATGAAGAAGCCCATCAAAACAAAATCACGGTTTCAATCGCCTCTGGTCATACAATTGAAGAACTCTTGAGTCAAGTCAGAGTCATGTATCAGGAAAAAAGGGTTGATGGTTTTATCGTGCTTTATGCGGGAGAAGCTGACGATGTGCGTGATTATTTGTTGGCAGGTGAGATTCCTTTTGTCATTGTTGGGACACCTATTGAGCGGGCAAATGAGATGACAGCTGTTGATAATGATAATAAACTTATGGGAGCTGAGGCTGCTCAATATCTTGCAGGTTTGGGTCACAAAAAATTAGCTTTTGTGACGAATACAGACAAGGGCGAGGTTTTTCATGAGCGTTATCGTGGTTTTGAGGAGAAGATTAAGTCGCTTGGACTTAATGGTCAGTTGCTTTATACGTCAGAAAGTCTGGCGTTAGACAATGTGACAGCACTTGTAGTGTTAGATGATATTCTAGCCATCAAAGTTATTCAAGGCCTGACAGAGCGTGGGATTACTGTACCTGACGACATTTCAGTGATTTCGTTTAATAACTCTGTCTTTGCGAGCTTGATTCATCCTTATTTGACGACATTTGATATTAATATCATGCAGCTCGGTCATCGTTCAGTGCAAAAGTTATTGCATTTGATTGCAGATCCTGATGATTTTCGTGAAAAAGTGACCGTGCCTTTTGAGCTTAAGGTACGCGAATCGACGAAAGCTGTCAACTGACGGCTTTTTTTATGTTTATCTTAAGTTTTTTAGGCTAAAATAGTGTAAAATAAAAAGCAAGTTGATAAAAGGCTACTGTGCAATGATTTTAAGACTGCATAGTAGCCTAATGAGTTAAGAGAGGTGAACAAGACGATGATCAAAATACTATTAGTAGAAGATGACTTATCTTTATCCAATTCCGTTTATGATTTTTTAGAAAATTTCGCTGATGTCGTCCAAGTTTTTGATGGCGACGAGGGTTTATATGAAGCAGAAATGAATATTTATGACATCATTTTACTTGACCTTATGTTGCCAGAAAAAAACGGCTTTGAAGTCCTAGCTGAACTCCGTGCCAAAGGCGTAAAAACGCCTGTTTTAATCATGACTGCTAAGGAAAGCCTAGATGATAAAATGCATGGTTTTGAAATTGGTGCTGATGATTACCTAACTAAGCCTTTCTATTTAGATGAACTGAAAGCACGGATTCAAGCCCTACTTAAACGTTCAGGTAAACTTGAAGATACTTCGACTATTAAATATGGTGAGGCTCTCGTCGTCAATACGGCCAACAATCAAGTAACAATATCGGGAAAAAACGTCGAAATTCTAGGAAAAGAATTTGATTTGCTCCTATATTTTTTGCAAAATCGTAATGTCATTTTACCTAAAGAGCAGATTTTCGACCGAATTTGGGGCTTTGACAGCGATACAACCGTCACTGTTGTAGAAGTTTATATGTCAAAATTACGCAAGAAACTCAAAGGATCAGAATTTGTGGAAAATCTTTCCACCTTGCGCAATGTCGGTTATATTTTAAGATAGGTTAGAGTATATGAAAAAAGATAAAGATAAAATCGCATGAAAAAAATCGTCAAAAAATTCGCCAATCATCACCTGTTTCGCTTTGATGTGAAATATTTTTTGCATTTCTTTGTTGTCTTTACGATTATTTTCGTGGCCCTATCCGCCATTATCCTGCAAACATTGACTTCAGGCATTTATAAATCAACAGATGAGACGATTGAAAGATTAGCTAAAAATCCCCTCATGCTGACAAATCTAGCCTTGCATGGCACGAATAAAGCAACTGTTTTTTCTGACGGTCCTGATAATAATCCAAATAACGAGACAAATTCAGTATCTGGTACGCAAATCTCTGTTTTTTCTCCGAACCAAACTGTCATCCTTTATGATAAAAAAGGTCAGATTTTAAATGCTGATACTAATTTAGAAACATCTACAGTTTCTGAAGATCTAAAATTTGATGAGTCAAATGTTGGTAAGATTAGCACAGTCATTATCAAAACAGCATTAGGAGAGTCGCTTCTTTACCGAACTAAAACCTTTAAAGTAACCTTTGACAAAAATATCACGACTAATATTGCTTATATTCAGATTTTTGTCAATGTCGATCAGTTATCAGACAGTTTATCTCGAAGTCAATTTATTATTTTAACGACCATGGTCAGTTTTTGGCTCATTTCACTGGTAGCCTCTATTTATTTATCTAGGTGGTCACAAAAACCAGTATTGGCAGCTTATGAGAAAGAAAAGAATTTTGTTGAAAATGCCAGTCATGAATTGAGAACACCTTTGGCTATTTTGCAAAATCGTTTGGAGCTTTTGTTCCAAAAACCAACTGCTACGATTATTGATCAAAGTGAAAATATTTCACAGAGTCTGGCAGAAGTTAGAAACATGCGAATGCTAACGAGTAACCTGCTTAATCTAGCTAAACGAGACGGTGGTCTTAAAGTAGAACTGACGACAGTTGATCAGACCTATTTCGAAAACATATTTGAAAATTATAAGTTACTCGCTGAAAATTCAGAGCGCACGTTTACCAGCTCAGTTCATTTTAAAGATCATGTTAAACTAGATGAAAGCCTGATTAAGCAAGTTCTTACGATTTTATTTGATAATGCCATCAAGTACACAGATGTTGGCAGTCAGATTGAAATTAAAGTAGAAAAAAATGGTCAAAATCTTGTGATCACAACCTCAGACACTGGATATGGTATTTCTAACGAAGACAAAAAGAGGATTTTTGACCGATTTTACCGTGTAGATAAAGCTCGAACTCGTCAAAAAGGTGGCTTTGGCTTAGGTCTGTCGCTTGCTAAACAAATTATTGATGCTTGTGGTGGAAGGATTGATGTTCAAGATAATCAGCCTCAAGGCACCAAATTTATCATAAAATTACGTGTCTGAGCTAACCATTAACTCATAATTAAACGAAAGAAAATAAAAGCACCATGCTAAAAAAAATGATTACTCATGTGCTTATTGCACCTGTCCGGTTTTATCAAATTGCTATCTCGCCCTTGCTACCAGGGGCTTGTCGTTATCATCCAACCTGCTCGAATTATATGATTGTCGCCATTCAAAAACATGGCTTTCTTGGTGTACTTATGGGTACAGCAAGAATTTTGCGGTGCAATCCGTTTGCAAAAGGTGGTGTTGATTATGTTCCAGACCACTTTTCATTAAAACGAAATCCAGTTAATCCCTATAAACAGTAGTCCTTAAGCTAAATAATAAATTTGAAAGACTTGGCAATTGCTTACAAGTCTTTTTATTTGGGATGATAGGATCGTCGTTATAATAAAATTGTTTTTTTTAATTTTAAAAACCTGAATCAATCAAAATTTTGTGTTATACTGAAAAGCAAAGGGGGGATTTATGCTATGTTTTTGGCACTTAATGAAATTAAACATTCAAAATTGAGGTATGCACTGGTGATTGGCGTAACCTTTTTAATTGCCTACCTTGTCTTTTTTCTGACCGGCTTATCTTATGGTTTGGCACAAGAAAATCGTATGGCTGTTGATAAATGGCATGCGACAGATATCCTCTTGTCAGATAAAGCCAATGACAGTTTGTCCATGTCACGATTGGATCCTCAAATGCTTAATCAGGTGAAGGCAAAAGAAAAAGCTGTTCTAGCTCAGACACCTGGGATAATCATTGATAGTAAGGATGACCAAAAGAAACAAAATGTCAGTTTTTTTGGCATTAATCCTGAACAATTCCTCAAACCCAATATCGTCAAAGGTAAAATGTTTCAAGAAACAGGTGATGTTGTCGCTGACAAGAGTCTAGAGACACAATACGACTATAAGTTAGGAGACAAAGTTAAACTGGCAACCAACGATCAAATTTTAACTATCGTCGGTTTCACTGATCAGGCTAAATTCAGTGTGTCGCCTGTACTTTATACATCATTAGAGACGATTCAGTTAATGCGTAATGGTGCCAGTATGTCTGGACAACAATCTGTAAGTGTTAATGCCATTATCACAAAAGGTTCACCTAGCGAAACTGCAGGCTTGAAAAAACTATCAATACATGATTTTATCAACAAATTGCCTGGTTATAGTGCGCAAGTTCTGACTTTCGGCTTTATGATTGGTTTTCTCGTGGTGATTGCTGCGATTGTTATCGGTATTTTCGTTTACGTCTTAACGATGCAAAAAATAGCGATTTTCGGTGTTATGAAAGCACAAGGAATTTCAAGTCGTTATATTGCAAATTCTGTAGTAGCACAGACTTTTATTCTCGCTTTCACAGGTGTGATCACAGGTTTAATCGCAACAGTTTTATCTGCGCTAGTATTGCCTGATGCTGTACCTTTCCAAAGTCAGCCAGTATTCCTCGCTGTTATCGCTGTGCTGATTGTATTGGTTGCAATTTTGGGTGCTCTGTTCTCGGTGCGCTCGATTGTTAAAATTGATCCTTTAAAAGCGATTGGGTAGACAGGAGTAACTGATGAATGCAATAGAATTTAAAAATGTCACGAAGTCTTTTAAAGACGGTGATGAAATCATTGAAGCATTAAAGTGTACTGATTTTTCGGTTAAAAAAGGCGAATTTGTTGCCATTATTGGACCATCAGGATCAGGTAAAAGTACTTTTTTAACCATTGCAGGGGGCTTACAGGCACCATCCAATGGTGAGGTATTCATTAATGGTAAAACTTTTAGTGGTAAAAAGGAAAAAGAACGCGCGAAATTACGGTTCGATGAGATTGGTTTTATCCTACAGAGCTCTAATCTAGTACCGTTTTTAACAGTCAAAAATCAACTCAAACTAGTCGATAAAATCACTAAAAATATGGCTAAAACAAAAGGAGATGAGTTGTTTGAACAACTCGGTATATCATCGTTAGTTAATAAATATCCAGAAGATTTATCTGGTGGTGAAAGACAACGTGTTGCGATTGTTCGAGCACTCTATCATGACCCTACGATTATCTTGGCTGATGAACCAACAGCAAGTCTTGATACTGATAAAGCTTTTGAAGTCGTGAAAATTCTTGCAGAAGAAAGTAAGAAAAAGAATAAGGCGATAATTATGGTCACACATGATTTGCGCTTGGTTGATTATTGTGATAAGGTCTATTTGATGCAAGATGGTATTTTGACTGAGAAACATTAAGCAATGAGGATTCAGAACTTGTAAAGATATTTGATACAAAAGTCTTGTAAGTATTTACTTATAAGACTTTTTGATATGTATAGACTAATAGAATAAAAAGTTCTTCGATTGATCTCACGTTGTTTCAGGTACTTGAAAAAGGCCTCAGTGACCGCATTATCATAAGGATAGCCAGGTTTCGAATAAGACGTTATTAAGTGATGTTCATCTAGCAATCTTCTAAACTCTTGTAATTTAAATTGGCTACCTTGGTCAGGCTAATTTAAATCAATTTTATAACTGAGTTTCCAAGCAATACATTTTCTAGAGTAGAGGTCAAGAATAGCGCAGAGATAAACGTGACGCTTGTTTCCAATGGAAATATAAGTGAAGTCAGTAGTCCAGACTTGATTTGGGGATTTAGGATTGAATTCTTGTTTAAGTAAGTTATCAGAAGAAAATTCAGGCGTCTTTCTTGATTTAAAACGAGGTTTAGTCGCTGACATTTTAGAAAGGTTCATAGACTTTAAGAGCCGATAAATTCTTCCTTCAGAGATATTAACGCCATAATTATGCAGAAGTATAATTTTGAAAGCTCTTGTTCCAATTCTTTTCTTGGCTTTTATATAAATTTCGAGTAGTAGTTTTCTAAATCGCTGATTATTAATTTCACGCTTAGCAGGTTTTCTGTTAATGAAATTATAGTAGGTTGAACGATTGACACGTAAAACACGACAGAGGGTGACTGCCGTGTGCTTAAAACGTAACCGATAGACGGCTTTAATTCTTACTTGGCGTTTTGCATGAATATGGCACTTGCTTTTTTTTAAGATGAGATTTTCCTCTTCTAGCTGTGCGTTTCTTTTTTGAAATTCTTGAATATTAAAAAACTCCCAGGGTCAATATGCTCGTGGGAGTTTTTTGTATAAAAGGAACCATTTGAATATTTGATGCTTTTCTTACATAATATGGAAACTTTTTAAAAGAATAATTTACTAATCACACGGGCCTTCAAACCTGCGGTTTTCAAAATTATTAAAGTTTCGACCCATATCATATCTGTCAAAGTTTCTATTCATATTAGTTCCATAAAAACTGTTGTTGTGGTGTACCACATTACTTATAAGAAAAGTCGAAAAAACACCTAATATGAAAAAGCTGATAGAAAACAGGACTAACTTTGTATTAATATTTTTGTACCATTTCTGTTTATCTTGTTCAATAACATTTTTTGATGGATCATGTGTTTCTACATTTTTAGTATCTTCACTCATAATTGTGCCTCACTTTCTTTTTTTCTCTTTCTCTCTATATATATGTTTTAGAATAAGTTCCTTAATCGAAACTTAAACGATGAACTATACAGTTTTTTCTTTTCTTGCAAGTGAAATTTTAGATAGTGTAGTAAAATATTTCAATATTTTGTGATTGTGGGTAGTTTTTTGTTATATAAGTCAGTAACATTTTATAATAAAGAAAATTATAAATAGAAATCAGTATTAGTTCAGTTATGGTCGTATTTGGTATGCTGTAACAACTTATTTTAAGTCTTCACTTGTGAAATTTAGGTTATTTGTTTGGCCTCTCTTTCTTTATATTTAATAGTTTATTATATTGTTCTTTATTAAAGCTTAAAAATATAAATAAAACGTTTGTATTGACAATAAGAATAAGTCTGATATAATGAATAAGGTTATCAATATTAAAAAGAATGGAAATTTAAAACTTGAAAAACAGAAACAAAAAAATTGGTATTGCAGTGATCGCGGCATTAATTTTGACACTTTGTGGTGCTGGGATAGCACCAGTACTAGCTAACAATGGTATAATCTGGGGTGGCGAGAACAATGTTAGCGAAGTCTCAGACATATTAGATAAGTTAGCTAAAAAAATAGATGAAAAGAAATCAACAATTTCTTCTTTGAATGGCAATCTAGATGGTTTGAAAAAAGATTTAGAGACAGCACAAAATAGTGTTAAAACGAATCAGGACGCAATTTCTTCCTATGTTGGTCAAATCAATGCTTTAAAATCAGAACTTGAAAATAAAAAAAATGAGTTAAATGGAAAACAGAATGAGATTCAAGCTAAGATTCAAGAAATCAACGATAAGATAGCAGAAGGGCAACGTAATGTTGCTGAAAAGCAAAAAGAAGTTAACGACAAACAAAACGAAATTAACAAACTTAATCAGCAAGTTTCAGATTCAACAAATAAGCTTAATGATTTACAAAACAAATATAACCAACAATCGCTAGACTTGCAAGATGCTAATACCAAAGCGAATGACTACAAAGTACAACTTGAAAAGGCTCAACAAGAAGTACAAACATTAAAAGAAAAAGCCAATCGTGTTTTAAACGACAATCAATAAGATAAAAGCCTGTCATATTTAATTGACAGCTTTTTATTTGCAAAAAACGAGGGTATAAGTATCAAACTTTTGGTGGGCGAGTATTCGAAAATTGAGTGATTATGATGCAAAATCTACGTGCCAAAAGTAGTACATAAAAAAGTTTTTTAGCACATTTTTGGCACACAAAACAAAAACCCTTATTTTAAAAGGGTTTTTAGTATATATGAATGTCCCCCGCCGGAATCGAACCAGCATCAAACCCTTAGGAGGGGCCCGTAATATCCGTTATACTAGAGGGACAGGTAAATGGCATATCGCCATTTGACATTATATCATTTTATATTGATAAATTCACCTGATTTGAGAATCTTTTCAGGTTGTTTTTGATATTTTTTGACATTCTTTTCGTCGAATGAGTTGCCAACGATGTTGACAACAATGCCTGATTTGCCCATACGACCAGTCCGACCAGTCCGGTGGGTATAACTTTCAATATTGACTGGAATATCAAAGTTAATCACATAGTCGAGATCATCAATATCAAGACCACGCGCTGCGATATCAGTTGCAAGTAGGAGTGTAATCTCGCCATTCTTAAATTTTTCAATAATCGTTTTACGGAACCGACCATTGACATCGCTTGCGATAGAAACAGCAGCGATATTTTGGAAGGTCAGTTTTTCTTCGGCATTGCCGAGGTCTTCCAAGCGGTTGAAGAAGACCAAACCACGCATACTAGGAATGTGGGCGATTTGTCTTAAGAGGTCAATTTTTTTACGATTCTCGACTTTGACCATGAAATGGTCAACCGTTGCTTCCGTTTTTTCGACATTAATCTCAACCAAGTTAGGCGCAAAACTTGCCATGGTCTCATAAACTTCATGAGCCGTCGCGCTAGAGGCAATGAACTGATAATCCTTAGGCGTGCGCGTGATAATCGGCTTCACAAATTGCCATTGAGAATCTTCAAGCAGATGATCAACTTCATCAAGAATAATTGTATTGATAGCAGTCATCTTGATTTTCTTGTCTTTAACCAACTCTAGCGCACGACCAGGTGTTGCAACGATAATCTCAGGTCCTTTTTTGATTCGCTCAATTTGTCGCTTAATACTAGCGCCAGAAATTACCAAATTAGCGGTTAGGTTTAGAGGCTCTGCTAATGATTTCACGACTTCAAAAATCTGACCGGCGAGCTCACTGTTGGGGGCTAAAATCAAGAGCTGTTGCCCTTGTTTTTTTTGAACTTTTAGGAGACTTGGCAAGAGATAGGCCAAGGTTTTACCTGTACCAGTGGGGCTCGTTGCAAGTACGTTCTGTCCAGATGCAATTACATCAAAGGATTGTTTCTGGATCTCCGTAAAGTCAGAGACAGAGGCTAATACGTCTGTCCAGACTTCGGGTAGTTTATTTTTTGTCAGCGTCAAATTTAATTCCTGCACTTTCTCTCATGGCGTAACTTGTTGCAGCAACGTTAATCGCCATACTTAGCCAGTTTTCATAGTCTTCAAAATGTTTCGGGGTATTTGGGTCTTCAATCACTCTAGCAAAATCAAGTGCCTCTTCCTGCATACTATCTTTGGCTGCCTTAATCGGCAGTTCAAGCGTCGTACCATCTAATTTGATGAAACGCGCGTAATGAATAGCATTGACAGCATCGAGTACAAGTGTACCAGTCGTCGTATAGATTTCATTTGGTAAAAATGAATTGTAATTACCACCAGTTTTAAGGGCGACATTAAAGCCCTCGTAGGTCAAAACACCGACACCAGAAACATCAATGCCCGATTCGAGTAATTTGGCCGTGTACTTAGCATACTTTGGCTTGCCAAAAAAGGCGTGTGCCGCATAAAGCAGGTAAACACCCAAGTCAGCTAATAGGCCTCCAGAGAATTTAGGATTGAACTTATTAGGTAGCTCGCCATTTAATAAGGCAGGCATTTTTGATGAATATTTAGCATAGGTGAAATCAGCGCCAACAATCACCTTATCAGCCAAAAAGTCCTTGATAATGTCAAAAGATTTTTCGTGTAAATTACGTGCCGCTTCAAAGAAAAGGACTTTTTCTTGAACCGCAAGTTTGATAATTTCATTCAATTCAGTTGGATTTGAAAAGGCTGGTTTTTCGACAATCACATGCTTGCCAGCTAAAATCGCCGCCTTGGCTTGCTCAAAATGCAGAGAGTTAGGACTTGCGACATAAATGACATCCAAATCAGCGCCAACAAACTCAGCCAAATTTTCAAAGACATCCACATGATGAAAATCTTCAGTGAACGTCACACCACTCGCTAAACTGCGCGTATAAATCGCAGAGAAGTGATACTGCTTAGTCGACAACGCTGCATCAATAAAGGCACGCGAAATCCAGCCAGTTCCAATCACACCAAGTTTTAATTTCATATTTTATCTCCATTAATTTGGCCTATATTAAGCCATTTATATCCAATCATTGCACATCATCTATCGAAAAGGATTCCAAAGCCGACCGCCATTAATGATAATCAGGATGATACTTATTATAACAGAAAAAACCGCTAACAGTATCGCTCTTTTATCACGCTCATTAAACGGACGCATCTGATACCAAGTACGTTTTTGCTTTTTCCCAAAATGTCTACTGGCGAGTGTCTCTTCGTGTTTTGCTTTCAGCAAAAATCGAACAGCGGCAAGCTTTGAAAACTTTTGATTTTGAGCGGCAGCAGCAGCGTGCAGTTTAGTATAGGCTACTTTAAATCGTTTTCTAAGCCCGAAAAGTCGACCAATCTTGTAAGATAGTCGATAAGGTAAGCCAACAGTATTAAGACTTGCCGAAATTTCTGCGGGATGACTTGTTAGTAAAAAAATCTGTAAAAAGGTCAGAATAATGACATCTTTCAGAAAAATAGTCAGTAAATACAGCGCCTCTTGGAGTGTAAAGTCAGCAATCCAACTGATATTGTAGTGGTAAAGCGCCACACCATAGTCAGGATTTAGACAAAAAAGTATCACAAGGTGTAGCCCAATCAACATACCAAGCCATTTGGGAAATTTAAGCTGAGCACGCACAAAGCAAGCCAGTGCTATTAAAGCCAAGACACCTAAAAAACGTGTATCATTAGAAATAAGTGCAGCTACCATTGTTAGGATAAAAATGACGAATTTACTGAATGAGTTTAAAGATGTCATCATCAGAAAACCTCCTGTCTATCCATAAATGGCAAGAAAATGTCCTGATTTGTTATGAGAATCAAAGTTACGCCTTGACGGTCAAGATAGCTCAGAATTTCTAAGAATCCCTCAAATTCAGGTTGGTCGATGATAACGATTGGTGTCGCTTGTTTGAGGATGCAAGCAGTTGTAAATAAACGTTTTTGTCGATGGGACAAGTCAGATAGTTGCGCATTTTTGAGCGGTGTTAGCTGACAAAGTGCCAGGAGCTCATCAGGGATTTCAGCATCAGAGACGCGTTTGACAAAAATCATATCATCAGGATTAGCCATGATGTAGCCAATTTTGCGGCCACGTTTATCAAGAGATTGGTAGGTGACATCTTCATAGTAAAAATCAATTTCACCTGATGTTGATCGAAAACCAGCTAACATATCAGCAATAGGTAATTCAGCAGGTGCTGTGATGGCAATTTTTTCACCTTCGTAAACAGCAAAGCTCATTTGGTCGACAAGTTCAGTTACTGAGAGGATGGCTTTGTTTGGATTAATTTGACGTTTGAGTGTTAACTCAGGTGTTACTTGCGTAGGTATCTCTACTGACAGGTCAATCACGCAATCAAAGAGGTCATGCTCGAAATTACCAGCTACAATCAAGGTGCCATCAAACTCTTCTGGCAAAAATAAAGGCTCATCTAAGACTAAAATATCAGTGGGATGGATGAGGATTTGTGCCATGGCAAGGACTTGCTTTTTGTAAGTAGACAACTCAGAAATGTCAGTTTCAAGTTCATCTGTCAAATGATAATCCTTCGCACACGCTAGAACACTTAACTTCATTTCCCTGAAAGGAATGGCATTGTTTTCTAAGGTAAAAGCGAGATTTTCGGCTACTGTACCTGGGATGAAATTGTCGTCTAAGGTTTGGAAAAGGCTATCGAATTGATCCTTAGGAAAAGTGGCTGCTATTTCTTTAAGTAAGCTTGTTTTACCGCTGCCTAAAGCGCCAGTGATTAAAATTTTATCGCCTCTTTGGATGATGATTGGCTCACCCGTCGGCGTTTTTAAAGTGTTCATTGTGTTCATTATAGTATCTATTCTAACAAAAAAAAGAAAAAATTGATATAATAGAAGCTATGATGAGAAAACCAATGATAATTGGTGTGACAGGAGGGTCTGCTTCAGGCAAGACTTCTGTTAGCCAAGCCATACTGACTAATTTTTCTAATGAACAAATCGCTTTGATTGAGCATGATTCTTACTATAAGGACCAAAGTCATCTGGACTTTGAAGACCGCCTTAAGACCAACTATGACCATCCCTTGGCTTACGATACAACATATTTGATTAGTCAGCTTGAGGAACTTCAGGATGGAAAAGAGATCGCAATTCCGATTTATGACTATACGAATCATACTCGTAGTAAAGAGACCTATTGTCAAAAACCGGTAGATGTTATCATCGTAGAAGGGATTTTAGTCCTAGAAGATGAGCGCTTGCGTGATATGATGGCGATTAAAATATTTGTTGATACTGATGATGATGTCCGGATTATCCGTCGAATTAAGCGAGATATGTCAGAACGTGGTAGAAGTTTAGATAGTATTATCACGCAATATCTGGGTGCGGTGAAACCGATGTACCATGAATTTATCGAGCCAACAAAACGATATGCTGACCTGATTATTCCTGAAGGCATCAGTAATTTGGTTGGTTTAGACATTATTAATACTAAAATAGCGTCAATTTTGGAAGAAAATAAGTAAGAAAACGTTTACAATTCTTTGTGAATTATGCTATAATGTGTCGGTAAACTAAAATTTAGTAAGGACGAACGATAGATGAAAAATGATTTGTTTGATGGACTCAAAGCGAAAATTGCAGGAAAAAATTTAAAAATAGTTTTTCCAGAAGGTATTGAACCACGTATTCTTGGCGCGGCTTACCGTTTACAGGCCGAGCAGTTAGTGACGCCGATTCTTTTGGGCAATGTTGAAGAAATTTCAGCGACATTACGGTCACGCGGTTTGCAGTCATCACTCTTTACGATTATCGACCCAGCAGATTTTAAACAATTTGATGAAATGGTCCAGGCGTTTGTAGAGCGTCGTGCAGGCAAAGTAACTGAAGAACAAGCGCGTGATATTTTATTGGATGTCAACTATTTTGGCACGATGCTAGTCTATATGGGCTTAGCTGATGGTTTGGTATCTGGTGCAATCCACTCGACTGCTGATACAGTAAGACCAGCTCTTCAAATTATTAAGACTAAACCAGGTATTTCAAGAACATCAGGTGCTTTCTTAATGGTGCGTGCTTATGGTAAAGAAAAATATATTTTCAGTGACTGTGCGATTAATATTAAGCCGGGTGCTCAAGAGTTGGCGGAAATTGCCATTGATTCAGCAGCAACAGCAAAATTGTTTGATATTGAACCACGTGTCGCTATGCTTAGCTTCTCAACCAATGGTTCTGGCGCATCAGAAGATGTGACAAAAGTTGTCGAGGCAACTAAAATAGCCAAAGATTTACGCCCAGACCTTAAGATTGATGGCGAAATGCAATTTGATGCAGCATTTGTCCCAGAAGTTGGACGCTTGAAATTCCCGAATTCTCAAGTTGCCGGTAATGCCAGTGTCTTTGTTTTCCCAGATTTGCAATCTGGAAATATTGGTTATAAAATTGCCCAACGTCTCGGAAATTTTGAAGCCATTGGCCCAATTCTTCAAGGATTGAATAAACCAGTCTCTGACTTGTCACGCGGTTCAAATGAAGAAGATGTCTATAAATTATCCATCATCACGGCTGCTCAGGCTTTGATGTAAATAAGCCAAAACAAAAAATCTACTTTATGTAGGCTCAGGTTGTAGACAAACCCCATTTTTAAACCAAAATGGGGTTTGTTTTGATATTTTCTAATTTAGAAATAGCTTAACCGTCGGTTTTCTAAATAAAAATTTCCGTATTTCGTAAAAATCTTAACTAGATTTTTACTTTGTCTTCAGTCGGAGTCTACTTTATGTAGGCTTTTTGTTTTGTTTAAATTAAAAATTGGTGCCATTTTTGATGATGAGAGTGTGGGAGAGGTCACACAGGTTATATGATGGCTTTAATTAATAGAATGTCTTGATATTGCACTATTTCTGTCCTAATAGTATTATCATGAAATGATATATAAGTTTATAATAGTATATACATAGGTTAAAAAAATATGATATATTTCCATTTTAATGTAAGCGCTTTTTTAGCGTCTGAGCTATGAAGATGGTAAAAAACTACTTTTAAGCTATTATATATCGTTTTTCCCAATGAAAGAGTGAACAAAAGTAATGTTTATCCAAATTAAAAACAAATCATATAATTTTCTGCCAAAAGTGAAGTGTTTTCGCAGAGGAGCAAATTTTAGTTTATTGTTATAGGTTGAAATTGAAACAATACTTTAGCATGGATAAGGGGAATTGAAAGCATATAGAGGAATCGAAAGTAATAATTGAGTTTATTTTTGGTTAGTGCCAAAAAAGAGAACACAAAAGACTTAAAACTTGGAATAAATAGACCGTCAGTAAGTAAAAAAGAAACAATATATGAAAATGTCAAAGTAAAATCAAGTATTGCAAAAGAAGAAACATCAACAGTTAAGGAAGTGACTACTGCTGAAGAAAAGAAAAATATCGCTGAATTTAAAAAAGACATAATTTCTAATGGCGTTTATATTAATTTAAATGGTAGTTTAGAATCAGTAACCGAGTCTAATTTAAAGGATTTGGAAAAGAAAATTAAAAATTCAGCTATTTATGATATAAGTAAAGATGGGGAAATGATAAAGGTTTTATCTGACTCGATAGAAAAGACAGAGGGAGACAAATGAAAATCAAAAAAATAGTTTTACAAATTGTTATGTTAATAGGTGTTGCGTTTATTCTTTTCCCATATTCTGGTCAAACTGTTTTAGCTTTTACGACTGAAAATTCTTCGTTCACACAAGATAATATCAAAATTGAACTAAAACAGATTAAGGAAATTTCTAAACCAACTTGGGGAATTATCAATTCGAGTGATAGCAGAGATGGAAAATATCACAGTCATTAGCTGCCACAATAGTTTCAATTGTTAATACAGATGTTGTAGATAATGATTGGTTATCGGCATCAGATATGATGATGTGGTTATATCCAACAGATACAATTGAACAGATGAAAAGTGAGAATGTGTCTGTATAGCAAGCAGTAGCTATTTGGAGTGAATGATGAAAAAAAGAACAAAAAAATTACTTGTTATCTTGATGCCGATAGTTTTAATTACGGGAGGACTTTTAATGAAACTAGGAACGCCACTTGACCATTTTTTGACGCATGCTTATACAAGAGTGACGAAAGAAGATCAAATTGATTATTTAAAGAAACATGAACAAGAAATGACGGAGCATGTAAAAAAAGAAAACCCTAAGCTAATAAGTATTCAATGGGATTGGGAAAGTATAGAGGTTGTAGAAGTTCAGCCTAATGCTGGAGGAATTCCAACTGGAAAAAAATATTATGAATTAGTGATTGAGGGTAAATTTAATGGTATTGTAGATTCTATTTTGAAATCAGGATTTTATTTGGATAGCAGAAATTCTTATCCCAAAATGAGTGATATTTTTTATTTAAATTCAGATGATGTTCGGTATTTACACACGATTGATGGAGTAGAGGTCTGGGATTACTATAAGTGACCTAGAAAATATCAACAATATACACGCTAATTTAGATGAAAGTGCCTATAATGATCATCCTAAAAAGAGAGAACAATGAAAAAAGGAATAAAAATATTACTTATTATCTTGATAACGATAGGCTTAATTACAGGAGGACTTTTAATGAAACTAGGCACACCATTTGACCATTTTTTGACGCACGACTATACAAGAGTGACGAAACAAGATCAAATTGATTATCTAAAAAAGAATGAACAGAAAATGACAGATTATATTAAGAAACAAAATTCAAAAGTAACAAGCGTACAATGGGATTGGGAATCAGTTGAGGTCCATAGAGGAGGGGGACCAATTGTAGAGGGGATTTCGATTGGTATTTCAGGTGGCTTTAACGAAATTAAAGGTTCAAATTTTGCTCTTCAATGGCCTTTAAAAAATGAAAAATCCTATCCTAAAATAAGCGATATGTTTATAGTACAACCACTAAGAATTGGAGGGACACTTTATGAATGATTTATCAAATTTTAATAACATATATGCAAATTTAGCTGAATCAGCTTACAATGATAGGCCAAACCCTTTTCCTTATGAGTCGCTTAAGAGAAAAAAGAAGAATATTTTAAATTCAGGAGAATCGTTGCAATTTGATTTTTCACAAGATACAACATTTAAGCATAGCGATGGCAATGAAAGTTTTGTCAAAGGTGGCAAAAATCTTCCCAATAAAGGCGTTGTCTACCTCCAACCAGATAAAACATTACACGCCGAACCTATAAAGTCAACATATAGCGTGCCAAAAGTAAATGGTGGATATGAGCAAGTTCCGTATGATACCTTGAAAACGTATCAAAAAGGGTTACTCACAGATGAAAAAGCAGGATTTAATGCTTACTTTGTAACGGATACTGCAAAGTTAAACGGAGATACTAGAGAGACCTACTTAGCGATCCGTGGGAGTGATGGTGCAAGTATCTCCAGCTTGAATGACTGGGTTTCAAACGATGCCAATTTTGCTTTGACCAATACTTATATCCCACAAGCCAAACTTGCAAATCTTGCATTGAAAGAAAAAATAAAAGAATTGAATACGAAAGCACCCGATGCTGTCTTAAATGTTACGGGTCATTCACTAGGGGCAATGGTTTCAGCTCAAGCAGTCGCCAAACTTTATCAAGAGACGGCATAGTTATGAAAAAAAGAATAAAAATATTACTTGTTATTTTGATACCGATAGTTTTAATTACAGGAGGGCTTTTAATGAAACTAGGAACGCCACTTGACCATTTTTTGACGCATGATTATACAGTAGTGACGAAGCAAGATCAAATTGATTATCTAAAGAAACATGAACAAGAAATGACAGATGCCATGTTGGATAAAAAAGTAAAAAGTGTCCAATGGCAATGGGAAACGCTTGAAGTAGGCACAATCGGCAATGGGACACCCCAAGGTGGTGGAACGATGCTAACAATTTATGGAAAATTTAATGATATAGAGGATTCAGATTTTGTAATAGGTTTTGAGCTCAAAAATACCAAATCTTATCCCAATATGGGGCATATGTTGCTAATGCAACCACTTAGAGTATTAAAAAATGGAGGGTGGGAAATAGTTTATGATGAAGAAGGTGACCGTAAAAATCGTGAACGAGAAGATTTATATAATCAACAAGTTGAGTTTCTTAAATCTCACGAAGAAGAAATGACAAATTATATTAAATCACAAAATCCTAAGATTAAAAGTGTGCAATATCATTGGGATAGTCTTAGGTTTTCTGGGAGTTCAGTGCAATATGGAGAACCATATGCAATATTATTCGGAAATGTTGATGGAAATGAAGAAACAACTTTCATGCTAGAGTTCAAATCAGGAGAAAACAACTTTCCGCATATAGAGACAATGTTTTTAAATAGAAAAATATTAATAAAAAAAGGAGATGAGTGGGTTAATTATGAGTAATTTAGAAAATTTCAATAACATTTTCGCTAATTTAGCTGAAAGTGCATATAATAAAAGACCCAATAACTTTCCATATGATGAGCTTAAAAAAGAGTATAAAGGAAAAATAGACGATGGAGAATCTATTGATTTTAATTTTTCTGAGGACTATGTGGATAAAAAAACAAATAAAGTTGAAGTCAAAGGTGGTACAAATCTTCCCAACAACGGTGTCGTCTATCTCCAACCAGATAAAATCTTGAAAACAGTTGAAGTGAAAACGAATTTACAAGTGCCTAATCCTAACGGTGGCTATCACACAGAAAGTTATGTCAACAGCTATCAAAAAGAAATACACCCACTCGCAGATGAAAAAGCAGGATTTAATGCTTACTTTGTAACGGATACTGCAAAATTAGACGAAACTACTAGACAGACCTATTTAACAATTCGTGGGAGTGATGGCGCAAGTATCTCTAGCTTGAACGATTGGGTTTCAAACGATGCCAATTTTGCTTTGACAGATGGCTATATACCACAAGCCAAACTTGCTAATCAGGCATTAAAGGAAAAAATCAAAGAACTCAATGCCAAAGCACCTAATGCGGTATTGAATGTCACGGGACACTCACTAGGAACAATGGTCTCAGCTCAGGCTGTTGCCAAACTTTATCAAGATGATGTGAAAGCATTTGATAAAATTGGCAAGGTTGTACTATTTAATGGACCAGATGTTACGCAAAGTCTAAAGAAGATGGGATTATCTGACAAAGAAATTCAAAGGATTGGAGAGAAAGTCACTTACTATGTTAATCCTTTTGACATTGTGAGTATGTTGAATAGAACAGAACCCTTGGAAAAACAATTTGGGAAAGTGAACATCATCGTTCCTCTTCATTTCAATTCGACTTTTGATGGGCAAAGTAGTCACGATTTTGGGGAGTTTCAATTGGATGCGCATGGGAATCCTTTGGTTGCGAGCAAATCATTTCATCCGGAGTTGCTTGAAGCAGGAGAAAAACTTGCGAAGTTGATTGACAAAACGATTTCAACGCTTTCAGTAAGTGTCTCAATTACTGGTTTAGCAGGTGCTATCGCTGGGGGAATTACAGGATTGATTGCGCTAGGTTTGACCGCAGTTCAAGCAAAAGAGCTTTATGATTCTTATCAAAATATTATCCAAGTGGCTAAGAAAAAGTCTAAGGCATGGAACACGGCACATATTCCTGACTATCAAAATAGAATTCGATCCGCTACAGGTGCTCAAAAAATCGAATTGAGAGCCGAGTTATTACAGTCAGTTGCTCAAGATGCTGTTTTTCAATCAGAAGATATGGCGATTGAAGTAAAGACAATGGTAGATGAAGCAAAAGAAAAAGTCCAACAAACTATTAATGAAACGCATCAAGCAGTCGGAAATATTGTTCAATATTTAGATTATTGGGAAGTAAACAATCTTCTTTCTGAGTTTAATCTCTCTCAATTTTGGGATACGGGTAATGAAGAAGAAATTAGAAGTAAAACGGATCATTATCAAAAAGAGATGGAACACTTTGCGACAACTTTGATGAAAGTTTCTCAAAATATTCAAGAAGTAGATGCCCAAGGGGCAGTGGGTTTCAGTAAATTAATGTAAAGAATAGTTGAGGGAATGCGAGAAATGTACGAAACTTTTATGAATAATCCCTATCTAAATCCAGGATTATTGAATGAACAATTCGCTGAGGCGATGAAAGCTCAGGAACGATATACAATTCAAGAAATTTTAAGAGCTAAAAAACTTTCAATCGAAATGCAAAGAAAGGCTCTTGATAAAAAATTAGATACGAAGAAAGAAGAAATGAAAAAATTTGCGAGTCAAACAATTGTTTCAAATTTTAAGGAAGGATTGACGGGTAAAGCTGCCGAAGCGGCAGAAACACAGTTAAATTTATCAAAGTTTCAGCCAAGTTTTAATAATCCGATCATGGGATAGGCAAATGGACAATAATGAGAGATGGCGGCTTGAAGAAGAATACGACGAAAAAATGAGATTAATCAATCAAGCGGAAGAGACAATTGAGGATTACCGCAATCAATTTCATCGAAAAACAAGTGATTTAGCTGATTATATTCATCGGTTTTATCATGAGTTGGAGAGCGAGTATGGGCGTCCCAATACCCAGCACTTTGAAGAAAATGTTGCTGAGTTTAACTGGTTTCTAAAACAAAAACAACAAGAGCTTGAAGAAACACGTGACGAAGCACGTAGAGATTATTACAGGAAAATGGAAGAATAGTTTTTTGTGAAGTCTAAATAAAGATATACCTACACCTAATGTTGCTTATCTCAATAGTATTTTACCCAATCATTGCTTTCAACATCTTAGATATGTTTTATTTATCAGGTTTTAATAGTAGTTTCTTACGATAGATAGTTAGTGTGCATATATCAGTTGTAACATCTTAAAAAACCGACAGAGTAGAATATAGTATAGTATAGTTGAGTTGAGTATACCTTACAAACCAAACCTATCATTTATAGAGCCAAAAGAAAGGCAATTAGAGTTGCATTGCCTTGCTTTTGGGGTTCTAATTGTCTTTAGCCTGATCGTCTGACATAAGCAATCGTGCAAAATGTCACATCACTTAAAGCCACCCCCAATGCTTAAAAGCATTAACGATACCATGGTCGGTATTGGCAGTTGAGGTAAATTCGGCAATTGTTTTGAGTTCATCTATGGCATTTCCCATGGCAGTTGCATGGTCAACTGATTCTAGTAGGTGAATGTCATTTGGACCATCACCAAATCCGTAAGTTTCGCCAGTAAAGCCTAATAATTCAACGACTTTCTTGAAGCCTGTCCCCTTGTTTGAACCCGCATTGATGATATCAATGGAATAAGGCGTATTCTTAAAGTAATTAAATTCAGGCACTAGATTTTGATAATAGGCGACATCGGATGCTTGATTGCTGAAAATTAGGAGCATGTTAATTTCGTCTGTCAAGTAGCGCGTGTCATTGACTGTTGGTAATGGTGCATCGGTATAACCGTAAGCATCTTTGACAAGAGGGGTCATCTCAGAAACACAGTAACTTTCCTTATTATAAAACGCAAGGGCTTGATGTTTAGCTTCTGCTAATGTTTTCAGTCTCTGGATATTAGCCACTGCCATTGGCTCGTGGTAAATGGTTTCGCCTTCAACGATGATATATTGACCGTTCATAGCTACGACACTCGTAATACCTGACTGAGCCATGAGTGAGTCTAATTCAAAATGCCCACGCCCAGTAGCAATGACAGGTAAAACACCGTTGCGTCGAATGTGGTGGAGGGCTTGAATAACTTCCTCGTCTAGTTTGCTTTGTTGGTTTAAAAGCGTGCCATCAAGGTCGAAAAATGCCATCGCATGATATGTCTTGTTTATATTTTCCATACAATTAGTATAACAAATTATGGTATAATTATAGTAATTATGGCTAAAAAAACTCAGAAAAAAACACAAAAAAATAGAAAAATATCCAAAAAAGCTCAGGCTGAACAAGCAGAAAGACGAAAACTTGTCACTCTGTTTGTCAGCTTATTTTTGCTAGTCTTTGCCGCAACACGTCTTGGCGTGGTCGGGATTTCGCTCTATAACTTAATTCGCATCGCAGTCGGCAGCCTCGCCTATACAGTCATCATCGCAGCTATTCTCATCATTATACTACCCATCTTCAAAAAAGAATTCTCATCAGAACACCGCAAATCTGTCGTCGGTCTGATTTTAATCTTTTTGTCAATGGTACTAGGCTTTCAGGCATATTTTGATAAATTAACGGGGACCAACCACACATGGACTCTGGTTTCAAGTCAGCTTGTCAAACTGAAAGTGACAGAGTTTGCGGGCGCGGGTATGCTTGGGCATGCCATTTATTCGCCATTGAAACTTTTATTTTCAGTCATCGGTGTTTATTTGATTGCAGGACTTTTACTCTTACCAGGCTTGTACTTCCTATCACCACAATTTTGGCAGGACGTTTTTGCCAAACTAAAAGCAAGTTCAGCAGCACGACATACCAAGCATCAGGACAAAAAAGTAAAACGTCAAGAAGTGCGTGAGGCGGCAGAAAAAGCAGCAGCTGTTACCGCAGCCATGCCAATTGAACTGGCAGAAGAGCTTGAGGCAGCACCGCTTGAACCAGTAAGTATTGACCCACAAGAATTGGCTACACCAAGTAACTATGATGTCCTACCTTATAAAGAACCTGAGATAGTCATGCCAGACTATGAACCAGAAACAGGTGAAATTATAACACCAGAAACGTCTACAGATGACGCGATGCAAGAAGATGATAATCAGCCTATCAATTTCGCAACAACACCCGAAATGTCTCGTTATCGCTTACCTGATGCCTCTTTACTTGCGCCGACACCGATCAAAAATCAAGCCAATGAGCGCAAGAATGTCCAACATAACATTAAAATATTAGAGACAACCTTTAAAAGTTTTGGTATTCAAGCAACAGTCGAGTCGGCAGTAGTTGGCCCGTCAGTTTCCAAATATGAAATCAAGCCTGCAACTGGTGTAAAAGTCAGCCGTATTTTAAATCTACAAGATGATTTGGCATTAGCTCTGGCTGCAAAAGACGTCAGAATTGAGGCGCCAATCCCAGGTAAATCAGTTGTCGGGATTGAAATTCCTAACTCAGAAGTTGCCATGGTTGGTTTCCGTGAAATGTGGGAAAATGCGCAGACAAATCCGGAAGAACTCTTGGAAGTACCACTTGGTAAGGCAGTTGATGGCACAATTAAAACTTTCAACCTCGCTAAAATGCCTCATATCCTAGTTGCAGGTTCTACAGGTTCTGGTAAATCAGTCGCTGTTAACGGTATTATTACCAGCATCCTGATGAAAGCTTTACCTAGTCAAGTCAAGTTCCTCATGGTTGACCCTAAAATGGTCGAACTGGACGTCTATAATGATATTCCACATCTCCTCATACCAGTCGTGACTAACCCACGTAAAGCAGCTAGAGCCTTGCAAAAAGTCGTGGACGAGATGGAAAACCGCTATGAGCTTTTCCGTCGAGTTGGTTCACGTAATATAGAAGGCTATAACGCTAAAGTCGAGAAATTTAATGCTGAAAATCAAGAAAAACAACAGACTTTACCACTTATCGTTGTTATCGTTGATGAGCTAGCAGACTTAATGATGGTAGCATCCAAAGAAGTCGAAGATGCCATCATCCGGATTGGGCAAAAAGCGCGTGCGGCAGGTATTCACATGATTCTTGCAACACAACGTCCATCAGTTGATGTCATCAGTGGTTTGATTAAAGCCAACGTGCCAAGTCGAGTTGCTTTCGCCGTCTCATCTGGTACTGATTCTCGGACGATCATCGACAGTAATGGTGCAGAAAAATTACTCGGTCGCGGAGACATGCTTTTCAAACCGATTGATGAAAATCATCCGATTCGCCTGCAAGGTGCCTTTCTATCAGATGACGATGTCGCTAGTGTCGTCGACTTTATCAAAAATCAAGCCAGCGCAGATTATGATGAAACATTTGACCCAGGTGAAGTAGCAGAAGATGATGCGAGAAACTTTGATAGCAATGGAAGTGCCAGCACATCAGATTCTGGCGACCCTCTTTTCGAGCAAGCTAAACAGCTCGTTATCGAAAGTCAAAAAGCATCAGCATCCATGCTACAACGTCGCCTTTCGACAGGCTTTAACAGAGCCACACGTATCATGGAAGAGCTAGAGGCAGCCGGCATCATCACACCTGCTGAAGGTACAAAACCGCGGAAAGTTTTAGTAGCGCATTTGGAAGAGCCTGCGGCTGATACTGAAAATGGAGGTAACCATGACAGTATTTGATGAGCTATCGCGGGTAACAGCAGAAACATTATCTCAGTTTACCGTTATTTCAGGGGAAAATGACGATATTATTTCTGAGCTGAAGACGCAAATCCTAGAGAAAATCGGCTTTGATTCATCTGATTTATCTCAGGCCTATTTCGACATGACAGAATCTGACCCCGATTTAGCACTCGAAGAATTGGAAAGCCTCCCTTTTTTTGGAGACGGCATGCTCGTTGTATTTGAAAACCTTTGGGATTTAACGACAGTCAAAAAATCAGTCTTAAATGACAAGCAATTAACACGTTTAGAGCATTTTTTAGACCATCCGCTTGAGTCAACTCAGGTCATTTTTATCTTTCATGGCAAGCTAGATGGTAAGCGTCGGATTGTCAAAAAACTTAAAAAAATAGCCTTTGATTTAGAGGCAACTGACTTAAAATCAAATGAATTGACCCAGTATTTTGTTTCTGATTCAGGTTTACAACCTAATATTGTTAATCTAATCATTGAGAAGTCAAATGCTAATTTTGCCATCATCAGACAGAATATCGAAATGGTCAAAACCTATGCGGATGGTAGAGCAATAACGCCTGATGATGTCCAAGCAGCAGTACCCAAATCCCTATCTGACAATATTTTTGACCTGACGGAGTTGATTTTGAAGTCAAAATTAGTTGATGCACGGGCTTTGGTAGCAGATTTGGTGTTGCAGGGAGAAGATGAGATTAAGTTGTTGTCGATTTTGACGACAAATTTTCGCTTGTATTTTCAAATCAAACTTTTATTAGATAAACACTATACAGACCGCCAATTGGTAGAGTTTTTGAAGATTAATCCTTACCGTTTGAAATTTTTGGTTGGGCCTGCGCGAGCTAGAAGCAAAGCTTTTTTGGCTCAAGCCTTGCGCCAATTGATTGACACTGACTTCAAAATCAAGTCAGGTCAGGCAGATAAAAAATTTCTTTTGGATATGGCTTTGATTCGCTTATCGGGGATAAAATAAATGAATGAGACTGAGATATATTGTGCAGTCAACGATTGAAAAAGCAAATCGGGTGTTAAATTAATCACCTGATTTGCTTTTTTTTGTATTATCGTCATGCTAGCTTGTCAAGAAGAAGGAAATATGAACTGCTCTTCTTGACGACGATACGGTAAATTATTCAATGGTCATAGAGATTTAGCAAATTTATATTGTTTCCGAGAAAGATTCCCAATTTCACACGAAATCGATGTTTTTGTGCCCAAAATCGTATTGTTTCTGAGAAAGATTCCCGAATTCGCACGAAATCGATGTTTTTGTGCCCAAAATCGAATTGTTTCTGAGAAAGATTCCCGAATTCGCACGAAATCGATGTTTTTGTGCCCAAAATCGTATTGTTTCTGAGAAAGATTCCCGAATTCGCACGAAATCGATGTTTTTGTGACTAAAATCGAATTGTTTCTGAGAAAGATTCCCAATTTCACACGAAATCGACGTTTTTGTGACTAAAATCGAATTGTTTCTGAGAAAGATTCCCAAATTCGCACGAAATCGATGTTTTTGTGCCCAAAATCGAATTGTTTCTGAGAAAGATTCCCAAATTCACACGAAATCGATGTTTTTGTCACTAAATTTACATGGATGTATTTAATTCAATTTAGTGCTACTTCTCGTGATTAATAATGTTTCTTTACAATTTTCTTGCCGTAATATCTTCGTTTAGGTATGCCGTAATTTTCAAGTATCTGAGCAAATCGACCGTTTTCAAAATCATGATTCATCACACGCATTATCTCGTATCCTTCTCGAATTAAATCCGATTCTCTTTGCCTTTCATTTGCCCGCTCATTCACATTGCTACTATATTTTATAAGACCATCAGCTTCTAAAATAATTTTTCGACCTTTAAATTCAAATAAAAAATCAACACGATACTTCTTTTTATTTTGGCAAATCACTTGGTGTTGTTGAATTGGGACTATGACACCTGCCACATATAATTTAAGGCGAACTTTAGTCTCAAATGGTGATTCATCCAGACTACTTGCAAATGATACTAGATGTCTTAATTTTGCAACCCCAGATTTCTGCTTTTGAGACTGACAATAGTTTAAAATTGTTTCTACACTGATTTCATTTTCATATAAATGATGACTAATTGATGAAATAGCTGAAATTTCTGTGTCGTTGACAGCAAGTTCAAGTAGTAAATCAACGAGTGTGATCACATTAAATCCTTTATATTTGTTCTTTTTAAAATAGGGTCGAATGTGCGTAATCGCTGTTCTATTTTTTATTTTCTTGTTAGATTGTACCGTATGAATTTCCAAAGGCAATTCGTCCCACCGTGGAGTTTTATAGAGAATTGCTGCATTTGTGTAACAAAAAATAGTATCAGGATTGTTTTTGGCATAATCTGTCATCATATTCAATAGTATTTGATTTTTATCTGTTTCTATCATCTATATCATTTCTCCAAATAAATTCTTTTCTACTTTAGAATACGTATTTTACGCTTAATTGTTATAATATAGACAATGTTTTTATGTACTCATCAGTCCAAACTAGATTTTTCAACATAAAATGAGATTGAATAAAATTTTCGAAAAAATGATAGATTAAATTATGCTAAATTTATACTTTCGTCATCTGAAATCAATGGCTTTATTTATTTTTTTGTTAAAAATAAATAAAGCATGATACAATGGAGTAACAGTTATTTGATCTTATAACATCAAGTTAGCGTATCATGATCCTTAATTAAATATGATATAGAAAAGGAATAACAGCAATGACAATTTCAGCTGAGCATTACGACGAGTTAGTATCAATTCGTCACCATATTCATGAAAACCCTGAGCTGTCAGGTCAAGAATTTCAAACAACAGCATTTTTAAAGCAATATCTTGAAGAATTAGATATCCAAGTATTAGATACAGGACTCAAAACGGGTTTAGTAGCTCAGCTCGGTCAAGGAAAACCTGTGATTGCCTTGCGAGCAGATATTGATGCGCTTCCGATTTTAGAAAATACAGGGTTAGCGTTTGCTTCTAAAAATGATGGTGTCATGCACGCTTGTGGTCATGATTTGCATCAAACAACTTTACTGGGTGCTGCAAAGATTTTGAAAAATCGTGAGGCTGAGTTGCAGGGAACAGTTAAACTGATTTTTCAACATGCCGAAGAAATCCATATTGGGGCAGATGAGATCATTGCGACTGGTGTCTTATCAGATGTGCAAGCAGTTCTTGGTTACCATAATATGCCGACACTGCCAGTTGGGCAGATTGGTATTCGTGAAAAAGGCATCATGGCTGCTGTTGATCAATTTTTTGTGACGGTTAAAGGTGTTGGCTCGCATGCTGCATATCCACATGAGGGGGTGGATAGCATTGTGGCGACTACTGCTATTATTTCAAGCTTGCAGCAACTGGTTTCGCGTAATATTGATCCACAACACGCTGTTGTCGTTTCTGTTACGCATATGGTAGCTGGTAATACTTGGAATGTCCTACCGGATGATGCCATTTTTGAGGGGACAATCCGAACGTTTGATACAGCCGACCGCGCTCTTGCCAAAAAACGATTTTATGATGTCACTGAAAATGTTGCGAAAGCTTACGGTGTGACAGCAGAAATTGATTGGATTGTTGGGCCTAACGTGACTTACAATAATCCAGAATTATCTGCGTTTTTATTCGAAAAAACGAGTGCTTGGCACGGTGATGTTGTCATACCCGAAGCATCAAATGCTGGTGAAGATTTCGCGACTTATGTAGAGCAGATACCGGGTGTTTTTGCTTTCATTGGCAGTAATGCGCCAGGCAGTCCTGGTCTACATTTCTCTGACATGGTACTGAAAGATGAGACTATTCCTGTTGCAGTTGATTATTATGTCAATAATGCTTTTGCTCTGTTGGAAAAGTTAAGAAAAGGCTGAAGTTAGAGCAGCTCTAAAAGTCAAATTTTACAAATGAGAAAAGTAATGTGAGGGAGAGGTTACATTACTTTTTGATTAGTACAAATTGTTCAAGTTTTTATATGCTTAAGTTGATATGTTATACCATAAGATATATCCCCTGAACTTATCACATCATTTTTTGACAATCATCATAAAATTTGCTAAAATAGTCTAAAGCAAAGAAACCAAGTGGCGCGGGTGGAGCTTGAAAATGAATATGAGCGCTTGATTGATTAAAACAATCAAGAATTCAGGTGGAACCGCGTCGATAAGGCGTCCTGATACTAGAACACAATGTGTGTTGAGTATCTGGGCGTTTTTGTGTTCTATGCAACATTTTAAATGGCAAGACAGTCGTAATGGAGGAATTATGTCGAACAAACTATCATTTCAAGAAATCATCCTAACGCTCCAAGAATTTTGGAGTAAGCAAGGTGCTAATCTTATGCAAGCCTACGATAACGAAGTAGGTGCAGGCACCATGTCGCCTTATACTTTTTTACGTGCCAATGGTCCAGAGCCGTGGAATGCTGCCTATGTGCAGCCATCACGTCGTCCAGCAGACGGTCGATATGGGGAAAATCCAAATCGCTTGTTCCAACACCACCAATTTCAAGTGGTGATGAAGCCATCTCCTAAAAATATCCAACAGCTCTACTTGGATAGCCTTGCAGCATTGGGCATTAATGCCCTAGAGCATGATATTCGTTTCGTCGAAGATAACTGGGAAAATCCGTCTATGGGTGCTGCTGGGATTGGCTGGGAAGTTTGGCTGGATGGGATGGAAGTGACGCAGTTTACGTATTTCCAGCAAGTCGGCGGGATTGAAGTCGATTCTGTGACGTCTGAGATTACCTATGGTCTCGAGCGTTTGGCGTCTTATATCCAAGAGGTTGAGTCGGTTTATGACCTTGAATGGGGTAATGGTGTGCTTTATGGTGACATCTTTACGGAGCCTGAGTATGAACATTCAAAATTTGCTTTTGAGGAAATCGAAACAGATACTTTCTTGACGCTTTTTGATACTTATGAAGCGCAAGCAACGAAATTGCTTGATTTGGGTCTCGTGCATCCTGCCTATGATTTCATCTTGAAATCAAGCCATACTTTTAACTTGCTAGACGCAAGTGGGGCGGTTTCTGTTACGGAGCGTGCGGGTTATCTGCATCGTGTTCGGACGATGGCACGTAAAGTGGCGCGTACTTTCATCAATGAGCGTGCAAAACTTGGTTTTCCGCTGTTGAAAGATGCAGCACTACGCGATAAATATCTGGGAGAAAATGGCAAATACACAGAAGTTGCTGGAGGTGACAAATAATGGCAAACTATTTACTTGAAATTGGCGTGGAAGAAATGCCAGCGCACCTTGTAAGTGCTGCGTCTCAACAACTTGCAAGGCGCACGGCTGACTTTTTGACAGAAAACCGTGTGACCTTTGAGAGCATCACTAAATTCTCGACACCGCGCCGCTTGGCTGTCTTGGTCAATGGTCTAGCAGATACCTCAGCGTCAATCGACGAAGAAGTCAAAGGCCCATCAGCCAAAATTGCCAAAGATGCAGAAGGCAACTGGTCAAAAGCCATCCAAGGTTTCTCACGTGGTCAAGGTGTCACACCAGATGACTTGGTCCTAAAAGGCGATTACTACTACGCCAATAAACACATCGCAGGCAGCGCAACAGCTGATATTTTGATGAAAATCGGCAGCGATGTCATCAGCAAAATGAACTTTTCGACCTACATGAAGTGGGCGAATAACAACTTCCTTTTCGTCCGTCCAATCCAGTGGCTCGTTAGTTTGCTTGATACAGACCTCGTGCCGTTTGACCTGCTCGATGTCACAGCAAGCAACGTGACTTACGGGCACCGATTCTTGTTCGACGATACAATCGTTTTAGAAAATGCGTCAGATTATGAAGCAAGTCTGAAACAAGCCTTTGTCGTAGCAGATGCAGACGCTCGTAAAGCAACCATCCAAGCACAAATTGCAAGCCTTGCCAAAGCCAATAACTGGGAAATCTACCTAGAACCAGGCTTGCTTGAAGAAGTCAATAACCTAGTAGAATACCCAACAGCTTTCGTGGGTGACTTCGATGCCAAATATTTGGAAGTGCCAGAAGAAGTATTAGTTACATCAATGCGCGAACATCAACGTTATTTCGAAGTGCGTGATTTGGCTGGTAACCTCCAACCACATTTCATTTCAGTCAGAAACGGGAATGCTGAGCACATTGAAAATGTCGCCAAAGGGAACCAAAAAGTTTTAGTCGCGCGTCTGGAAGATGCTGAATTTTTCTGGCGTGAAGACCAGAAACTCAAAATTGCTGATTTGGTTGAGAAACTCAAAAAAGTGACTTTCCATGAAAAAATCGGCTCAGTCTATGCCCACACGGGACGTGTGAAACTGATCGCTGAGAAATTGCGTCAGCAAGCCAACTTGCCAGCAGATTACGGTGCTAAACTTGATCGCGCTGCTGATATTTACAAATTTGACCTTTTGACAGGAATGGTCGGTGAATTTGATGAGTTGCAAGGTGTTATGGGTGAAAAATATGCGCGCCTTGCAGGTGAAGATGCGGCAGTAGCTACAAGTATTCGTGAACACTACTTACCAACATCAGCTGACGGTGACTTGCCAGAAACTGAAATCGGTGCTGTCCTTGCCATTGCGGATAAACTGGATACCATTCTCTCATTCTTCACAGTTGGCTTGATTCCAAGTGGTTCAAACGATCCCTATGCCCTTCGTCGCGCGACAGCAGGTATTTTACGAATTATTGAAAATCAAAACTGGGATATTGAGCTGGATACGCTTATCGCCGAACTTTATACGCTTGACTTAAATGGTTTCAGCTATGACCGCCAAGCTGATGTCATGACCTTTATCAACGGTCGTGTGGCTAAGATGCTTGAAGGCACAGCGCGTTATGACATCATCGAGGCAGTTTTAGCGACTGGTTCGCTTGATGTGGCAGGTTTAAGAGCAGCAGCTCAAGCCATTGATGCGAAAACAAGCGATGCTGACTTTAAAACATCAGTCGAAAACTTGGCACGTGTCTTCAACTTAGCAAGTAAACTTGAAACGGTATCAGCAATTGACGAAAGTCTCTTTGAGAATGCATCTGAAAAAGCGCTGTTTGCGGCTAACCAAGCCTTGACATTGACAGATGATAGCACACAAAATATCATCGCTTTATTCGCCTTATCAGCTCCAATCAGTGATTTCTTTGATAACACGATGGTCATGATAGACGATCAAGCCCTTAAAAATAACCGTTTGAGCTTGCTTGCTGACATCGCAGGAAAAGCAGGTCAAATCGCTGACTTCACATTGATTAATACAAAATAATCAAGTATATACGCACGTTTAGGAGTAAAAAAATGGTAACACCTCAAGATATTGAAAGAATTAATGAACTTGCTCGTAAGAAAAAGATAGAAGGCCTCACAGAAGCCGAGAAAGTCGAGCAAGCAGAACTTCGCCAAGCTTATCTTTCTGGCGTTAAATCAAGCCTGCGCCACCATGTCGAGTCAATCAAGGTCATAGACCCTGATGGTAATGATATCACACCTAAAAAAGCTAGAAAAGCGCAATATGATAAAGGCTTGCGCGATACTTTATAAACAATTAATCATAAAAATGGGTGCTGGAAGTCATTTCCAACACCTTTTTTTCTTAAACGCAAGTAGACTGAGGCCTATCTATGATTGCGTATTGCTTTATACGGGTTTCTTCAGTATAATTTGATTGATGGGAACGTTGACAAATCAGACATGAGGTGACTCAGAAAAAAATTATAACTGCTAATCATTATTTTTGTCATATCAAATTGAGAAGATTGGGGGAAAATATGACGTATTGGATTGGCGTTGATATTGGGACAACAGCGACGAAAGCTGTCCTTTTTACAGCATCAGGAAAAGTTAAGGCAAGTCATACGATAGCGTATGACCTTTATCGTGATTCTTCAGGGATGGCGGAAGAAGTACCAGAAGATATTTTCGATGCCGTAATTGGCACCATACGAGCGGTATCTGATAGCCTAACCGTAACAGATAAACTAGCGGGTATTGGTTTTTCGGCACAGCAACATTCATTAATTGGAGCTGCTTATGATTTTAGACCATTAACGCGCGTCATAACATGGGCTGATATGCGGGCTAATGAAGAGGCAACAACTTTAAGAAACTCTGAGCAAGGACATGCTATTTTCATGCGGACAGGTACACCGATTCAGCCGATGTCACCCTTAGCAAAATTGCTTTGGTTAAAAAACAAGCATCCCGAGCGATTTCAGGCAGTGCGATACTTCATGGATATCAAAACCTATGTGTTTAACAGGTTATTTGGTGTTTATAAGCTAGATTTATCACTTGCTAGTGCGACTGGTCTTTACCACCTAGAGAATCAGCAGTGGGATTATGAGATTCTAGATATGTTAGGTATCACACGTGATAAGTTGCCTGAGATTGTTTCACCTTACGAAATTGAATCCGGCTTATCATTAGACGATGCGCAAAAAATGAATATTCCACCAGACACATCATTTATTTGGGGTGCAGCCGATGGTCCGATGTCTAATCTAGGCGTTAATGCCATGCAATCGAGTATTGCGGCTCTAACCATAGGGACATCAGGCGCTATTCGTGTCATGATAGACCAACCTCTTGTTGATAAAAAAGCAAGGACTTTCACCTATGCTCTGGATGAAACACATTGGGTTATAGGTGGTGCGACAAATTCTGGTGCATCTGTACTGGCTTGGCTAAAAGAGCAGGTCTTTGCTGACAATCTCACGTTGGAAGAAATGACGACAATGGCAGAAAAAGTTCCACCTGGTAGTCAAGGCTTGATTTTTCATCCCTATCTGGGAGGTGAACGGGCACCGATTTGGGATGCGACGGCGACGGGTGCCTTCTTTGGTCTTGGCTATGAACACGGTCAAGCAGAGATGGCGCGTGCTGTTATAGAAGGGATTACCTTTAACATCCATGCCATTGCATATGCACTTGAGGAAGTAGTCGGCGAGATAAAAAGCATTCAAGCAACGGGAGGCTTTGTAAACTCTGAACTTTGGTTACAGATTCTTGCTGATATTTTTGAAATGCCAATTCATATTCCTGAAAGTCAAGAGGCTGGTTGTTTGGGTGCTATCATTTTATCGCAAAAAGCACTGGGGGTGATTTCAGATATTGATGAAGTCGCCAAGCAAGTAACGACTAGTACAGTCTATATGCCTTTGCCAGAGCATTTTTCTACTTACCGTGAACTAGAAAGACTCTATACTGAGTTACTCGCGCATTATCAAACGAGATATGGCAAATTGTCGGCATTTAAAAAAAGATAAATTCACAACCTTTTTCTGAAAATTCTGTTAAAAATATGGTATAATTTCTATAACTTAAAAAATGAGAGGCTTTTCAAACATGACTTTTGACAACACTGATCAACTGGGGGTCAATACGATCCGCACGCTTTCTATGGATGCTATCCAGAAAGCAAATTCAGGTCACCCAGGACTTCCTATGGGTGCAGCGCCAATGGCTTATGTCCTCTGGAGCAAATTCCTTAATGTCAACCCTTTGACGCATCGTGATTGGTCAAACCGTGACCGTTTCGTCCTGTCTGCTGGGCATGGTTCAGCGATGCTTTATTCGCTCTTGCATTTGGCAGGTTATGATGTGACGATTGACGATTTGAAAAATTTTCGTCAATGGGGTAGTAAAACACCAGGACACCCAGAAGTGGATTGGACAGATGGTGTTGAAGCAACGACTGGACCATTAGGTCAAGGGATTGCCAATGCGGTTGGTCTGGCCATGGCTGAGGCACATTTGGCTGCGACTTATAACCGTCCAGGTTATGAGATTGTTGATCACTATACATATGCGCTTAATGGTGATGGCGATTTGATGGAGGGTGTTTCTCAAGAAGCCGCATCTCTCGCAGCTCAGCTCAAATTAGGTAAGCTTGTTTTATTATACGATAGCAATGATATCTCTTTGGATGGGCCAACTTCAAAATCATTTCCAGACAATATTAAAATGCGTTTCGAGTCTTATGGCTGGCAACATATTTTGGTTAAAGATGGCAATGACTTAGAAGAAATTGAAGCCGCGATTATCCGTGCCAAGGCTGAAACTGACAAACCAACGATTATCGAAGTGAAAACAATCATTGGTTTTGGTGCCGAAAAACAAGGCACATCAGGCGTTCACGGTGCGCCATTAGGCCCTGAGGGTGTTGTTTTTGCTAAGGAAAACTATGGTTGGGATTATCCTGACTTTACAGTGCCAGCAGAGGTTAACAAACGTTTCCTTGAAACGCTACGTGCGCGTGGTGAAAGTCTTGAACAAGTTTGGCGTGAAACATTTGATGCCTATGCACAAGACTATCCAGAGCTTGCCAAACAATATGCGAATGCTTTTAGCAATGTCACACCTGAGCTTGAATTGCCCAAATATGAGCTCGGTACATCAGCTGCAAGCCGTGTAACATCACAAGAAACGATTCAAAAATTATCAGCACAACTGCCAAACCTTTGGGGGGGGTCAGCTGACCTTTCTGCCTCGAATAATACTATGGTCAAAGTCGAAAGCGATTTTGAGGCAGGTAATTATGCTGGTCGTAATATCTGGTTTGGTGTGCGTGAATTTGCCATGGCAGCAGCGATGAATGGGATTGCTCTTCATGGTGGGACACGTGTTTATGGTGGGACATTCTTCGTCTTTTCTAACTATCTCTTACCAGCTGTTCGTATGGCTGCTTTGCAAGATATCCCTACCGTTTATGTCTTGACACATGACTCAATTGCAGTCGGTGAAGATGGCCCAACGCATGAACCAGTGGAACAATTGGCAAGTGTCCGTTCAATGCCTAACCTTAACGTGATTCGCCCTGCGGATGGCAATGAGGTGATTGCGGCTTGGCGTCGTGCGGTGACTGAAAACAAACGCCCAACGGCTTTGATTTTGACCCGTCAAAACTTACCAGTTTTACCTTATACAGCTGAACTTGCTGAAGAAGGCGTTAATCGTGGTGCCTACATCATTTCGCCTGAGCAAAAAGATGCTGATTTAGACGGTATCATCATTGCGACAGGTAGCGAAGTAAAACTTGCAATTGACACACAAACTGAGCTTGCTAAAGACGGGACGAATGTGCGCGTCGTATCAATGCCTGCACAAAATATCTTTGATGAACAGTCAGCTGATTACAAAGAAGAAATTTTACCACTTGCCGTGACGAAACGTCTAGCTATCGAAGCGGGTACAAGCTTTGGTTGGGGTAAATATATTGGCCTTGCCGGCAAAACGTTAACCATCGACACTTGGGGTGCCTCAGCACCAGGCGATAAAGTTTTCCAAGAATATGGCTTTACAGTTGAGAACGCTGTTAAGATTTATCGTGATTTGTAAATTATTTTGATAGAAAATAAAAATAGTCTGAGGCTTATGCTCCAGACTATTTTTGATATCATTTACAAGGTTAGAGCGTGCTGTCTAACTTTATTAAGAAAGAGTTGGCGTTTTTTTAACGTGTTGCTTTCGCGTCCTAGATTACCCAAGACCATTATTTTCTTTGTTTTAATGCCACAATGGTTGAGTACAGCATTTTTAAGGCTAGAAATGCCATAAGAATCTGGAACGGAAATGAAACCTGAGAATAAGCGATACCAGAAAGTTGGCGCCATAGAAGTTGTGATAATATCTGCTGTTTTACCTTTCAAGAGTGGTTTAAATTGGCGACCACATAAATAATTTAGGAAGAAGTTGCCTTGCTGATTACTTGAATAAGCAATACGAGGTGTGAAAACACGGTCAATCCAACCTTTTAACAGACTTGGCATGGTACTCCACCAGATCGGATAGATAAAGATAAAATGGTCAGCCCATTGAATTATCGCTTGTGATTTTTCAATTTCAGGGTCGTCAGGCATGTGTTCACGATAACCTAAACGCAAAACAGGGTCGAAGCTCATTTTGTTAAGTTCAAGTGTTTCAATCTCATGTTTACTGCGGTCTAAATTGTTGACAACTTCATCAAAAATTGCTGCTGAGAAACTTTGTTCGTCGGGATGCCCATTGATAACTAAAATCTTCATGATTATTTCCTATCCTTTATCTGATTTTCAATATGTGTAACACCTAGCGCTAACTTCCCTAAAAGGGTCTGGAGTTGCGAGATTTCATTTTCCTCAAATGATTGAAAGAGCAGTTTGAGTGCTGATGTTTCGATTTCTTGATTTCTAGTTTTACATGCCCAAGCTTTTTCGGTTAATTCAAGCCAAACGGCATTTTGCTTGCCTGAGTGAAACTGGACGTAATCATTTTTAGCTAATGATTGTGCTAATTTTTTGATATTTTGACGCGAACAACCGAGTTTGACGGCCAATTCACTCAGGTTGCTAGGTTCACTACTTGCCTGTAATAGGGTGATGAGCATGTATTGTTTCATCGTCACTTCTTCTTGCAAGAGATTTCCAACCGTTTGCATTCTGTTTGCAAGTATAAAAATAGAAGCGAAAACTTCTTGCGTTTGGGTAGGGGCGTGTTCAATCATGTTTTTACCTCGTATCGTAATTAATTACCACAATACAGTAATTAGTTACGATTTGCAAGTTATTTTTTTAATTTGTATTTCAAAAAAATATTTATTTTTACCCGGAGTGTTTGATTCGGGGCAATTCCCATGGTATTAATTATTTTTATGACTTGTTAAAACATCAAAAGTAGTTTATAATGTTTCAGTGGAATCGCTTACTAAAAATTTGTAAGTGGTGAAAATAGGAGACAAATGCAACAAGAAAAAACACGCAAGTTTGGTCTTTTGATGTCGATTGCGATGATTATTGGGATTGTGATTGGATCAGGTATATTTTTCAAAGCAGATGATATTCTAATTCAAACTAACGGAAATATTATGATGGGCTGTCTTGTCTTACTATTAGGGGCTCTCGGAATTATATTTGGTGGGATTACCATTTCAGAATGGGCTAAGTTGACTGATGATGCGGGAGGGCTTATTTCGTATGCAGAAAATGCTTTTGGTAAATTATTTGCTTTTTTACTGGGTTGGTTTCAGAGTACGGTTTATTTCCCAGCGTTAGTTGCGATTGTTGCCTTTGTGGCGGCAAACTATACATTGGCGCTTTTTCATTTCTTAGGTAGTGCGACATACGGTATCTGGCTGATGACTTTAGTCTATTTAATAGCTATTTATGGCATAAATCTTTTGTCGAGTAAACTATCAGAGATTTTTCAGACATCATCCATGTTTATTAAGTTGATTCCTCTCTTTTTGATTGCGATTTGTGGCTTAATATTTGGGAACCCACATGCTATTGCATCACATTCGATTACTTTGCCAATTGTGCTATCGTCAACAGGTGCCATCGTAGCTGTCGCTTTCTCTTATGATGGTTGGGCTGTTGCACCATCCATTGGTCATGAAATCAAAAACTCGAAACGCAATTTACCCTTGGCACTCATCATTAGTCCTCTTATTATTTTGACAGTCTATGTCAGCTATTTTGTCGGCATTTCCCTGATGATTGGGCCTGGTGAGATTATGAAAATGGGAGATTTAGCTTTTTCTGAAGCAGCTGAGCGTTTGTTTGGACCGGTGGGGGAGCGACTTATGCTGGTTGCGGTGATTATCTCTGTTCTGGGGACGCTTAATGGCTTGGTGGTTGCAAATATTCGGGCGCCTTACTTTCTGGCTTTACGCAAGGAGCTGCCGTATAGCGATAAAATCGGTGTGCTACATCCGAAATTTAACTTGTCTATTTTATCTACTTTGATGAGCTTTGTCATGTCATTGATTTGGTTGGGGATTCATTTTTTGTCGCTCACAGTGACAAGTATCAGCAGGTTTGGAATTGATATCTCGTCAATTCCGATTGTTATTATGTATCTCTTTTATACAGGGCTATATGTGGGCGTGATGATGCGCACGGCTAAAGGGCTGATTCATAATAAGCTCATCGGCTATGTTTGCCCGATATTTGCGATTCTAGGGGCATTCATGATTTTATATGGCGGCTTGACTGCCGCCAATGGTGTGATCTATTTAATCGTATCAGGTTTGATTTTAGTGAGTGGATTAGCGCTCTATCAATTTGTTGTTTGCAAGAAACCTAAAAATAGCGTATAATAGATTTATGCGATGAGTCGATTTGGAACGCAAGTTCCTTATTTACGCTGAGAGATTCGGGGCTTAGCCCGTCAAGGATTGATGGAATCTTGTCAAGAAATGTGAACTTTTTGGCACGGCTATTGTAAATAGTTGCTCTGGGGATCCCCTTTGTCTATGACAGAGGGGATTTTTTTAATCAAAAAAGACTTTCATTTTGATTAAAAACGTGATAAAATAGGGCTATTAAAATTTTTTAGAAAATTCAAACGAGGAAACCCACATGTCAAAAGAATACGTTGTTGCAGTTGTCGGCGCCACTGGTGCTGTAGGTAGTCGCATGATTGAAATGCTCGAATCATCAACGCTCCCAATCAAACAAGTGCGCTTGTTTGCGACCATTCGCTCAGCAGGCAAAGTCTTGACTTTCAAAGGCCAAGACATTACCGTTGAAGAAGCAACAGAAAACTCATTTGAAGGGATTGACATCGCCCTCTTTTCAGCAGGTGGTGGCGTCTCAGCTAAGTTTGCACCCTATGCCGTTAAAGCAGGTGCAGTTGTCGTTGATAATACCTCAAACTTCCGCATGAATCCAGATGTGCCACTTGTCGTGCCAGAAGTGAATGCCCACGCGCTAGACGCGCACAATGGTATCATCGCTTGTCCAAACTGCTCTACGATTCAAATGATGGTAGCACTTGAGCCTATTCGCCAACAATTTGGTTTGGCACGTATTATCGTGTCAACTTACCAAGCAGTGTCTGGAGCTGGTGCTAAAGCCATTGCTGAAACAGAACGCGAAATCAAAGAAGTGGTTAATGACAAGGTGGACCCTAAAGACGTTAAGGCAGACATCTTACCAGCTGGTGGCGATAAAAAACACTATCCAATTGCTTTTAATGCCTTACCACAAATTGATGTTTTCACTGACAACGACTACACTTATGAAGAAATGAAGATGACCAATGAAACCAAGAAAATCATGGCAGATGATAGCATTGCCGTTTCAGCGACTTGTGTTCGGATTCCAGTAATTTTGGCACACTCAGAGTCAGTCTATATCGAAACCAAAGAAGTGGCACCGATTGACAAAGTGAAAGCTGCGATTTCAGCTTTCCCAGGTGCAGTTTTGGAAGATGATCCAAGCCAACAAATTTACCCGCAAGCAGTTAATGCTGCTGGGCATCGGGAAACTTTTGTTGGCCGTATCCGCAAAGATTTGGATGCAGAAAAAGGCATTCATATGTGGGTTGTTTCAGATAACTTGCTCAAAGGAGCAGCTTGGAACTCAGTTCAAATCGCAGAAACTTTGCATGAGCGTGGTTTAGTTCGCGCAACAGATGACTTGAAATTTGAGTTGAAATAATTATAAAAAAGTTGTTACAAAAGTTTTTTTGAGTAATAATAGGCTATGAACATTTTCGATGTTCATAGCCTATTTTTTGTGATTTAATCTGAGCATTTGGCATCCTTTTACGTATAGATAGTAAGAGGAGAGTCAATGAAAAAAATAATGATGAGTCTACTTCTAGGGGTTATGTTAATCGGACAACTATCAGTGGCACATGGACTTGGTGTTGAAGAAAATCCGTTTTTACAAACGAGCAATGAGAAAATAGTCAAAGTTAATCTAGATGAGACAACTTTGACAGTATTTTTGATTGATACATCACGAACAATGAGAGGAAATGGGATTCAAACAACGATTGATGAGAGTCGGACAATTATTGAACCGACAAAGGATAGAGGAGTCATTCAAGAAAAGCTCACGACCCTTACTTGTCAGGGCAAAAGTGATTTAACTGCTGGCTTGAAAACTGTGGGAAAACTTGTAGAAAGCAAGCAATTTACCAAAACGAATCTCATTATTATCAGTGATAATGCCCCGACATCTGGCGAAACATTACAAAAAGGCATGTATAAAAGAAAAGATATTTATTCTTATAAGTTTGCCAATGCGGCAGATGATTTTGCAAAAGTGCTGAAATCAGCAAGAGTATCGATCAGAACATTGGCTTTTATGGATCATGTTGCCAATACGACAAAAGATTTTACCCAACGTTTTTTTGAAAATATTCAAAATGCTAGTTTTGTAGATATTTCGCAAGGTATCGATTTTTTATTTGAATATATAGAGCCAAATCAAACGCTTTTATCAGGTCAATTTGACTATGGTGTCACCGTTGAAGATCGCAAAGGTAAGCGTGATGCTAGCACGCAATTTTATTATACAGATGACTATTTTAAACAGTCTAGTTATATAACACAAAGGCAAGGATTGTCCTATAATTCCAGTCTAGCCACCATGTCACTCAATCTAGAATTATCAGCTTGGGGAAGCCCGACACAGGCTAACTATCTATTCAAAAGCAATAACGTTAAAGACTTATTAAACAAGCTTGATTTTAAAGAGTTTGAGGCAAATGACGATTTTAAATTTAAGCCGACCAAAGATTCGATTGGTGCAGTACTTGCTAACAAAAAATTAAAGTTGATCAGGAAGATTATACCCTATTAGCCCTAGCTATTCGTGGTGGTGGTTACGAGTCCGAGTGGGCGAGTAATGTCACACTAGGAACATCTGGGCAACATCAAGGATTTGACAAAGCGAGTCAAGATGTTTTAACATTTTTAGATAGCTATGTTATCAAGCACAAGATTCAAGGTAAAATCAAGCTTTGGTTGACGGGCTACAGTCGTGCTGCTGCGACAGCAAATTTGGTTGCTGGTAGTTTGAATAATGGCAGAAAAATGCCACAAGTAACACTCAGTCCTGCGAATATGTATGCTTTCTGTTTTGAACCACCTGCAGGGACGCTGGATACTTTTGATGCTAAAAAGGACAAACATCATAATGTTGTGAATATCGTGAATTTGAATGATATTGTGACAAAGGTGGCACCAAATGCTGAAAATTTTGAATTTGTACGGTATGGCGAAGATACAACATTACCGACTAAAGAAGATGTAGGGGATACACAATATAATTTGCTACGGGACAGAATGTTAAGAGAACTAGAACAAATAGAATCTCTGAATGACTATCTTTTAGATGATTTTAAATGGAAAAAGATAAGTCTGACAAACAAGTCTCTGATTGTTAATGATACTAGTAAAGATGATGTTTTAAATGACTATTTAAAAACTTTTATCAACACTTTTGCAACAGAAGAACTCATGAATCGTGCTTACTATGTCCGTCATCACCAAGAAGATTTACGTACTATAATGGCTGCAGTATTAGGGAATACCTCAAATAAAAAGATGGTTTATGGAACAGAAGTACTCAAAATACTGCTGGATTTAAAAGATAATTCGCCTAAGGATTTAATTTTGAAAAAATCAGCACTTCAAAAATTTGGTCAGATTATTGGAATTGATGATTTGACAGAATTAAACAGTAGTGCACTTGAACTTTTGTTAGAGTTTATGATTAAACACCCCAACTTAACCGTCACTTTATTTGAAAATCTTCAAATTATAGGTAACGCTCACCAGCCTGAAATTTGTTTAGCTTGGTTACGTTCTCAGGATAAAAATTATACAACACCGTTGCCATTACTACAAAATAAAAGGGATGATTCGGATAATTATCGAGTATAAAAAAACTATTATAAAACTAATATTGTAGTGGATGGTGAACAATATGGCAATATCTTAGGTGGTGGTATGACACCAGAAAATGAAAAGCTGAATTATATGCTATTCCTTTTGAAAATGGTCAATTTGAAGGTTGGATTAAAGATAATGAACGCATATCTACGGATTTAGCATGTGACTATACAGTGACAGGTGAAAGTACACTTGTAGCAAAATTTTCAGCAAGGGGTGACAAGAATGATGAAAAATAAAAAAATACTTATGATCATTATTTTGGGATTGGGGATTCTAGCTCTGATTATCTATGGCATATAAAAAATGGCTATAAAAAGCAAGTTGCCAAGCAAACCCCCGCAAATTCTAAGAGATTTAGCCTATGATTGTGATAAACGTTTAGGTTATACCATTTATATCCCAGAAAGTGGGAAGTTAGAACCTTATTATGTATTGACAAAAAACTATTATAAACAGGGGAATGTTCTGTTGATGCGGAAATATGTTTTAAATTCGACAATTCCTTACAAACATGAATACAGTACTTCCTATTACGGCAATAGTTTGCCGGATAAATTCATGAATGAAGTATTCATCAAAGAATTTCCAGAAAAATTGCAAGATGACATACCAGTAACATCTATCAATATTACAGATGAAAACTCTGTTATGTTTCGTAAACATACAGAGGTCATCAAAAGACAGTTTTTCACTTTGCTTGAAAAAGAGTTAGGTAAAGATTATCCAGTCACTAGTGATGAAATGAAAATAAAATATTTTAGCGACAATAGGCATACTCGCTCACTAGGTAAACTCAAAACAGGAGATGTTGTCTCATGGTGGTTAAGGGGTGTTGACTATCATAATCGAGATAATTTTGCAGCAATCGCAAAATATAATGGTTATGCTGAATATGCAGAGGTTATGTCCCCTATCTATATCCGTCCTAGTTTTTGTTTATCCCCTCATACAAAGATTGTCAAAGAAACTATAGATGGTAAGGCAATCTATGTTCTAAAAGATTTTCAAGACTTAAATATCAAACCGAATATTTTAGTTGAAAAAGTTGGTCTAAAATATCCAAAGTTACAGGAATATTATGTCAAGCATGATTATGTTGGTGTTGATGTTGACATCACTAATCCCCAATATGGGGCATATCTAAGCGATAATCCAGTTGTACCTAGAGGCGAAACTATTGTCATCCGTGCTTTGCCCTACTCAGATGGTCAATTTGAGGGGTGGTACAGTGGTGATAGGTTAATTTCACCTGAACCGGTACTCACTTATCAAGTAGAAAAAAATGAAACACTTTTAGCTAAATTTTCGCACAAAATTCCACAATAATTGGTTAAATTCAATAGAAATAGTACTTTACATTATATTAAACAATATGCTACAATATAAACTATATTAGAGGTTGCAGATACGAAGAATGATAGTCGAGTGGTGGACACGATGACATTATCAGGCGGCGTAGATGCCGAAAGTCAAATTTTGCCACAGAAATTTGACTTGGGGCGTTGGGTTAAATCCCGCGAACTGTCTTTTGTCTATCCAGACAAGAGGTGAGCTAATCAAATGACAATTTGACTAACTTGACAACCTTTAATTTTTATTAAAGGCTGTTTTTATACCCTAAAAACTTTGCTGACGGTCTCATGTCACCTCAAAACCTCAATGAGGTGCTTGCTTATGAAAAGAAAAGAGCGATTATGTCATTAGAACAATTAAAAAATGCCCAAATTATTACTGCCTTAGTCACGCCATTTAAAGCAAACGGTGAGATTAACTTTGAGGTCTTACCAAAATTGATTGAACATTTGCTTGCGCATCACACACAAGGGATTGTTCTGGCTGGGACAACGGGTGAATCACCCACTTTGACGCATGATGAGGAACTAGAACTTTTCAGAGTGGTGCAAGAGATTGTAGCAGGACGCGTCCCATTAATCGCAGGTATCGGCACCAATGACACACGAGATTCAGTGATTTTCACGCAAGAAGTCGCAGACTTTGGCGGTTTTGCAGCAGGTCTTGCAGTCGTGCCTTACTATAATAAACCAAGTCAAGAGGGGCTTTTTCAGCATTTTACTGCTATTGCTGATGCTTCAGACTTGCCGATTGTGCTTTACAATGTCCCAGGTCGCACCGTCGCACAGCTGATACCTGAAACAAGTCTACGTTTGGCGCAACACCCCAATATCATCGCCATTAAGGAATGCACGGGCGTTGAAAATCTGACCTATCTGATCGAACAGGCACCTGAAGATTTCCTCATTTATACAGGTGAAGATGGTCTCGCTTTTCATGCCAAAGCTTTAGGTGCGCATGGCGTCATTTCAGTTGCGGCGCATACTAATGGTGATGACTTTTATGAGATGTTTGAACAACTAGAAAAGGGTGAGATTAAAGCCTCAGCACGCATACAACGTCAACTCTTACCTAAGATCGATGCTTTATTTTCATTGCCAAGCCCTGCTCCAGTCAAAGCAGTACTCAATCATCAGGGATTTGAAGTGGGGCCTTTAAGATTGCCACTTGTGGCAGCTACGTCTGAAGAAGCCAGTCGCATTATCGAAATTGTTATTTGATATAAACTTGAATAAATGGTACACTAATAGTAAGTGTAACTGTACAAGATAAGTCGGAGCTGCACGGTTCCGGCTTTTGATTTGCAAAAATATCAATTATTGGAGAAAAAATTATTTATGAGTAAGATAAAAATAGCTGCGCTAGGTGGCGTGCGCGAATTTGGTAAAAATATGTATGTCGTTGAAGTTGACGATGTCATTTTTGTTTTGGATGCAGGCTTGAAATACCCAGAAACTGAGATGTTAGGGGTGGATTTTGTCATTCCTGATTTGAGTTATTTGGTGGAAAATGCAGACCGTGTAGCAGGTGTTTTTGTGACACATGGCCATCCAGACTCTATCGGTGCTTTGCCGTATCTTGTATCTGAAGTTCCGGTTCCTGTTTTCGGTAGCCAATTAACGATTGAATTGGCAAAAATCAGCGTGAAAAACTTTGATGGTAGCAAGAAGTTTGATGATTTTCATGTTGTTGATGAGTCTACTGAAATTGACTTTGGCACAGCAGTCATCTCATTCTTTGCGACAACCCACACGATTCCAGAAAGTCTGGGTATCGTGATTGGCACGCAAGATGGAAATATCGTTTATACAGGTGATTTCAAGTTTGACCCAGCAGTTGATGAGGGCTATAAAACGAATATCAGCCGTTTAGCTGAAATCGGCTCTCAAGGTGTTTTGGCGCTTCTGAGTGAATCAGCTAATGCGCTAACTAATCTACAACCAGCCAGCGAATCAGAAATTGCTGATAAAATTTTCGATACCATTGCTGACTGGGAAGGTCGCGTTATCATCGCATCTGTAGCTGGTAACTTGGCACGGATTCAACAAGTGATCGACAGTGCCATTAAAGTCGGTCGTCACATTGCATTTACTGGTCATGATTTGGACAGAATCGTTAAAACAGCCAGTGATTTAGGTAAATTGCGCATTGATGATGAACAAATGATTATCAATCCTAAAGACATCAACAAATACGAAGACCGTGAAATCTTAATTTTGGAAACTGGTCGTATGGGTGAGCCACTTAAAACCCTTGGTGACATGGCGACAGGCCGTCACCGTGCAGTCAAAATCAAAGATGGCGACCTAGTCTATACAGTGACAAGCCCAACAATTTCTTACGAAACAATGGTCGCAAAAACAGAAAACATCGTCTATCGCGCAGGTGGTATCATGAAGATGTTATCAAGCGATTTGACCGTTTCAGGCCACGCTAATTCTCGTGACTTACAGTTTTTACTAGACATCTTACGCCCTAAAAACTTAATGCCTGTTCAAGGTGAATACCGCGAGTTACAGGCGCACGCAGAGCGTGCCATGGAAGTGGGCATTTTACCAGAAAATATCTTCTTGGCAAAACGTGGGGAAGTCATCACTTTCGATGAAAATGGTAATTTAGAACCAAGTGGTGTGATGCCAGCTGAGAACGTGATGATTGACGGATCAGGTGTTGGTGATATCGGTAATATCGTCTTACGAGACCGTAAAATACTGAGTGAAGATGGTATCTTTATCGCAGTGATTACTATTTCTAAGCATGAGAAAAAAATTATCAGTAAGACAAAAGTTCACACACGTGGGTTTGTCTACGTGAAAAATTCCCGTAATTTGATGAAAGAAGCAGCAATCAAAGTAGACGAAAAAGTCAAGACTTACTTGGCAGGCGATAACTTTGATTGGGCTGAAATCAAGTCTGAAATTCGTGATACACTTGGTAAATTCCTATATGATCAGACAAAGCGACGTCCAGTTGTTTTACCGGTCGTCATGGAAGTCCGTCAAAATGATTTCCGTCAAAAACGTCATGGTAAAAATATGAAAAAAGTTGAAAAATAAGGAAAAGCAAGACAAGGCATCAGCGAGTCTTGTTTTTTGTCTCAGAAAGTTTGAGTTTTAATCGTTCTATTTTGACATGGCAATATCAATTTGAGAAAAAGATAGCCAAAACTTTAAAAATTTGATATAATAATGACAATCAACAACAGAAATAGTTGCCATCCCCTTTGAGTGTGATGGTCTATCAAATAAACCTTTAAATCGTCCAGAGAGGCGGCAAGGCAAAATGACTGTTTTTTATCATTTCCCTGCCCAAACTGGCAGGGATTTTTTGTTGAAATTATAGGAGAGAATATGTCAAAAACAAAAGAAATCATTGATGATGTGACAATGAAACGTGCGATTACGCGAATCACTTATGAAATTATTGAGCGTAACAAAGAGCTAGATAAATTAGTCATTGTTGGGATTAAAACCCGCGGTGTGTATATCGCAAAGCGTATTCAAGAGCGCTTGAAACAGCTAGAAAATATTGACATCCCACTTGGTGAACTAGATACAAGACCATTCCGTGATGACAAAAAAACAGAAGAAAACACGACAGAAATTCCGGTTTCGATTACTGATCGTGAAATCATCCTAGTTGATGATGTTTTGTATACCGGTCGAACAATTCGTGCCGCGATTGATGGGCTTGTTGCCCTTGGTCGACCATCAAAAGTTAGTTTAGCCGTTCTTGTTGACCGTGGTCACCGTGAGTTACCTATTCGTGCAGATTATGTCGGGAAAAACATTCCAACTGCTCGTGATGAAGCAATTATTGTTCATGTTTCTGAAATTGATGATGCCGACAGTATTTTGATTAAGAAAGAGGACTAAATGACTGCCAATAAAAATGACGTGATTTATGATGTACACGATAAACCGCCAGTTGGTATGTGGATAGGTCTATCTTTCCAACATCTCTTTGCCATGTTTGGCGCAACTGTATTAGTACCAATTTTAGTTGGTATTGACCCAGCTATTGCCCTATTTTCAAGTGGTCTCGGCACACTTGCACATTTAAGTGTAACCAAGTACAAGATTCCAGCCTACATGGGGTCAAGTTTCGCCTATATTCTTGCCATGCAAAGTTTGATGAAATCTGACGGGATTGCAGCTGTTGCGCAAGGGGCAGTAGTTGGTGGCTTTGTCTATTTCCTTGTTGCTCTGATTGTCAAATTCGCTGGTAAAAGCTGGATTGATAAAGTCTTGCCACCGATTGTCGTTGGTCCAATTGTCATGGTCATTGGTCTGAGTCTCGCAGGAACAGCCGTGAATGACGCCATGAATAAAAATGGTCAATATAACCTGACATTTCTGATGATCTCACTCGTAACCTTGTTTTCTGTCCTAGCCTTTAACATGTTTGGCAAAGGTCTGACAAGTCTGATTCCGATTTTACTCGGTATTATTGTTGGCTACATCTTTACCCTCATCGTTCAGCAGTTCACCGGTACAACAATTATTTCATTTGACGAAATTGCTAAGAGTGCTTGGCTACACGTCCCTAATTTCGATATCATGTTTGTTGATTATCACTTCAAACTCTACCCGTCGGCAATTTTGACAATGGCACCTATCGCATTTGTCACCATGACCGAACATTTTGGTCATGTCATGGTTCTGAACTCTCTAACCGGAAACGACTACTTTAAGGATCCGGGATTGGAACGGACTTTAACAGGTGATGGTGTCGCACAAATCATTGCCGGATTCTTTGGCGCACCGCCAGTGACATCTTATGGTGAAAATATTGGCGTGATGGCGATTACAAAAATTCATTCCATTTATGTCATTGCTGGCGCTGCCTGCTTTGCTGTTATCCTCAGCTTTATTGGAAAAATTTCAGCGCTTATTCATTCTATTCCAACTCCCGTTATCGGAGGTGTCTCAATCGCACTTTTTGGCGTGATTGCGTCAAGTGGCTTGAAAATTTTAGTCGATAGTAAAGTAGATTTTGATGATAAACGTAATCTCTTGATTGCCAGTGTTATCCTAGTTTCAGGTATTGGTGGTTTGACCTTGAATGTCGTAGGTATCTCTATTTCAGGCGTTGCTTTCTCGACGATTCTCGGTATTCTCATGCACTTAATTTTACCTAAAACTATTGAAAAGTGACTGAAAATTTGCTACAATAATAAAAACAAATAAAAAATCCTTTAACAACAGTCCCGTGAGGCTGTGAAGGTTGTCCACGAAAACGTCCGTCATTTTTTAAGTGCGGACGAGGCTATGGCTACCTTTAAGGTAGCCATTTTTTTGTATGAGGTACGTGATGATTTCGTTAGGCTTCCATTCACATACCTTATGCCAAAAAATCTTTGAGGGGTGTGTTGTTTAACTGCCTTATGCAAACAATGTTATGAAAGGAACTTGCCTGTGACAATATCACCCGACGGTATCGTATCGATTAAACATTTGACAAGTATGGCGTTACTTAGTAATGATGAGGTCTTGGGCTTAATCAAACGCGCACAAGATTTCAAATATCAGCGGATTAAACCTGTATTCAAACGTCCGTTTTTCGTAGCCAATCTTTTCTTTGAGAACTCGACACGTACCCACAAATCTTTTGAAGTAGCTGAAAAAAAATTAGGGCTAGATGTTATCGAATTTGATGCGTCAACCAGTTCAGTTAAAAAAGGTGAGACTTTGTATGATACGGTTTTAACGATGAGTGCGATTGGTGTTGATGTCTGTGTCATTCGACATACAGATGAACATTATTATCAAGAGTTGGTCGATAGTCGGACCATTCAGGCTGCTGTTGTCAATGGTGGCGACGGTTCAGGGCAACATCCAAGTCAATCTTTGCTTGATTTAATGACAATCTATGAAGAGTTTGGCACATTTGAAGGTCTGAAAATTATGATTGCTGGGGATATTACACACAGTCGGGTCGCGAAATCAAATATGCAAATGCTGAAACGTCTCGGCGCTGAACTTTATTTCACAGGACCTGAGGGGTGGTATTCAGATGAGTTTGACGTTTATGGTCAATATATCGCCTTGGATGACCTCATAGACAGTGTCGATGTGCTGATGCTCCTTAGAGTGCAGCATGAGAGACATGAATCTGGCGAAACATTTTCAAAAGAGGCCTATCATGCGCAATATGGCTTGACACATGCGAGGTATGAGCGGATGAAAGACACGGGAATTATCATGCACCCAGCACCGGTCAATCGTGGCGTTGAAATCGCAAGTGACCTAGTCGAGGCACCAAAATCAAGAATTGTGGCACAAATGACAAATGGGATGTTCATGCGTATGGCGATTTTGGAAGCGATTTTGAATGGCAAGGCTTAGAACCATGACAAAGAAAGAGGAAAGAATGAAACGACTTTTAATTTTAGAAGATGGCACGATTTTTGAGGGGACGGCCTTTGGTGCGGATATAGAAGTAACGGGAGAGGTTGTTTTTAGTACAGGAATGACAGGTTATCAGGAGTCTATTACTGACCAATCTTATAACGGTCAAATTCTGACTTTTACTTATCCTTTGGTTGGGAATTATGGGATTAACCGTGATGATTATGAGTCAATTGTTCCGACTTGTAAAGGTGTTGTTGTGCGTGAGAATGCGCGTTTAGCGAGTAATTGGCGTAATCAAATGTCTTTAGATGAATTTTTGCAGCGTAAAAACATTCCTGGGATTTCTGGCATTGATACGCGTGCTTTGACGCGGATTATTCGCCACCATGGTACGATGAAAGCAACGCTTGTGAATCCTGGTGATGAAATTAAACACATTCAGGACCAACTCCGTGCAACGGTTTTACCGACAAATCAAGTTGAACAAGTGTCAACAAGCACTGCTTACCCAAGTCCAGGAACGGGTCGTAATATTGTTGTGGTCGATTTTGGACTCAAACATTCAATTCTACGCGAGTTATCAAAACGTGAGTGTAATTTGACGATTGTGCCACATACAATTACGGCTGAAGAAATTATTGATATGAACCCTGATGGGGTCATGCTGACCAATGGTCCTGGTGATCCGACGGATGTGCCAGAGGCTTTGGCGATGATTCGTGGGATTCAAGACAAGTTCCCAATTTTCGGTATTTGTCTGGGTCATCAACTCTTCGCCATGGCAAATGGTGCGACAACTAGTAAGATGAAATTCGGACACCGTGGGTTTAACCATGCCGTGCGTGAGATTGCGACAGGACGTGTTGACTTTACCTCACAAAATCATGGGTATGCCGTTGATGCAGACTCAATTGAGCGAACTGATTTGATGGTGACGCATATCGAGATTAATGATCAATCAGTTGAAGGTGTCCGTCATAAATACTTGCCAGCTTTTTCAGTTCAATTTCATCCAGATGCTGCACCAGGTCCACACGATGCAGATTATCTTTTTGACGAATTTATGGAAATGATTGATGCAACTAATCTTGAGAAAGGTGACTTCTAATGCCAAAACGTAACGATATCAAAAAAATCATGGTCATCGGCTCTGGGCCGATCATCATTGGTCAAGCAGCTGAGTTTGATTATGCTGGCACACAAGCCTGTTTAGCACTAAAAGAAGAAGGTTACAGCGTTGTCTTGGTTAATTCAAACCCTGCGACGATTATGACAGACAAGGAAATTGCCGACAAGGTTTATATTGAGCCAATCACGGTTGAATTTGTCACGCGCATTCTCCGCAAAGAGCGTCCCGATGCCTTGCTGCCAACACTGGGTGGGCAAACGGGTCTCAACATGGCGATGGAATTATCTAAAACAGGTATTCTGGACGAATTAAATATCGAACTCCTTGGCACCAAGCTTTCTGCCATTGACCAAGCGGAAGACCGTGATTTGTTCAAGCAACTCATGGAAGAATTGGATCAACCCATTCCAGAATCTGAAATTGTCAACACCGTTGAGGAAGCAGTAGCTTTCGCCAATACAATCGGCTATCCCATCATTGTCCGTCCAGCCTTTACCCTTGGCGGTACTGGTGGGGGGATGTGTGATAATGAAGAAGAGTTACGCGAGACAGCTGAGAATGGCTTGAAACTTTCTCCAGTGACACAGTGTTTAATTGAAAAATCAATCGCTGGTTTTAAGGAAATCGAGTACGAAGTGATGCGTGATGCGGCTGACAACGCGATTGTCGTTTGTAACATGGAAAACTTTGACCCAGTTGGGATTCATACAGGTGATTCAATTGTATTCGCACCGAGTCAAACCTTGAGTGATATTGAGTATCAAATGTTGCGCGATGCGTCCTTGAAAATCATTCGTGCACTTAAAATCGAGGGTGGTTGTAACGTTCAGCTGGCGCTTGACCCAGATAGTTTTAATTACTACGTGATTGAAGTGAATCCACGTGTCTCACGTTCATCGGCGCTTGCCTCTAAGGCAACAGGTTATCCGATTGCCAAATTAGCAGCGAAAATCGCTGTTGGTTTGACCTTGGACGAGATGATTAACCCAGTCACGGGCACAACCTATGCGATGTTTGAACCAGCGCTTGACTATGTTGTGTCAAAAATTCCACGTTTTCCCTTTGATAAATTTGAGTCTGGTGAACGCCGTCTGGGCACGCAGATGAAAGCAACAGGCGAAGTCATGGCGATTGGCAGAAATATCGAGGAATCTTTCCTTAAAGCTGTTCGCTCTCTCGAAGTCGGTGTTTATCACAATGAAATGCCAGAATTGGCAGAGGTGACGGATGATGCCTTGGTGGAAAAAATCGTCAAGGCTCAGGATGATCGTCTGTTCTACCTGTCAGAGGCGATCCGCCGTGGCTATACGATTGAAGAATTGCACAGTCTTACAAAAATTGACCTCTTTTTCTTGGATAAATTGCTGCACATCGTTGAAATCGAGCAAGCCTTGGCTGTCAATGTGTTCAGTCCAGAAGTCTTGAAAGACGCAAAACGTCATGGCTTTTCAGACCGTAAAATTGCTGATTTATGGCGGACAGATGCGGATGAAATCCGGAAACGTCGCCTAGATAACAATATTGTCCCAGTTTTCAAAATGGTGGATACTTGTGCGGCTGAGTTTGAGTCAACAACGCCTTATTTTTATAGCTCATATGAGTTTGAAAACGAGTCAATCCGTTCTGAAAAAGAATCTGTCCTTGTTCTGGGATCAGGTCCTATTCGGATTGGACAAGGTGTCGAGTTTGATTATGCCACGGTGCATTCAGTCAAAGCCATTCAAGCTGCTGGCTATGAAGCGATTATCATGAACTCAAATCCAGAGACTGTGTCTACTGACTTTTCAGTGTCTGACAAACTTTACTTCGAGCCTCTGACATTTGAAGATGTCATGAATGTCATCGACCTTGAACAACCCAAGGGCGTTATCGTCCAGTTTGGCGGGCAAACAGCGATTAACTTGGCGGAGCCTTTGTCGAAAGCTGGCGTGAAAATCTTGGGCACGCAGGTTGAGGCACTTGACAGAGCGGAAGATCGCAAACTTTTCGAGGCAGCCTTGCAAGAGCTTGACATTCCACAACCTATCGGTGCGACGGCAACAAATGAAGAAGAGGCGGTTGCCAATGCCAACGCTATCGGCTATCCCGTCCTTGTTCGACCATCCTATGTCTTGGGCGGTCGTGCCATGGAAATCGTGGATAATGAGTCAGACTTGCGTAATTACATGCAGACAGCTGTTAAGGCAAGCCCGGACCATCCTGTTTTGGTCGATTCTTACTTGCTTGGGCGTGAGTGTGAAGTCGATGCGATTTGTGATGGCGAAAACGTCCTCATTCCTGGCATTATGGAGCATATTGAACGTGCAGGGGTTCACTCAGGTGATTCAATGGCTGTCTATCCGCCACAAAATCTGTCAGCTGATCTGCAAGCAACGATTGCCGATTATACCAAACGCTTAGCGCTTGGCCTCAACTGTATCGGCATGATGAACGTTCAGTTTGTTATCTTTGACAACACAGTTTACGTGATTGAAGTCAATCCACGTGCCTCTCGGACAGTACCATTCTTGTCTAAAGTGACGGGTATTCCCATGGCACAAGTTGCGACACAGTTGATTTTAGGTAAGACCTTAACTGAGTTAGGCTATGAAGATGGGCTCTATCCCGAAGATGATAAAGTTCATGTCAAAGCGCCAGTCTTTAGCTTTACGAAACTACAAAAAGTAGATGCCTACCTCTCACCAGAGATGAAATCAACAGGTGAAGTCATGGGCTCAGATACGACACTTGAAAAAGCGCTCTATAAAGCTTTTGAAGCATCTTACCTTCACTTGCCAACCTTTGGTAACATCCTCTTTACAGTTGCGGATGATGCCAAAGAAGAGGCGTTTGCACTAGCAAAACGTTTCCACGACATTGGTTACGGCATCTATGCGACTTCTGGTACAGCTAAGTACTTTTTGTCACATGGTGTCTATGCTGAAGTGATTGCTAAAATTGGTGAGCACACAGAAAGTCAAGCCAATATCGTAGAGAGTATCCGTGCTGGACGTATTCAGGCAGTGGTTAATACCATGGGGAAAGACAGGAATGACCATAATACAGATGGCATGACCATTCGCCGTGAGTCTATTGAGCATGGCGTGCCTTTGTTCACTTCACTTGATACGATTGCTGCTATGTTGAAAGTTTTAGAAAGTCGCTCGTTTGTGACACAAGCGATTTAAGCTATTTACTAATAAAAAAACGAGAAATATACTAGCTAATGTTAGTATATTTTTTAATGTCAAAGTGTTTTGACTTATTTTATAAAAAAGTCAAAACGTTTTGACTTTTTTATTGATAGTCAAAAAAACAAGTGTGAGAGTACTAATTTTAGAGGATTTGTGCTATACTAGTCTAAGAGATTTTTAGAAATGAGAAATTATAAATTATGAAAAACTGGCAAAAACTATCCCTCACATTTATCATTGCAATTATTGCAATTATATTAGAGTTTGGATTTAAACAACCAATAATGACACGTTTACTCGTAACAGTGGCTGGGGCAATTTTAGCCATATCGATGTTTATCGAGATGATTAAAACTTTGCGTAGCGGACGATATGGTGTTGACTTACTCGCCATCATTGCGATTGTTTCAACCTTATTCATCGGGCAATACTGGGCAAGTTTGATTATCATTGTAATGTTGGTGGGTGGTGAATCATTGGAAGATTACGCTGCGCATCGTGCCAGTCGAGAATTGCACAAATTACTTGAAAACTCACCAACCTTCGCACATAAAAAAGTTGGTGATAACTATGTTGATACACCGATTGATGAGATTGAAGTTGATGATGTTTTGCTTGTTAAAGCCAGTGAAGTGGTCCCAATTGATGGTGTTGTCCTAGAAGGCGATAGCTGGTTTGACGAGTCATCTCTAACGGGTGAGTCTGAGCCTGTGACAAAAGCAATTGGAGATGATGTTTTATCAGGTAGTATTAATGGTGAAACGGCTGTCTTAATCCGTACCAGCAAAAAAGCAGCTGACAGTCAGTATCAAAAAATTGTCCAGTTAGTCAGAGAAAGTGAGGCAACACCTGCCCAGTTTGTCAGATTAGCAGACCGTTATGCGGTGCCTTTTACCATTGTGTCTCTTGTCATTGCGGGCGCTGCTTGGTTCATTTCTGGCGATATGACACGTTTTGCTGAAGTCTTGGTTGTCGCAAGTCCTTGCCCGCTTATTTTGGCAGCGCCGATTGCCTTTGTTAGTGGGATGAGTCGTAGCTCACGTAACGGCCTCCTCGTTAAAAACGGGACAACAATTGAAAAATTGTCACTTGCTAAAACAGTTGGCTTTGACAAAACGGGCACCTTAACGACTGGTGTGTTGCATGTTAAATCTATCATGCCTGAAACAAGCGATTATTCAGAAAATGATTTACTTCAAATTGCAGCCTCTCTGGAAATTGGTAGTAACCATATTTTAGCGAAATCATTAGTCAAACGTGCAGCAGAAAATGGCTTAGCACTTTTAGAGGTCGCAGATTTTCGAGAGTCGACTGGGCTTGGTTTAAGTGGTATGATCCAAAATAAAAATTATCACATTGGTCGCGCTAATTTTGCCCATGCTGATGGCGAAAAAGTGACTGGGACTGCTGTCTTCATCAGTGAAGATGAAACGTTTATTGGTAAAATTTTATTTGAAGATAAAATTCGACCAGAATCTCAGCATGTCATTGAAAGATTGAAAGCACAAGATGTGCAGCACATCTTGATGCTGACAGGTGATAACGAAAAAACAGCTGAGCTCGTAGCAGGAGAGTTAGGCATAACAGAAGTGTACGCAGGCTTAATGCCAAGTGAAAAAATTGGTATCTTAAAAGAATTGCCAGAAACACACCGTCCTATGGTTATGGTCGGAGATGGTGTTAATGATGCGCCAGCCCTAGCCTTATCAGATGTCGGCATTGCCCTTGGTGCCAGCGGCTCAACGGTAGCCAGTGAAAGTGCTGATGTGGTCGTTTTGCGAAATGACCTGAATCTTGTACCAGAGAGCATTAAAATTTCTCGTGAGACAATGAAAGTCGCTAAAGAGGCGGTTTTGATCGGTATCTTTATCTGTATCGCACTGATGCTAGTTGCCTCAACAGGTGTTCTGCCAGCTATTATCGGTGCCCTACTCCAAGAAGTCATTGATACTGTCTCTATCCTCTATGCCTTGAAAGCCCTGAAAGATAGAAAATAAGTGCTTGAAACCTATTGGTTTTTAGCCGTAAATTTGTTATAATAGACGAAAGTCCTTTAAGTCATGCCGAGAGCATGACAAGGTTGCAGCGTAGATGAGAGCAAACCGCAGGATTTTTCCTGCGGTTTTTTGTGTGAGGTGTGCGATGAGCGTCGTTAGTCTTCAACTCACAACCCCAAGGTTGCATCGTTTTGACTGCCTCGTCCTCACACAATCTCACGCAAAAAAAAGTTGTGAGGCATGCGATGAGCATCGTTAGTCTTTAACTCACAACCCCAAGGGTGCATCGTTTTGACTGCCTCGTCCTCACACAATCTCACGCAAAAAAAGTTGTGAGGCATGCGATGAGCATCGTTAGTCTTCACAGAGCAAAAATAGTTTTTGAAAAGAAAGGTTGCGATGATTTTACAAGAAGAGATGACAGTTTTGTCAAATGTTAAAATTGCGCCACGAGTTTTTCGTATGGTGCTACAAGGTGAGATGGTCCTAGATATGAACTTGCCTGACCAGTTTCTCCATATTCGCGTGCCGAGCCCTGATAAGGTTTTGCGTCGCCCGATTTCAATTTCTGAGTATGACCGAAAAGCTAAAACCTGTGTTATTATTTACCGTGTTGAAGGTCCTGGACTTGCCGACGTTTCTCAAATGATATCTGGTCAGAAACTTGATGTCATGGGACCACTTGGCAATGGTTTCAACCTCAATATGCCCTTTCCTAAGCAAAAGGCTCTCATCATTGGCGGCGGTATTGGCACCCCACCATTAGTGCAACTCGCGCGTGACTTGGTGGCAATGGGCGTAGCAGTGTCAGTCTTGTTAGGCTTCGCCCAAAAATCAGCAGTCATTTTAGAATCAGAATTTGCTGCTGTGGCATCTGAACTCAAAATCGTGACAGATGACGGCTCATACGGTCGAGATGGCAATGTCGGCGTTTTAATGGATGAAATTGATGTGATGGCTTTTGACGCTGTCTATGCTTGTGGTGCGGCAGGTATGTTAAGAGCAGTTGCTAGTCGAACAGTCAATCATCCGAATGCCTTTATTTCAATGGAGGCTAGGATGGCTTGCGGCATGGGCGCTTGTTATGCCTGCGTCGTCCATGTGGGAGGAGATGAAACAGGTCAGCAAGCCTTGAAAGTCTGTGACCAAGGACCAATCTTTAGAGCAAGTGAGGTAGTTATCTGATGACAAATACTAGATTAGCGATAAAACTACCGGGACTTGATTTGAAAAATCCGATTATCCCAGCCTCAGGCTGTTTTGGATTTGGGCAAGAATATGCTAAATATTATGACATCAACCGTTTAGGTTCTATTATGATTAAGGCGACAACTGCGGAGATGCGTTTTGGTAACCCGACCCCACGTGTTGCTGAAACACCGTCAGGTATGCTGAATGCCATTGGCCTGCAAAATCCTGGTGTGGATGCTGTTATTGCTGAAAAATTGCCTTGGCTTGCTGAGCATTGTCCAGACTTGCCCATCATCGCCAATGTTGCGGGTTTTTCTAATGCAGAATACGCCTTAGTCACAGAGAAGATTTCTAAGGTTAAAAACGTCTCAGCTATTGAGCTCAATATCTCTTGCCCTAATGTGGACCATGGTAATAATGGTCTACTTATTGGTCAAGTACCTGAACTGGCCTATGATGCTGTCAAGGCTGCTGTTTCAGTGTCTAGTGTGCCTGTCTATGTTAAATTAACACCGAGTGTTGCAGATATTACAACCATTGCCAAAGCGGTCGAAGATGCTGGGGCAACTGGGTTTACGATGATTAATACCTTGGTTGGGATGCGGTTTAGTCTGCAGACGAGACAGCCGATTATTGCTAATGGTACTGGTGGTATGTCTGGGCCAGCTATTTTTCCAGTGGCGCTGAAGCTAATTCGTCAAGTTGCGCAGGTGTCAAATTTACCCATTATTGGGATGGGGGGCGTTGATTCTGCTGAGGATGTTTTAGAGATGATGATTGCTGGTGCGTCGGCTATTGGGATTGGGACGGCAAACTTTACAGACCCTTTTATCTGTCCTAAAATCATTGAGACATTGCCAGAGGTGATGGATAAGTATGGTATCACAGATTTAGAAACTTTTATTAGAGAATGTCAGGAGGCGATTCGTGGGTAAATTTATAGAAAACAGACCAGTTATTGCATTAGATTTTTCAGGTATGACTGAGGTTAAAACATTTTTAGAGCAGTTTGACAAAGAGGAGCAATTGTATGTCAAGGTTGGTATGGAATTGTTTTATGCCGCAGGGCCTGATGTTGTCAAATATATCAAGTCTTTAGGACACGATGTCTTCTTGGATTTGAAATTGCATGATATTCCAAACACGGTCAAGTCAGCGATGAAAGTCATTCGCCATCTTGGCGTTGATTTGACTAATGTACATGCCGCGGGTGGCGTGGAAATGATGTCTGAGGCTTTGGATGGTTTGGCTGGGTCTACAAAACTCATTGCTGTCACACAGCTGACCTCAACGAGTGAACAGCAAATGCGAGACTTTCAAAATATCCAGACTAGCTTGACTGAGTCGGTCGTTCGTTATGCACAAAAAACGCAAGAGGCAGGACTTGCAGGTGTTGTCTGTTCGGCTCAAGAAGTTGAGTTAATAAAAGCAGCGACTTCATCAGACTTTATCTGTCTAACACCTGGTATTCGACCCGCAGGTGCAGCAGTTGGCGACCAAAAACGTGTGATGACACCAAGTCGTGCCCGACAAATCGGTAGTGATTTTATCGTTGTTGGTCGTCCGATTACGCAAGTGAAAAATCCTGTAACAGCCTATCATTTAATCAAAAATGAATGGGCGGATAAGTAGAGCTGAGATAAGTTTTAAGACTGCTCGAAGTATCCCTTGTAAATGATGATTTTTTTTGGTAAGATTGAATGTATAACGAAAAGAAATAGTGAGACTCTGAATAATGGCAACTTATAATTTTACTCCTAAAGATATTTATGATGCAGATTTTGATGTGAAAATGCGTGGTTATGATAAAGACCAAGTCAATGATTTGTTAGATGATGTCATTGTTGATTATGAAAAATTTCAAGAAGAAATTCTATCTTTGCAAGAAGAAAATGAATTTTTGAAGAAGAAAATTCGTAATATTGAGTCAAAACCACAGGTTGCAGTTTCTGAGAACACACAGCGCTTTAACCCAATCACATCATCAGTAGATGCAAGTGAATCAACAGCGGGCAACCCACGTGTGACGATGAAGTCGGCCAATAATTTTGATATTCTCAAACGTTTAAATCGTTTGGAACGTGCTGTTTTCGGTCCTCAAGCCCAAACAACAACGACATCAAATGGTATTTCTGGAGAATAAATAACATCAATTGATGTTGCTTATTAGAATACTTTAAAGACTTTTTAACAACCAGTTTTTGGATAATTGCGCGATTTCTTGGGTCAAATCTTGTGAATCGTGAGGAAAGTCCATGCTCGCGCGGGCTGCGATGCCCGCAGTGTTTGTGCTAGGCGAAACCATAAGCCTAGGTAGGTGTGTCAGACCTAACGGCTGAATTTTAGCTAAGTTTTCTCACGAAGATAGGCGACAAATTCTGTAAAAGTGCCATAGAGACGAGTTGCTTTGGAAACATAGCAAGTGGAACGTGGTAAACCCCTCAAGCGAGCAACCCAAACTTATGGTAGGGGCACTTGTCACGCGGAAATTGAACGTACGACGAGGCTTATTTTAGGCACGCCTAAAATAAGCAGACAGATGATTATCGAAGGTTGACTGAAATGTCAACTGGAACAAAACATGGCTTATAGAAAACTGGATGACAGGGGCTGGAGCGCAAAGCTCCAGCCTTTTTGAGATAGATGCCTCATGGAAAAGACAAAATGAAAAATAATTTTAATTTAGTAGCAACTGCAGCAGCAGGACTTGAAAGTTTAACTGCACGTGAATTACGAGATTTAGGTATCGAAACCAAAATGGATGACCGCTCACGTGTTTTATTTTCTGGAACCAAAGAAACGATTGCCACAGCAAATCTCTGGTTAAGAACAGCTGACCGTGTCAAAATCATTATCGGTGAATTTCCAGCGAAAACTTTCGATGAGTTATTCGAAGGAGTTTATGCTTTAGATTGGGCGGAGATTTTACCATTTGGTGCTCAGTTTCCAATTGCTAAAGCGAAAGCAATCAAGTCAGAGTTGCACAACGAACCAAGTATACAGGCCATCACGAAGAAAGCCATTGCAAAAAAAATGCAGGTACATTATCACCGTCCTGAAAATGTGCCGATACCAGAGACGGGCGCACTGTTCTCAATTGAAGTCGCGCTTCATAAAAATATCGCAACAGTCATGTTGGATACAACGGGCGATTCACTCTTTAAACGAGGTTATCGTGTTGATAAAGGTGGCGCGCCAATCAAGGAAAATATGGCAGCTGCAATTATCATGTTGACAAACTGGCGTGCAAATATGACCCGTCCCTTTGTTGACCCAACTTGTGGTTCAGGAACATTCTGTATTGAGGCGGCATTAATCGGCATGAATATCGCACCTGGATTTAACCGCGACTTTGCTTTTGAAGCATGGCCTTGGTTTGAAGATGAGATATTCAAAAAAGTTCGAGATGATGCGGAAAGCAAAGCAAATTATGACGCAGAACTTGATATTTCTGGGTTTGATGTTGATGGTCGAATGATTCAAATTGCACAAGAAAATGCACTTGAGATTGGACTAGATGATATTATTCATTTTAAGCAAATGCGTTTGCAAGACTTTCACTCGGACAAATTAGATGGCGTCTTAATTTCTAACCCACCTTATGGAGAGCGTTTAGGGGATGAAACAGCAGCCTATCAGCTCTATGAAGAAATGGGTGAAACCTTCAAGCCTCTTGAGACTTGGAGTAAATATATCATTACAAGTGATTTGGCATTTGAAAAACATTATGGCGCTAAGGCGACCAAGAAACGCAAGTTATACAATGGTCGACTTCGCACAGATTTGTATCAATATTTTGGTAAGAGAATAAAATAATATGGCTAAAAAAAAGAAAAAGACAGCTTACAAGGAAAAAACTTTAGCAATGAAAGATGCCGAAAATCTGACGGTTGAACAAGTTTCTGCTAAATCAGATCAGATTGAGACTGAAAATTTGACTAAGGAAAGCTCACTCGACAAGTATATTCGTCAGCACAGAGCAGATATTGAAACTGCAAAAAAAGAGCGCCAACTCAAAGCAACAATAGCCTCTGAAAGTTTGGATAAACTGGTTAAAACAGTTAGAAAAGCGACAACCGCTGATTCAGAAGATAAAATTGTTTCTGGAAAAGAAGAAGTACCTGAAAATGTGTTAGTTGAAAAACCAGTAACATCTGATGATTTAACACAAGATGTCACGTCAACAGAGGGTTCTAATTCTGAACCGCTAGTGATATCAGATCCTGAAACGTCAGAAGTGAGTGAGACTATCGAGGAAATTGAACCTGATTTTCCAGAGATTCAAGGTTCTTTTGACACGGTCGTTTTAGCTGCGGATGACAGTGATGAAGAAAATGATAAAGATATTACTGCTGATCCAGCTATATCTGAGACATCTGATGAAGTAGTAGGGCACTCTGAGGAAAATCTATCGTCAATTAACTTGATGGCAGATGCCTCTCATGAGGTACCCTCAGCACCTTTAGAGGTGATAGAAACAACTGTTGAACCCGATATCGTGCCATCTTTGGAAACACCGTTTGCAAAACAAGATGAGACGCGTAGCGCATTTTCTGAAACGACAATTCCTGAGGTAACGTCAGAAGTTATGAAAAGTGTGACTGAGCCCGTTGAAAAAGCACCAAAATCGTATCATAAACCTCTAGTTATTGGCGTTTGTGCACTCATATTGTTAGCAGCAGGAGGAACAGTCTGGTATCAAGTTGACCAGTCCAACCAAAAGCAAGCTGCCCAAACTTCAAAATCTGAGGCTAAAAAATCTGAGGAAGCTAAAAAAACAGCCGCCTTTAACAAAGTTTATGCGACATTTTTCGTGGACGATAAAGCGACAAAATTAAAAAATGGTCAGTTCGATAACATTGGTAAACTGACAAGTGAGTTAGATAAGTTGAAAGACCAGTCTGACTACAAGACTTTGAAAGCTAAGGTAGACGAACTTAAAGCGGAAATCTCGGCCATCAAAGCGATGAATGGAAATTTTGAAAAACCGATTATCACAGATGGCGCCTTGGATAAAACGGCGCAAGTTCGAGAGGGTGTCAAGCTAAGTTATACGGCAACTGAAAATGCGACTTTAAATACGTTATTGAAAGACGCTGTCGCTCAGGGTCAGGCGCAACAAAAAGCTAAGGAGTCAACAGCCACGGCATCGTCGGCCACAATTAGTGCATCAACTCCAGCTACAGCGCAACCTACAGCTCCGTCAACGTCTGAAAATACAACGACAGTACCTCAACAAGTTGGCGCAGCTACCGCAACAGCAGACTCAGCAAGCGGTCCAGTATCATCAGGCTATGGCTTATCAACTGCTCAGTATCAAGCGCAATATCCAAATGTTACCATTGTGACTTCTAATTCACGTGTTCCTGTAGACCCTAATGCCGACCTCAGTAATCCTGCCTATGTTTGGGCACCTGGCATCAGAGAATTAGTGCTACAAAAATGTCGTGAACGTGGTTATATTACCGGTGACGCATACATTCTCCTACCTGCAAGTATCCAAAAAGGTAACGGCTATTACAATCTCTATAAACCTGATGGCACTTACTTAGTTTCAATTAACTGTAAAACAGGTTACTTCGTTGGTAATGCTACAGGTCATGCGGATAACTTGGATTATTAAGCTGTTCTCACAAGAACGTCAACCTCGACACCCTGTTTTTCAGAGATTCACTGATTTTAAGTCAGAAATCAGACTTAAAATAGCATGAAAACCGAACATTTACTATAGAAACTGCCTGATTTAGGCAGTTTTTTTGATGATTTATTAAAAATTTACGTTATCATGGATTTATAATTAATTTTGACACTAAGATGTTGAAGATATGAATGAGGAGAAAAAATGACTGACAAACGGACACTGCTCTATGAAGGTAAAGCTAAGAATCTCTATCAAACTGATGATACAGCAGTTGTACTCGCAGCTTATAAAGACCAAGCGACAGCACTCAACGGCAAGAAAAAAGACCAAATCGTTGGTAAAGGCGAGCTTAATAACCAGATTACAAGCCTAATTTTCCGTGAACTGAATCGTCGTGGTGTCCACACTCACTTCATTGAACAAGTATCTCCAACTGAGCAATTAAATACGAAAGTTGCCATTATTCCTTTGGAAGTGGTTGTTCGTAATTATACAGCAGGGTCATTTTCTAAACGTTTTGGTATCGAAGAAGGGATCAAAATCCCAACACCAATCGTTGAATTTTATTACAAAAATGATGATTTGGATGACCCTTTTATCAATGACGCTCATGTTAAATTCCTAGATATTGCAACAGATGATGAGATTGCTTTTCTGAAACAAGCAGCGCTCGAGACAGATGCTATTTTGACAGATATTTTTGCCAAAATAGGTCTCAAATTAATCGATTTCAAACTCGAATATGGTCGCTTGCCTGATGGTACAATCATTCTGGCTGATGAGATCTCCCCTGATACGTCTCGACTTTGGGATGCCGATAATAACCATGTTGATAAAGATGTCTACCGTCGTGATTTAGGTGATTTAATCCCAGTTTATCAAAAAGTCCTAGCCGGTTTACAAGCAGAATTTGAAGGAAAATAATCTCGTGAAAAAACGTATTTTTGTCGCTAAAAAACCTGAATTTAAAGTTAAAAACCATGCATTATTGACAGAGTTGCAGCATAATTTGCAACTCGAAACACTGACATCTGTTAATATCGTCCAAGTCTATGATGTTTTTCATGTGTCAGATGCTATTTTGATTGCTGCGGAACAATCTATCTTTTCTGAAAAAGTGACGGACAATCTCTTAACAAATGCCACTGTCAAAGCAGCTCTTGCTGCCTCTAAGTTCTTCGCCATAGAGGCACTGCCAGGTCAATTCGATCAACGCGCAACCTCAGCAGAGGAAGCCTTATTCTTGTTAGGTGCTAGCCATGATGCAATTGTCAAAACGGCCCAACTCTACTTGTTGAACCCAGATTTATCTGATGCTGAATTCGAAAAAATTAAATCTTATCAGCTTAATGCCGTTGATTCACGTTTTAAAGATATCGAGACTGAGATTGCTGAGGAAACAATCTCAGATGCGAATGACGAGATTCCAGTTCTTGAAGATTTTATCACAAAGACAGAAACTGAGATTGCTGACCTGCATAAATCATACTCACTCGCCATGGAAGTGGCTGATTTGTTGTGGATTCAGGATTATTTCAAGACAGTAGACCGAAACCCTACCGAAACGGAATTGAAAGTTTTGGATACTTACTGGAGTGATCATACACGCCATACAACTTTTGAGACTGAACTTAAAACGATTGATTTTTCTCAGTCAAAATTTAAGGCCCAACTTCAAACAACATTTGAAAAATATCTTGCCATGCGTGAAGACATCAAACGTAGTGAAAAGCCTACGACATTGATGGAATTGGCGACGATTTTTGGTCGTTACGAGCGTGCCAATGGTCGTTTGGATGACATGGAAGTATCAGATGAGATTAATGCTTGTTCAGTTGAGATTGAAGTTGATGTCAATGGTGTTAAAGAGCCATGGCTACTGATGTTTAAAAATGAAACACATAATCACCCAACAGAAATCGAGCCATTTGGTGGGGCATCGACTTGTATTGGTGGTGCCATTCGTGACCCGCTTTCTGGTCGTGCTTATGTCTATCAAGCGATGAGAATTACGGGTGCAGGCGATATTACAGCGCCAATTTCTGAAACGAGAGCGGGTAAATTACCTCAGCAAGTGATTTCTAAAGGTGCTGCGCATGGGTATAGCTCATACGGCAATCAGATTGGACTTGCGACGACTTATGTCAAGGAATATTTTCACCCAGGCTTTATTGCCAAGCGCTTGGAAACAGGTGCTGTCGTTGGTGCTGCACCAAAAGAAAATGTTTTGCGTTTGAAACCCCAAGCAGGTGATGCCATTATTTTATTCGGCGGTAAAACAGGCCGTGATGGTGTTGGTGGGGCAACAGGTTCATCTAAGGTTCAGACTAAAGAAACAGTTGAAACAGCAGGTGCTGAGGTTCAAAAGGGTAATGCTATAGAAGAACGTAAAATCCAACGTTTATTTAGAAATCCAGAAGTGACACAGCTCGTTAAAAAATCTAATGACTTTGGTGCGGGCGGTGTCTGCGTTGCCATTGGTGAATTAGCAGATGGTTTGCGCATTGATTTGGATAAAATTCCTTTGAAATATCAAGGCTTATCAGGGACAGAAATTGCGATTTCTGAATCACAAGAGCGGATGTCTGTTGTGGTTGAAGCAGGAGATGTTGATAAATTTATCGCTGAATGTGCTAAGGAAAATATCTTAGCCGTTCAAGTCGCAGAAGTCACTGAAAAAGCCAACTTGACCATGGTTTGGAAGGGGCAAACGATCGTTGATATTGAACGATCGTTCCTTGATACAAATGGTGTCCGTGTGGTTGTCGATGCGACAGTTGTCGATTCTGACTTACCTGTGCCATTTGACAAAACGTCAACTTTAGATTCTTTAGATACTGATTTGAATGGTCTTTTATCAGAGTTGAACTTTGCCTCACAAAAAGGCCTACAAACCATTTTTGATAGCTCAATAGGTCGATCAACAGTCAATCAACCTATTGGTGGGCGATATCAGATTACACCAACTGAAAGCTCTGTTCAAAAATTACCAGTCTTGCACGGTGTGACCAATACCGTCTCCTTGCTTGCGCACGGGTACAATCCAGAAATTGCTGCCTGGTCACCTTATCATGGTGCAGCATATGCTGTGATTGAAGCAACGGCACGTCTTGTTGCAACCGGTTCAAACTGGACCAAGGCACGTTTTTCATACCAAGAATATTTCGAGCGTATGGACAAGCAAGCGGAACGCTTTGGTAAACCACTAGCGGCTCTCCTTGGCTCAATTGAAGCCCAAGAACAACTCGGCTTGCCGTCAATCGGTGGGAAAGATTCAATGAGTGGTACCTTTGAAGATATCACAGTCCCACCGACACTGATTGCCTTTGGTGTGACAACGTCTGAAACAGAGCGTATTTTGTCACCAGAGTTTAAGTCACCTAATGAAAATATCTACTATATTCCTGGTGTAACGGTCACTGATAAAATCGATTGGGATATTATCAAATCAAACTTTGACTTACTAACTGACTTACAAGCGCATCATCAAATCACAGCAGCTATTTCAACAAAAGCTGGAGGTTTTGGTGAGGCAATTGCTCTCATGACATTCGGTAATCACATCGGTGCAGACCTTGCGCTATCTGATATTTCTGATATCGTCAAAGCGCAGTTTGCAGGCTTTATCTTCACTTCACCTGAAGAAATCGCAGGTGTCGCAAAAATCGGTCGCACAATGACTGATTTCAATCTCGTGGTTAATGGTCTCAGTCTCTCAGGCGACAAATTACTTTCAAGCTATGAAAACCCGCTAGAATCAGTCTATCCAACCTTGTTTGAACAAGATGATAGTTTAGTAGAGGTTGAGACAAAAGTATCTCCTGCACCTATTCAAGCATCAGCTAAAATCGAGACACCGCTTGTTTATATTCCAGTTTTCCCAGGTACTAACTGTGAATACGATACAGCTAAAGCCTTTGAGGCGGCGGGTGCTGAGGCTAAAATCGTGCCATTCCGTACTTTGGACATTGCGGATTCGATTAAGGAGATGGTTGCCAATATCGCACAAGCCAATATTCTCATGTTTGCTGGAGGGTTCTCAGCCGCAGATGAGCCTGATGGTTCGGCAAAATTCATTGTTAACATTCTTTTGAATGAGCAAGTTAAATCAGCTATTGATGCTTTCATTGCGCGTGGCGGTTTGATTCTCGGTATCTGTAATGGATTCCAGGCTTTAGTTAAATCGGGCTTGCTGCCTTATGGTCGATTTGACAGCTTGACTAACCAGTCACCAACCTTGTTCTATAACGATGCCAATCAGCACGTGGCTAAAATGGTTGAGACAAGAATTACCAACACCAATTCACCTTGGTTGACAGGTGTTCAAGTTGGTGATATCCATACGATTCCAGTCTCTCATGGTGAAGGTAAGTTTGTCGTTTCTGAGACTGAACTCGCTGAGTTGATTGACAACGGTCAAATTATTACGCAATATGTTGATTTCCAAGGCAAGCCAAGTATGGATTCTTTCTATAATCCTAATGGCTCAGTCGCAGCGATTGAAGGCATTATCAGCAAGAATGGACAGATTCTCGGCAAAATGGGTCATTCTGAGCGTTATGAATCAGGCCTCTTCAAAAATATCCCTGGTCATAAAGACCAACAACTCTTTGAGAGTGCCGTGGCTTATTTTAGAGGCGAATAATTGTAAACAACAAAAAGTTTTGTAAAAGTCATTCGTAGCCTGTTTCTGTGTCACTTTTAGATGAACTAGATAGTAATATAATTGATTGCAGGGAAGAATAACGTTTTCGTATTCTTTTTGAAAAACAATACGAAAATGCTAAAAAATAATGTCAACTGGTAAACATTATTTTTTGGCTCTATAATAAATCGTGTGGGAAAATTTCCCAGGCGATTTTTTTGCATAAAAAAATCCTTCCTTCTATAATGTGAGTTACTAAGCAACACAAAAGAGAAGGAAAGACATGTTTCATTATATCCTAAGTCAGTATCATTTACAAGAAAAAGATTGGTTATATTCAGATTCTTCCCCTGTTCAAGTCGGTCATCACTTTGAACTTAAGGTTAAGCTAAGTCAACCAGCGACTAAGTGTCCAAGATGCCAAGGGATAAACTTTCATAGGCATGGTACAACACCGCACCCAAGAAAGGTGCAGCTGACAGAATATATGGGCCTACCTTGCTTTCTGATGATCACAATTGAACGTTATCGCTGTGCGACCTGTGGCATGACGCAATCCTCCCAAATCCCTGAACAACTTGTTTTAAAAGGGCATAAAGATGCCACCCTACTCAAAACCCAGATCATCAGAAGACTAACAGAAAAAGAGTCCATCAAAGATGCGAGCCATGACCTCAACGTCTCCCCACACAGTTTCTACCGATTACTCAATCAAATGTCTACCAAAGATTCCTTTACCAAACTCCCTCAGGTACTCTGTGTTGATGAATTCAAAGCGACGAAAGATTGTACGGGCCATATGGCTTTCATCGCAATGGACGGAGAAACTCACGAGATTGTGACTGTCCTTGATGATAGACGTTTAGAGAGTTTGGTCAAATACTTCTTAAAGTTTCCTAGAAAGGTTCGAATGCGGGTCAAATATCTCGTGATGGATATGAATTATAGTTACGATAAATTGATTAGCCGTTGTTTCCCGTGCGCCCAGCTCATCACAGATCGCTTTCACGTTGTCCAACAAATGACCAAAGCTTTCAATGTACTGCGTGTTCAAGTCATGAAAGAATTTGATACCAAAAGCCCTGAATACCGGCATCTCAAATATTATTGGAAACATCTGCTTAAAAACTATGATGACTTATCTGACATCCCTTTTTATTCTCGTTCATTGCGTAAATGGACAACTAGTCGTGAGCTAGTTGAACAACTGATTAATTACAGTCCGATACTTTATCAAGGCTGGCAAGTCTTACAACTGGCAAGTACTCATTTCAGGAATAAGGATTCACAAGCATTTTTTGACCTGATTGAGTCCCTCAATACAGAGATATTACCCGAAACATTTGTCAAGAAGTATCAATTTTTATTGCGTAAGAAGGCATCCATTAAGTTAGCACTTGAGCTAGGCTATTCAAACGGCTGTTTGGAAGGGATGAATAATAAAATAAAGGCCATTAAACGTGTGGCTTATGGCTTTAGAACCTTTAGAAACTTCAAGAAACGCATTCTACTCATGAACAAAACAGTAACCAATTAAAAAAACAAGCAACTCAACAGTTACTTGCTTTATAGGGGGAAACTATTTTCCCACACGATTTAACAAAGAACCGATTTTTGCTATAAATGTTCAATTTTATTTCAAAGCTTGTGACACTTCATCAAGCATAAGTTTTGTGGATTTTAGTCCTCCACCACTTAAATACCAAACGGCTGCATTGAGCTCAATGACTTTACCATTTTTACTGGCTATTGTTCGTTTGACTAATTCATTATCTTTCAGACTAGCCTCTGTCTTGTCATCACCGATAGCTTTAGTACGGTCGATAAAGAAAATGATATCTGGATTTTTTTCTAGGACATATTCATAAGAAACGCTTTGCCCGTGTGTAGAGGCTATGATTTGGTCATCAGCACTCTTGAAACCGAAAGTATCGTTGATAATGGCATAACGTGAGCCGTCACCAAAAGCAGAGACTTGACCTTCATTAGTCATTAATGTCAAAGATTTTAGACCTGAACTTTCAGCTTTCTTTTTAAGCGTATTAATGTTTGTTGATAAAATTTTGATTTGTTGCTTAGCCTCAGCTTCTTTACCATAGATGCTTGCAATCGTTAGCATGTGTGATTGCGTTGAATCCCAAACTTTAGAATTATCAAGTGATAAATCTAAAACGGGTGCAATTTTTTCAAGGTCTGCTTTAAAACTTTGTTGACGTGCTGAAATAATGATTAATTGCGGTTTCAAGGCATTGATTTTTTCTAAATCTGGTTCTTTCAAACCACCAACACTCTCAACAGATTGAAATGCCTTCAAGTAGTCAGGCAGATTTTTCTTTGCAACACCGATCACTGATTTACTTTCACCAAGTGCTTGAATTGTATCAAGTGAACCATTATCGAAAACAACAACTTTACTTGGGTTTTTAGGAACTTTAACTTTGCTACCGTCTGCACCAACAACTTCGATAGTATCAGTTTTGGCCTTTTGAGATGAATCAGTGTCTTTTTTAGCGCCACAAGCAACGAGAACTATTGTAAGTAGTAAAATACCAGTGAAAGCCGTGAATAGTTTCTTAAGTTTCATATTATGTTTTTCCTTATTTTCATTATTATAGTTATTTCATTCTAAAAATAGAGACAGAATTTTTTGCCATCAATTTCTTCGATGCGAATCGTCATGTCATACAGCGCATTTAAGACAGGCTCATTAATAATTTTGGCTGTCTCATCATGGGCAAAAATGGCACCAGACTTCATAGCCACGATGTCATCAGCAAAACTCGAAGCAAAATTTATATCATGCAAAACGATAACGACAGTCTTGCCGTAATCTCGAACTAAACTTTGCAAGAGTTGCATCATCTGCAAGGCAAAGTTCATATCCAGATTATTTAGGGGTTCATCTAGTAAAATATAGTCAGTATCCTGCGCTAAAATCATGGCGATATAAGCGCGTTGGAGCTGACCGCCAGATAGATTTTGGATATTTTCATCAGCTAAATCTTGCATACCAAGTTGTTCAATTGAGGTTTGAATTTTAGCTTTGTCGGTTTGGGTTAACTGACCTTTAGAATATGGAAATCGGCCAAAAGCGATGAGTTCCCGAACAGAAATTTGCATATTGAGATGATTCATTTGCTTTAAAATCGCTAATTTCTTCGCAAGCTCACGTGATTTAAACGCTTTGAGTTCTTGACCTTCCAAATAGATATGACCAGATTCAGCATCAATAAGGCGGCTCATACAGGCGAGTAGTGTTGATTTACCAGCGCCATTTGGACCGATAAAGGCAGTTAATTTGCCTTTTTGAATGGTCAAATCTATCTCTTTTAGAATTGGCTTTTTGCCAAATGATTTCGATAAGCTTTCTATTTTCATCTTTTGTTACCATTTCTTTCGTATAAAATTTGCCCGATAAAGTAGCAGCCACCTGTGAATTCGATGATGACGTTTAAGGTTGTGTTAAAGCTAAAGATATGCTCAACCAGAAATTCACCTAAAATCAGCAAAAGGATGGCTATCAGACTGCCAGCAAGAAATAGTGATTGATGACGATAAGTTTTCATGAGCTGGTAAGCAATATTGGCGACGATGAAGCCGAGAAAGCTTGTCGGACCAACAAGAGCAGTAGAAATCCCGACGAGAGCGGTAATGGCAAACAAGGTCATGAGTTGTAAGCGTCTTAAATCAATGCCAAGATTAATAGCGTGGTCATTACCGAGATGTAACACATCAAGTTGGGGTGCTAAATGCCATAAAAATAGGCAAATTATAGCAATTAAGATGGCTGCTATCGTTAAATGATCAGGTTTGACATTGCTAAAGCTAGCAAACAATTTGCCCTGTAAATGATCATATTCGTTAGGGTCTAGGATGACTTGCATGAAATTGCTGACATTGTTAAAAAAAGTCCCTAAAATCATGCCAATCATCAAAAATAAAAAGAGGTTTCGCTTGAATTTCTTTAGCAAGATAAAAGAGAGGTAAGTACTGAGTGACATCGTGAGTGTGATAGTCAGTAGGAAATCCCAAAGACTTGTTGCTTTTGAGAGACTTTGACTGCCAAAGACGAAGATAGATAGGGTTTGAATCAAGACATAAAATGAATCAATGCCGAGTATATTCGGTGTCAGGAGTTTATTTTGGCTCAGAGTTTGAAAGCTAATCGTTGAAAAACTGCAAGCAATTCCGACTAAAATGAAGGCTACTATTTTTTTCCCCCGCAAAGCGATGGCAAAGTCAAGATTTCCGTAGGTTTGATAGGTCATGAAAAGGCTGCAAGCTACTAATACTGCAAGTCCTAATGTGATAGATGTCAATTTACGTGTCATTTAGCTGTACCTACGACTTTCTTTGAGGAGAAGGCCGATAAAACAGATGCTGCCTAAAACGCCGACTATCAAACTGACTGAAATTTCATAAGGGGCGATGATAATCCGACCAATCATGTCGCAAATTAAGAGGAAACTTGCCCCAAAATAGGCAGTGAGTGGGAGATTGTTTTTCATTTGGTCACCAAATTTGAGGCTCACCAGATTAGGAACGATAATCCCTAAAAAGGGGATATTTCCGACACTCACGAGGACGATACTTGAGGAAAGGGCAATGATACCAATGCCAACTAAGCGCATTTTTTGGTAGGAAATGCCTAGGTTTATTGCCATTTCTTGACCTGCTGCCATGATGGTAAATTGATAAGCAAAGAGGTAGATGATGATAAATAAGGGAATTGACAAGTAAAGTAGTTCATAATTGCCACGCATGACGACAGAAAAATTGCCTTGTAACCAAGATGCCATATTTTGTAGCAGTTGATGCTGATAGGCAAAGAAAGTGGCGATACTGCCAATGATATTCCCAAACATAATCCCAACTAGGGGGATTAAAATTGTATTTTTGCTAGGTAAGTAGCGCGATATGAGTAAAAACAAGCAAGTTCCCAAAAAAGCAAAACCGAAAGCAACTGTGGTACGCATTAAAAGTGGTGCATTTGGCAGAAAGATCATGACAAAGACGATGCCTAGCTTGGCACTATCCATTGTACCAGCTGTATTTGGGGATACAAATTTATTTTGCATCAGATTTTGCATCACAAGACCTGAAACACTGACACTTGCACCAGCAATCACTAAACTCAAAGTACGTGGTAGTCTTGACGATAATAGAACAAGATTTTGACGACTTGACCAAGTTCCCAATTCGAAAATAGGGAGATCAACGAGCCCGATAAAGATCGAGGAGACGATGAGGATGACCAAGAAGATGATACCAGCTATTTTTTTAGTCACAAGTCTTTTCCTTGCCCTTTCAGTCAGATATGAATCTATATAATTATCAAAATAGAGGCCTCTAATTTTGATAGAAATTGTCAAAAACTTTTGACATTTTCTATTAAAGCATAATATCACTATTTTGGCAATAGTCAGAAATTGTTAAGAATGTTGAGCAAAGCGCTATTTTTTTCGTATAAATTAAAGAGAGGATAAAAAATGTACGATATAAGAGAAGCAGACTACCCTATGAGACCGCGTGAACGTTTAGCAATACTTGGAGAGAAGTATCTATCAGACCAAGAATTACTGGCGATTTTATTGCGAACAGGTACGGCAAAGTCATCAGCTGTCGAGCTATCAGGGCAGATACTTCGACACTTTGAAACACTAGAAAATTTTCGTAGATCAAGTATAGAGGAATTGACCCAAATTCCAGGAATAGGCATGAGTAAAGCCATTGAAATGAGAGCTATGATGGAGCTTGGCAAGCGTATTCAGACGGCTGAGCGTGAGAGACAAGGTCAAGTGAAAGGTGCTCAGCAATTTGCGATGACCTTGATAGATGAGATGTCAGACTTTGATCAAGAACATCTGATAGCCGTCTATCTGGATGGTAAAAATAAAATCATCAAAAAAAGAACGATTTTTGTGGGAACTGTCAATTCAGCCAGTGCCAATCCTCGGGAAATTTTACATTTTGCAGTTAAAACGTTAGCAGCAGGTATTTTAATTACCCATAATCATCCATCTGGTGATCCCAGACCATCAGATGCTGATGTTGTGTTTACAGAGCGAATGGAAAATGCCTGTAATAATATCGGGATAACGTTGGTTGATCATATTATCGTGGGGCACAAACGTTATTTTTCGTTTCAAGAAAGTGGCTTGATGTTTTAAAGTAATAAATGCTCAAAAAAACGCCTCAATGGGAGACGTCTCATTAAAGATTAAAAACCGCGTAACGAAAGAAAGCTAAATCTTCGTCGCGTACATTATACATAAAATCAGGATGCCATTGAACGCCTAAAAAACGTAGATTTGGATCAGTTGATTGCAAAGCCTCTATGATATGGTCATCAAGGGACTTGGCAATCACCTCAAGTTGCGGTGCAAGCTGTTTGATACTTTGTCGGTGGAAAGAGTTAACATGCGCCTTGCGGCCATAAATTAAATCTAGTGGCGAATGCTTAGAGATGAGGACATCGTGAGAAGTCTGTGTCATTGCTTTATCCTGCCAATGGTTCTGAATTTGCTGATTGAGTGATCCTCCGAGGACGACATTAACCAATTGCATCCCGCGACAGACACCAACGATTGGCTTATTTTGTTTGATAGCTTCGTTAATCAGGGCAATTTCAAAGGCATCACGTTCACGATTATAGTCACTGGATTGAATCGTTTCAACTTCGCCATAAAATTCTGGCGCAACATTTTGTCCACCAGCTAAGACCAATTTGTCAATCATAGAAATATAACGTTTGGCATGCATCGGGTCACCAATAGGAATCATAATTGGGAGACCACCAACAAGTTGAACGGCTTTGATATAGCCAGAAGGGTTATAGGAAATGGCCATATGGCCCATGTCATCTCCCGCATCTCGTCGCTCATTTGCAGCAACACCGATAATAGGTTGTAAAGTAGTCATAGCTTATTTTCAATTTCTTTTTTATCTTGCATAAAAAATAAGAGTGTTTGAAGTTCACTCGTCAAGTCAACAGACTGAACTGTGATATTTTCTGGCACTTGGAGACGTCTCGGTGTGAAGTTGAGAATACCTTTAATCCCAGCTTCAATTAAAAGGTCAGCAACTTCCTGAGCACGATCTGATTGGACGGAGATGATAGCAGTTTCAATATTAGCATCTGCCAGATTTTTTTGAATATCTGAGATATTGTAAATTGGGATACCGTCGTCAGTTTTCGTTCCAACGAGCGGGTTACCCGCGACATCATAGGCTTGGGTAATCCGCATTTTATTGCGGTCATGAAAACGATAGTTAATCAGTGCGCGACCTAAATTACCGACACCGACAAGGGCAATATTGGTCTCTGCTGAGTCACCTAATAAATTGCCGAAAAAGTCACGAAGCGCAGTAGTATCATAGCCATAGCCACGTCTACCAAGTTCACCAAACAGTGAAAAATCACGTCTGACGGTTGCAGAGTCAACGCCTAGTCTTGCGGCGATTGCTTGAGAGTTGGTTCGGTCAACTTTGTCAGCCACAAATTGTTTAAAAATGCGATAATATTGTGGCAGACGTTTGGCGGTTGCCTTGGGTAAAACTTCATTAAATTTTGTTACGACCATAAAAGTAAAGACTCCTTCAGTATTCTTTGTGAATAGATTACCAAAAGTTTGTGAAGTTGTCAAACAAAATCAACTAGCGTATTAGATTATACTCATCTGGTTAAAGAAAGTGAACAACATTTTGGAGATATTTTTTGTCAATTTGAGGCGACAAGGCTTGTCAATGAAGAAGTGGCAGAAAATAGCCGAAAACGTTTACTTTATTTACCTAGATGAGTATGAAAGGCTTTTTTGTGGTAAAATAGACCTATGATTTTACTACAAGGAAACAATATTTCAAGGACTTTTGGTGCAGATGTCCTGTTTGAAAAGATAAATTTTACAATTCAAGATAATTCACGAGTCTCACTCGTCGGGCGCAATGGTGCAGGAAAGTCAACGTTACTAAAAATTATTGCAGATGTGGAGACACCAAGCTCTGGTGAGATTTCAAAGACTAAAAATTTGACCATGTCTTACTTAGCTCAAGAGACTAACTTTTCATCTGAGCAGACGATTTATGATGAAATGCTCAGTGTTTTTGAGGAGCAAATTGGGCAAGAAAAGCAATTACGCCAGATGGAAGCACAAATGGGAGAACTATCAGGTGCTGACTTATCTAGTTTGATGACGCGCTATGACAGCTTGACTGAAACATTTCGCCAAAATAAAGGGTTTACCTACGAATCCGACATCAAAAACGTCTTAAATGGTTTTAAGTTTGACGAGTCTTTTTGGGCGCAGTCAGTTTCAAGTTTATCAGGTGGTCAAAAAACGCGTTTGGCTTTGGCTAAAATTTTGCTTGAAAACCCATCTTTTTTGATTCTCGATGAACCGACCAATCACTTGGATATCGAAACGCTCTTGTGGCTCGAAAATTACTTGAAAAACTATCGTGGTGCGATTTTAATTGTTAGTCATGACCGTTATTTTTTAGATAAAGTGACAACTGAAACACTAGAATTGTCACGAGGTAAACTTGAAAAATATGTTGGTAATTATAGTCAATATATCAAACTTAAAGCTGAAAAACTCGCGACACAAGCTAAACAATATGATAAACAGCAAAAAGAAATCGCTAGCCTAGAAGATTTTGTCAATCGAAATCTAGCGCGAGCATCGACGACAAAACGTGCGCAATCAAGACGAAAGAAACTTGAGAAAATGGCGCGATTGGACCAACCTCTCGCGAATGAAAAATCAGCACATTTCACGTTTTCACCAGCTATTGAATCAGGGAACGTCGTTTTAACTGTTGAAAATGGCGCGGTTGGTTATGATAAGGAAGTTTTGTCAAGTCCGATTAATTTAGACGAGCGCAAATATGATTCAATTGCGATTGTCGGGCCAAATGGGATAGGCAAATCGACGTTAATCAAGTCTATCGTAGGTAAAATCCCTTTGATTGAGGGGACAGTTAATTTAGGCGCTAACGTTGCTATGGGGTATTATGACCAAGAACAGCGTGATTTGACGCCTTCTAATACGGTATTAGAAGAACTTTGGAAAGACCATAGCCTTGTGCCAGAGGTTGAAATTCGGAATCGTCTGGGTGCTTTCCTTTTTTCAGGAGATGATGTGCAAAAAGCTGTCGGCATGTTATCTGGTGGCGAAAAAGCACGTTTACTCCTAGCCAAGCTATCAATGCAAAATGATAATTTCTTGGTACTTGATGAGCCGACCAACCACTTGGATATTGATAGCCGTGAAGTTTTGGAAAATGCGCTTATCGATTTTGATGGTACACTGTTATTTGTCAGTCATGACCGGTATTTCATTAACAGAGTTGCCGATAAAGTTCTTGAAATCTCTGCCGAAGGTAGCAAACTTTACTTGGGTGATTACGACTATTACTTGGAGAAAAAGGCTGAGGAGGCTGAAATCGCTGCACTTTTATCAGCAGAAAGTGACGCTATCTCAGAACAGTCAGTACCTTCTAGTTATCAAGCCTCAAAAAATGACCAAAAATGGCGTCGGAAATTGACACGAGAGATTGAGGCTCTGGATGAGCAGTTACAGGTGCTTGATGTCTCAATTACTGAACTGCATGAGCAAATGGTTGAGTCATCAGAAGATTTTGTCAAATTAGGTGAGTTACAAAAAGCATTAGATGCAATGATGGCAGAAAAAGAAACTGTTGAAGAATTATGGCTGGAAAAATCTGAAGAACTTGGTGAATAAGTAATCGTGAAATACAATATAAAAAAATATGATTATCTTATTGTCGGTGCGGGGCCATTTGGCGCGACATTTGCGCATGAGGCGGCATTGCGCGGCAAGCGGTGTCTGGTTATCGAGCGTCGTAGTCATTTAGGTGGTAATCTATATACACACCAAGAAAATGGCATCAATGTTCACGATTATGGTGCGCATATCTTTCACACGGATAAGAAACCTGTCTGGGATTACGTCAATCAATTCACTGAATTTAATGGTTATATTAATCAAGTTATTGCTAATTATAAAGGAGATTTGTACAATCTTCCCTTTAATATGAATACCTTTTATCAGATGTGGCGAGTAAAGACACCAGCCGAAGCGCAGGCAAAAATTGCTGAACAGCGGGAGGCTGCAGGGATTACTGGTACACCTAAAAATTTAGAAGAGCAGGCGATTTCGCTTATCGGGACAGATATTTATGAAAAGTTAATCAAGGGTTACACAGAAAAACAATGGGGGCGTAAGGCAACTGAATTACCAAGTTTTATTATTCGTCGCTTGCCAACACGTTTTACCTTTGATAACAATTACTTTAATCATCGTTACCAAGGTGTACCAGTAGCTGGCTATACTGCAATTTTTGAAAAAATGTTAAACCATGACTTGATTGATGTGCGATTAGAGACTGACTTTTTTTCAGATAAAGAAACTTATTTAGCTGAATTTCCGCGTATTGTCTACACTGGGATGATTGATCAATTTTTTGGCTACAAATTTGGCGAATTAGAATATCGCAGTGTCCGATTTGAGTCTGAGCTACTGGCAACTGATAATGCGCAAGGTAATGCGGTCATTAACTATACAGATGCTGAAACACCATATACACGGGTTATGGAATGGCGTCATTTTGACCAAAACGGGGATGATGATGTCACAGTCTTAACTCGAGAATACCCTCAAGATTGGGATTGTCAAAAAGAGGCGTACTATCCAGTCAATGATGAGAAGAATTCAACTTTATTTAAACAATACCGTGATGAAGCGAAAAAATATGAAAAAGTAATCATGGGTGGTCGTCTTGGAAACTACCAGTACTATGATATGGATCAAGTTTTTTATGCAGCACTTGAGGCAGTCAAGCAAGAATTTAAACAATAGTAAGAAAAATTACCACTATCCTAGCCATTTCAAACCCATCTTATGATAAAATGGTAACAGAACAAAATTTGAAAGAGAGAACAATCATGCAAACACTATCTCGTGAAATTGCCAAAGACTTACTGGACATCAAGGCGGTTTTTCTTCAACCGAACGATCCTTTTACTTGGGCAAGCGGTATTAAATCACCGATTTATACGGATAATCGGATTACGATCTCCTATCCAGAAGTACGCCGTCGCATTGCACAAGGCTTTGCTGACCGCATTCGTGCTGAATTTCCTGATGTTGAAGTGATTGCAGGTGCTGCGACTGGTGGCGTGCCTCATGCGGCTTGGGTTGCTGAAATCCTTGATTTGCCAATGGTTTATATCCGCTCTAAAGCTAAGGACCATGGTGCAGGTAATCAAATTGAAGGTCGTATTATTAAGCATCAAAAAATGGTCATTATTGAAGATTTGATTTCAACAGGTGGTTCGGTAATTGGAACTGCTGAGGCAGCAAATCGTGAAGGCGCTGATGTCTTAGGTGTTGCAGCTATTTTTACTTACGAACTACCACGTGGAATTGAGAATTTTGAAAAAGCAAATCTGCCTTTGATTACGCTCTCAAATTATTCTGATTTGATTGAGATTGCTAAAGTTATCGGCTATGTCAATGCGGATGAGTTAGAGTTATTAAAAAAATTCAAGCAAAACCAGAATACTTGGCAAGATTAAAAGTTATACTGATTTGAGTATATCATCAGTTGATTAACATCGTTCAATAAGATAAAAGAGGACCCAAAATGAAACTTATAAAAAATGGCCGTGTCATAGATCCTAAGAGCCAATTTGATGCAATTGCTGATATTTTGATTGATGGTCAGAAAATCATTGCAATTGGTCAAGACTTAGTTAGAGAAGATGCTGAAATTATTGATGCGACTGATAAAATTGTGGCACCTGGCTTGATTGATATTCATGTCCATTTTCGTGAACCTGGTCAAACGCATAAGGAAGACATCCATACGGGGAGTTTGGCTGCAGCGCGTGGTGGTTTTACAACTGTCGTGATGATGGCAAATACCAATCCAACTGTTTCAACGGTTGAGACTTTATCAGAGGTCCTGTCATCTGCGGATCGTGAAAGTATTCATGTTAAGAGTGTTGCAACCATTACCGATAAGTTCGATGGGCAAACGCTGACGGATTTTGAGTCGCTTTTAAAAGCGGGTGCGGCTGGTTTTTCTGACGATGGTATCCCGTTTACCGATGCTGGTCGGGTGCGTCGGGCGATGCAAAAAGCTGCGTCGTTTGACACGATTTTAGTGCTACATGAAGAGGATCCTCAATTAACGGGGGTTTTAGGGATCAATGATGGTGCGATTGCGCATCAATGTGGTGTGATTGGTGCGCCAACGGTTTCTGAGTATAGTATGGTGGCGCGTGATGCAATGCTAGCCTTAGATACAAAGGCGCGTGTACATTTTCAGCATTTATCGGCAGGTGAATCGGTTGATGTGATACGTTTTGCTAAGTCCTTAGGTGCGCAGGTGACTGCGGAAGTGACGCCTCAGCATTTTTCGATCACAGAAGATGCGATTTTGACACATGGTACTAGTGCTAAACTCAATCCACCTTTGCGCCGGTCATCAGATATTGAAAAATTGATTGTTGGTTTGCAAGATGGGACGATTGACGTGATTGCAACGGACCATGCACCGCATACACACGCTGAAAAAGATCAAGAATTCACGAAAGCACCGTCTGGTATGATTGGACTAGAAACATCGTTATCACTTGGCTTAACGCATTTGGTTGCTCCCGGCCATTTATCTCTTATGAGTTTACTAGAAAAAATGACCAGTAATCCAGCGCAAGTTATGCGTTTAGATGCAGGTTATTTAGCCGAAAATGGCGCGGCAGATCTTGTGATTTTTGATGCGGATGCGGTGCGTAAAGTTACGACTGACTTTGCCTCTAAATCTAGTAATTCACCGTTTGTTGGTAATCAATTACAAGGTGTGATTGCTTATACGATTTGTGATGGTGAGATTGTTTATCAAGCTTGATAAACCTTATTTTTGTGGTAAAAGAAGATGATGAGGGCATCATCTTCTTTGATTTTAAACTAGATATAACAAATGCAAGCATATAGTAGGAGTTGCTAGTGAAATGTTTTAATGAAGAGTCTTTCAAGGTTTTTGATGTTGAAGGATTAGATGAGCGAATGGTAGCTATTCGTGCTAATATCCAACCGATTTTTGCTGAAATAATGGCTGAAGTTTCAGCGCGTTTGAGTGATGATGTGGGGTATGAGACTTTTGTACACATTGCCCAACATCGGAGACGTACGAGATATGCGCCTGAAAACACATGGTCAGCGATTTCTGATAATAAACGGGGCTACAAGTCTCAGGCTCATTTACAGTTAGGGATTTGGGATAACTATGTCTTTATGTATTTATCAATTATTGATAACCCAGCCAAACGTGAGCAATATGCGGACTATTTAGCTGAACATCATGAGTTTCCAGATGACTTTGTCTATTCACTGGATCATACCAAACCTGAATTTTTCTCTGTGACTGCAGGGGTAGAGAAAGGAATCCAGCGCTTGCACGATGTGAAGAAGGGGGAATTTGAAGTCGGACGGATTATTTCCCGAGATGCTAAAATTTGGCAAGAAGATCCACAAACCTATATTTTAGAGACTTTTAAGACTTTATTTCCACTTTATCAGCATTTAAATGCTTGAAAACTATTGATATATAGTTATTTTTTATAGCTATTTATAACTTCATCATAGTTTAAAACTATGCTTAATCATGATAAAATAGAGGAATGATGTACATCGTTTTGATGTAGCGTCAGAAATTGGGTGCAGAAAGGAGAAATGGGATGCCTGTAAAAGTGAATAGTCAGTTGCCAGCTGTCAAGATATTAGAAGCTGATAATATTTTTGTGATGGATGAAGCGAGAGCTGCGCAGCAAGATATTAGAACATTAAAGATTTTGGTGGTTAATCTTATGCCTCGTAAAATGGTGACTGAAACGCAGTTGCTGGCTTTATTGTCTAATACGCCTTTACAAATTAATGTCGATTTTTTGCATATGATGACGCATCAATCTAAAAATATTACGCAAAATCATCTGGATACTTTCTATAAGTGTTTTAATGATATCAAGTCTGATTATTATGATGGCATGATTGTAACAGGTGCACCTGTCGAAAATTTAGATTTTGAGGCAGTTGACTACTGGGATGAGTTGCATCAGGTTTTAGATTGGTCACGGACACATGTTTATTCGACTTTGCATATTTGTTGGGGCGCACAGGCTGGGTTATATGCACGTTACGGTATTCCTAAACATCCTTTGGCACAAAAGTTATGGGGAGTTTATCATCAAACGGTAGAGAATCCGAAACATGTTTTATTTCGAGGTTTTGATGATGATTTTGTCGCACCACATTCTCGGAGTACTGAGACTTATGCGAGTGAGTTACCACATGATTTTGAGATTCTTTCTTATGGTGAAACTTCGGGATTATCTCTAGTTGTCAAGAAAAATTTGCGTGAGATTTACAGCTTTGGACATTTAGAGTATGATCGGATGACTTTAGATTTTGAATATCAGCGGGATAAGGCTGAATTCGGTGAGGATATTGTACCAGATGCCTACTATCCGAATGATGATCCGACACAAAAACCCAAGATGACTTGGTCTAGCGCTGCCAGCCTTTTCTTTTCAAACTGGTTGAATTATGCAGTTTATCAAGATACACCCTATGATTTGCGTGAACTCGCGAAATACGAATATTTTAATCTTTAACCACCGATTTGGTGGTTTTTTGGCACTTCTTTTTGAAATAATATTTCATTTTTAAAAAAATATAAACAAAGTGTTGAAATTATAATTCTTGTGATGTATAATAAAGTCATAGAAATGAAATAATATTTCTAACGGAGGTGAAATATGTATGGTTTCTCGATTTTTATGAACACAGATTTAGATGAAACAAAGCGTTCATATATTAAGAAGATGGCTAATAGCGGTTTTGAAGGTATCTTTACTTCAATGCATATTCCAGAAGATGATGTCACGCTCTATAAAAAAAGATTGTGTGACTTGGGGAAATTGGCGCAAAGTCTTCACTTAAAATTGATGGTTGATATTTCTGGTGATGCCTTGAATAGGTCGGGTTTCTCTTTTGAAGATTTGGAGGAACTTAAAGCGATTGGTGTGACTGGGCTAAGAATGGATTATCATATTAGTAATGATACGATTTCAAAGGCTAGTCAATCAATCACGATTAGTTTAAATGCCAGTACCATTACGCAAAAAGATATTGATGAACTAAAAGAAAAACAAGCTAACTTTAAGCAGTTAGAGGCTTGGCATAATTATTATCCACGCCCAGAGACAGGACTTTCACATACAGATTTTATAGAGAAAAATATCTTTTTAAAACAACATGGTTTTAAGGTTATGGCATTTGTACCAGGAGATGCAAATCTGAGACATCCTTTATATCTAGGCTTACCGACATTAGAGGCACATCGCTCTTTACATCCACTTGCTGCATTGATGGATATGGTCAAGATGTCTGTAGAACATATTTATATTGGTGATGGGGGTCTAAAAGAGATAACTGCTAGACAATTTTGCCACTATATTAAAGAGCAAACTGTTCTTTTAAGAGGACGAGCTGAGACTATAGACTTTAGGTACGTTCAAGGTGATCATGAGAATAGACAAGATGCAGCAAGAGATGTAATACGTAGTGCCGCTGCTCGATTTAAAGCAATACCTGAGATACACCCAGAAAATACAATCGCTAGAAGTAAAGGGGTAATCACAATAGATAATAGTGATTATGCACGCTATATGGGTGAAATTCAAATCACGAAAACAGATTTGGTAGCGGATTCAAAAGTTAATCGAGTCGGACAGGTTATTACTGATGATATAGATTTGATTGCCTATATTGGGGCAGGACAAAAATTTAGAATAGAAAACGAGAAGCAATATGATTGATTTATCAACACTAACAACAGAACGTAGAAATACAGAAACTTACAACCTCGATCAAATGAGTGTCCATGATGCACTGATTAAAATGAACCAAGAAGACCAAAAAGTTGCCCTCGCTGTTTCACAAGCTTTACCACAAGTTGAAAGTGTTACGACTGCAGTGATTCAATCCTTTAAAAAAGGTGGTCGGTTGATTTATATGGGAGCTGGTACGAGTGGTCGTTTAGGTGTACTTGATGCAGCTGAATGCGTGCCAACGTTTGGCGTAGCAGCGACCCAGGTGATTGGGTTGATTGCGGGTGGCGAGCAAGCTATGACTGTCGCAGTAGAAGGCGCAGAAGATAGCTTAGAACTAGGCCGTAAGGACTTAGTTGATTTAGAACTAAGTCAGTATGATACAGTCATCGGAATTGCTGCAAGCGGTAGAACACCTTATGTAATAGGTGGATTAGATTATGCGAAAGAAGTAGGGGCAACAACTGCAAGTCTATCTTGTAATAAGAATGCTGAGATCTCTAAACATGCGACATTACCAATAGAAGTAGATTGTGGACCAGAATTTCTAACAGGCTCAACACGCTTGAAATCTGGGACAGCACAAAAATTAATTTTGAACATGATTTCTACAATTTCGATGATTGGCATTGGTAAAGTTTACAATAATTTAATGGTTGATGTGAAACCAACAAATGAAAAATTGGTTGAACGTAGCAAACGGATTATTATGCAAGCAACAGACTGCACTTATGACGAAGCTGAGAAAAAATTTGAAGCAGCTAATCGGGATGTCAAACTTGCAATCGTTATGATTTTAACGGATTCAACTGCGGAGCAAGGACGAGCTAAATTAGCTAAAGCGGATGGTTTTGTTAAAAATACATTGAAATAATTAGTCTAAGAGAATCGTAGAGAGACCTTGAGTGACCTTGGTTCGCAAATGGCCTTGCTTGATGGAATCGCAGAAAGGAAAATAAATGGCAGAAGAAAAAATTGCACGTATTGCAAGAGAAATTTATGAAAATGTTGGTGGCGAAAAGAATGTCAGAAAAGTTATTCATTGTATGACACGTGTCCGCATGACCATTATCGACAATTCAAAAGTTAATTTGGTTGGTCTTAAAGCAATCGATGGTGTCATGGGTATTGTTGAAGACGAAACCCTACAAGTGGTAGTGGGTCCAGGAACAGTCAATAAAGTTGCTAAAAAAATGGTTGATATGGTTGGTGTAAAACTTGGCGAAACATTCCCTAATTATGAAGGTTTAAGTTTTGAGGAACAAGCATTAGCTAATAAGGCAGCAGCTAAAGAAAAATATAATAAGCCTTCAAAATTAAAATCAGTCCTAAAATCAATCTCAAATATTTTTGTACCAATGATTCCAGCGTTTGTAGGGACTGGGATTGTTGCAGGGATTGCGGCTGTTCTATCAAATTTAGTTGTTGCAGGTGATCTCAATGCAGCAACATGGCAGCAGTATATTGATATTATGAATATCTTAAAAAATGCCTTATTTGCTTACCTGACAATTTATGTCGGTATCAATGCTGCTAATGAATTTGGTGCAACACCAACACTTGGTGGGGTTATTGGTGGTGTCGTTATGCTGACTGGTATGAACCCGGAAAATCCAATCAAAAATATTTTCACTGATCAGCCACTTTCAGCTGGACAAGGTGGGATGTTAGGTGTTTTACTGGCTGTTTGGCTCCTTTCAATCATAGAAAAGAAACTTCATGAAATTGTCCCTGAGTCAGTGGATATCATTGTCACACCTACGATTAGTTTGATTCTTATTGGCTTATTAGAAATTTTCTTAATCATGCCGCTTGCTGGATTTGTTTCAGATCATCTGATCGGTGGTATTAATGGTATCTTAAATATCGGTGGCGCTTTCTCTGGATTCGTGTTAGGTGTTGCTTTCTTACCAATGGTTATGTTGGGCTTGCATCAAATTTTAGGGCCAATTCATTTAGAAATGATTGCTAAAACAGGTCAAACAAATTTACTACCAATTTTGGCAATGGCTGGTGCTGGTCAAGTTGGTGCAGCTTTGGCAATTTGGGCAAAACTCAGAAAAGATCGCACACTTGTTCAAAATATCAAAGGTGCTCTACCAGTCGGAATTCTTGGTGTTGGTGAACCTTTGATTTATGGGGTAACATTACCAATGGGTAGACCATTTATCACCGCTTGTATTGGTGGCGGTATTGGCGGTGCAATTATCGGATTTTTCGGTAATGTTGGTGCAATTGCCACAGGACCTAGTGGCGTGGCACTTATTCCTTTAATTGCTCATGGCAAATGGATAGTTTATGTTTTAGGACTACTTGGTGCTTACATTGGTGGTTTCCTTGCGACTTATTTCTTCGGAATTCCCAAAGATGCGAAAATGAAAGCAGACAACTATGGTAAAACAGTTCAAATGGAAACCCTTCAACCTACTTTACGTGTGGTGACAACACCTGCGTTTGAAACATCTGCTGTTTACGCACCCATGACGGGTACAGTGAAAGACTTATCTGAGGTTGCTGATGAAGTCTTTTCTAGTGGAATGTTAGGAAAAGGCATTGCGATTGAACCGACAAATGGACAAGTTAACTCACCAGTGGATGGTATTATCACGACTGTTTTTCCGACTAAACATGCGATAGGTGTTACGAGCGATGAAGGTGTTGAAATTTTAATTCATATTGGAATGGATACTGTCGAAATGAATGGAGAGGGCTTTGAAAGTTTTGTCAAACAAAATGAGCGTGTTAAAAAAGGCGATTTAATGATACGTGTTGATCTTGACAAGATTGAAGCAGCAGGCTTATCATCGATAACACCTGTCGTTGTGACAAATTCTACTACTTATAAAGACATCAGTATTGTTGCCTCAAATAAGGTTGATAAAGGACAAGTCCTCTTGACCATTGAGGGTTAAAGAGAAGAGGTTGGTTTATGCCAACCTCTTTGTTATAATAAAATAAAGAAGAAAGGACGGAGGCGCTATGGATACGTTACTAATAATCAGAGAAAGATATTCTCAGCTGACGGTTTCTGAAAAGCGGATAGCAGACTATGTTTTGGATTCTGGTGAAGAGATATTGGAAAAAAGTGCACAAGAGGTTTCCCAAGAAATTGGTAGCTCCTCTGCATCATTGGTTCGATTTTCTAGAAAATTAGGATATGATGGTTTTTCTCAATTTAAACAAAAACTAAGTGTCGCTTATGCTTTTCATGCTGATAACGAGAGTTATTATGAAGAAGTTAGCGATGCTGAGACGCCCTTGTCCATCAAAAATAAATTAAAAGTTCGGATTAACCATATGGTAGAGACAACAAATGCTTCATTGCTAGATGAGGCAGTGATGTCGGTTGTTTCTTGTTTGGATAAAGCTGATGTCATTTTTGTTTTTGGTATTGGTGCTTCATCCATTGTGGCTCAAGATATTTTTCAAAAATTTAGTAGAATTGGAAAACAAGTCTATTTTATTCAAGATACTCATTTATTTCTTTCCTCTCTTTCTATTCAGAAAAATCAAGCTGCTTTCATTGGCATATCGATGAAAGGTGAAACGAAAGAAGTTGTCGAACTTGCAAGAGCTATCAAATCGTTGGAAGTACCAATGGTGGCAATCACTTCTAATGAAAATTCAACATTAGGTCAATTATCGGACTATGTCTTGCATTCAATTTCAGGTGAAGACTATCAAATGAGAACGGCAGCTACCATGAGTTTGATGGCACAGCTTTATGTTGTTGATATACTCTTTTATATGTACGTCTCAGAACACTTTGAGCAGAGCTATCAAAACCTTCAAAAAACAAGTCAAGCTATCAAACAGTTAGGTCAAGAACCATCTTCTTGATTTTAAAATAGGCATGATTGACGTGAACTCGCGAAATACGAATATTTTAATCTTTAACCACCGATTTGGTGGTTTTTTGGTATAATGAAATCATGACTTATTATGATCAATTCAAAAAAAATATCGTCTTACCACAGGCGATATTGACACATATTTTAGATATTTTCCCGACACTCATGAGTTTTAATGTCTGGCTTTATTTTTATGGCAATGAATCCTTAGCGCCGAGTCAAATTGCTGGCTTTTTACAGATGACAACAGCAGAGGTTAATCAAGAAATCAATCTCTTGACAGATTCAGAGACGTTAACAGCTGAATTTGATGAGTCTACAGGCGAGATGCGCTTTGATACACGTCCAGCTTTTGCAAAATTAGATAATTTCATATCAGCTACAAGCAATCAAGCCTCAATCTCTGATTCTGAACTGGACAATGAAATAGAAACGATTTCTGATATTGCGAGATTGATTGCAGCCTTTGAGCCGGAAATGCCAGGCGGTTTAACACCGATTAATATTGAAGAACTGCAAAAATGGTTGAGCGATGATAAATTTGACGTAGGCTTAATCCTTCAAGCCTTAAGGGAAGCAGCGTTAAATCGCAAAGTTTCACTACCTTATATTCGGGCGATTTTGCGCAACTGGCGCACTAATGGCATCGTGACAGCGCGTGATATAGCAGACAATCGTGAAGCGCGTGAGATGCGTCAGGCAGAGCAACAGAGTGATACAACCTTATCAGATGATTACTTTAACTCAGTCGATAGCCTACGCAAGGCTTGGGGGTATGACAATGCTAAGTAAGCAGAAATTTCTCAATGTACTTGCGATTATTGCAGATATGTTTCCTGAGGCACATGGTGAATTGGACGCAGCAACGCCTTTTCAATTGTTGATTGCAGTGATTTTGTCAGCTCAGGCGACTGATAAGGGGGTCAATAAGGCAACACCAGCACTTTTTGCTAAATACCCTGATAGTCAAAGCCTAGCCTCGGCAGATGTTTCAGACGTTGAAAACTTGATCAAGACCATTGGCCTATATCGCAGTAAAGCTAAAAACATCGTGAGAACAGCTGAGATGATCGAGACTGAGTTTGGCGGTGAAATTCCGAGGGATAAAGACTTGTTACAGACTTTACCTGGTGTCGGTCGGAAAACAGCAAACGTTGTGCTTGGGGATGCTTTTGGTATTCCTGGTATCGCTGTGGATACACATGTCGAACGCGTATCGAAACGTTTACAGTTAGTCAAACAATCGGCGACTGTCACGGAAGTAGAAGAAAAGTTGATGAAAGTTATCCCTGAAAAAGATTGGGTCGTGACGCATCACCGCTTGATTTTCTTTGGTCGCTATCACTGTACCGCTCGTGCGCCTAAATGCGTCGCTTGCCCTGTTCTACCCTATTGTCACTTTGGAGAAAAAACGGTTTTAAAATGAAAAATGAAAAATTATCAAAACGTCTGACACAAGTTGGAGAATTTGTCCCGCAAGATGCTGTTTTATTAGATGTCGGGAGCGATCATGCTTACTTGCCAATTCATCTCGTGAAATCCGAGCGTATAAGCAAGGCTATCGCTGGCGAAGTCGTTAAAGGCCCGTATGAGAGTGCTGTAGCAAATGTTAAATCAGCTGGCTTAGAAGAGCAAATAGCAGTTAGACTTGCCAATGGCTTAGCTGCTTTTGATCCAGCAGTTGACGATGTGACAACAATCACGATAGCTGGCATGGGCGGTCACTTAATTGCTGAAATTTTGGAGGACGGGCGCGATAAGTTGTGCCAAGTGTCAACCCTGATTTTACAACCTAATAATGGCGAACGCCATTTGAGACAATGGTTGGAAGCACACGATTTCACGATTTCTGATGAAAAAATTTTAGCAGAAAATGACAAGATTTATGAAATTATCGTCGCACATCCAGGAAAGTCAGCTGATAAATTAACGGAAGCCGAGCTTTACTTTGGTCCCTTTCTACTACAAGAAAAATCAGCAGTCTTTCTCGAAAAATGGGCATCAGAGTTAACCGCTAATCAAGCGATTATGGCCAAAATACCAGATTCAGCCCAACAAAAAAAAGCTGAGTTTTCAGCAAAAATCGCCAAAATCAAGGAGGTTATAAATGTTAGCCAGTGATTTTTTCGCACGATATGAAGCTTATTGTCCTAAAGAGCTTGCCATGGCAGATGATCCAGTCGGTCTGCAAATTGGTACCCTCAACAAAGACATTCAAAAGGTTATGGTCACGCTAGATATTCGCGAGCAGACTGTTCAGGAAGCAATCGAACAAAATGTCGACGTGATTTTGGCTAAGCATCCCGTGATTTTTAGACCGCTTGATAATCTGACAGACCAAGATACACAGCAAAAAATCATCTTGGACTTGGCGCGTGCAGGCATTGCAGTTTACACTAGCCATACTAATATTGACATTGTAGAAAACGGCCTCAATGACTGGTTTTGTGAGCTGCTAGACATCACCGAAACTGAAAATTTGACTGACTTTGGTCTAGGTCGTGTTGGTAATATCCAACCGCAAACTCTGGGAGACTTTTCAGAAAAAGTCAAAACAGTCTTCGAACTATCAGGCTTAACCATTGTCTCATATGCGCAATCACTCGACCAAGAGATTAAACGTGTTGCCATTTGTGGTGGCAGCGGTGGTAAATTCTATCCAGAAGCCATTGCCAAACAAGCTGATGTCTATGTAACGGGTGATATTTATTATCATACAGCGCATGATATGCTATCACAAGGTCTTCTAGCAATAGATCCAGGTCACCATATTGAAGTGTTATTTGTCAAAAAAGTGGCACAGCTACTCAGAGATTTTAAGACAGATGTCACGATCATCGAAAGTAGTCGCCTTACAAATCCGTTTATAAAAAAATGATGCCTGTTTGAACTGGCATCATTTTTTAATTATTTTTGGCTATTGGCTTGTAAGATTTTAAGCTCAGCTAACTCATCAACATAGAACTGTTCAACCAGATCAGGTGTAGTCACTTTTCTAACCATATTCAGGATCAACCAACCATTTTGATTCAGTCAGTTGTTTGATATCAAAATTGGCGATATATTGACCAAAAGCATGGGCTAAATTAGGATCATCTGTCTTGTAAAGCTTAACTTGCTTCATAGGTTCAATCTCATTACTCTTGAAGTAAATAACAGCATAATTCGCATAATCATCAATTGTATAATATTTCACCACACATTTAACAAATGTCTCATTATTCATTTTATGAAAGAGCTTCGTAATTAAGGTCAACATCTTTTAAACTTATCAGGTTAATAGACTTAACGACTAATCGGTACGATATTTGGATTTTTGAGAATGTAAGTAATGATTTCTTCAAATAAGGAAACAAGGTATTCATCAGTATAAGTTCGGATACCAGCGATACTTGAAGCAGCCATACCATTGACAACAATCCATGTCCGAATGTGTAGCGCCTCGATTTGATCATCAGTCAAATCTTTATACTTATCAGATTTTGCGGCAAGTTTCTTATAGTTTTCAAAAGAATAGTCAAACATTAGATGATTGCGAGCAAACCCTTCAACAAAGAGCGCACGATAAAGATTCGGATTCGTTTCAGAAAAACGGATAAAGGCAATTGCCAAAGACACGAGAGGATCATCCGCATATTTTTCATTAAGTTTAACATCAAACATGTAGTGGAAAACGTGTGATAAAACTGCTCGTTTATAGTTCTCCATGTTCTTAAAAGCGCCATAAATTGGTTGTGTCGAAATGCCAAATTTTTGCGCAACATCACGAGCGGTGAATTTTCCAAAACCATAGGTATTCAAATATTGAAAACCAAAATCAAGCAACATTTCATCAGTAATAACTTTTTTACGCGGCATATCTTTTTTCCTCCGTAGCCCTTGGTTATGGGCTCATAAATAGTAGTGTTGTAGCACTAGAAAGTAGTATGTAATAGGTAAAACGAATTAGTAGTTTTAAAGCACCCACTCATTAATCGCGTGAGCCACACCAGATGCTTCGTTAGATTTGGTGATGTATTTCGCTATTTTCTTGAGTTCTGGGTTACCATTTGCCATGACAACTGGGTTGCCAACGGCCTCTAACATTGAGCGGTCGTTTTCTTCGTCGCCAATGGCCATGGTTTCTTCATGCGATATCCCTAACTTTTCAGCCAAGTGCTGGACGGCTAGTCCCTTACTCGCGTTTTTGTTAAGGATTTCAAGATAGAATGGTGTTGATTTAACGATTGTATAACGCTCTCTGAAACGTGGTGGCAGTTTTGCAATCGTCGCATCCAATTTTTCGGGCTCATCAATATACATCATCTTGATGATTTCGTGTTTGCTCATTTCTGCAGCAGTCCGATATTTTAATGGCAAGCCTGTAATATAAGCCTCATTGACCGAAAACTTACTGATATTGCGGTTATGCGTATAGATAGTAGACATGGTAATCGAGTGAAGTGGCGTATCAAGTCTGCGACTCTCCATTTCAATATCTAAGTAGTCATTGTAAGTTAAAGGTTCATCGATGAAAGCCTCACCAGTTGCAGTAGCTTGAACTAAAGCACCATTATATGTGATAACATAGTCACCAGCATCTAGTAGGTTTAAAGATTCAAGAATGTTTTTAACCCCTAAAAGTGGTCGACCAGTCGCAATGACGATTTTAACGCCAGCTGCCTTAGCTTTTTGAATCGCATCAAAAACTTCAGGTGTGATTTCTCGATTATTATTGACAAGTGTCCCGTCAATATCAATAGCAACAAGTTTAATAGACATGATGATATAATATGAGTCATGTATCTGACTCAGTTCCTTTCTGCGTAATTGACTTAAAGTCTTTCTTTTCCTAAAAAATGATCGTTTTTAATATAGCTAATAAAATCTTCTTGCTCAGCTTTAAACAGCGTTTCTGGACTGAGTATATCCCTCGGGAAGTAGAAACGATTATCGCCATGTGTTGTGCCAGTTAGTGATTTGACAAGACTTGATAATTCGGATAATTCAGTTAAAGTGCCATCTTTTTGCATGATCTCAATTTGTGTTCGAGGATTTTGGAGTTCAGGTCTGTACAAATCATAAGGCAAATCAAAGTTGGAGTGGACGGCTGTATAGTAATCTGTATCAAATCCAATTTTTTTAATAATTTGACGCAGAATTTCTAAATCTTTTTCATCAGCACTGTCATATTTAATCGACTTAGCTAATTTACGATTGATGAAAGCATTGCTCAAGTCTGATAAGATTTCATCTGGATGCGTCTGCCAGTTTTGGAAATAAGTGGTCATGACACCATCGTCAAGATGCAGATAGTCTGAAAGTGTGAAATGATGCTCGAAAAATGGGACTAGACGCGGGCTTGTCAGTTTAAAATAGTCCTTTTGTGTCGGGTAGAGGACTTTGGCACGTTTCAAAAGCTGATGTAACAAAACTTCCATGGCACGGCTTGCTGGGTGGAAATAAACCTGCATATACATTTGATAGCGACTTACGATGTAGTCTTCGACAGCATGCATCCCTTGGACTTTAAAAGCAATACCATTATCAACAGGTGTAATCACACGCATAATCCGAGTTAAATCAAATTCACCATAAGTCGCACCGGTATAATAAGAATCTCTTAAGAGATAATCCATCCGATCTGCATCAATTTGACTCGAAATGAGCTGAACAACCTGCTGATTCTCATAATCGTGGGTAATGACACTTGCAATTTTGTCAGGAAAGTCGGGTGCTACTTTTCTCAAGACAGCATTGACCTCTGTAGAAGGATCGGTGATAATATTGACCGTAATCGCCTCATGGTTCGTATCGAAAACGCCTTCAAAAGTATGTGAGAATGCACCATGTCCGACATCATGCAGTAGAGCCGCACATTGTGTGACAAGATTTTCTTCTGGGTGCCAAGTTTCAGGATAGTTTTTGGTAAACATTTCCGTAATTTGTTTGGCAATATTGTAAACACCTAAACAGTGCGTAAAACGGCTATGTTCCGCACCATGAAAGGTATAGCTGGAAGTGCCGAGTTGCTTAATGCGGCGTAATCTCTGAAATTCTGTTGTACCAATCAGGTCATAAATAATTTGGTTGCTGACTGGGATATAATTGTGAACTGGATCACGAAAAACTTTCTCTAATTTTGTATTTGGCATGCTAAGCTTTCTATACTATTATAAGTAATTATATTATAACTTATATAAGTAGTTATATTATAACTTAAATTACTGAAAAATGCACGTCTTTTGATTAAAAAATATCTTAATATTTTCTTACAAATCGTAACAAAATGTCCTTGACTTATTGGCATATAAATTTCATGAAACTAAAATACTTAATTTCTAAAAAATTATCGTATAATAGACTTACATGTGCTTTTTAGATGATTTCAAAATCAAGTTATTCTTGAAACAGAAATATCTGGCGAAAAATAAAAATCAAGACTTTGAGTGGATACGAGTCGGAAGAAAGGAAAGGTATCATGCAAAATATTGAAAAAAATCGTGCATTGACTTGGTACCAAACGATGGTAACTATCCGAGATTTTGAAAATATCATCGATGAAAAAAATCGTGCAGGTTTTTTGTATGGCACGACCCATCTTTATAATGGTCAAGAAGCCATCGCTACTGCCATTTGTGATTTATTATCATCAGAAGATATGATACTTTCAACCCATCGGAATCATGGACATGCCATTGCCAAAGGCACCAAAACTTATCCTATGTTTGCTGAGATTTTTGGCAAGAAAACAGGAACAAACGGTGGTCACGGGGGGTCTATGCACATTAGTGATACATCAGTCGGAAATTTCGGAGGAAATGGCATCGTTGGTGGGAATTATCCAGTCGCCCTTGGCCTAGCACAAGCTCTGAAAATGGATGGATCAGAGCGCATCGTCGTCTGTTTTTCTGGCGACGGATCGACTAATGAAGGCACATTCCATGAGAGCCTAAATTTAGCTAGCATCTGGAAGTTACCGATTATTTTTGTTGTTGAAAACAACCAATATGCCATGTCAAGTGATGCGTCTGTCATGATTGCAGGGAGTATATCAGAGCGAGCAAAAAATTATAACATGAGCGCTTATAAAGTAGATGGACAAGATGTTTTTGCTGTTCACGATGTCTTTATACAGGCGCGTCAAGATGTCAAAAGTGGCCCAGTTTTGATTGAGGCGGTGACTTATCGTTTTAAAGGTCATTCACGATCGGATAGCGAGCAGTATCGGACGCCAGATGAGTTTTTTAACTGGGAAGACCCGATTAAAAAATTACGTGAGGCTTTGATAGCTGACTATGACGTTTCATCAGAAGAAATCGCTTTGATAGATGAAAAAATCTATCGCCATCTCTCATCAGAGGCTGAGCAAGCCTTAACAGATGAGGATGCTAGCAGTCCAATTGATATTTGGAAGGCGGTATACAGTGACTAAAACGTATTTACAAGCTGTTAATGAAGGCTTGCGTCAGATTTTAACAACTATACCAGAAAGTTATATTTTGGGTGAAGATGTTGGAACTTACGGTGGAGGATTTGGCGCGACAAAAGGTTTAGTTGCTGATTTTCCAGACCGTGTCTTAGATACGCCGATTTCTGAGGCGGCCATTACGGGAGTTGCGACGGGTTCAGCCTTACTCGGTAAACGGCCTATTCTTGAAATTCAATTCTCTGATTTTTTGACTGTCGCTATTGATCAACTTGTCAATGAGGCAGCAAAAATTCATTTTCTATCAAACGGTGAGCAATCTGTTCCTATGGTTATCCGAGCAGCAAGTGGTTCAGGTACTGGTGCCAGTTCACAACATTCTCAAAGTTTCGAGAACTGGTTTGCTCATGTACCTGGCTTGATTGTCGTCATGCCATCGAATGCTTATGATGCTAAAGGTCTCTTAGTTGCTGCGGTTAAAAATAATAACCCTGTTTTAATTTTTGAGCCTAAATCACTTTATAAAACAGCTATGCCAGTACCGTCAGAACTTTATGAAGTGCCAATCGGTCAAGCTAAAGTCGTTCAATCTGGTTGTGATATCACGATTATCGCCCTCGGGCGAATGGTCGAAGTGGCTAAGACTGTTGCAAGTCAGACAGACATATCTATTGAAATTGTCGACCCAATTACGATTTCACCACTTGATAGTGAGACGCTCGTTGCATCTGCCAAAAAAACTGGTAAGGTCTTAATTTTAACTGAGGCTGCCAAACGCTCAGGCATTTCAGGCGAAATCTTAGCGCAGCTTGTTGAGGCTGGCTTTAGTGGGGCAATCAAACGATTGGGTGGACACTTCATGCCAGTCTCAGCGGCTAAATCAGTTGAGCTTGCACAAGTCCCAACGGCAAAAGAGGTGCTTGCAACCATTGGCACGATGATGGAGGAGGTTTAAATGGTTAAAATTACGATTGACAACTTGATTCATATAGACCATGAAACTGAAATCATTCATGAGGAATATAAGGGCGATTATCACGAGAAAAACGGGAGTCATTTTCTAGTTTATCAAAACGAGATGAGCGAAAAGGTCGTCATGAAGTATGACACTGAGATGTTGACGATTACACGTTTTTCAAAACCTAGTACGATTATGAAAATGCACCCAGAGGTTGTCACGAAAACTGCAATTGCCACACCTGTTGGCCCGCAGCGTTTCGAGATTAAAACGCAACTTTATAAAAAATCTGCGACTGGTTTTAAAGCGAGCTATCAATTCTGGCAAGGTGAGACAAAAATCGCTCAATATGATTTAGAGATTCATTTTTCTTCTTAGACAAGACGTTTTCTTTAAAAACCGAACATTATCGTTAAAAACTGTCTGAAATGGCAGTTTTTTTGCTGATTTTCTTAGAAATTAACCTATAATGATAAAAAAGGCCGTATTTGAATAGGCTTAAACAAAAGAAAGTTGGAATCAAGAGTGTCTGAAAAAAATGCTTACGCGCAAGCTGGCGTCGATGTAGAGGCTGGATATGAAGTTGTTGAACGGATTAAAAAACACGTGAAACGCACAGAACGTTTAGGCGTTATGGGTGCGCTTGGCGGTTTTGGTGGTATGTTTGACCTAACAACGACAGGCGTAAAAGAACCCGTTCTCGTTTCTGGTACAGATGGCGTTGGTACAAAATTGCTGCTTGCTATCGAGGCGGACAAGCACGACACGATTGGGATTGACTGCGTTGCCATGTGTGTCAACGACATCATCGCCGCAGGTGCAGAACCTCTTTATTTTCTAGATTATGTCGCAACAGGTAAAAACATTCCTGCTAAACTCGAACAAGTCGTTGCAGGTGTCGCAGAAGGCTGTGTCCAGTCTAATGCAGCTCTAGTTGGTGGTGAAACCGCTGAAATGCCTGGGATGTATGGTGAAGATGATTACGACCTTGCTGGATTTGCAGTAGGTGTGGCTGAGAAGTCTCAGATTATCACTGGGGAGAAGATTTCAGAAGGCGATATATTGATTGGTTTAGCCTCTTCTGGTATCCATTCAAATGGTTTTTCACTCGTCCGCAAGGTTTTTGCGGAAACTGATTTAAATATGCAAATGATTGAACTTGGTGGGCAAAAACTAATTGATAATTTGTTAACACCGACGAAAATTTATGTCAAAGATCTCATGCCTTTGGTTAAAGCAGGCGTTATTAATGGTATTTCACATATCACAGGTGGTGGCTTTATTGAGAACATCCCACGGATGTTTGGCGATGACTTGGCAGCAGAAATCAAGGAAGGTACTTGGGAGATTTTGCCGATTTTTGAATTGTTAGAAAAAACAGGCAATCTCAAACACAGTGAGATGTTTGAAATTTTTAACATGGGCTTAGGTATGGTGCTTGCGATTTCACCTGAAAACCTTGAGCAAGCTAAAGCCTTGCTTGACGGTAACTGTTTTGAAATCGGACAAATCGTTAAGCGTGAGACAGCAGCGGTTATCATCAAATGAACTTAGCAGTTTTTGCCAGCGGTTCTGGCACGAATTTTGAAAATCTTGTCAAACAAGGTATTCCGATTACTTTTCTGTTCTCAGATAAGCGAGATGCTCAAGCTTTGATACGGGCTGAAAAACTAGGGATCACAGCACACACGTTTGAGTTAAAAGAATTTGAAAATAAGGCTGCCTATGAGACGGAACTGTTAAAGATTTTGGCACAATATGAAATTGATCTGATCATTCTAGCTGGTTACATGAAAATCGTCAGCCCAACTTTGCTACAAGCTTATGAAGGCAAAATCATTAATATCCACCCTGCTTTTTTACCAGAATTTCCTGGAGCACATGGGATTGAAGATGCTTGGCGTGCAGGTGTCAGGGAGAGTGGTGTGACGATTCATTATGTCGACGCAGGTGTCGATACAGGTCAGATTATCGCTCAACGACGTGTGCCGATTTTACCAAATGACACATTAGAAACATTTGAGGCACGTATTCACGAGATGGAATATTTGCTTTATCCAGAAGTACTGCTTGAGATTTTAGAAAAATAAAAGAGAGACTTGCATGATGAAAATGATGCAAGTTTCTCTTTTTATTTGAATTAAAAATGTTTAAATGATAAAATAATGATATATAGATAAGTAAATTAAATAAAAAGGTGTGAGTATGGTTAGCCGTGCTTGACAAATGGTGAACAATATGGCAAACACAACACAACACAACACAACACAACACAACATTAAGCATACTTTATAAAGGAGGTGATGATGATGAGAAGAAAGATAGAAGAAACGAAACAAACCCATTATCGCTTATGGAAATCAGGTAAAAGATGGCTCTATGCGAGTGCTACTTTGTTGACCATTTTTGGTAGCGGTTACATTTTTGATGAGGTTGGAGTGACTGATGATATTATTAAATCTGCTCAGAAATTTATAAAAGAGATTACGACGCTAGAGACGGTAGAGGCACAGACTGATTATGCCACAGATGGGGCGAAAGATATCTGGATTTCTACTGGTAATTATCAGGTGCAATTTATACCTGTAAAAACTTATAGCGCTATCCAAACACTTCCGTCACTTCCTGCGGGAGCAGTTGTTGAAAAAGCTATCCTGATGCGTCATAGTGAATGGCATCACGCTCAGATGGCTCCTAATACAGGCTTTGCTGTAACACTAAATGGTACGACGACACAAGTTCCGTTCAATTCTAATAGAAATTTAACAGCTGGTTATTATACAGATACGGGGTATCAGGTTTATTCTGATGTGACGTCATTACTACAATCAGCCAATGTGACAGGAAATGCCCTTGTAGGCAACTTTTCTGCAAGCGTCTACCCAAAGGATGAAGACTCTATCGCATATACCTATCTTATTCTTGTCACAAAGCGTTCTGATTTTCCATTGAAACAAGTTACGATTAATGATTTTGACTTTGCAAGTCCTTATGGTTCTGCGGGAACCTATAATAATACGGCAAGCATCTCAATAGGTAGTGGTTATAAAGCCAATACCATTAACTTTTATACTTCACTTTGTTCAATGGAGTTGTCAGATAATGCCAAAGTTTTTATTGACGGCACAAAAATTATGGACGTTACCCACAACAATGGTGGTTACATTGATGAGTGTACCGCAAGTCTAGGTACATTTAACAATACAGTTACAACTGGTACTTTGGCAATCCAAAACAATACAACGGGGCATTTTGGCTTTACCTTGCAAAATATTGTAGGAACTTCGTCAGCAGTTTACGGTTTTATCGTGAGCGAAACAGAGGTCGAAAAAATCGGTCTTGTTCAAGAATATGTGGATAGTGACGGCATTAATCTAGGAACACTTTATCCAGCTTATGCTCAGACAAAAGTAGAGGGGACTCGTGGAGATTCATACCTTAGTTTCTTAAACCCACTATCAGCACCCGTAGGTTACAGTGGACCAACAAGTAGCACAAATGACCCAGATGATGGGTTCGGGGTTAATGATGGAAAGTTTAATGAGTTCTCAGACTCCACAGTCACCTATACCTACACCAACCTCCCCCAACAAACAGATGTACAAATCGTAGGTGGCCCCTTGATTAACCAAGGCACACAGGAAGATGTTCTAGTTGGTCGGACAGACAAGCCCTCTGAGGCACCCAGTGCAAGTTATACCTATATTGCACCAACTGGCTACCATATTGACAGTATCACCTCGACAGCCAATGGCGATACTCTGACCATACCGACAATTTCTGGCACGACGACTAAAACAGCTACTCTAGCCGTCGCCAAGTACGGTCCAGATACCGCCACAGATTCCGTTATCACCATTCGCTTACGGAGTGATACCGCAAACTCAAGTGTGACCTTCCAAGATGTGAGTACCAATACCGTGCTAGATGCCATGGATATTGCCACCTCGACAGGTGCGGTCATTGATTTCTCAACTGCTAATACCAAATTAGCGACACTTCAAGCTGCTAACTATGTTGTCAAGGATAACGGTATCCCAAGTGCTGATACGACGTATACGCCTGGTGGCGACTATGATTACACGGTCAATCTCCTGCATGATACGGAAATGCGGACAGATATTTATAATGTCAACTATACCGTCCACCATGATTATACGGATAACACCAAAGACCATGACGCGGTCGAAATGCTCCAAGTCACGAGAACTTATTACTGGGATAAGGTCACCAATGCCGAAGTGCCCGCCACTGCGACGATGGCGAACTATGCCGTGGCTGGCAATATAAACGTCCACCCAAGTGCGCCAGTCTATGCGTTCAAAACAGGAGACGAGGCTAAGGGAACTTTGAGCGCGACAGGCGATTTACAGCTCAAAACGGTCAATAAAGATACGACACCAGGTGGCTGGGTTGCCTCTAAAGCCAGTGTGATACCAGCTAAAATCGAGCTGAGTAAAAATGCCACGACAGGCACCAATAGTACAGGGACAATTACAGTCACTGACACGATTAATTACACCCAAAATCAAGTCGGGTTCACTGATGTCACCAATAATAATACCGACCTCGGACCAGTCTTACTGGAGGGCACGCTCAATAGCCCGATTGACTTCACAGCGACCACGACCAAGCTCAATGACTTGATCAATACGAAACACTACGTTGTACGGGACAGTGATGTACCAAGTGTGACAACTAATTTCGCTGTTGCCAATCCGAATTACACGATTAATCTGATCCACGATACGGAAATGCGGACAGACACCTATAACATCGGCTACACAGTCAATCATGTGTACTCTGACGGTGTTGCCAATCATCAAACCCTTGAAAATGTGACTGTGACACGGACTTACTACTGGGACAAGGTCACCAATACCGAAGTCCCCGCAACTGCGACGATGGCGAATTATGCTGTAGGTGGTAATAAAGATACGCATCCAAGTGCGCCAGTCTATGCGATCACTTCTGGTGCCGTTGATGTGACGTCATTGAACACAAGCACCGGTGCGCTCCAGCTCAAAACGGTGAACAGAGATACCGCAACCAATTGGCTGACGGATAAAACGAGTGCCAACCTAGCCGCGATTGACCTAAGTCAAAACGCTAATACAGGTACAGGTCAAACTACAACGATTACTGCCAGCGATACGATTAACTATTACCGCAATGCAGAGCTGCGGACAGATACTTATAATATCAACTATAATGTTAATCATATCTACAAAGGCGATACAACTAATCCGAATAGTCACATCACCTCTGAAACCTTACAAGTGACGAGACATTATTACTGGGACTTGGTTTCTAATACGGAGATTCCGGCAAATGCGACCATGAATGAGTATGGCGTGAGTGGTGTAATTGCGACTAAGCCAGGTGCCCCAGTCTATATCTTAGATGCTGCGGATATCGGTGATGTGCTCACTTTTAGCGCAACAACGGGTGACCTCCAGCTGAAAAGCGTTGCACAAGATGGTAAAGCCAATTGGCTGGCAGATAAAGCAAGTGTCACCCCAGCCTTAATCGCGCTGAGTCAAAATGCTGCGACAGGCACAAAAGGTACAGCCACTATCAATGTGTCTGGCACCATTAACTATTACAGTGATACCGAACTTCGGATAGACACCTATAACATTGACTACATCGTCAAGCACGACTACACGGACAATACACTAGACCATGAAACTGAAGAAGAAGTCCAAGTCACCCGAACTTACTACTGGGATAAAGTGACTAATTCGGCTGTTTCTAGCACTGCCGATATGTCTCACTATGGCGTGAGTGGTGTGATTGCGACCAAGCCAGTTGCCCCAGTCTATGCCCTACACGCGGGAGATGTGGGAGATGTCGAGTCACTTGATACGGCAACCGGTGCTCTGCAATTCAAACCGATTGCCAAAGATGCCGCGATTGGCTGGGAGGCCTCTACCGCCAGTGATGTCGCCTCTCTCATTCAACTCAGTCAAGATCCAACGACAGATACAGGCGGTAGTGGCGATATTGAGATTATTGACACGATTTACTACTACAAAGATGTGGTGAGATTTAACGATATCACGACAAATGCGGTGCTTAACATTTATGGCTTGACAGGTTACGTAGGCGGTCCGATTGATTTTACCGGAGCTAATGCGCTGTTAACAGGCTTTGAAGCAGGTCACTATGTCGTTAGAGATAATGATATCCCACCCACACCGACCAATTTCCAAGATCACAATCCTGATTACACGGTCAATCTAATGCATGACACGGTCATGCGGACAGATACTTACACCATCGACTATGCCGTCAATCACATCTATTCAGATGGTAGTTATGACAGTAAGAGTCAAGGCAATATGACTGTCACGAGAACCTATTACTGGGACTTAGTCACTGACAAAGAAGTGCCTGCGACTGCCGATATGACACTGTATGCTGTCAATAAAGATAAGACAAAACATCCAGCTGCACCTGTCTATCAACTCGCAACTGCTGATGCGGGCAAAGCCCAGCTTGATACGGCGACAGGCGATCTGCAGCTACAAACGATAGCTGCGGATAATCATACAGGATACTTTGCTTCTCAAGCGCAAGTCAAACCAGATATGATTGAGCTGAGCAAGAATACCGTGACAGGTACCCAAGGCACAGCCGATATTAAGGTATCTGATACCATTAACTATTACCGTAATTCAGAAATGCGGACAGATACTTACAATATCAGCTACACCGTGTATCATGATTATTCAGACGGTAGTCATAACCACGATACAGCTGAAGTTTGGCAAGTCACTCGGGAATATTACTGGGATTTGGTGACGAACGCTGAAATTTCATCAACCGCCGATATGTCCCAATACGGTGTCAGTGGTGATAGTAAGACCCAGCCGAAATTACCTTACTTTAGCTTATCTGAAGTGAGTCGGTTGCGGACATTGGGTGCGACATTACCTACTACACTTCAACTTAATCCTGGTCTGACTAACGTGAATAGGCTAGGAGGCATTGGCTTATACGATCTGGATCTAGGCGATATGGGCTCATTTGATTCAGCAACTGGCGACTTCCAGCTTAAAACCGTCCGACAAGATGGTAAACCTGACTGGATTGCGTCTAAAGATTTTGTGAAACCAGCCAAACTAGAGCTGAGCCAAGACCCAACAACTGGTACCCCACAAATTGCCGATATTAATATAGAGGATACGATTGACTACTATCGAGATTCTGAAATTCGGACAGATACCTATAACATCAACTACACCGTGCACCATGACTATGCGGATAATGCCAAAGATCATGATGAGCAAGAACACATGACCGTGACGAGAACCTATTATTGGGATAAGGTCGCAAATGCGGAAGTCCCATTGAATGCGACGATGAACCACTATGCGGTGCATGGCGTTATCGTTGATGATCCGACGGATCCTGTCTATGCTTTTGCGGCAGGATATACGGGTGCAGCCACCTTGGATAAGGCAGATGGCGATCTCCAATTGCCAACAGTTGATGCGGATATCCGTGTAGGCTATACAGCTTCTCAAGCGAGTGTGACACCAAATGTACTTGCCCTACGTCAGGATGCCAACACAGGTACAGCTAAGACCGCAACGATTGACGTGACGGATACGATTACTTATACAGCTGATCCTTATGCGATTACCTATCTAAACCAAGATGGGACAGTCTTTACGACTTGGGATGCGGCTTATACGACAGTTCCGACTAGCTACACAGCAGAAGATGCGGTTATCTTACCTAAGCGAGACAATGTAGACAAACCAGGCAAAATTTTCCTAGGCTGGTATGACAATAATGCCTTTACAGGCGATGCCATCACGGACATCCCTATTGGCACGATAGGCGATAAAGTCTACTACGCCAAGATGAAAGATGATTTATCTCGGATTGACGCCAAAGACATTGTCCGCACCATCGGCAAACACCAAACCTACGCATGGCATCACACAGACCATGATGTGAAATTGTATGATGAAGATGCCAAAGAGGTAGTAGATGCGGCGATTTGGACGATTATTGATGGTCAAGTCTATACTAAAACCGACATGGCAGCCTTGCCAGAGGGTGTTTACAATGCGACTTTCTCTAATATCGATCCACGGACGGATACGGCAGCTTTTGCGGGTCTATTGCCCACGACATCTGCCCCTAGAGCTGTCACATCACAAGCTAAAATCACGATTTTGGCGAAAGATGAGGGCACACTTTTGAATGCCGGTGAGCGTCGCAATCTTTTGACTGTCTTGAGTGGTTTTATCTTGATGATGCTATCAGCTGCGATCATCAAGTTGAACCGACGCAAACGCAACGATAATTAAACTTTTGACGCTTAACTTAAAAGTTTAAGCTAACTGAAAAAGAGCTTTCGGGCTCTTTTTTAGTTAAACGGGTATAGTTTATTGCGTTCAATTAGTGTAAAATGAAAATATGAAGAAAATCATTGGTGTATCTGGTGCTGGTAAATCAGTTTTATCACGAGAAATGACGCAAGAGTTGCAGCTGTCTATTTATCATTTGCCGCCATTTCGTCAGGATAAAAGCTCACGTCCAGGTATACCTGACTATTTTCAAGAAAAGCTGTTTGATAAAGACGATATGAAATGCTTAAAGTTTGTTTGATTGTTTAATCAAAAAATGTGATCGTTTATCGTGACAGCACTCGAATCACGTCCGGAAAAAGTCCAACTCATTACTTTAAAAAATCGCCGACAAGTGTGTGATTTTTTAGAACGAATTGAGTCATCAAGAAAAGGAGCTTCTATATGACATTTAAAACAGTCCACATTAACACACTTGACATGAATCCTTTTACTAAAATCGGCAAGGAGTGGCTACTGATTACGGCTGGTACAGTTGATAATTGTAATACCATGACTGCTAGTTGGGGAGGTTTGGGCTTTCTCTGGAACCGCAACGTCGCGACGGTCTATATCCGTCCACAGCGCTACACGAAACTATTTGTGGATGATAACGATATGTTTACACTCAGCTTTTTTGGTCGCGATTTTCGCAAAGCATTGACCTATATCGGTCAAACAAGCGGTCGCGATGAAGACAAAATTGCAACTGCTGGTCTCACCCCCTATTTGTTAGAAAACACCGTAGGATTTGAAGAGGCAGAGATGATTTTTGTTATGAAAAAATGTTATCAAACGTCTATTGACCCCGAGAAATTTCTTGATGCTACGATTGCCGAGCACTATCCAGACAAAGACTACCATGAGATGTATATCGCCGAAATCGTTAACGTTTATGTGAAGGAACAATAAAAAGCCGATTGAGGCTTTTTTATAATTTTTGTAAAATGTAGTCAGTTGTTCGATTGACGGCTGCTGTATCATAAGTCACTTGTAAATCATGACTCAGACTTGGTAGGAGCTCAGTCGCCAGATGAAGGGCAGTAGATAAAGCAAACCCAGTCCGAGTCAAATCTGACAAATCATATAAGCGTTCAAGACCATTAAAGTAATCAGGGAGTCGCTTGTGTGCCTTACCCACTGATAGAGAGAAGTCTGTGTCCTTTCCAACCCGCCAACTCAACAGGCGGTAAAGCTCTTCACGAACAATTGTCTCAAAGAAGTAGTTAGCGTAGAGCAGTTCGCCTCGCAGGATACCTTTAAGCACATAGGTGCTGACCCAGAAAAATTCTATGACGCAATCGTTAAATTCGATCTGAGTGGGATGCTGTACCCAGTGAGTTTGGTCGGTTGTGGCGGGGAGGTTGGTACAAACACCTGTTTTATCAAGGAGGATTGTGTTCAGGGTATCTTCTGCCAAGTAGGCGGGCACTGAGGAGATTGGCTGAATTTTCAAGTCGAGGCGGTTACCATCCATGAATTGCATGAGCCAGCACCAGCGATTTTTTTCAGGTAAAATCTGCTGAATCATGAGTTCGCCAAAGTGACTGCGCTCAAACTGCTCAAATGCTGGGAAGTCAGCATCTGAAACAAAGTAGGTCATATCATAATCTTGATATTGGTCTGGCTTGACAGTTGGGTCATTGCGTGATCCCTCACTGCCAATCATGAGAATGGCTGGATTTTCTTGTCCTGTTGTCATGATGAGGTTAAAAAGTGTTTCTGATGTCATGATTTTCTCCTTTCTGAGATTTTACTTCGTAAAATCTTGAAACTTGACCTACGCTGACGCTGGGCCAAGCGAGGACATTCGTGAACTTTGTCCGCTCAAAGGCTTATCTTTTAGTGCAACATGTGATTTATCTTAAAAAGCAGTATTTTAACAAAAACTATTATACTCAAATACTTAAAAAATGAAAACACCTTTGGATGATTTTCGCCATTTTGTCATTAATAAGTCTTACCATACCCCAATACGCTTTCAACTTATTGCCTAAAACTGACAAAAATCAGCTCAAAAGTTGTGTTTCCTTTTTTTTAGGTACCTGAGTATATTTTTAGATGAAAATTAAGATAAATATGATATAATGACCATAGGTAACACATTTAATTAAATAATTTATCACAAGGGGAGCCGTTTTTGGCTGAGATTGAGCACTTGCTCTGGACTCTTTGAACCTGAACTCGTTAGAACGAGCGGAGGGATGTGATTGATATGTTTTGATTGATAAGAAAATAGATAGGTATCAGAAGTGTTAGGTATTTAAGACTAACACCCAATCTGGGAACACAGCATTATCTACTCTATTTTACTATCGCGCTAACAATGCTATCAACCTCTCCTTGTGATGAAAAGGAGAGGTTTTTTTATGGAAATGACGCAAAAAGCATTGACAATTGCAGGTTCTGACTGTAGCGGTGGTGCAGGCATTCAGGCTGATTTAAAAACATTTTCGGCACATGGTGTCTATGGTATGTCTGTTATCACAGCGATTGTGGCTGAAAACACTTATCGTGTTAGTGGGATTATGGATGTAAGTCCTGACATGATTGACAAGCAAATCAGGGATGTGTTTGAGGATATTTATCCCGATGCGGTTAAAATCGGGATGCTTAACACAATAGAAACGATGACCGCAGTCGCTGAGAGTCTCAAAATTTGGCAACCACAAAATGTCGTGATCGACCCTGTCATGTATGCCAAAAATGGGAGTCCGCTCATGTCACTCGATGCGATTGAGACGCTGATTAAAGTCGTTGTTCCTCTTGCAACGCTTGTCACACCCAATATACCGGAGGCTGAGGAAATTGCGGGAATGATGATTTCAAATATTGGCGATATGAAAGTTGCGGCGATGAATATACATGAGATGGGATGCCAAGCAGTGCTCATCAAAGGTGGGCATGCCAAAGGAGATGCAACAGATGTCTTTTATGATGGTCACAAGTTTTATCAGTTGACGACATCACGAATACAGACCAAAAACACGCATGGGACAGGTTGCACCCTATCCTCAGCAATTGCCAGTAATCTAGCGCTGGGATATCCCATGGCTGATGCTGTTAAACTGGCTAAAGCGTATGTGACTCAAGCGATTGCCCACGCCTTACCTCTTGGTCAAGGAAATGGTCCAACGCATCATTTTCATGATTTGGTTCAAAAAAAGAAAGGCGTGTCATCATGATTGCTCGAAAACTCAAAAATTCCGTTGCTAGCTTATGGGAAACAACATACCAGCATCCATTCGTCCAAGAACTCGGTCAGGGTAGGCTACCGCAAGAAAAATTTAAATTCTATCTCCTACAAGATTATCTCTACCTCCTTGATTATGTACGTCTCATGGCTTATGCTGCGATACATGCGGATGATGAATTAAGTATGCGCTATTTTACGGCGATACAGTCTGATATTTTAGACTCAGAACTCGAGACACACAGAAACTATATGGCGGCATTTGATATTTCAGCAGAAGTGGTAGCAAAAGTTCAACCAACCTTGTTTAATCGCGCTTATGCAGCCAATATGTTAACCACTGCACAAAGTGGTCAACTTACTAAAATCATTGCTACAGTGCTACCGTGTGCTTGGACTTATGCCGAATTTTCCCAACGCTTGGTCAAAGCCTATAACCATGAGCTAGCTAATAACCCTTATCGAGTCTGGCTAGAAAAATATGCGTCTGATGATTTTGCCCAGTCAGCACAATGGTTGCTTGCAAAGTTAGAGGCCTTGATGCAAGATAAATCTGAGCAGGATTATCAAGAAATTCAGGCGATTTTTAAATCCAGTTTAGAATTTGAGTATCTCTTTTGGGAGATGTCTTATGAGATGCAAACTGGTGTTTTCGAAAATTATGAGAGACAAAAAGGGAACTGAAATGACAAACGGAAAATTTTTAAATCGCTTAGTTTTTTTGGCGATGATGGTCGCAGTCGGTGTCGTGATTTCACCTTTACTCCGAGTGGAGGGATTTGCACCGATGCAACATTTGGTGAATGTGACGTGTGCCGTCTTTCTAGGACCGTGGTATTCACTAGCTTGTGCGGTAGCAATCGGGGTAATTCGGATGTCACTGATGGGGATTCCGCCGCTTGCCTTAACTGGAGCTGTTTTTGGTGCTTTTCTATCCGGCATTTTCTATGCTAAAACGGGTAAAATCTGGGCAGCTGTTCTAGGTGAAATCATCGGAACTGGCCTTATCGGTTCAATAGTATCGTATCCTGTCATGACGCTTTTATATGGTAAAAGTGACCTCACGTGGTTGTTTTATGTGCCGTCATTTTGTATTGCTAGTACCATGGGCGGCACACTTGCAGGTGTCATGCTTTATGCCATGCAGAAAAATGGTATTTTAGCTCAATTGATAAATGGTTTGGGACGAAAAAATGATTAAAAAACCACTCATTCACTATATCACGCACCCGATTGTCATGACGGATTGTGCGAACGCAATTTTGGCAATCGGTGGGAGTCCGATTATGGCAGAGCATCATGCCGAAGTTCAGGACATCACAGCTAAAGCAGCAGCCTTAGTTGTTAATCTTGGAAATATTACTGATTATCGGATGCAAGCGATACGTTTATCAGGTCAAGTCGCCTTAGAAAAAAGATTACCGATAGTCCTTGATTTAACAGGTATAGCAGTGAGTTCTCTTCGTAGAAGGTTTGCGCATGACTTTATCACAATGTTTTCGCCACAGCTCGTTAAAGGTAATGTGTCTGAAATTTTAGCCTTGTTGGCGTTTACAACGCAGGCAAATGGTGTGGATACAGGAGATAACCATTTGACGATAGAGCAGCTGATGAAGATGAGAAGCTTTTGTCAGTCGCATAGTTGTACCCTCCTTCTAACAGGGGAAATTGATGTGATTGTTGATTTTAGGGGTTTCATTTGTCTAAAAAACGGATCAGAGAAATTAACACAAGTAACTGGAACGGGGTGTTTATTGTCCGGCATACTAGGTTATTTTCTAAGTCAAGTTACTGATTTAGAAACGGTAGATGCTGTGGTTAAAGCAGTGGGACTTCTGACGATTGCTAGTGAATATGCTGACAAGAACTCAGTTGGTCTAGGTAGTTTTAAGGCGAGTTTATTTGACTATCTTGGCAATTTAAACCCCAATCAGATAAGGGAAAAATTAGTGTGTTTTGAGAGTCAAATACCTCAGGATATTGTGATGTATAGAAAGAAGAACTGCCATGAATAAAAGTGAATTAAGCCTATATTTAGTGACTGATCGGGGCAATTTAAGTGAACAAGATTTTTTGACGAAAATCGAGCAAGCTATTTTAGGTGGTGTCACTTGTGTTCAATTACGTGAAAAAGAACTGTCAAGTCGAGCGTTTTACGAGGTAGCTTTACAGGTTAAAGCAGTGACGGATAGGTATCATATCCCCTTTTTAATCAATGACCGTTTAGACATCGCTTTGGCGGTGAATGCTAGTGGCGTTCATCTAGGTCAGAGTGATTTACCAGTCGCAGTAGCCAGGCATCTTTTAGGGTCAGACAAGCTGATTGGTATTTCTGCTAAGACAGTAGCACAAGCATTAGCTGCACAAGCAGGAGGTGCTGATTATTTAGGAGTCGGCGCTATGTTTCCAACTACTACAAAAGTCATCACGCAAGAGATAACACGAGAAACCTTGATGGCGATTACTGAGACGGTTAAGCTACCTGTTGTCGCAATAGGCGGGATTTCGAAGGCGAATCGTCATCAGTTAATCGGTACGGGAATTGCTGGTATAGCCGTGGTTTCAGCGATTATGAGGGCTAGTCACCCGAGAAATGTGGCTGCTGAATTAAGTCAGATACCATTATTTTAGGCAAAAAAACACAGATTTTAAAGTCTGTGTTTTAATTTAGGGAAAATATAGGTGTCGGCATAGCCTAGCACTGTCCCCTGGAAAAACAAGGCAAATACGGTGCCAATATTAACAGCGGTAATCTGGCGAAAAATGATGGTGAGGATAATCATGATAAGGGCAGGAATTGAAAAGTTAACCCACTGGGCGATCTTGGCATTGCCTTTGAAATATTGAAATCTGAGGATATTAGTCATTTCATCACCGGGATGTAAAATCAAGTTAAGCCGTTGATAAATTGAAATCGCAACTGCAATCAGACAAATCCCAAAAAGATCAAAGATAATGATGAGCGGCAAGGGGAGATTGGGAATACCTAAAGTCAGGAAAAATTGCTTAAAAATCCCAACAAATGGGCCAAATAAACTGATAAAGATAATATTACCTAAGATACGAGGGGCGTCAAAGCGTCGTGTCAGGGCAATGTTAATTAAAATCTGAGAAGCACCATAAATGATAAGCACCCAAGAAATGGAAAAATTAAAATCCTGTGCGATATTAGCAGCTGATGCCGTCCACATACTTGAACCCATATTGGCAGCAACCGTGAGCCCATTGCCAATCGCATTTAGCAAAAGCGAGAGGATAAAATAGTAGAATACCTCAAAAATCGTGGGTTTGCGCAGCCCATCTTGTGTTTTGATCATAGATACATTATACTATATTTACTAATGTTTTAATAATGATTAAGGAAAATTAAATATGTATCCCTACCAATATTTCAGTTTGTTCAAAACAGTTGACGATTTAATCAACGTCTATCAGAGTGTCAACGATAAATCAACGGTTGCAGCGATTAAGGCACAGGCTTTAGCCAAGTTTGATATCATTTTACCAGAAAAATTTGATGACTTTGATACTTTTTTAAAGGTGATATTTGATGAAAAATTAACGAAAGCTAGTGCTAAGACTTATTTTGAAGTGCATTTAAAACCGTTAGTTATCCCTTTCGAAGTCCCGTCAAACAAAGCAGTGGAGAAAGTTTTTCGTAAGGTTAAAAAAATCCAAATTCCCAATTGGTCGAGCTTAGACCTACGAGAAAATACCTATGTCGCATGGCATGATCCAGGTCAGGGACGTAAATTCATCTTATTTTACGATGAACATAATAAACTTCAAGGCACTTTCGGTGAATTTGGTAGCAATCCTATCAAAGGCTTATGTGCCATTTGTCAAGAAATGACAACCATCAGTCTATTTTTAGCAACGACTAAATCGAGTGGTGATGGCACTTATACCAAAAAAGGGAATTATATCTGCCTAGATTCAGATGCATGTAATCAGCATCTCTATGATTTAAGTTCTTTTCATGGTTTTTTAAATGCCCTGAAATAATTCTTAAAGAATTTTTGTTAAAAATTATGTTAAAATACTAGTATGAATGCTTTTTTAGAAACAATCTTGTCCGTGGTCCGAACACATTTTAGTACAGTTGTGTTCTTTACTAATGTCCTCCTCTCATTAATTATTATTTTTCGTGAAAGAAAAAGTACGGCATCCACTTGGTCTTGGCTTTTTGTTATCAACTTATTACCTATTGTTGGCTTTATTTTATATATTCTAATCGGTAGAGGCATTTCAAGTTATCGAATTTTTAAGTTGGAAAAACAACCGAGACATGGCTTTGCGGAAGAAATAAAACAGGCGAAAGCAGCCTATTCGAAAGACCGTTTTTTAACTAAATTAACAGATAATTATGTCATAGGTCAATTGTTACATATGCTGTTTATTTCAGAAGAATCAATTGTCTCCATGAATACAGATGTGAAACTTTTTACTGATGGTAGAGAGAAATTCGATGCCCTGATTGCTGACATTGAAAAAGCCCAGCACCATGTCCATGTCGAATACTATATTTTTCGTATGGATAATTTGGGCAAGGAATTAACACAAGCACTCATCGCAGCGAGAAACCGTGGTGTAGAAGTTCGAGTTCTGATTGATGCATGGGGTTCAAACGGCACGAAAATGCACCATTTTAAAGAGTTGACCGCAGTAGGTGGAGAAGTCGTTTATTTCTTTCCACTGATTTTGCCACTGATTAACCCACGGACCAACTATCGGCTGCATCGTAAAATTGTCGTCATTGATGGGCAAGTTGGGTATACTGGTGGCTTTAATGTTGGAGATGAATATGTCAGTATCACCAAAAAATTTGGCTACTGGCGGGATAACCATTTGCGCGTGAAAGGGGACATTGTCTATTCCCTACAAAATCGGTTTATCATGGATTGGAATAGCCAACACCAATATGAAATTGCCAATTCATCAGCCTATTTTCCAAAAACAGATGCTTCAGGACATATCACGTCCCAATTTGTCTCAAGTGGTCCAGACACCAAGCGTGAACAAATTAAGATGGCATATCTTAAAATGATTAATGGGGCAGAAGATGAAATTATCATTCAAACACCTTACTATATCCCTGATGATTCCATTCATGAGGCACTGAAACTTGCACTTTTAAGTGGTGTTAGAGTTAGAGTGATGATTCCGAACAAACCCGACCATCCTTTTGTTTACTGGGCGACTTACTATTATAGTGCAAGTCTAGTGCGTTACGGTGCAGAAGTTTACACCTATGAAAATGGATTTGTGCATGCTAAGACGATTATTATTGATGGCAACTTTGCATCAGTAGGCTCTGCTAACTTTGATTATCGTAGTTTTAGTTTAGATTTCGAAGGCAATATGATTATTTATGACCGTGAGTTTTCACAACGTCTACGTCATGACTTCTTTGAAGACCTGAAAGTCAGTCGGCAATTGACAATGGCACGTTACGAAGAACGTTCGACTTTTATCAGATTTAAAGAGGGGATTGCCAGACTTATCGGTCCAATGCTATAGAATCCGAACATTCCAATAAAATATTTTCTAAATCATACAAACACTTTGAAAGTCTCTTTCAAAGTGTTTTATAATAAATAATGGAAGTTGTGACGAGCAGAGAAAAATGTTTGGAGAAACAAATGATATTAAGTCAAAACGATTTTCCAATATCTTCTGTCACAATAGTGAAGTTGAACAGATGTATTCGTTTAAGTGTACTTGTATGCTTTAGATAGTTAATGAATATATAATCTGTTAAACTCGGTCGGTATCTGCAAATAAGCTAACTCAGATGAAAAAATCAGCTGAGTAGACTAATATTTGGAGAGTATAACTATGAATAATTTACCTGTTTTTGACTATGAGGACATCCAACTTGTGCCTAACAAGTGTATCATCAATAGCCGTAGTGAGGCTGACACATCAGTCAGCCTAGGTGGACACACTTTTAAAATGCCAGTCGTTCCTGCGAATATGCAGACGATTATTGATGAAGATGTCGCCGAATATCTTGCTAAAAATGGTTATTTCTATGTCATGCATCGATTTGATGAAGCTGCTCGGATTCCTTTTGTCAAAAAAATGCAAGCACAAGACTTGATTGCCTCGATTTCTGTCGGTGTTAAGGACTATGAATATGCTTTTATTGATTCCCTCAAAGCTGAAAATGCTGTACCAGAATTTATCACGATTGACATTGCGCATGGGCATTCTGATAGCGTCATTCGGATGATTCAGTATATCAAAGAAGTAATTCCAGAAACCTTTGTCATTGCAGGCAATGTCGGTACACCGGAGGCGGTTCGTGAGCTTGAAAATGCGGGTGCAGATGCGACAAAGGTTGGCATCGGACCAGGGAAAGTCTGCATTACCAAAGTTAAAACTGGTTTTGGGACTGGCGGTTGGCAGCTAGCAGCGCTACGTTGGTGTGCTAAGGCTGCACGTAAACCAATCATTGCTGACGGTGGCATTCGCACGCATGGCGACATTGCCAAATCAGTCCGCTTTGGTGCAACGCTTGTCATGATTGGCTCGCTCTTTGCAGGTCATGAAGAAAGTCCAGGTCAAACTATCACCAAAGATGGCGAACTTTTCAAAGAATATTTTGGTTCTGCCTCTGAGTACCAAAAAGGTGAAAAGAAAAACGTTGAAGGTAAGAAAATTTTGGTTCCGCATAAAGGAGCCCTTCAAGATACTCTGACTGAAATGCAACAAGACCTGCAGAGCTCAATTTCTTACGCAGGTGGCCGTGACCTCGAAAGTCTAACGAAAGTAGATTACGTTATCGTTAAAAATTCCATTTGGAATGGCGATAGTATTTAATTTGAATGTTGAAAAGCAATTCTAATTGTAGAATTGTTTTTTTTTTTTTTTTTGATTTTATTTTCTAACATTTCAGTCAAAAAACTATTTTCTGCAATTTTCATGTTGAAAAAAAGCAAGCATCATGTTAGAATTATACGGTGTATTTTTTAACTGATTATCAGTTTATTTCATTTTTATTAACAATTAAATAACTGAGTTATGGCTTTTTGTGACTAGGAGAATAACTATTTTCGCATTATGGCAAATTTTTATTTTCATTGGTCTCAAAGAAATTGATTCACTATCTTACTTATAAGGAGAGTAGCAAAACAAAATGGACAACTCGAACTCACAAAGAAAAGTTTTAATTTCTGCTGCGGCAGGGATTGGCTTAGAAAATATGGATATTATGTTTTTGTCATTTTCAATGGCATCAATTATTGCGACTTTTGGTATCTCAGGTACACAGGCAGGATGGATTGGCACGATTACTAATTTCGGGATGCTTTTAGGTGGCATTGTTTTTGGTCTGTTGGCCGATAAAATTGGTCGTGTCAAAGTTTTTTCTTACACTGTCATTATTTTTTCAGTCGCATCAGCTCTCATGTTTTTCGCTTCAAATATTTATCTTGTTTACCTGTTTAGATTTATTGCAGGAATTGGTGCGGGTGGTGAATATGGTGCTTGTATGTCCTTGGTATCAGAATCAACACCTAAAGAAAAATTAGGTAAGGCAACATCAATTGTTGCGATTGGTGGGCAAATCGGTGCGATTTTAGCAGCTGTTTTAGCGTCATTAATCATTCCAGCATTTGGTTGGAAAATGCTTTATGTGATTGGGTTATTTCCAGTCTTGATGGTTTTATGGATTCGAAAAGATATCAAAGAACCTGAAAGTTTTCAAGCAACAGATCGTGCCGACCGTGGCCATCTTGGCTTGCTATTCAAGGATGGTAAAACGTCATGGCAAACGATTGGTCTCAGTTTGATGGTCATGGTTCAAATTGCTGGCTATTTTGGTCTCATGAACTGGTTACCAAAGATTATGCAAGATCAACTTAACCTTAATATAGCGGGTTCTTCTCTATGGATGGTTAGTACCATTCTGGGGATGTCTGTTGGGATGATGACTTTCGGGACAGTTATGGATAAATTAGGTGCTAGATTTTCCTACACTATTTTTCTTATCTGTTCCGCAGCTTCAGTTTATCTTTTAATACTTGCCAATAGTAGAATGACTTTGATTGCTGCAGCAGTTGTTGTCGGATATTTTATCAATGGGATGTATGGTGGGTATGGCGCGATTATCTCTAGCTTGTACCCAACAGAAATCCGTGCGACAGCTAATAATTTTATCATGAATATTGGTCGTGCCGTTGGTGGCTTTTCTTCAGTAATTATCGGGTTTTTACTAGATAAATATTCTTTGATGATTGTTGTTGTTTTCTTGTCTTTTATCTACATTTTTAGCTTGGTGATGATGTTGACAATTCCAGGTATTTCAAAGTTGAAAAAGTCGAATTAATATCTGTCAAGAAAAAAACTTGACACCACAAAAAAATCTGCTATAATAATAAATGTAAACAAAAAAGAAAAGAGAAATATCATGTCTGTAAAAATTCGTTTGACTCGCATGGGTTCAAAGAAAAAACCTTACTACCGTATTAACGTTGCTGATTCACGTGCACCACGTGATGGTCGTTTCATCGAAACAGTTGGGACATACAACCCATTGATCGCTGATGAAAATCAAGTAACTTTAAAAGAAGAACGCATTCTTGAGTGGCTTGGCAATGGCGCACAACCTTCTGACACGGTTAAAAACATCTTGTCAAAAGCTGGCGTTATGAAAAAATTCCACGAAGCAAAATACGCTTCAAAATAAGCAAGTATTATATTTGTGAGAAGCGACTATTTTTGGTCGCTTTTTTGATAAATTTAGCTTTGAGTAGCATAGTTACTTTTGAGTATAAACTTTGACCAAACGAAAGAGACCATTATGGATTTAGATGTACAAGAGTTGGTATTGACGATTGTTAAGCCATTGACTACTGAACCTGACCTTGTTCGTATTGACATTGTAGATGGCGAAGAGTTTATTGAATTCCACCTCCATGTCGCAGAACAAGATATGGGACGAATTATCGGTAAGCAAGGTAGGATTATTCAAGCTATCAGAACGATTGTTTATTCTGTACCTGTTGAAGGTAAAAAAATTCGTCTACTCGTCGAAAAATAATTAAGCGCTGATTTCAGCGTTTTTTTTATGAACTGAGATTGTTTTAGACGCTCGAGTCTTGGACTGATAGGCGGTCTGTGGTATAATGTAAGAATGGATTATTACAAAGTAGGAACGATTGTTAACACACAAGGTTTGCAAGGTGAAGTACGCATTATTTCGGTAACAGATTTTTCAGATGAACGTTATCAAAAGAATGCTGAGTTGGCTTTGTTTGACAAGGCTGACAAGTTTGTCAGAACCTTAAAAGTCAAAACCCACCGTAAACAAAAAAATTTTGATATTGTCAAATTTGACGGTCTTTATAGTATCAACGATGTCGAGAAATTTCGTGATTTTTCACTCAAAGTTGCAGCTGAAAATCGTGCAGCGTTGGAGAGCGACGATGAGTTTTACTATAATGATATTATTGGTTTAGATGTCTTTGAAAATGAGACGAAAATCGGAACTGTGGTTGAAATTCTACAGCCAGGAGCAAATGACGTCTGGGTCATCAAGCGTCAAGGTAAAAAAGATTTACTTTTACCCTTTATTGACGACGTGATTTTATCTGTCGATATTGCTGGAAATCAAGTCACAGTCGAGATACCAGAAGGATTGGATGACTAAGATGCGGATTGATATTTTAACCCTCTTTCCAGAGATGTTTTCCAGTTTGGAGCACTCTATTGTTGGGCGGGCACGGCAATCAGAAAAAATCGAAATTAACTTCCATAATTTTAGAGATTTCGCAACTAACACGCAAAAACATGTGGATGATATGCCTTATGGTGGCGGTCAAGGCATGCTCCTCATGCCACAACCGATTTTTGACACCATGGCGTCATTTCCACACGACAATGCTCGTGTTCTCATGATGGATCCTGCCGGTCGCAAATTTGACCAAGCCTTTGCGGAAGAATTGGCGACAGAAGAGCAAATCGTTTTTCTCTGTGGTCACTATGAAGGCTTTGACGAGCGGATAAAAACCTTGGTAACCGACGAAGTTTCCCTTGGTGACTATGTCTTGACAGGGGGCGAAGTTGCTGCAGCTGTCATGATTGATGCCACCGTTCGCTTAGTTCCAGATGTCCTTGGTAAAAAAGCCAGCCACGAAGACGATAGCTTTTCATCAGGTCTCCTCGAATATCCGCAGTACACTCGGCCCGAGGATTTTCGAGGCCTCAAAGTACCAGAAGTACTGATGAGTGGTCATCACGAGAACATCCGAAAATGGCGTCTGCGTGAAAGCCTAGCGAAAACCTTACGTCTACGGCCAGATTTGCTTGATAAATATGAGCTAAACGCTGAAGAGACTGAGATTCTAAAAGGATTAGAAGACGAGTCTGTGGTACAATAGATGGAGATCAAAAATTATATTTGGGATTTTGATGGGACCTTGTTTGATACCTATCCTGTCATGTTAGATGCCTTACAGCAAACTATTGCCAAACATGACGTTCAGTATGATGGGGATTTGGCTTACTTTATCAAAAAGTACTCTATTCGCAAATTTGCTTTAGACTACGCAACACCAGAATTTATCAACGACTATCATGCTCTCGAAACGAAACTGCAGACAGATGTGACATTTTATCCGCAAATACCGGCTATTTTAGCTGATATTGTCAATAAAGGTGGGCAAAATTTTGTTGTCAGTCATCGGGATGATAAGACTTACGAGTATTTGGGTGATTTAGCAGCCTTATTTACAGAAGTGATTACCAGTGACAATCATTTGGCAAGAAAGCCCAATCCTGAGGCTTTGAATTATTTAATTGAGAAATATAAGCTAGACCGCAGTCAAACTGCTATGGTTGGCGATCGCCCGCTAGATATTCTAGCAGGGCAAAATGCAGGTGTTAAAACAATTTTATTTGATGAGGCAGGTATTTTTTTCGACAACGAGTTAAAAGCTGATGTCCTTATCCAAACATGGGAGAACTTTAAAAATGAAGATTGAACGCGAACAAGAATTTGTCCACCAGTTTCACTATGACGCCAGAAATTTAGAGTGGGAACAAGAAAATGGGACACCTGAAACGAACTTAAATGTTCAGTTTCAATTAGTGGAGAATGTTGAAGGGATTAGTGAATCTGATACAGCGATTAGTGGTGCGTTGACATTCATTATCGTTCTTGAGAACCTTGTGGTTTCAGGTCATATCAGTCAACTTAGCTATATTCGTGATTTAGTGATTGAAAATAGAGAGCAATTAGATCAAGAAAAGATGCAAGAATTAGCAGCTCCTTTATTTGATTTGCTCAAACGTTTAACTTATGAGGTAACAGAAATTGCCTTGGACGAACCAGGCATTAGTTTGGAATTTTGAAGTCATATGAAAACCGCAATTATTACAGATAGCTCAGCTTATCTAAGGGATGAGATTAAGGAGAAATCCAACGTTTTTGTGTTGGATGTCCCTGTTTTTATCGCTGGTGAGACTTACATTGAAGGCAAGAATTTGACTGCCCAAGCCTTTTATGACAAGATGGCAGCAACTGAAGCACTACCTAAAACAAGTCAGCCTAGCATCAGTGATTTGGTTTTTCAACTTGAAAAATTACAGGCTGACGGCTATACACACGTCATTGGTCTATTTCTATCGTCAGGTATTTCAGGATTTTGGCAAAATATTCAATATCTAAAAGATGAATTTCCAGATTTGACCTTATTTTTCCCAGATACTCTAATCACGTCAGCACCATTAGGCTATATGGTCGAAATGACCTATAATATGATTAAAACCAATGCACCATTTGATTTTATCACTTCTGAATTAATTGAAATGATTACTCAAACAACAGCATTTATCATTGTAGATGATTTAGATCATTTGGTTAAAGGCGGTCGATTATCAAATAGTGCTGCCATGATTGGCAATCTTTTGAATATTAAACCAATTTTACGTTTTGACGAAGAGGGCAAAATTGTTGTCTATGAGAAAATTAGGACAAGTAAGAAAGCCTTTAAACGGCTCTATAAAATCTTGGCTGAAAATACCAAAGATAGAGATTATAAAGTTTACGTGATTCATTCAAATATACCTGAAAAAGCACACGATGTTGCAGAGGAACTGACCAGTAAAGGGTTTGATGTTTCTATTGCGACATTTGGCGCAGTTATTGGGACGCACTTAGGGGAAGGAGCACTCGGATTTGGTATTAGTCCGAAATTAAAATAAATGATTAAAGTAATTATTTCTGGTTTTAAAGGTCGCATGGGGTCAACCGCAGTTGAAATGGTCAACAATGATCCTAAACTTGAATTAGCAGCCCTACTTGATCCATTTGCTACTGAAAAAGAAGTAGCAGGTGTACCTGTTTTTAATGATAAAGCAGATGTATTACGTGTAGCAGCTGATGTTTGGGTTGATTTTACTATCCCAGACGTGGCCTACGATAATACAAAATTTGCGTTAGAAAACAAGATTTGCCCAGTTGTTGGGACAACAGGATTTACAGAGGCACAAATTGCAGAATTAATTGCACTATCAAAATCTCAAAAAGTCGGTGGGTTAATTGCCCCTAACTTTGCGATTGGCGCAATTTTAGTCATGGAATTTGCTAGAAAAGCAGCGCAATATTTTCCAGATGTTGAAATTATTGAGTTACACCATGATAAGAAGAAAGATGCGCCATCTGGTACAGCTATTAAAACAGCAGAACTTATCAAAGAGACCCGAACTTATAAAAAACAAGGGGCAGTTGATGAGGTTGAGAGTATACCAGGTGCACGAGGTGCAGAATTTGATGGGATGCGCATTCACTCTGTTCGCTTGCCAGGTCTTGTAGCCCACCAAGAAGTTATCTTCGGTGCCAACGGAGAGGGCTTGACCTTACGTCATGATTCCTATGATCGCGTTTCATTTATGGGAGGCGTTAATTTAGGGATTAAGAAAGTTGTCAACATCGACACATTAGTTTATGGATTAGAACATCTTTTATGAGAGTAGAAAAAATGCCGGCGGAGTTTGTAAAAGCTCTGCCGATTTTGCAAAAAATCAGAAATTCTGGCTATGAGGCTTACTTTGTTGGAGGCAGCGTGCGAGATGTTTTACTGAATCGTCGTATTCATGATGTGGACATTGCCACTTCAGCTTATCCCGCTGAAACCAAGCAAATTTTTGAGCATACAATTGATATCGGTATTGAACATGGGACAGTTTTGGTTTTGGAAAAAGGTGGCGAGTATGAAGTCACGACTTTTCGGACAGAAGATGTCTATGTCGATTATCGTAGACCATCTCATGTTAATTTTGTTCGAAAACTTTCAGAGGACTTATTGCGCCGTGATTTTACTATCAACGCCTTTGCCCTAGCAGATGATGGCGAAGTGATTGATCTTTACGGTGGTTTGGCAGACTTAGAGGCCCAAATTCTTCGTGCAGTCGGTAACCCGACCGAACGGTTTAACGAAGATGCTTTACGAATTATGCGTGGGTTACGATTTGCAGCTGTTTTGAATTTCGACCTAGAAAGTACAACTTTTGCGTCAATGAAAGAACATGCTCACCTCTTGTCAAAAATATCGATTGAGCGCATTTTTATTGAACTCGATAAATTATTAATCGCAGATTTCTGGCAAAAAGGCTTTCGTGAACTATTAGCGATAGAAGCCTATCCTTATCTTCCGGGATTTTCGGATAGAACTGCCTTAGGCACCCTACTAACACTTTCCTCAGATTTTAAATTTACAACCGCAGTCCAAGCTTGGGGCTACCTCGCTCATCAACTTGGCTATTCTGATGGAAAATTTCTACTCAAAAAATGGAAAGTCTCGCGAGAATTCTCCACCGCTGTATCAAAATTTTTGACGGCCTATGACAAGCGCTTGAAAGGTGATTTTTCACCCGAGGACCTTTATAATCTTGGAAAATCAAGTCTGACTTTAGTCGAAGAAATGTTCGCTGCGCAAAATCTAGAGACGAATTTTGAGCAAATCTCAGCACTTGATGCGCAATTGCAAATCAGAAATAAGAAAGAAATTGCAGTATCAGCAGGTCAAATCATGACAGAATTTGGTATCCAACCAGGCCCACAAATTGGTCAATTGTTCCACCAAATCGAGCTTGAAATTGTCAAAGGACACCTGCAAAATACACCACAGCATATTTTTGATTATGTCAAAAAGACACTAGGCGAACTTAAATTTCACAAATGACCCACTTGGACGGCGCATCAGTGTAGGTCAAGTTTTAATACTACTTTTCTTTAAAAATGCTAAATTTTTAGATTAAATTTCATCAATCCATCATTAATATTTTCGACATAACACTGTTATGCCTTCAAAATATTGCCTTGTCTTGACAAAATTTAATACTGAAAAGTGCTTAACATTTTAAAGAGAAATAGTATAAGATGTCACAAATTGAAATCTCAGAAGGAGTAATCATGGCGACAATGACTGATTTTCGTGTCGAAAATTTAACTAAATCTGTTGGCGATAAAACGGTTTTTTCACAGCTTAATTTTATCATTCATCCTTTGGATAGGATTGGCCTAATTGGGGTGAATGGCACAGGTAAGACAACATTACTGGATGTGATTTCAGGAAAGTTAGGCTTTGACGGTGATCATTCACCGTTTTTTGGCCGTAATGATTTTAAAATTGAATACTTGACACAGGATCCACAGTTTGACGGCGAACTTTCTATTATGGATGCGATTTTATCGGATGAGTTACCACAAATGCAAGCCATAAAGCGCTATGAACAGGCTTTAATAGAGCTGACGCAAGATGCGACGAATGTCAAATTGCAAGAAAATCTCAGCAAAATTGAAGCACAGATGACTGCGATAGAAGCATGGGAGGTTGAAAATCAAGTCAAAACAGTTTTATCAAAATTAAAATTACCAGATTTAACAGCACAGATAAAAAATCTATCTGGCGGTCAAAAACGTCGTGTTCAGTTAGCACAAGCCTTGCTTAATCCGGCAGACTTGTTGCTCCTAGATGAACCAACCAACCATTTAGATGTTGATACAATCGCTTGGTTGGAAAATTATCTTAAAAACTCGCGTCAGACCGTTTTATTTATTACACATGACCGGTATTTCTTGGACAATCTTGCAACGCGTATTTTTGAGTTAGATAGTGGCAATTTGATTGAATATCAGGGAAATTACCAGGATTATTTGCAGCAAAAAGCTGAAAATGATGAACGTGAATCAGCCCAACAGCATAAGAATAAACAACTCTACAAACAAGAATTGGCCTGGATTCGCAAGTCACCGCAAGCTCGGGCAACCAAGCAACAGGCGAGAATTGACCGTTTTGAGGACATCAAAAAAGAGGTTCAAAGTGTGACGACATCAGATGATTTATCAATCAATGTCGCTACTTCTCGTATCGGCAAAAAAGTGATCAATTTCAGTCATGTTAACTTTGCCTATGATGCTGATAAGGTGATTCTAAAAGATTTTAATCTACTTGTTCAAAATACGGATAGAATCGGTATCGTTGGTAATAACGGAACGGGTAAGTCTACTTTACTCAATCTCATCAGTGGTGATTTAGCGCCAGATTCAGGTTTTGTTGAGATTGGTGAAACGATTAAAATCGGCTATTTTTCGCAACAAATTCGCGGACTGGATGACTCTAAACGTGTGATTAATTTCTTACAAGAAGTGGCAGATAATGCCCAAACATCGTCTGGCGAGTCGATTTCAGTCGTCAATTTACTGGAACAATTTCTTTTTCCACGCACCACACATGGCACCTTGATTGAAAAATTATCAGGTGGTGAGAAAAAACGCTTATATCTGTTGAAAATCTTACTCCAACAGCCTAACGTTTTGCTGTTAGATGAGCCGACAAATGATCTCGATATCGCAACTTTAACCGTCCTTGAAAATTTCATCCAGCATTATCAAGGCGTTGTTATCACCGTCAGCCATGATCGCTATTTCTTGGATAAAGTTGCCCAAAAATTGCTGGTGTTTGACAAGGGAACGGTTACCGAAGTTCACAAACTTTACTCAGATTATTTGGCTGATAAGCTAAAAGACGAAAAAAATGTCGCAAAGTCTGAAATCAAGCCGGTCGTTAAAGAGAAAAATGTCGAAAAACGCCGGATGTCGTATGCCGAGAAACAAGAATGGGCAACCATAGAAGATGACATTGCTACGTTAGAAGCCGATATCGCAAGCATTGAAACCGAGATGACTGAAAATGGTGCAGACTTCACAAAACTAGGTGACTTACAAGCAAGATTAGATGACAAAAATGCAGATTTATTAGCCAAGTATGAACGTTATGAATACTTATCGGAGTTTTAAATGACAACCAATCCTAGAATTTTAAAGATGACATTTTCTTCGGTCTATCCCTTATACCTAGCGAAAGTCGAAAGAAAAAATCGCTCGCAAGATGAGCTTGACCAAGTCATACTATGGCTGACGGGTCTTGACCAAGAAACTTTGGCGAATTTTATCGTATCAGAGGCAACATTTCCAGAATTTTTTCAAGCGTGTACACTGAACCCTAAGTCTGCCACCATTACCGGTAGTATCTGTGGGGTCAAGGTGCAAGAGATTCAGGATCCGCTGATGAAGAAAATTCGCTTGTTAGATAAGGTCGTTGACGAGCTGGCACGTGGCTGGTCGCTAGAAAAAATTAGAAGAGAAAAATGACTTTATCAACGGATAAGATAATGGATGAAACGGTAGAGATATTGTCGCTTGCCAAAACCCGTACTTTGGATTTGGAACGCCTGATATTACGAGCTTTGACACAAGCAGATTTAAGCGATTACCACGAATTGACGAGTGATGATGCGGCTTTAAAGTATGATTATCCAGCTCATCAAACGATTGAAGAGAGTGAGGAGATGTTAGTCAAATGGCATCTGTCTATCCCTTTTGGAAAATATGGTGTTTACCACAAAAAGGATGCTAAAATCATTGGGAGTGTGAGTATTCGGCTGGGAGAAAACGCTGACGCCTATATTGGTTATACTTTTAATCAGAATTATTGGCATCAAGGTTATGCCACAGAGGCTGTCAGTGCGCTCATTCAGCTTGTTTTCACACAAACAAAGCTAAGCCGTATTTTGGCAGAGGTGGATCAAGAAAATAAAGCTTCGGTTTCTCTTCTTAAAAGATTAGGTTTCAAATTCCTAGCTAGAAAAGAAAATATCAAAAATGCGAGAGGGCATTTGATTGTTAAGGACACTTACTTACTTGAAAAAACCAGAAATTCGCAATCAGCAGTCAAAAATGATAAAATAAGCCTATGAGAAAAGCAGATAAAATTTTTATTGATAACATTAACAACATTTTAGAAAATGGTGTTTGGAGCGAGAACGCCAGACCTAAATATAAGGACGGCCAGACCGCAAACTCTAAGTATATCACAGGTGCTTTCGCCGAGTATGACTTGAGTAAGGGTGAATTTCCGATTACGACGTTGCGCCCGATTGCCATTAAATCAGCGATTAAAGAGTTGCTTTGGATTTATCAGGAGCAGACGAGTGATCTTGATGTTCTCGAAGATAAATATGGTGTGAAGTACTGGAATGAGTGGGAAGTTGGCGATTCTGGTAATATCGGATTGCGCTATGGCGCGACGGTTAAAAAACACGATATTGTCACGAAATTGCTAGACGGTTTGGCTAAAAATCCTTGGAATCGTCGAAATATCATTAATCTCTGGCAATACGATGATTTTGAGGCATCGGAAGGGTTGTTGCCATGTGCTTTCATGACCATGTTTGATGTGCGTCGTGTTGGGGATGACATGTTCTTAGATGCGACGCTGACACAACGTAGCAATGATATGTTAGTTGCTCACCATATTAATGCCATGCAATATGTGGCTTTGCAGATGATGATTGCTAAACATTTCGGCTGGCAAGTTGGTAAATTCTTCTATTTTGTCAATAATTTGCATATTTATGATAATCAGTTTGATAATGCGAAAGCATTATTATCACGAACCCCTTCTGATAAAAATCCAATACTCAAACTAAATGTTCCTGACGGGACGAATTTCTTTGATATCAAGGCTGAAGATTTTGAATTGGTCGATTACGAGCCTGTTAAACCACAATTGGCATTTGAATTGGCGATTTAAGCTGTTTATTAGCCAATGCTTGATGAACAGGAGGGCATCGAACTCAATCGTTGTCGATTCTAATACGACATTTTGTGTCGTGATTTAAGCACGTTATTCAACGTGCTTTTTCTTGAAAATTTTACTGGGGATAAGCTACTTATGATGGATAGTATAACGACGAAATTAAACGATGAGGCCTTGGTACCACATATTTCAGAAGCGCATCTTCTGATGGATGCCTGTCTTTTAGCGGGTGAAATTCTGATGGCTAATGGGTCTGAAATTACGCGTGTGGAAGATGTCATCTTACGGATTGGACGAGCTGCTGGTATTGAAAAGTTGCAGGTTTATGCGCTTTTAAATGCGATTACAGTCAGTTTTCCAACTCAAGGCTTGACGCAAATGCGTACTATTCCACCACGCATTCAAACCATGGATATGGAAAAAATCGTGGCTGTTAATGATTTGACACGAAAATTTACAGCACACCAGATGTCTTTAGTAGAACTGCACGATTGCCTCAGTCAAATTGACCGTACCATTCCGACTTTTCCAGTTTGGTTGCAAATTTTAGGTGCGACATCTGTATCAGTATCGTTGATGGTTATGTTGACAAAATCGGCAGCGCCAATTAATCTTTTTTTGACTGCTATAACGAGTTGTCTTGCTTATACAATTTATTTGATGATTCGAAATCGCTTTAATATGCGCTATTTTGCATTATTTGTTGCTAGTGTGTTGATTTCTTTGATGATGCTAGTGAGCTCGCATCTTTTTAAGTCGCCATTTGACCCAGATATTGTGATTGTTGGTGCTGTCATGCCTTTTGTTCCTGGTGTTGCACTAACTAATGCTGTTCGAGAAATCATGGCTGGTAATTTTATTTCAGGACAAGGACGGATAATTGAAGCCTTGCTATCTGCAGCATCAGTTGGTTTAGGCATCGCCTTGCTGTCATTTTTCTACTGATTAGAAGGAGAAATCGTCGTGGTTATTTTTCTAAATCTGGTTGGTCAAACTATTTTGGCTTATATCAGTGTTTTTTCTTTTGGGTTCATACTCAATATTCCTAGAAAAACTTTGAATCGTGCGGGGATCGTTGGTGCCTCTGCTTGGTTGATTTATGAGCTGGTGTTTGTTTTGACCCAGCATCTTTTAGATAAAAATTGGCGGATTGTACTAGGCACCTTACTAGCAAGTACGGTCATTGGGGTGATGAGTTTAAGCATGAGTCGCGCCCAAAAAGTGCCCGTTTTGATTTATAATATTCCAGGAATTTTTCCTTTAGTACCAGGAGCTCAAGCCTATCAAGTGGTTAGAAATTTAGTTGTTGGTAATCGGGAGGTAGCAGGACAAAATTTTGAACTTCTGGTTATCATTGCTGGTGCTATTGTTATTGGGTTCTGGATAGCTGAAATTATTAATCGTTTACGGTCAATTAAACCTCTAACTTAAGCTAGAGGTTTTTAATATAGCTGTTAACTATAACAAATAGCTGTTTTTATATATTTTACAACTATATCACGAGGTGTTAAAATAAGTCATATTAAAACTAAAACCTAAAGGGGACTTCTATGACAACATCAATTATCGGCTATCCACGGATTGGCGCTCATCGTGAATTGAAATTTGCGACCGAGAAATTTTTTAGACAAGAATTATCAGAAGCGGATTTACAAGTAGTCGCTGCTGAGCAACGCAAAGAAAACTGGCAAAAACAAGTAGCAGCGGGTATTGATTTCATTGCATCCAATGACTTTTCTTTTTATGATACAACATTAGATACTGCTTTTGCACTCAACATTATCCCAAAGCGTTATCAGAACTTGGCTATTTCGCCACTAGAAAAATACTTTGCAGCAGCACGTGGGCACCAATCTGAGGTGGGAGATGTTAAAGCGTTAGCCATGAAAAAATGGTTTAATACTAACTATCATTACATGGTCCCTGAGTTTGATGATGGGACGACAATTCAACTTGATTTGACGAAATTATTGTCGGAGTATCGTGAAGCATTAGCGCTTGGCATTACGACAAAACCAGTTTTAATCGGGCCTTTCACACTTTTGAAATTGATTCGTTTCACAGGTCAAACGCAAATTTCTGATGTGCAGAATGAGTTGGTTAGGGCTTATGCTGAGATTTTATCACAGCTTGTGACAGAAAAAGTCGAATGGCTCCAACTAGATGAGCCGGCGCTTGTGTTTGACCTCACAACTGAAGACATTATCTTGTTTAAAGCCATTTATGCTGACTTATTACCTCAAAAACAGACGGTCAAAATTCTGCTCCAAACCTATTTTGGTGACGTGCGCGATATTTACACTGACTTAATTCAGCTTGATGTTGATGGCATTGGACTTGATTTTGTCGAAGGTAGAAAGACAACTGAACTGATAGAGACATATGGCTTTCCGACAGATAAAAAGTTATTCGCAGGAGTTGTGAATGGTAAAAATATCTGGCGAAATGATTATCAGAAAACGCTCGATATCCTGGCGACATTGCCCAAAGCATCAGTCGTTATTGGGACATCGTGTAGTCTGCAGCATGTCCCCTATACCGTGAACGCTGAATCTGAGTTGTCCCAGGACATTTTACGCCATTTTGCATTCGCAGAAGAAAAATTGCTAGAGTTAAAAGACTTAAATGACATTTTCTGCCATGGTCAAGAGGATAGTTTAACAGCAAATCAAGTATTATTCGCAGCGAAACGCTATCAAGGCAATCAAGCCGTTCAATCGAAAGTAGCTGCTCTAGGAGATGCTGACTTCACCAGAACCCCAGATTTTTCAGAGCGAGAAAACGTTCAAAAAGCCATTTTTCAACTCCCGAAATTACCAACAACTACCATCGGCTCTTTTCCACAAACAGCAGATGTTCGTAAAAATCGTTTAAATTTCAAACGAGGTGAAATATCAAAAGCTGAGTACGACACCTTTAATCAAGAAAAAACTAAAGACTGGATAAAATGGCAAGAGCAAGTTGGTTTTGATATTTTAGTTCATGGTGAGTTTGAGCGCAATGATATGGTTGAATATTTCGGAGAAAAACTTGACGGCTATATCTTTACAAAAAATGCCTGGGTTCAGTCTTACGGTACCCGTTGTGTGAAACCGCCGATTGTTTGGGGAGACATTGCTCGCATTCAATCTCTCACAGTAGAAGATGCAGTCTATGCTCAAAGTTTGACAGATAAAACGCTCAAAGGTATGTTAACAGGTCCAGTGACCATTCTCAATTGGTCATTTCCACGAGAAGACATTTCACTCAAAGTCTCAACCTTACAGATAGCCTTAGCGATTCAAGAAGAAGTACTTGATTTAGAGCAAAATGGCATCAAAATCATCCAAATAGATGAAGCGGCACTTCGAGAAAAGTTACCCTTGCGCCAAACCGATTGGCATAGTGAATATCTTGATTGGGCGATTCCAGCCTTTCGTCTGGTCCATGCCAAAGTTGCGCCTGAAACGCAAATTCATACTCATATGTGTTATTCGGAATTTACCGACATCATCTCAGCTATTGATGCCATGGATGCAGATGTTATCTCTTTTGAGGCTAGCCGTAGTGATTTATCGATCCTCGACGCACTTCAAGCCAATGGTTTCAGGACACAAAATGGCCCTGGTGTTTACGATATTCACAGCCCGCGTATCCCTTCTGTTGGAGAAATTCAAGACGTCATTCGACGTATCCTTACAAAAGTGCCAGTAGAAAAACTCTGGATAAATCCAGACTGTGGACTCAAAACTCGTGGAGTAGCAGAAGTCAAAGCTAGTTTAGAAAACCTAGTCAAAGCAACACAAGGTATTCGCTCTGAACTATGATGACTGAGCAATAATGAATGGTGCTTTAAATTTTAAAAGATTGAAAGTTGTTTCTAGCGGCTCTCAATCTTTTTTTGATACTTGATTCATCTCATTTCTATGTAGAAATTTTAATTAGTCTTTTAAGGGTAAAACCTCTATTTTATTGCCAAAAAATGAGTATTATGTTAAAATAATAGTATAAAATAATTGTAAGTAAGCATTAAATGATAAAAATATGATTGATTGAAAATAAGATGGTAAAAACTTGACAGAAAAGGAGGGGAATCGTATGCTTAAGAGCAGAGCAGAGCAGAGCAGAGCAGAGCAGAGCAGAGCAGAGCAGAGCAGAGCAGAGCAGAGCAGAGCGCTATGACTTAGTTTTATCATGCTATTTTTTCGACGATACATCATAACTGAACCCTGTTAGGGGGAGACTTTTAGTCTGCACTTAACAGGGTTCAGTTTTTGTTTCGTTAATTAGCAATTCATTAGATCTATTTGATTAGATTAGAGGGAGAATGATGATGACCACAACACTTAAAAAACTCAGTGCGCTGATGTTGGCACTCGGGATGATTTTTATCCTGAGTTTTCCAAGTCTCGCACATGCCGCAGACACAGGAGGTTCAGATCATTTTGAACTGACCGTCGTCGAAAACAAAGACAGCAAGTCAGGTGCTGAAATCGCCGACTTGACGATTCAAAATATCAGTGGTAAAACGGGCACCAATGTGACCTTTGAGGCTGATTTACCCACGATTTTCCACGATAAGGACCTGAAAAAAGTCACGGTTAACGTGGGTACCTTAAAAGCGGGTGACGTGAAAACGTATCAAGTTAATCGGAAAACTGACGGCACGGTCACTACAACGCCATTGCCAACGACAGGCAACTTATCGACGACAGGTGCTACCAACACGGCAACGAAAACCAGTAGCTTACTGCCGTCAACAGGTGAAAAAATGACCCCAGTTTTGATGGTGCTTGGGCTAGGCGTATTAGCAGCAGTGCTTATTATCTCCATCAAACATCGCAAAACCGCTAAAAATGTACTGGCATTAGTCTTGCTTCTCGCAGGATTAGGCAGCGCCGCAACTGTCAAGGCGGCAGAAGAGACCTATCATCATCGTGATGAAGTACGCAATCATGCGGTTGAGCTAGCTGGGACAACCCATGTGTTCCACTTAGCCGCTGAGGGAGACTTTGAGGGTGACAATGGTGAGCCAGGTGTTTCTAACAACTTCACGATTACTTACTACATCAACGGAGAAAAAGTCACAGATTTAGATCCAGATGGTTATACTTCTGGCGTTAAGACAATTTATTTGCCAAGGCCAACATTTGAAGGTTATGATTTCTCAGGTTGGTATAATAATGCAACATTTACTGGTGATGCATTTACAAGTTTTTCTAAAGAGACAACAGGTCATCAAGTTTTCTATGGTAAAACAGTACCTCATGTCTATCAAGTTACCTTTGATTTAAAAGGTGGTGCATTTCCGGATGCGACATCAACGATACAAGATGTTGAACATGGGGCAATAGTTTCAGAGCCAACAGCCCCAGAAAAAGATGATGAGATAGTTGGTGTATCTACCACTGGTCCTATTCCGGAACATGATTTTATCTTCAGAGGCTGGTATATTGATCCAGAATTAACAACTGCCTTTGACTTTAACACACCAATTACAGGTAATATAACGCTCTATGCCAAATGGGGATTACCTGTTACTGAGGCAGGAACCAATAATGATTTAGGAACAAAATATGGTAATAATACTCTAGGTGACCAAGGTGATACCGTCTGGGTTGCCAATAGCTGGTGGCAAATTATTGACGATGATATGGATAATAATGTCACGAATGGTTTACAGGCACTGGTACTTAAAATGGAAGCATTGACATCAGACGAGGCTACGGGTGACAGTGGTATGGCTACTTACATTTCACACTTCAAAGATGACACCACCAACCCTGATAACTATTTTAATTCAGATGGTACGAATAGTTATGAACAGGCTGTAGGAACAGGGCTTAGAGGTGCGATTGACCATTATTATATGTCGACCGTTGCGGCTAACTACACTGATCATGTTCAAGCCGTTAATCTACACAACCCGACTCTAGCTGAGTATAATGCAGCTAATAATTTAACTTGGGGCTATAACGGAGGTGGCGCTTCTTGGCTCAACTCTTATATGGATGATCATTTTGCAACAGAGCTAGAGGTCACAGGTACCAAACAGGCTTTTGCGCTTAGCTATGGAGATATTCATGTTCATATGGGCATGCCTGTATCATCGACAGATAAGATTTCAGACCTTCTGAATTTCAGTAGCAGTTCGGATAATCAATTCTGGCTCCGCTCAGTTGCCGCTAACTATAGGGGAGTAGGTGTTGTAAAAGCAGGGGATATCAGCTACCGTAATCCTGTTTACTCTGGTATGCAGCCTGTACGTCCGGCTTTGGCACTTTTGATTAATTAAATATCGCTAAGGTTATGACAGTCATTAGACGCAAAAAATAACTATTCTGAAGTAAGCCCTAGGGCTTACTTTTTTTATGAACAATAGCGAATTTCTACAGGATCTATCCTCATAAATAAACGGTATTAAAAAATATTAACACCGAAATTTAAAAAAAGAAAGTCAGACATGAGGAAACGCGGTTAAAATAATAACAAGCATTAGCTAACAACACCATATTTTAGGAGGATTTGACAATGTCAGAAAAGAGAGCAAGATTTCAAGCCGTTTTAGATGGTCAAGCAGTTGACCGAATTCCAACAGGTTTTTGGTACCACTTTTTCAAAGATGAATTAGACGAGGCTACTAGTCAGGCTGATTTAATCGCTGATAATGTAATGGGACATCAAAAATTCATCTCAGACTTTAAGCCAGATTTTATCAAACTGATGAGCGACGGTTATTTTCACTATCCAAATGCCTCAAAATGGCGCACGGCTAGCGATGCTGAGTTGTTAACAGTCACATCAATCGGACATGACCATATCTGGATAACAGAGCAAGTCGCACTAGTCAAAGCGCAACATGCGCAATTTAGCGAAGATATTTTCTCTTTCTACAATATTTTTGCTCCCGCGACCTACCTTAAATTTGCCTTGGGCGGTGATGATCAGTTGGTTAATTTTGTCAATACGCACAGTGAACAGAGTATTCAGCATATCTTTGATATCGTCAGTCATGACATCGCTACTTTAGTAGCAAGAGTCATCAAGCAAGGTAGTGCCGACGGGATTTATTATAGTACACAGAACATCCAAAGCACAAGTGATCAAACTATCTTTAATCAATTTATTAAACCGAGTGATATTGCTGTCCTAAAAGCAGCTAAAGCAGCAGGTGGCACTAACATTTTACATATTTGCGGTTATGAAGGCGCTAGTAATCGCTTAACAGATTTCGCAAACTATCCCGCAGATATTATGAATTGGGCGACAGCTGTTGAAGGGGTTACTTTATCACAAGGTCGAGCAATATTCCCGAATCAAGTGCTACTAGGTGGTTTTGGCAATACGACAAAAGACATCCTTTATCGAGGTACAACAGATGATATTGTGGCAGAAACCCAAGAGATTATCAATGCCTTTGGCGATGATACCCGTTTCTTAATCGGTGCTGACTGCACAGTTCCACGTGACATTGATCTGAAACATTTGGCAGCTGCAAGAAAAGCGGCAGTCAGACAACCAATCACTGTTTAAATGCACCAGCAAATCAATAAAGAATGATACTGAAAGGGTGCGAATAATCGTAGCCGCACACTTTACCTAGAAGTTCAAATAAGGAGATGATCTATGACTCAATTCTATCAAAATAAAAAAGTCCTAATTGGTGCAGCAGTTGTGGTTGCTGTTGGTGCAATTGTTGCTGTCAGAACAATACAAAGTAAAAAATTACCCACTACCGGTGCGAAAGCAAAAGTCGAAAAAGTCCTTCAAGTCGCACACACGCAAAGCTATAAGCCCTATGACTTTGTCAATGACAAGGGCGAATCAGATGGCTTTGAAGTTCAAGTTTTAAAAGCGGTGGACGAAAAACTACCAGATTATAAATTCAACTATAATCCAACAAGTGATGAAGATTTACTGATTGGTTTGGAATCTGGCAAATACGATATCGGAACTAAGGGTGCTTGGAAAACGCCAGAACGTGAACAGAAATTCATTATTCCAGAAGAAAAAATCGCGGCATCTGTCATCGGCTTGACTTATCGGACAGCAGACAAAGCCAAATATAGCAATCTTGAAGATTTTGCGAAACAAAACGGCAAGCTCATTCCAATTAGCCCACAAAATGCCCAATATAAGGTCATTGAAGATTTCAACGCTACCAATCCTAAGACCCCGATTAAATTAGATGCAGCCGATCAATTCACGATTAGTGATGCCTACGCTTGGCTGTTAGAAGGCCGTTACGATGGATTCTTCGACATTAAACTCAGCTTTGATAACTCAGTACTTGCAGCTGACGGTCCTTATCATGACTATGCGAGCAAACTGTCTTACGTGCCTTATAAAGGAATTCCAACTTATCCAATTATCCATAAAAATGCGACAAATGAGTCTTTTGCCAAAGCTTATGATAAAGCGATAAAAGAACTCGAGGCTGATGGGACGCTAACAAAACTGTCTAAGAAGTATTTCGGTGAGGATGTCTTTTCGTACATAAAGGACTAGCTTGCCTGTGAGGTAAAGATTATGATTCCATTTCATCTAGAGCGCGTCTGGTCAGTTTTACCGGATATTCTCTCAAAATTTCCAAAAACGCTAGAAATCGTTGTTTTGACAGCATTTCTTGGAGCAATTCTAGGCGCTATGCTTGCAAAATGGCATTTACAAACAGGGAGTGTCAAGTATAAAATAGCACAATATTATATTTCGGCGATGCGTTGTACCCCACCGATTGTTCTAATCTTTTTGGTCTTCTATGCCTTTCCCAAGCTGATTGAGACTATCTTTTTGGTAGATATCAACGGTTGGCCAAAAAGTATTTTCGTTATCAGTGCGCTTGTCCTCTTGTTTTCAGCCAATATCGCAGTGACTTTTGAGGCTGCCTATCTGGCTGTTCCTAAGGGGCAAACAGAGGCAGGTTTGGTGAGTGGTTTATCTGAGACCAGAACCTTTTTCAGAATCATATTACCCCAAGCTCTAGTCATTGCGCTTCCTAATATCGCTAATAATCTCTTGACCTTGTTAAAAGAAGGCTCACTGGCATATATGATTGGCTATGTTGATATTATGGGGCAGGCTCAGAATATCATTTCAAGAAATTTAGGGAATTTTGGCTTAGAGACTTATGTGGCGGTAACCTTAGTTTACTGGGGAGTAGCGCTTGTGATAGAAGGTGGCAGTCTACAACTTGAAAAAATATTGAGTCGACATCAAGGACAAAGATTGGAAGGACAAACGTAATGGCTATTGATTATTTAATCGCAACCTTTATCGAAAGTTTAAAAGGTGTTCCAACGACACTTTTCATCACTTTTTTCGCCTTGATTGCAGCGCTGCCTTTGGGATTGTTACTTGCGATTGCACGGCTTAAAAAAATACCCGTTCTGAGTCAATTGGCTAGACTTTATACGTTGATTATTCGTGGTACACCTTTGATTCTTTTAATTCTACTTTTTTACAGTTTTGTACCAAGTTTTCTTAATGCTTTTTTTAAAGCGCATGATATCGCAATTGATATCTTTAAGGTTAACCCTCTATTTTATGCCTGTACCGTTTTTCTACTTGTTGCCATTGCAGCAGTCGCTGAGATTTTTCGCTCGGCTTTACTTGCTGTCGATGGGGGACAGTTTGAGGCAGGCAAGGTGGCAAATCTGTCAACCTTTCATATTTATGCTCGGATTATTTTACCGCAAGCCTTGGTTTCTAGCTTGCCCAACTTGTGTAATCTTGCGATTACGCTAGTTAAAGGAACCTCACTTGTTTTTGTCATGACTGTAAAAGATATCACTGCAATTGCTAAAATTCAGGCCAGTTATGGCTATAATTATGCCGAAAGCTATCTGGTTATCTTCGCTATCTACATTTTGGTGTGTACGGCGATTCAGGTCGTTTTCAAAAAGTTAGCCGATTATGTCGCTCTAGACAGACGCATGCCTCTAAAGCAAATGGAAAAGCAACATAATGAGAAAGTCACGATCGAGAAAGGAGTTTTATATGCTGAACATTCGTAACTTGCACAAGCAATTTGGCAGTCATGAGGTTTTGAGGGGGATTGATTTAACTGTCAACCAAGGCGATGTGGTCGTCATTTTGGGCCCTTCGGGATCGGGGAAGACGACCCTTTTACGTAGTATTAATTTTTTAGAGCCAGCGGATTCAGGCACAATTGAGCTAGACGGTGAGACGTTTGAGATTGCTAAGGCGACAAAGCAAGATATTCAAGGTATTCGTAAACATACTGGCTTTGTCTTTCAAAACTATAATTTGTTTGCGAATAAAACGGCTGAGCAAAATATCACAGAAGGGTTGATTTATGGTCTTGGGTTATCCAAAAATGTGGCTAAAACGATTGCTCAGGATGTGCTAGAAAAAGTCGGTTTGCGTGAGTTTGCGCATCATTATCCGAGCCAGTTATCTGGTGGGCAGCAGCAACGTGTCGGTATTGCTCGCGCTATCGCAGCTGAACCTAAAGTACTATTGTTTGATGAGCCAACGAGTGCGCTTGACCCAGAACTTGTTGGTGATATTTTAGCAATTATGAAGTCTCTAGCTAAAGCCGGGAAAACCATGGTTGTGGTCACACATGAAATGGGCTTTGCTAAAGAAGTCGCAAGCGAAGTTGTCTTTATGGACGGTGGTGTAATCGTTGAACAAGGTCGACCAGAAGAAATCTTCGAGTTTCCAAAAGAAGAGCGGACACAACAATTTTTGGCTAGAATATTAGGGGATTTTGTACGAGCTTAAACATGTAATTGACCTTGTTTGATTGGCGTGTTAGTGTAGGTCGAGTTTCAAGATTTCAGAAAGTGAAATCGCAGAAAGGAGTGGTATTATGAGTCAAGATTTTAAAGGCAAAAATGTCCTTGTTACTGGTGGCTCGCGTGGTATTGGCTTTGCCATTGCCAGTCGCTTTGCAGTTCAAGGCGCTAGAGTTGTCATCACTGCGACACGTGAGGAAACATTAGCTCAAGCTTTATCACAGTTTCAGGCTAATGACTTACAGACAGTTAAAGGTTTGATTTTAGACTTGACTATTCTGACAGATGCAGGAGCAGTTTTTAATCAAGCCAGTGATTTATTAGGTGGGGAGCCAGTCGATATCTTGGTCAATAACGCCGGTATATCAGCCCCTACAAGTTTAGCAGATAGTGATTTGACTGATATTCACCGCGTGTTTCAGGTCAATTTGATTGCCCCTATCCTGTTATCGCAGGCTTTCGCTGCCCAATTTGTATCCAGACAAGATGATTTTGGCAGTATTATCAATATCAGTTCCATCGCTTCTAAATTTGATGAGACACATAATCTTATCTATGGTGTCAGTAAGGCAGGGCTGAATAAAGCAACGAAAAACCTTGCCAAAAATTTAGGTAAGCAAGGCATTCGTGTCAACGCGATTTTACCAGGTAGTATCGATACCGATATGACAAGAAAAAAATATAGTGACCCAGCAGTTTACCAAGCCTTAATTGATCGCTTGCCCCTATCCAAACGTGGGACAGGTGATGACATTGCGCATCAAGCTGTTTTTATAGCCAGTTCTGATGCGAATTACATAACTGGTCAATTAATTTCGGTAGACGGTGGCTGGTTACTACAGTAGTCATGACATGCAATAACAAAAAATAGATTAGCTCAAATCAGCTAATCTATTTTTGTTATTATTTTTTACTTGACTCACTTGACTTTTCTGTCGCAAGTTCAGGATGCAGTTCTTTGAAAGTCTCTGTTTTCCAGAGCTTTTTCGTCGATTTATCGCCATTTAAAGAATAGATAGAAGTAGATTTGTCCCCTAATTTCTTCTCAATTGCCTTAGCTTTTTGCAAGCCTTTAACATAAGAATAATCATTCGGGTCGATTGTCTTGAGACCATCATTTGGCCAGAAACGAATTAAATCCCCCGTCGTAATCGCATCTGAAATCTTCAGTAGCTCCTCAGTCTTTTTATTATTCGTATCAATTTCATTTTTGGTCGTCGGGTCAGGATTGGTAATCTCTTCTCCTGTCTGCGTTTTATAAATTCTACCAGCATAATTGGTTAATGTCGGAGACACCCAGTTATCGGTTGCTCGCATCGCGAGTAAGTTGCGATGGTCTGGACTCAGTAAATCTTGCCCAAGCTCAGGATATTTGCTATTATCGATGCCCAGGAGATGCAGCAGCGTTGGGAGATTGTCAAGCTCACCACCATAAGTATGATCGACATGACCTTTATCCATCCCAGGCACGACAATCATGTAAGGAACGCGTTGGAGCATGGCATTGTCATAATTGGACCACGTTTCCTTGTCCTTACCTAATAATTCTGCTAGGTCAGGGTTCCGAGAGTTTGATATTCCGTAGTGATCGCCATAAAGTACAATAACAGAGTTCTTATATACACCAGATGCTTTGAGATAGTCAAAAAATTCTTTAACAGCAGAGTCTAGATAGTTCGCTGTTGCAAAATAACCATTAATTGTTTCATCATTGGTATTAGCTAATGGGAATCCTGATTCATCACCGTTAAATTGAACATAAGGATAGTGATTGGATACCGTGATAAACTTCGTGTAGAAAGGCTGTTGCAAATGCTCCAGATAATTAATAGAGTCACCAAACATGTATTTATCATGTAGACCATATTGGAAAGAATTAGATTTATCAACATCAAAGTAAGTTTGGTCGAAGAAGTAATTATAACCTAAGCGTTTATAAGTTTCATTCCGATTCCAGAATGAACCGACATTGCCATGAAAGACAGCAGAGGTGTAGCCACCAACCTGCCCTAAAATATCAGGCGCTGCTTGGAAGGTGTTTTTTCCACCATTGCTGACGAAAAATGAGCCTTGATTTAAACCAAAGAAGGAATTTTCCATCAATGTTTCAGCATCGGATGTCTTGCCAGCTTTGACTTGGTGGAAGAAGTTGTCAAAAGCAAAAGTTTCTTTTGAGCCGAAAAGTGAATTGAGAAATGGTGTTACTTCATAGTCTTTTTCAACCTTGGTTTCAGGGTCTGTAACTTTCAGTTTGTAGTTGATTAAAAATTGTTGGAAACTTTCCAAATGAATGTAGATAACATTTCGGCCTTTAGCAATCCCGAAAGTCTCGGGATTAGGCTTGGCGTAATTGTCTGCGATGTATTTCTTGACTTCATTGACATCCGTTGCTTTAGCCTCTTTACGAACCTGATTTGTTTTATAGGTATTAAATCCATCATAAACTGTAAAAGGGACGAGACCGAGGTAGCGGACGACGTAAGTATTAGAAAACCCACGACTCAAAAGTTCAGGGCGGTCAATTTCAGCCATAAAGAGATTGACCGTAAAGGCTAGAATTGAAAGGGATGTAATCGCAAAACTTGCGCGTTTGTTAAATGGCCTTTGGTCAAACCGAATGACTTTACGCCACATCAAAATAGCAATTAAGACAAAGTCAACTATAAAGACGAGGTCACTTAAATTGAATAAGTTAATAGCAGATTCACCTAGTCCCGCAGAAACTTTACCAGCTGCTAACATCGTATTGATGGTAATGAAATCAGTGAATTCACCAAAATAGGTCGAATTAGCAAAAAGTAGAGCAGTCAAAGCGATATAGATGACCATTGATAAAATATAGTAAAGCTTGGTGTTTTTTGCATAAAGTGCAAGCCCAATCAGTAAAAGTGAACTTGAAATCGGATTGATGATTGCTAAAAGGATTTGAAAGGAGTTGTCAAAGTCCAAATCAAATTTAAAAAAGTAGGCAAATAAAGTCTTGAGCCAAAATAGAATGACTAAAAAAGCTGTAAATCCAAGCCGTGTCGAAACAATGTTTGAAAATTTCTTTAACAAGTTAGTAGTTTCCTTTTAATAGTCAACCTCAGAGGCACAACCCTCATTGGATGACAAAATTTTCCCTAAAATATCTCCTTTCATTTTACGCTTTTTTAGTCTTTTTCGCAAATATTGATGTATCTATTGTCAGAAACTATGAAAAAATCGGTGTTTTAAATGTGTCATCTACCTTAAAACTAGCCTTATCATCCCTCAAACCATAGCAATAAACTTGATTTTTGTGTATAATTTAGAGTAATGACTAAATTAACGATAAATAAATACGCTGCTAAAAAGATTTCCCAAGGAATTGCTGTGCTTGATGCGCGTGATTTTCCTGGTAATAGTTATACTGAGGGATTTGCTGACCTCTATTTTGAGCACCAATTTGTCAGCAAGGCTTATTTTTCACGCCAAAATAAAGGGATTGGTTGGACAGTCACATCTACTGATTTTAGCCAACTCCTGACAGATGCTAAAAATAAACGCAAAACTTATGCGCAAGATTCATCTACGACAGCCTATCGCATTTTTAATCAAGATGGTGATGGTTTTGGTGGCATGACTATTGATATCTACGGTGATTATGCCCTTTTCAGCTGGTATAATGCTTTCATTTATACACTTAAAGATGAGATTTTATCGGCTTTTCAGACTGTTTTTCCAGAAATTCTAGGCGCTTATGAAAAGGTTCGTTTTGAAAGCAAATTACCGATTTCTAGCCATATCTACGGCAAAGTGGCACCAGAAAAATTTATCATTTTAGAAAATGGTGTTAAATACCAAGTTTTCCTAAATGACGGTCTCATGACAGGTATTTTCCTAGATCAACATGAAGTACGAGGCGCCTTACTTGAATATTTGGCAGCCGGAAAAGATATCTTAAATTTGTTTTCTTACACCGCAGCTTTTTCTGTTGCATCGGCAATGGGAGGCGCAAAGTCAACGACATCTGTTGATTTAGCTAAACGCTCGCGAGAATTATCCGAGGCACATTTCAAAGCCAACGGCCTATCACTTGATGCCCACAAATTTCATGTCATGGATGTTTTTGAGTATGCCAAGTATGCCGCTAGAAAAAAACTAGGTTTTGACCTCATCGTCATCGACCCACCAAGTTTTGCGCGCAATAAAAAAATGACCTTCTCAGTCGCCAAAGATTACCACCAGCTCATTACTGATGCGCTTCCAATTTTAAACCGTCACGGTAAAATCATTGCTTCAACTAATCACGCCAGATTGAGTCGTATAGACTTTTTAGACGAATTGCGTAAAGGTTTCGGCACTCAAAAATTTGAAATCATTTCAGAATTTAGATTACCAGCAGACTTTGCGACCAACCCTGCGGACGCCCAGTCTGACTATCTCAAAGTCTTTGTATTAGAGGTTAAATAACAAATGAAAATAGTAGTTCCGATTATGCCAAAAAACCTGAGCGAAATCGCTAAACTCGATACGGCCCAGTACGCTAATGCCGACTTGGTCGAATGGCGTGCAGACTTCATGCCTATACCTGATCTAAAGCAGGCAGCACAAGACATTAAGGCTCAGTTTCCCAATCAAGAGATTATATTTACATATCGAACAGAAGACAAAGCTGAGCCTATTATCTCAGCAGAAGATTACACTAGAGTCATTCATCAATTTTCGGCTGAATTTACTTACGTTGATGTTGAAATATTAAAATACCCAGGGCTTGTTTTGCCTGAAAATACCGTCGTGTCCTACCATGATTTTACGCAAATCCCTCAAAATCTACCAGAGATTTTATCAAAAATGATAGCGTCAGGCGCAAAAATTATTAAATTTGCCGGTATGCCACAGCAGCAATCAGATGTCCTGAGACTGATGACTGAAACCTTACGTTTTGCGGAAAAACATTCGGACTTGACGTTAGTGACCATGGCGATGGGTGAGCTTGGAAAAATCACGCGAGTGGCAAGCGATAGTTTTGGCAGTAGTTGGACCTTTGCCTCTGTGGGCACGACTAGTGCGCCTGGTCAACTGAGCCTTTCGGAAATGCTTACGATTCGCGAGATATTCCAATAGAAAAAAGGTTTGATACCCAGTATCAAACCTTTTAGTATTTTTTCAAATAAATTTTATCGACTTTATGGCGTTTATCCTTGTGTAAAATGACTTCTGCGCGACTTCGTGTGGGTTCGATAAATTCTCGTAGGTTTACCAAGTTGACTTTTTTCCAAGTATCGCGCGCCATTTTTAGCACTTCATTAGCGGAGAGAGTTGTAAACTGATGATAGTAGTTGGTGCTGTCTTTTTTGGCAAGCTCTAATAGTGTTTTAAAGCGTTCTAAATACCAACGCTCGATATTGGCTTCTGTTGCATCGACATAGATTGAAAAATCGAAGAAATCATTGATATACAGACGTTTATTGAGGGTGCTTTGAAAGACATTGATGCCTTCTACAATCAAAATATCCGGAGATTTGACTAAGGTTTTTTCAGGTAAAATGTTGTAGATTTCATGGGAGTAAACTGGAATTTCGACGTCTTTGCCAGCCTTAATCTCAGACAAAAAGCGAATCAAGCTTTCCATATCATAAGACTCGGGAAACCCTTTTCGGTGGAGAATATTTTGCTCCGTCAAGGTTTGGTTGGGATATAAAAAACCATCCGTTGTCACAAGTTCCACAGTTGACGTCTTAAATGACTGTGTTAAAAGTAACTGTAACAAGCGTGCTGTTGTCGATTTTCCGACGGCAACGGAGCCTGAAATGCCGATGATAAAGGGTTGATTTTCAGCAATTTTCTGGAGAAATAGCCCCTTAGAAAAGCTGAGGTCGCTCATCGTTTTCTTGTAAATACGGATAAGTTGGACTAGCGGCAAGTAGACATCGTTAACATCTTGAACGCTGATTTCATCATTGATTGACTTGATATTATCAAGTTCTGCCTCAGTCAGAGGCGGTATCGTCTTTTTATAGAGATTTTGCCAAATATGGCGGGTAATTTTTTCATAATTAATCAGTTCAGTTTCCATAAAAATAATTTTACCACAATAAGACCTGTTTTGCCAGAATGCGCTTACAAATCTATTAAATTAGTGTTGATGCATTTAATCACTATAGATTATTTGCTGAATTGTTTCTCAATATCTAAAAGAGATAAAATCATCGTCCTGTGTTAAAATAGGGATAGAAATAAAACGAAAAGAGGATAAAAAATGAAAGTAGCAGTGTTTGGTGACTCAATTTCAGCGAAACTTGACATGAAAAACTGGACAGAAGACTTTCTGACTCGTATGGGGTTTCCCGGACAGGTCGAGTTGTTCGCTGTGCCTGGTGAGGATACGTCAGATGCCTTGAAACGATTGGACCAAGTCGTGGCAGCTCAAGCAGATTATAACTATATTTTCTTTGGTGCTAACGATGCGGCTGCTCACCATGATGTTTCAGTTGCCGATTTTATTACGAATCTAACCACATTTGTCACTGCCTTGGGTGCTGACAAAACATCAATTTTAACACCGTCGTACGTGAATGAAGTGGCCATTGCCGAAACACATGAAATGCTTGGTCGCAGTAATGCAAATGTCGCACAGTATGTCGCAGCCACCAAGACTGTCGCTGAGGAAACCGGCGCCAAAATCGTTGACCTCAACCATGCGATGACGGTTTACCCAGGTTCTGACGAGTTCGTTGGTCCAGATGGCGTTCATTTTTCACAAGACGGGTATGAACTAATTACTTCGCTAATTGCGGTCGATGTCAAATCACGGGAGCTTGCTAAAACACATGTCTGAAAAATTCCAAAAAATGTATTATGATGAAAATCCAGATGCTGCGCACGACCTACATGAATTGGAAACCGTCTTGCTCGGTCAAAAAATGACCTTCACGACGGATGCTGGTGTCTTTAGTAAAAAAGCCATTGATTTTGGTAGCCAGGTCCTCTTGAATGCCGTCCATTTTCCAGAAAACTCCACCCTTTTAGATGTTGGTTGCGGTTATGGACCCATGGGATTGAGCTTAGCGAAAGTACAGGGCGTGACCGCCACATTAATAGATGTTAACTTGCGAGCTCTTGCACTTGCAGAGAAAAATGCCATTAAAAATGGTGTGACAGCAGATATCTTCCAGTCCAATCTCTATACCAATATTTCAGGTCTTTTTGATCATATCGTCTCTAATCCACCGATTCGTGCTGGAAAAGATGTTGTGCATGGTGTCATTTCAGGCGCTTACGAACATTTGCGTGAACAGGGAACATTGACCATTGTTATTCAGAAAAAACAAGGTGCACCCAGTGCTAAAAAGAAGATGACAGAAGTCTTTGGTAATTGTGAGGTGATTTCTAAAGAAAAAGGTTATTTTATCCTGCAATCTGTTAAATTCTGAGTTTTTAATAAGGCTATTTCATCATCCATCTAATGATAATTATTTCCAATTTCTAATAAAAAAGTGTTACAATAATAGTTGTGTTAAAACTTCACAATATAACAAACACTCTTTTCTAGTTAGAAGGAAATTTTACATATGATTAATACACGTTCAACTCAGACATCATCAGGGGGTAAAACGGGGTTACAGACTGTTATCTTGATCGCCACGATGTTCCTAGGCTATACGATGATTTATATTGATAAATTATCAATTAGTATCAGCTTAGTACCGATGTCAAAAGATTTGGGTATATCTCCTTCGCAAAAAGGCCTTATCATGAGTGCCTTTTTTCTGGGCTATGCTATCATGCAAGTACCGATTGGGTTTCTAAATACCAAGATTGGTTCAAAGAAAATTTTAACAGTAAGTATTTTTGCATTAGGCCTATTTGCGGCCCTCTTTAGCTTTGGGACATCGGTGATTTATTTTGTTTTGATCCGTTTCCTATCTGGGGCACTTGCGCATTCAGGCTATGCTCAGAGTGTCAGTAAAGAAGTGCAAGCCAATGTACCCGTCTCTCAGAGAACATTTGCCAATGGTATTTTACTTTCATCATCTGGTATTGCGAGTATTTTAGGACCGATTTTTGTTTCACCTGCCGTGCAAAATTTAGGCTACAAGCAAACTTATATCATCTTGACCGTTATTGCCTTAGTGATTGGTTTGGTATTAGTTGCTATTATTCCAAATTCTGATCATGCACAGATGGCAAATACAAATGGCGAATATGTGACTAAAGTGTCACTTGGCAAAATATTATCTAATCAAATCGTTTGGCTGTTGCTTATTTGTGACTTTTTTGTTAACGCCGTGATGTATGGCGTGATTAACTGGACTCCTTCATTTTTAACGAGTGATGAAGTTGGTTTTACATTGACACAGCAAGGCAAAATGACTTCTGTTGCGGGTGCATTCTTTCTGATTGGTGCCTTAGGTGGGAGCTATCTTGTCGGTAAGTTTTTTGCGGATAGAGAACGCGATGTTATCGCCGTTTTTGCGATTTTGGGATCAGTTGCGCTCTTTACGGCTTTTCATATCCCACATGGTGATGCCATGAATATGATACCGATGACGATTTGTTTTGCGATTGGTGATTTATCATATGCCATTGCTTTCACGACACTTCTAAGTTTACCTTTGAAGCGATTCAAACCTGCTGAATTTGCGCCAAGCTATGCTTGTGTGGCAATGGGAGGTATATTAGGAGGTTTTATTGCACCTTACTCGATTGGCTTTCTAGTCGAAAAAACAGGTGGCTATGCTAGTGTTTTCACATCATTTTTAGTTGTTGGTTTACTTTTTGCGCTTGCAATTCGTTTTTTGCCTAAACACTATGCACCAATTGATGAAGCACCAGTCATGACTGAGACTGAGGAATTACTTGAACATGAACTATAAGCAATTAGCGACCAGCACCATGAAATATGACTTAAATAGGAGACTACCTAAGGTTACACTTAGTACCTCATATCAAATTGAAATAGGCTTGGCTTAATAGGCCTTGTATAATTTAAGGAGAATTTTAATGACTACTGAATCTTTACTCGCTCAAGTTCCTGTGCAAGATATCGTAACTTGGCGTCACCATCTACACGCGCATCCAGAATTATCATTCCACGAATATCAAACAACAGACTATATCATCTCTATTTTAGAAACATTCCCCAATTTGGAGTTGCAACGACCAACTGAAACAGGTGTTGTTGCAATCTTAAAGGGTGGCAAGACTGGCAAAACAATTGCCCTACGTGCTGACATCGATGCTTTGCCAATTCAAGAAGAAACAGACGTTGATTTTATTTCACAAAATGATGGTGTCATGCATGCTTGTGGGCATGATACACATACATCAATGCTTTTAGGTGCCATTAAAATGTTGGCACCTATGCAGGCAGAGATTACTGGGACGATTAAATTCCTGTTCCAACCTGCAGAAGAAGTGCCACCTGGTGGTGCAGTACAGTTTGTCAAAGCAGGCGTCATGGATGATGTTGATCAAGTCTTTGGCTTGCACATTTTCCCCATGATTCCAACTGGTGCTATCGGTTATAAATATGGCGCCTTGACAGCCTCATCTGATACGCTTGATTTGACAATTCATGGTGTTGGTGCCCATGCCATGTCACCTGAAACTTCAGTTGATGTGATTACCATTGGTGCTGAAATCATCTCAAACTGTAATAACATCATTGCGCGACGTATTTCACCATTGGCCGCGGGCCTCATCTCTTGGGGACAATTCTCAGCAGGACATACAAATAATGTTATTCCTGATACAGCGACAATTAAAGCCAGCATCAGAACACGTAACCCTGAAATTCGGACACAAATGCGAGATATGATTGAGCAAACTGTTAAAGGTATTTGTGAGGCTTACGGTGCAACCTATGACTTTGATTTCATCTATGGTTATAGTTCAGTCGTCAATTCGACTGTTGAAATGGATGCGCTACGTCAAAGCGCTACTAAAATTGTTGGCGAAAGCGGCATTTTTGAAGTCCCAGACATGATGGGTGGAGAAGATTTTTCAGCTTATACAGATGTGAAACCTGGTTGTTTCTTTGCCCTAGGTGGTGGCGAGGCAAAAGACGGCTATGGTCATATTAATCATTCTCCAGAATTTAAAGTTGATGATAATAGTTTACCTGTTGGTACAGCTGTCTTTGTTCAATTAGTCAAAGATTTGATGATCGCTTAAATCAAAAAACTTGACACACTATCAGTCGTGTCAAGTTTTTCTCTTGATGTGTCAATCCCGATTAATATTAACGCCAAGCACAGTCAAATGACCATTTGATATCAACTTAATGACGAGCGCAGCAAATTCGCTTGCGGTTATCTCGTTATTTTTTTGTCCAATCCACCAATTTAAGGTGCCAGTAAAGATGCTTGTGATATAAGAAACCACAAAATCAGTTGGAATCTTTAAATTGTCATTTCGGACATCCAAAGCATTAAAAATTTCTGAATATCGTTCGGATAAGATGGCTAATAAACGCTCGGATAAAATTTCTTTGTTACTATGCGTCACGATAATGCGTGCCAAATCGGGGTTTTCCTGAACAAACTCATAGAATTTGGTGAGGGAGCACTCTATCTTTTTGACATTGACAGAGTTTTTTTCAACGAGATTTTCTTCGTCAAGGACTGCAGCAAACTCACCCAAAAATTTATCAATGATCTGCTCAAATAAATCAAATTTATCTTTGAAGTGACTGTAAAAAGTTGCACGGTTAATCATGGCCTCATCAGAAATATCATTGATTGTGATTTTATCAAAGGTTTTTGAGCGTAATAATTTGATGAAGGCTTGAGTGATTAACTTATTTGTTCGTTTGATACGTAAATCAACTTTTTTTGGCATATTTTTATTTTCTTTCTGAAAGTTGCTAAGGTTATCCAACATTTTGTTGTTTAGTGTTGTTTTACTAACAGTTTAGCACATTTTAGTGGTTGCACACAAGTCAAATTACTTGTAAAATTGAAATATATATGATAAACAACAGTCTGTTGTTTTTGAAAGAGCTAGATAAGAAAGAGGATGCAATGTATAAAGCTGGTATTGATGTTGGGTCCACAACAGTAAAAATGGTCGTTTTCGATGATAACTACGATATGATGTTTTCTCGCTATGAACGTCATTTTTCTGATGTTAAGACGGCAACGATTAAAGTACTCAAGGATATGATGATTGAGTTAGGAGATATACAGTTTGCCTTTTCAATCACGGGTTCGGGCGGTATGGGGCTTTCTGATGTGATTGGTGCAACCTTTATTCAAGAAGTGATCGCCTCAACCTTGACCATTGAAAAATTTATCCCTCAAACCGATGTCATGATTGAATTGGGTGGTGAAGATGCGAAAATGACTTTCTTTGATGGTGCCATGGAGCAGCGAATGAATGGTTCCTGTGCTGGTGGAACGGGTGCTTTTATTGACCAGATGGCCGAACTACTCAAAGTTGATGCGGCGGGTGTTAACGAGTTAGCTAAAAACTATGATAATCTTTATCCGATAGCCAGTCGATGTGGGGTTTTTGCTAAAACGGATGTTCAGCCATTACTGAATGAAGGTGTTAGAAAAGAAGACATAGCTGCTAGTATTTTCCAAGCTGTTGTGAACCAAACCGTTGCAGGACTTGCAGCAGGTCGTAAAATTACTGGTAATATTGCTTTTCTAGGTGGACCGCTCTATTTTATGAGTGAACTCCGCAAACGATTCATTGAAACGCTAGACATCAAGCCTGAAAATGTTGTTTTTCCTGAACATCCCCAGCTTTTTGTCGCTATGGGTGCTGCCCTTGATGAGGAAAATGCGACAGAGTTTACGGCGACAGAAATTATCAGTAAACTTGAACAAGATGAGTCCGAAAACCTCATCCCCCAAGATACGCTAGAGGTTCTTTTCGAAGATGAAACAGCTTTGGCTGAGTTTCGAAGTCGGCACGCTAGGGCATCAGCAGACCATAAACCGCTCACAAGTCACCATGGCGCAGCCTACTTGGGGATTGATGCAGGTTCAACGACGACTAAAGTTGTCTTGATTGATGATGAGGGTAATATTTTGTTCGAGCATTACGGCTCAAATAATGGTGACCCACTGGATTCAGTTTTGACGGTTATGACCTATCTTTATCAGGAGATGCCTGAGGATGTTTATATCGCTAAATCAGCTGTGACAGGTTACGGTGAACAGCTGATTAAGGCAGCTATTAAAGTTGATATTGGCGAAGTTGAGACCATGGCGCATTACAAGGCTGCTGAGTTTTTCCAACCTGGTGTTGATTTTATCATCGATATTGGTGGGCAGGATATGAAAGCCATGACGATTCGAGATGGTGCGCTATCTAGTATCCAGCTCAATGAAGCTTGTAGCTCGGGCTGTGGTTCATTCATTGAAACATTTGCTAAATCATTGCGCTATGATGTTAAAGACTTTGCGCAAGCGGCGCTTCTGACTGAACACCCTGTGGACCTTGGCTCAAAATGTACGGTCTTTATGAATTCTAAGGTTAAGCAGGTTCAAAAAGAAGGCGCGACAGTTGGTGATATTTCTGCAGGCTTGTCTTATTCTGTGATTAAAAATGCCTTGTATAAGGTCATTAAAGTCAAACGACCTGAAGACCTCGGAGAGAAAATCGTCGTGCAAGGTGGGACTTTCTATAATGAAGCCGTCTTGCGTGCCTTTGAGAAGATTTCAGGGCGTGAGGTTGTCCGTCCCTCTATCGCTGGTTTGATGGGTGCCTATGGTTGTGCCTTGATTGCCATGGAAAATGCGTTAGATGACATAGCACCGTCTACGATTTTGACATTGTCAAACCTAGAGCAATTTAAAACGACGAAAGAGTTTACAACTTGCGGCTTGTGTGAGAACATGTGCAAGATGACTTTGACTGTCTTTAATGATGGTTCTAAATTTGTCTCAGGTAATCGTTGTGAGCGTGGCGCTGAAAAAGCCATGCAAATCAAGGTTGCTAAAGCAGAAAAAAAAGTCAATCTCGTTGATTACAAGTATAAAAAACTTTTCAAATTTAAATCAATCAACAAGAAAAAAGCTGTCAATGGTGAAATTGGTATTCCTCGTGTCCTAAACATGTATGAAAACTATCCATTATGGCATACCATGCTGACAGATTTAGGTTTCCGTGTGGTTTTGTCACCGAAATCTGATAAGGAACTCTACGAAAAAGGGATTGAAACCATTCCATCTGATACGGTTTGTTATCCTGCCAAACTCAGTCATGGTCATATCATGACCTTGATTCAAAAAGATGTACCAACGATTTTCTATCCGTCTGTTTTATATGAACGTCAGGAAGATGCCAGTGCGCAAAATCATTATAACTGTCCAATTGTTCAGTCTTATCCGGAAGTCATCAAAAATAATATTGATGAAATTCGTAATGGTGAGGTTGGCTACATTCATCCCTTTATCAATCTAGCGGATGCTGACAATATGGCGAAGAACTTATATGAGGCGCTTGCTGCTTTTGATGTGACCTTTGATGCTGTTAAAGCAGCGGTTACGCATGGTTTCCAAGTGATGGATGACTTCAAAGCGGACATTCGCAATCAAGCAGAAGAGTTGATGATGCGGATTAACCTCAACCACGAAAAAGCGATTGTGCTTTCTGGCCGTCCGTATCATTTGGACCCCGAAATTAATCATGGAATTGCAGATATTATTACCCAGGAAGGCTTTCATGTCTTGACTGAGGATGCGATTGCGCACTTATCAGAAGTTGGTGGGTTACGTGTGGTCAATCAATGGGTTTACCATTCTCGTCTGTATGGCGCTGCTCGCGTCGTTGCCAAAAATAAAAATTTGGAACTCGTTCAGCTCAACAGTTTTGGCTGTGGCTTAGATGCGGTAACGACTGACCAAGTTGAAGAAATCATGCAAGCCCACCATAAACTCTATACCGTTTTGAAGATCGACGAAGGCTCCAATATGGGGGCTGTTCGAATTCGTCTGCGCTCGCTTAAAGCGGCGGTCAATGAACGTGATAAACGTGGACAGTTGCCTGAGGTATCTGAAGAACAGATGTCAGAAATTGTAGCGCATCATCCTGTCTTTACTAAGGAGATGAAAAAGACACATACACTTTTGATGCCTATGCTATCACCAATTCATCAAGAGGGGTTAATAGACGAGGCTTTCAGACAGTCTGGTTACAATGTGGTGCTCTTGCCGGAAGACAAATCAGCCATCAACTCTGGTCTCAAATTTGTCAACAACGATTCTTGTTATCCTGCCATCATTTCCATCGGGCAGTTGGTTCATGCACTGGAATCTGGTGACTACGATGTTGATAATACCTCTGTTTTGATGACTCAGACGGGTGGCGGCTGTCGGGCGACCAACTATATTCCTTTATTGCGCAAGGCCTTGAAAGACGCAGGTTTTGGTCAGGTGCCTGTTGTGTCCTTGTCGATGGGGAATAAGGGGACTGAGAAGTCAGATGGTTTCAAGCTGACCGTGCCTTTGATGGTGCGCGTAGTCATTGGTGCGCTTTATGGTGACTTATTTGAGCGTGTTGTCTATCGGACGCGGCCTTACGAAATGACTAAGGGGCAAGTTGATGCGCTACATGCCAAGTGGCTAGCTAAGGCCAAGCATAATATGAAGACTGGTTCGATTTTTGAGTTTAATCGCAACATGAAACAAATCATACGAGAATTTGACGAAACGCCTTTACGAGACATTCAAAAACCGCGTGTCGGTGTTGTGGGTGAAATTCTTGTGAAATACTCGAAAACGGCTAATAATGATATTGTGAGCATCATCGAAGCAGAGGGTGCAGAAGCTGTCGTGCCGGATATTATTGGCTTTATGAACTATTCACTGTATAACCAAATTTGGAAGTCAGATAATTTAGGCATGGGTAAAAAAGCTAAGTATTTCGCACGTGCCTTCATTAATATCATTCAAATGGTTGAAAAACCAATGAATAAAGCCTTGAAAGCGTCAAGCCGCTTTGATGGGATTCATTCGATTGATGCACTGGCTGCCGATACAGAGAAAATTATTTCGATTGGGAATCATACCGGCGAAGGTTGGTTCTTGACTGGCGAGATGATTGAGCTCTTGCAAGACGGTGTCGATAACATCGTTTGTCTCCAACCCTTTGGCTGTCTGCCTAACCACATCGTCGGTAAAGGCATGACCAAAGAACTCCGTCGTCAATACCCACGAGCTAATATCACACCAATTGACTATGATCCATCCGTTTCTGTTGTCAACCAACTCAACCGCATTCGCTTGATGATGGCGACGGCTAAGAAACAGATGAAAAAAGATATGGAAGTTGGGGTTTAAGTGACTCAAAAAACTGTCGCAAGATGGTTTTTTATTATTGGCATAAACTATATCAAAAGCAATAATCAACCGTTTTTTATATAGTCTATAACTATATCTTTGGTCAACATTTCAGTATTATACAACCGACATATTTTACCCTATAATAAAATTATCCAAAAAATAATTGTGTTGACTGATTGACTAGGTCATTTCAAAAATAAAACAGGAAAAAGGGGAATCAGAAAATGAGTGAAAAATTTCAAATTGTAGGCAGTCTGTTAAGGCCACAAAACTTGTTGGCTTATAAGAGCCAAATCGAAAAACGTGATGACATTCAATATCCGTTCTATAACGATTTTGAAGGTTATCAAGCTTGTGAAACTCAAGCCATTCAAGATGTCATTCAAAAACAAATCGACCACAAGCTCAGCATTATTTCAGACGGTGAGTTTTCAAAATCGCTCTGGCATTTAGATTTTGTCTGGGGATTAAAAGGTGTGCGGCGGTTAATCGCAGAACACGGCTATTTTTTCAGAGATTTCGACGAAACGCAGACCTACGAAACACGTCGTGATATTGCCTTAGCTTTCGATGAAAAACTCAGCGGTCACAACCACCATTTCATCGACATTTACCAAGAAATCCAAGCAGACGCAGGGGAACAGACGACAAAATTGTGTATTCCGTCACCCTCACATATCTTCGGGGAATGGTCGTTTTCTCGTGAGCAAAACGCTGAGCAGTCTAATGATTCTTATTATCAGGAAGCTGAGGTTTTCAAGCAAGATTTAGCTAACGCTTACCAAGAATTTTTGAGTGACTACTCAAAAATCGGTGGCAAAATCATCCAGTTCGACGACTGCCTCTGGGAGATGTTCTCAACAGATAATCCCAACTCGCCCTTTACTGGCGGACATATCGATCAAGCTAGCATCCAAGATCTCGCGCAAACTTTCATCGACCTCAATAACAGCGTCATCGACTATGGCCATAGCCTCGGGCTTAAAGTTTGGACGCATAATTGTCGTGGCAATTACGATTCTCGGAACATGGGTGGAGGCTCTTATGAGACGATTGCTAATCTTTTCTTAGGACAGCAGAAGTATGACCGTTTCTTTTTAGAGTGGGATGACGATCGAGCAGGTAATCTCTCAGCACTCGACGTTTTTAAAGACCGCACTGAGACCGAAGTTGTGTTAGGCTTACTTTCTAGTAAAACTGCAACCTTAGATGATGAGGCACGTGTTTTGGACCTACTTGAAAAAGCAAGTCAAATCATTCCAAAAGACAGACTCTTTTTATCTCATCAATGTGGTTTTGCGTCATGTGATAATGGCAATGCTTTAACTGAAAATCAGCAGTGGGCTAAAATTGACCAAGGTCAACAAATTGCTGCTGATTTCTTTGGTAAATAATTTTAGGATAAAACTATCTTGCGATAGTTTTTTTGTTGACAGGTGTTTTCTTTCATATTATACTTAGAATAAAGAGAATAAAAAAAGATTTTTCAAATATGACATACCTTGTCACTTATCCTATGATAAGATAATGATAAGAAGTGAAACAGTATGCCGTGTTGTCTAGTTATACCGGCTTGAAGGCGGAAATAATGCAGATTAATCGTATCTTTGGTATCACTTATCTTTTGTTAAATCATGAACATATGACAGCCAAAATGCTGAGTGAAAAGTTCAATGTGTCCATTCGCACGATTTATCGTGATATTGATAGAATGAGCCAGCTAGGGATTCCAATCTACACTGAGCGAGGTAAGCGTGGTGGCGTCAGTCTTTTATCTGATTTTGTTTTGAGCAAAGTTTTGTTAGATACCGATGAAAGAAAAAGTATTTTACAGGCCTTGCAAACGACACGTGCCATTAATTTTGATCCAAAAAATGAAGAGACATTAGCCAAATTGACAGCACTATTTGGCATACAAGATCCCCCTTGGTTGGCGATTGATTTTAGCACTTGGTACGGGTTTAGTACACATGATTTTGAACAGTTAAAAACGGCCATACTAAGTCAGAAAGTAGTAACTTTTAACTACCATAACTCAAAAGGTGAGATGAATTTCAGGACGGTGGAACCGACACAACTCATTTTTAAAAGCATGGGTTGGTACCTCAAAGCTTATTGTTTAAAAAAACAAGAAGTCCGGATGTTTAAACTTAGTCGAATAACCAAACTTGAAACAACTGAACAATCCGTTGAAAATCGACCGTCTGATATTCAAGTCGTTAACAGTTTGAAACCGCAAACGCCTGAAATGATCCATTTAAAAATGCTAGTGTCCTTACAGCTAGGGTATCGAATTTATGACGATTTTCCGATAGATACTATTCAAAAATATTCAGATAAGACATTATTAATTGAAGGAATGTTCCCAAAAACAGAATGGCTCTATAGCTATATCTTATCACTTGGACAAGCAGTGAAAGTGATAGAACCATTTGCCTTGAAACAAGAGCTATTAACAATGATTAAAAAAATGGAGGAAAATTACCATGAGTAGACCAACAAGCAAGACAGACTTACTTGAAGCGGGCAACACACAGTTTTTGAAATTAGAGAAATTGATGCAGACCCTGCCAGATGAGAACCAGACATTTAATTTTGAAGTCACTGAAAAAATGACAGAGGCGCATTGGCAGCGGGATAAAAATTTAAGAGATGTGCTCATTCATCTCTATGAATGGCATCAGTTGCTCTTAAACTGGGTCAAGGCTAATCAAGACGGCAATCTTCAGCCCTTTCTACCAGCACCCTATACTTGGAAATCCTATGGTCAGATGAATCAGGAATTTTGGGAAAAGCACCAGTCAACACCACTTGCTGAAGCTAAACGATTATTTGAGGCAAGTCATCAAGACGTGATGACCTTGGCAGACACATTTTCAAATGAAGAACTTTTCACTAAGAAAATGTTTGATTGGACAGGTACGACCTCACTCGGTGCTTACTTTATATCCGCTGCCCCTAGCCATTATGACTGGGCGATGAAGAAATTGAGAAAGCAGATCAAAGCCAATCAATAACGATAGAGGACAGTCAAATGACCGTTGAAAAAGTAGATTTTAAAAAAACGCAAAAAGAATTTTATCAAGCCAAAACTAGCCCGACGATTATTGATGTCCCAGAAATGCCTTTTATCATGGTTAATGGCAAGGGCGATCCCAATACGAGCGCTACTTATAAACAAGCGCTTGACCTTCTCTACGCCCTATCTTATACGATTAAGATGAGTCCCAAGCAAAACGATGCACCCGACGGCTATTTTGACTATGTTGTGGCGCCGCTTGAGGGCTTATGGTGGCTGCCAAATGATGCCAGTCCATTTTCAGGTCATTTAGATAAAGATCAGTTTAACTGGACTGCCATGATCCGCCAACCTGATTTTGTCACGGTGGCTGTTTTTGAACATTTTCGTGAAATCGTGCAGGAAAAGAAACCGACATTAGATGTGTCACTGGCACGCTTGGAAATGCTGTCAGAGGGCTTGTGTGGGCAAATCATGCACATTGGCAGTTATGATGACGAGCCTGCAACGATAAAGACTTTGGATGACTTTATCGTGGCATCTGGTCATAGGGTAGACATTTCAGCAACACGACGGCACCATGAAATTTATCTGAGCGATCCCAGAAGAGTAGCACCTGAAAAATTAAAAACGGTTATTCGACACCCGATTCAGTAAATCAAGTTGTACTGATCATTTATGTAAAGAGGTTAAATCATGTCAGTAGAGATGAGGAAACGTTATTATTTTTACTGACGATATGGGAAAGTAGTGTCAGGGCGACACATACCTTGAGCTAAAGTAATTTATACTCTATTCGCCATAAAACAAGGACACTTTCGTCTATTTTTTATCACTTCGTCGTAAAAAAGTCTTGACGTATACCTATACGCCTTCGCCTTTTTGCCTAGAAGTGATAAAAAATAGCTCGAAAGTTTTGTTCTTGTTTTATAATGAACTGAGTATAAAATAAAAAATTTCAGATGAAAGGCACACCATGAATGAAACAGAGTTAAAAAAACTACTTACCACGATACCAGAAATTTATGCTATTTTAAAAATCATCGAACAGTTAAAATTACCAGATACTTGGTTATGTGCCGGCAGTATCCGCAATATGATTTGGAATTATCTTTCTATTCAGGCACTTTTTGACCCAACGACAGATATTGATGTTATCTTTTTTGAGCCAAAAATTTCTTATGATGCAACGCAAGAAATTGAAAAAGCATTGAAACTTGCCCACCCTAATTATGCTTGGGAAGTCAGGAACCAAGCTCACATGCACCTGCATAATCCGAATACATCACCCTATATTAGTGCGCGTGATGCTATGTCTAAATTTCCCGAAAGATGTACCGCCATTGGTGCGCGCCTGACAGCTACTTACGACATTGAGCTATTTCTACCTTACGGTCTTTCAGATATTACTGATTTCGTCGTTCGTCCGACTCCCTTTTTTGCCGGAAATGCTGAAAAACTAGCGATATATCGTGAACGCCAAGCTAAGAAAAAATGGCAGAAGAGATGGCCACAGTTACAGATATTATTTGCTGAATAAATATCAAACACTGGAATTGGGGAACAGCAGAGCATGCTGAAATTGGGAAGTATTTTAGAATTCTCACAACGACCAAGCAAACCAGTCTAATCGTCGCTATTAGTTTCATTTTATTAGGAACTTTTCTCTATAGCTTGACTGGTGCTTATATTCTATTTTTTTGGCTCATGTATTTAATGGCTTTCATTTTGGTCTATAGTGTGGCGAGAGCTACTCTCTACTCCATCGTTCCAGATATTCATTTACGACGGAGTAGAAAAAATAAGAGAAATAAGTTGAGTAGCGTTAAGGAAGTCAAAAAATGAACGAAATAATGCTAACAATTAAGTTGTCGTCAAGGCAGTTTTTTTCTTTATATGGTAAAATATATTTGACATCACATTTTATAAAGGGGTCAAAATGACAGAAGATATATATGATATAACGATAATAGGCGCAGGACCTAGTGGCTTATTCGCAGGTTTCTACGCCGGTATGCGTAAAAATAAAGTCCAAATTATAGATTCACTCGAAGTACCCGGCGGTCAATTAACCGCCCTTTATCCAGAAAAAACGATACATGATGTGCCAGGCTATTTCGCAGTCAAGGCTGAAACGCTCGTGGCTGATCTAGTCAAGCAAACCGCTCAATTTGGTGTACCAATCCGCCTATCTGAGAAAGTCGTTGACATCACGCCGACAGAAAATCAAGGCGTTTACCAAGTGACAACGACTAAGTCTAGCTATTTAACAAAAGCTGTCATTATCGCAACAGGCAATGGCTCATTTGCACCAAAGCCTTTGAAAACTGATGAACCGTCAGAGTTTGATGACACTAAATTGGGATATAGTGTAACCGATAAGCAGCAGTATGCAGGAAAAACAGTTGCGGTTGCAGGTGGTGGTGACTCTGCCATTGACTTGGCTTTGATGCTTTCTGAAGTAGCAGCATCTGTTAGCCTCATTCACAGACGAGATGCCTTTAGAGCACATGAATCATCTGTAGATAAATTGCATGCTTCTGACGTTCATGTCGTGACGCCTGTGACCATTCGCAGTATTTCAGATTATCAAGAGGGCTTGCGCATCGCATTATCTGATGACCGTGAGTTGGAAGTGGACCATTTGATTGTGCAGCATGGTTTCCTCAGCAATAATAAAGATATCCGCGCTTGGTCGGTAAATCTTGAGATGAAACGTCAGCATTTCATGGTTGATAGCCATTATCAAACGAGTTGTGAAAATATCTATGCCATCGGAGATACCGCCAACTATGATGGCAAGCTCGGTTTAATCGTTGAAGGCTTTAAAGAAGGCCCACATGCTGTCAATCAAATCATGACAAAAATTCATAGTGGTAAATTAAGCCACGCGCATTCGACCTCGTTGTTTTAACAAACTAGCCAATTAACTTTTGTGTTTGATTGGCTTTTTTTATTATCTAAAGACTGGTGAATTATTGAAAAATTGCGAAAATTACGCTAGAATAGCTGTATGGAGATTAACGGTTATACAAAACTTGCGGCGGTGGTTGCGAACCCAATCAAGCACTCGCTGTCACCTTTTATACATAATTTGGCCTTTGACCATGTCGATGAAAATGGTGTTTACCTTGCTTTCGAAACACCAGAAACTGAGTTAGGCTCTGTCATTGGGAGTATCAAGACACTTGATATGTATGGTGTCAATTTATCTATGCCCTATAAAGAGGCAGCCGTGCCCTATATGGATGAACTATCTGAAGTAGCAAAGCTGACAGGTGCCATCAATACGATTGTCAATCAAGATGGCAAGCTTTTCGGCACGTCAACGGATGGTGCAGGTTTCTTTAAGTCCCTGAAAAACTTTAAGGTCAAAGGTAGTACTATCACCGTTATTGGTGCTGGTGGTGCAGCAAGGTCGATTATTGCAGAGGCAGCGGTACAAGGTGCAGGTCAAATCACTGTTTATAACAGAACCTACAAACCTGAGCTGTTTTCTGATTATCCAGGAAACATTGTGTTCAAACCGTTGTCAGATTTAACAGAATTGACAGGTGATTTGTTAGTCAATACAACGAGTCTTGGCATGGATGGTGTGAGTCTTCCTATCCCAATGGACTTACAATTACCCAAGGACATGCTAGTGGCTGACGTGATTTACCAGCCAATTGAGACGCCCTTACTGACCTATGCCAAGTCTCAAGGTAATCCAACTGTTAATGGCTTAGGTATGCTCTTATATCAGGCAGCAGAAAGCTTTAAACTTTGGACAGGTCAGGAGATGCCGACAGATATGATTTTGAAAAAATTGGAAGAAAAAATATATGGGTAAATCAAAAGTCACAACAATTGTTGTCAACTATCCAGAAAACCAAGCACCGACGTGGGTCGAACCTAGAGCATACAAACCCTATCGTTTCGGCTTAGGAAAATTATCGAAAAATCCTCTGGTTGCTATTTGCATGAATCCTTCGGCAGCACGAGATGAAACGAGCGATAGAACGGTTAATCGGGTGATTGCGGCGAGTCAAAAGTTGGGCTATGATGGCTGGGTAGTGTTCAACACTTACCCTGAGCGTGCGACGGATGCGGCGAATATGGATGAATTTGATGTCATTTTGTCGCAGGAAAATGTCGCAGTAATCAAGGAGTTTTTGATAAAAAATGAGCTTAAAGAAGTGTGGGGTGCTTGGGGTGATCTCAAGTATGAGGCGCTTAAACAGGGACGTGATGCGATTCTTAAGGTGTTAGCTGAGCAAGACATTAAGGTCTTTCATTTTGCGCCACCGACGAAAGCGGGTAATCCGCGCCATCCCCTCTATCTGAAAGTTGAAGTTGAAAGGAAACGCTATTTATGAAAACATTACATGTGAATTTACCTGACCATCCCTATGATATTATCGTTGAACGCGCAAGTTTATCAAAGTCAGGGGAATGGGCAGCCAAACTTTGGCAACCGCAGAAAGTGGTTATCATCACAGATAACCATGTCGGAAAATTGTATGCTGAAACAGTTAAATTATCGTTTGAGGCGGCAGGGTTTGAAGTTGCAGTTTTTGCTTTCTTAGAGGGTGAAGCATCTAAAAACTTGACGACAGTTGATAGAGCCTATCAGTTTTTGGCGGATTTTGGTATGACACGCTCTGATGGTGTTGTGGCACTTGGTGGTGGTGTTGTCGGAGATTTGGCAGGATTTGTGGCGTCAACTTATATGCGTGGCATTCATTTCTTGCAAATTCCGACCAGTTTGACTGCTCAAGTGGATTCATCAGTTGGTGGTAAAACAGGTGTCAATACTAGTTATGCCAAAAATATGGTAGGGACTTTTACGCAGCCTGACGGCGTTTTGATTGACCCAGATTGTTTGGCAACGTTAGGCAAACGTGAACTCTATGAGGGCATGGGTGAGGTCATTAAGTGTGGTTTGATTGCAGATGCGGAACTTTGGACTATTTTGCAAGGGATGACTGGTGAGGTTGATGATCTTTTAGACCATGCTGAAGCCTTGATTTACCATTCTTGTGATGTCAAACGAAAAGTTGTCGTAGAAGATGAGTTAGATAATGGGACGCGGCTCTACCTGAATTTTGGACATACTATTGGTCATGCTGTTGAAGCAACCGCCGGTTACGGTACGGTCATGCATGGTGAGGGCGTTGCGATTGGCATGATTCAAATCACTAAAATTGCGGAGGCTAAAGGCTTAGTAGAAGTAGGCTTGACTGAAAAGATTCGAGAAATGGTTATTAAGTTCCATCTACCAATCACCTTTGATGGTTGGGATATCACGCGTCTGGCTAAAGCTATCACTTTAGATAAGAAAGCGCGTGGCGCAAAAGTTAAAACAGTTTTAGTGCCAAAAATCGGTGAAGCATTCATTAATGAAATTGCTATGACTGACGTTCCTGAGTGGCTGAGCTAAATTGCATTTTGCATTTAAATGGTTTTTGATTAAATACTCAAGGTTTAGCTGCCTTGAGTTTTTTTAATTCAGTTCTAATAGGCTAGCTATTAAAGTGAAAATCAAAATGAATAATTATTAAAAATAGTTGCATAATTATTCGTTTTGGTGTATCATTATTAAAAGTATACTTATAAAAAGATGAAAGGTAGGTATGTTTTCGTATAGCATTACTTGATTAGGATGATATTGCATTTTATAAAATGAAAGATTGAGGCATAATAAAATGAAGATGAACAATGACATACCAAAGGGTTTCCAATTTTTAGGTAAGCATGTTGGGATAAAAAAAGCGAAGAAAGATTTAGGTATTATTTTTTCAGAAACAAAATGTACTTCAGCAGCTATGTTCACTAAAAATCAATTTTGTGGAGAATCAATTCCTATCGGCAAAGCGGCTGTATCTGATCATGTTTTACAAGCGATAGTTGTGACAAGTGGTGTTGCCAATGTCGCTACTGGCGCAGAGGGCTATGAGAATGCCAATAAAATTGTTAAACAATTATCAAGGGAACTTGAAATTTCACCAGCTGATATTTTACCTTCTTCAACTGGTATTATCGGTCCGCAGTTACCAATTGAGAAAATAATTGATGGGATGGCGGATATTTCTGAGTCATTATCTGAATCTAATCTGCTTGATTTTGCCAATGCTATCATGACGACAGATAATAAGTTGAAAATTGTATCCCGAAAAGTGGGTGATGCGTCAATTTTAGGAATTGCTAAAGGATCCGGCATGATTGAACCTAATATGGCAACCATGTTAGTCTATATTTTGACAGACGCAATAATTCCAGAAAATAAAATTGATGACTTGTTGTCACTAAGTGTTTCAGAATCTTTCAACAGTATCAGCGTTGATACAGATACATCAACCAGTGATACGGTTGTTTTAATGGCAAATAATGCCATTCAAGTCGATTTAGAGGTCTTTTCTGAAAAATTATCAGCATTATGTTTAGAATTGGCTAAAAATATTTTAGAAGATGCGGAAGGTGCAGAACATTTAATTGAAGTAGAAATTTCTAAATGTATTTCTAAAGAGGAAGCGAAAAAAATTGGAAAATCAATTATCAATTCACCGCTTGTCAAAACTGCTGTATACGGTGGAGACCCTAATTGGGGAAGAATTATCATGGCAATCGGAAAGACAGCTGACATTTTACTAAGTAAAAAAGATATTGTCATTTATTTTGGTACATATCAGATATTTAAAAACGAGAATAAAATAGTTGACAATATCGAAAAAATTCGACTATATTTGAAAAAAGAGAAGAACATCAAAATTAAAGTTGAGATGAACACAGGAGAGCATCATCATAAAGTATATGGCTGTGACCTTACTGAGTCCTATATCGAAATTAATAGCTATTATCAAACTTGAGCAATAGAGACGATTGCAAGTGGTGAAGATACTAGTATTTGTTAATCGTCTCATGAGTAAAAGTAGCACTTGAGCTGCTTTTTTGTTATAATTGTAGTAATATTGCGAAAATTGGAGAACGATAATGAGATATTTTACAGCTGGAGAAAGTCACGGGCCGCGTTTAACGGCTATTATTGAGGGAATACCTGCAGGACTACCCTTGAGTTCTGAAGATATTAACATTGAGCTCAAACGTCGCCAAGGTGGCTATGGTCGTGGTGGTCGTATGCTCATTGAAAGCGATCAAGTTGAGATTACGTCAGGTGTTCGTCATGGTCTGACTATGGGCAGCCCAATCACCTTAAACGTTGCCAATAAAGATTTTAAAAATTGGACCAACATCATGGGTGCCGATGATGTTGAAGACAAGTTTAAATCACAACGCAAACTAACTAAACCACGTCCAGGGCATGCCGATTTGGTCGGTGGCATGAAATATCGCTTTAGTGATTTACGAAATGTTCTAGAACGCTCGAGTGCGCGTGAAACAACGATGCGCGTGGCAATCGGTGCTGTGGCAAAACGACTTTTAGCTGAACTTGATATTGACGTTGCCAGTCATGTGACGGTTTTTGGTGGCATTGAAGTCAATGTACCAGATAACTTAACGGTTTCAGAAATACGTCAACGTGCTAGCGAATCAGAAGTTTCTATCGTCAATCCAGAGCGTGAACAAGACATTAAAGCGTTAGTTGATAAAACTAAAAAAGACGGTGATACCATCGGTGGTGTCGTTGAAGTTGTTGCGGGTGGTCTGCCAGTCGGTCTAGGTTCATATGTCCAATGGGATAGAAAATTAGATGCCAAAATTGCCCAAGCAGTCGTCTCTATCAATGCTTTTAAAGGCGTTGAATTTGGTGTTGGCTTTCAAGCAGCCTATCAACCAGGTAGCAAAATTATGGATGAAATCGCTTGGTCAGAAACAGATGGCTATACCCGTAAATCAAACAACCTCGGTGGTTTTGAGGGAGGTATGACTAATGGTGAATTGGTCGTCGTCCGAGGGGTCATGAAACCCATTCCTACACTCTACAAACCATTGATGTCAGTCGATACCGAAAACCACGAGCCATATCAAGCACAAGTTGAGCGTTCTGACCCGACCGCAGTGCCGGCAGCAGCAGTTGTTGCGGAGCACGTCGTTGCGACGGTTTTAGCAACTGAAATATTAGAGAAATTTGCCTCTGATAACTTGGCAGAACTTAAAGAAAATATCGCACGTCATAACGACTATATCAAAGGATTTTAAGATGATTACTTACAAAACAGGTAATGTTTTAAACATGGATGATGTGATTGCCCTTTATCGCAGCACCATACTTGCTGACTGTAGACCGATTTCGGATAGAAAGCGCTCAGAAAGCTGAGGATTATTATCCGTATATCGGCTTTGAGCAACATCATTCAGCATGGCTTTTGAGACCAAATGATAAACTAAATGAAAAAACGCCACATGGCCGTACCAAAATTCATGGTGGAGATAATTAGATGCTAGAAAAAAATATTTTAATTGCAGGCTTAGGGCTTATTGGTGGCTCACTAGCACGAACAATCAAATCAGGTCATCCAAACTATCATGTTGCGGCCTATAATCGGAGTCAAGCACCACGAGACTTTGCTATTCAAGAGCGGATTGTGGACGAAGTATCAGATGATTTTGCTACGTTGGCTGTCAAAGCGGATGTCATTATCTTGAACTTTCCTGTTCAGTTATCCATTCAGTTTCTGAAAATTTTGGCAACATTACCCTTGAAAGAAAATGTCCTGATTTCAGATTCCGGCTCGACTAAACTTGAAATTGTAACAGCTGCCGAAGAGATTTTTAAAGATAAAGCCATTCGATTTATCGGTGGGCATCCTATGGCAGGCTCACATAAATCAGGTGTCATCGCATCAGATGAACTTTTATTTGAGAATGCCTATTACATTTTAACGACATCTACTTTATCACAACCAGCAGATGTCGAAGAACTTAAAGAAGTCCTTGTCAACACACGGGCAAAATTTATCGAACTCACAGCAAAAGAGCACGATGCGATGACGGCGGTTACCAGTCATTTCCCACATGTTGTCGCAGCGAGTTTAGTAGATAATGCCCATGATTTTGCAGCAATCATGCCCTTTACAGAAAATCTAGCGGCAGGTGGTTTTAGAGACATGACTCGGATTGCAGAAAGCTCGCCTGATATGTGGACTGAGATTTTAATGTCAAATTCAGATCATATCGTTTACCAAATCGATCAATTTAGTCACAAACTAGCAGATGTTAAGCAGTTGATACTACAAAGACAGAGTGCTGAAATTTGGAACTTTTTTGATAATGCACGCAAACTCAGAGCTCAGATGCCCATTCACAAAGGGGCGATGGAAAACTTCTATGACCTCTTTATTAGTGTGCCAGATAAATCGGACGTGATTCACGAAGTTTTGGGTTATTTTGCGGGGCACGATCTTAGCATTATCAATATCAAAATTAATGAAACACGTGTTGAAATTAACGGTGTTTTGCAGATTACTTTCAAGACGGAAAAGGACCAGACAACCGCTAAGCGTCTGATTTTGGAAAATTCTAGTTATGATGTTTACCAGTAATAGAAGGAAAAAGAGGAGATAACAGTGAAATTGCAGACAAATGCGACGGGACTTAAGGGCAAGTTCAAAGTACCCGGCGATAAATCAATCAGCCACCGCTCAATTATGTTTGGCTCGCTTGCCAAAGGTACAACCAGAGTGTACGATATTTTACGTGGCGAGGATGTCCTTTCGACCATGGCTGTTTTTCGTGAACTCGGTGTGACCATTGAAGATAAAGGTAATGAAGTTGTTGTCCATGGTGTTGGCTTTGATGGTTTACGTGCGCCTCAAGAGCGGTTAGACATGGGAAACTCTGGTACATCAATCCGACTGATTTCAGGCGTTTTGGCTGGACAGCCTTTTTCTGCAGAGATGTTCGGAGATGATTCACTTTCAAAACGACCAATGGATCGTGTGACGATACCATTACGCCAAATGGGAGTAGATATTTCAGGGCAAACCGACCGTGATCTACCCCCGCTTAAAATCACAGGTTCTGATCAGTTGACACCGATTAGCTATACCTTACCGGTTGCTTCAGCTCAGGTTAAGTCTGCTTTGATTTTTGCAGCCTTGCAGGCAGATGGTGAATCAATTATCACTGAAAAAGAAAAAACGCGTAACCATACTGAGGACATGATTCAACAATTTGGTGGTGACATTTCTGTTAACGGTAAAGAAATTCGTATCAAAGGTGGGCAAAGCTTTACAGCGACTGATGTGACAGTCCCAGGTGATATTTCAAGTGCAGCCTTTTTCTTGGTAGCTGGTTTAACTGTACCTAACAGTGAGATTACGCTAGAGAATGTTGGCATTAACGAGACACGGACGGGTATCATCGAAGTCATCCAAGCCATGGGTGGTGATTTGACTATATCTGATGTGGATGAAGTTGCTAAATCAGCGACTTTGACAGTCAGAACTTCTCAGCTGAACCCCACCGAAATTTCAGGAGATATCATTCCACGTTTGATTGATGAATTACCTGTTATTGCCCTGCTTGCAACGCAAGCTAATGGTACGACAGTGATTAGAGATGCAGAAGAATTGAAAGTCAAGGAAACTGACAGAATTCAGGTTGTCGCTGATATGCTAAATGATATGGGTGCTGAGATTACACCGACTGATGATGGCATGATTATCAAAGGAAAAACGAACTTAAACGGTGCAACAATTAATACACAAGGTGACCATCGCATTGGTATGACAGCAGCAGTTGCGGCATTATTAGTCGCTGACGGCGATGTAATTCTTGAACGTTCAGAGGCAATTCAAACTTCATATCCAGCGTTTTTTGAGGATTTATCGCTTTTGATGCTTTAAAATGTTGTACTAATTAGTCAATCAATCATTTCTATAGATATAAACAAGGCATTTAATGCCTTTTTGTGTTATAATTTTATCATATAAGGTTAATCAAAAATTAACTTCAACAAAAACTCGAATTTTGTTTAAATATTGACTATAATTAGAATAGTCGATTGATTTATATTGTTTTTAATTGATTATATTTTCGCAAAGAAAAGTCAAGGAGGCGTCATATGAACAAAACAGATTGGATTGAATACTTTGAGGCTATTCACTCAAGAATACCGAATGAGGCAGAAATTGCCCAAGCACTTGTTGCAGGTGAATTTTCAGATGATGAAATTGCTGAGGCAGCTGAGATAGTTGAAGAAACTGTTTCAAAAGAAGGAAATGAATCAGGCAAAACAGTCACATCAGTCGAAAGTTCTGATGACGAAAGTATCACATCAGCAACAGAAAACAAAACTGCTGATTTTAAGTCAAAAGAAAAAGAAGTAATCGAAAAGTTGAAGGATAATCAGGTCATTTCAGATGGCGTACAAGTTGCCTCTAATTATTTTTCTTGGGTACTTGAGACGGTGAAACATCCGATGAGTAAGGCAAGTGGTTTCAATTCTCTTTATACTTATTTGACATTAGGCATTATTATTCTGTTTGCATCCTTGTCTTCAACCTTGAATTTGCATGCATTTTATGAAAAAACGATTGTCAATTCTAGTTTTTCAGAATTTGGCAGTTTTGTTGGTATTAGTACAAAGAATCCAATTGGTTTTGGCACATTTATTGGCTTGCTATTTGTAGCAGCACTCTTTATCTTGACTTTATTTTTTGCAACTTGGGTAGCATTGAAAGTCCTTAAATCACCATTGACTTTTTCAAATGTTGCAGATAAATACACTAGTTTATTTATACCAGCCACATTTTTAATTGTCATTGCCTCTATTTTGTCATTAATTCGTTTAAATATGCTATCATACATCGTTTTTATCTTGGCATTATCTATCATGAGTATTGCTTTGTACTATATCATTTTGACAGCTAAGAACAATTTAAAACTTGATGATTTTTATGCGAAATTATTAGCACTGATGGCATGTGGCGCAATTATATGTGTGATGACATTTATTCTCGTATTGATTTTCACAACAATTATCTTTAAATCAGCATTTACAATGTAAATTATCAGGAATGATGACTTGAGAGGAATACAAAATGAAAAAAGAAAAATACGCCAAACTTTTTAAAGCGATTGTTGGTCGAGAATTGACACCTCAAGAATTTTTACAGGCCAAAAAAAATGGTTTTGATCCAAAACAAATTAAGAAAATTGCTGGATTGACTGCTGAGAATGCTGATACGGTATTTAAAACTGCACCAGAAAAACAAGTGCCAGTTTCGGATAAAACAGTTGAGAAAACTTCTGAAAAAATCGAGAATATGACACATCTGTCACCTGAAAGAAGAGAAGGGCAAGAGTCACAACCTAGTAAATCTGAGACTAAGAAGAAAATTCCGACTCAGTTGCTCATTGCAATAGTAGCTATCTTGGTCGTTGCTGTTGGCATTTTTGGATTTGTTAAAACGAGACCAGTTGATGTTACAAAAGATATCAAAGTAACTTTCTCAGGCTATGACGGCTATGGTCATGCAAGCTATAATTCAGAAAAAGTCTATCAAGTCATTGCAGAAAAAATGGCTGTTAAAGCAGGATTTTCTAAAGCTGAATCACATCAACTTATCAGCATGAATTCTCTTTCTAATTATTTAACAAACGTTAAATATCGGTCAAAAGCGACAAAACTGATGAAGTGGACTGAAGGTTTAAAGATTACCTTTGATGCCGGCTCAAATTTGAAAAACGGCGATAAAGTAATCTTTAAAATCAAACCCGAAAAGGGAACCCCTTTAAAAGCAGTTGATAAAACATACACAGTTAAAGGCCTCAAAAAAACTAAGAAAGTATCAGCTAGCTCTTTAACTAAAGGAAAAATCACATTCTCTGGTTATAATGGTAATGGTAGTGTCAAGTATGACGATAATAAATTTGAAATTATCTCAGATGATGTATCAGGCACCTTGTCTAACGGTGATGAGTTAGAATTTGAATTTACGCAAGATTATATAGATACGCTATTGACAGAGGGCAAAGCCGTCACTGATAAAACTATTGAAGTCAAGGTTTTTGGATTGAAAGATGTCAATGACATAAGTAAAGTTGATACCCTATACAGCAAAATTCCTGATTTAGTAAAAGAAGACTATAAAGATAAACCTGCAGGTGAATATGGCACTTATGACTTAACTTATAAGATTGAACCACAAAAATCTTTTATCAAAGTTTCTGAAGATAGTTATGATGATGAAACACGCTTGTCATTAGTCATCACTTACAAAATCATAAAAACACAAACTTGGGTAAAAGATGATACTTGGGACAACAAGAAAAAGGGCGATGTTGAGACAAAAGAGATTTATACCTATTTTGGCTATCAAAATGTCAAAATTTATAAAGATGCTGTCGTTCTTTCTGACTTGTCTAAAACATATGGTTCAACTTGGTCAAATTACCTTGATATGGATGCTGTGTATGCTGATTTGGAGCAAAGTGGCTATGGTGACTATCAATCTAAAAACTAATAATTAGACATCTATCAATTTTACTAGGTGTTGCCGACTATACTTAATGATTTTTGATTTAGTCACTCTGAATCGGTGTCGGCTTGGAGGATATGGAGAAATAAAATTCATATTAATAAGTAAAAATGGTTGACAAAAACTTAATAAATTGATAATATTGTTCTTATAGAAATTTGTTTCAATCAAACCTGTTATGATTAAAGCAAATCTCAACTACCGACTAGGGTGCTTGCTGAGACTGACTCCGAGCACTCTAGTTTTTTTTTTGTGGAATTTCTTCGTTAGCTCTCACCTCACAACCGCAAGGTTGCTACGGTTCAGCTGCCTTGAACTTCCACAAAAAACAAGTTTTTGCGTGATTTCTTCGTTAGCTCTCACCTCACAACTGCAAGGTTGCTACGGTTCAGCTGCCTTGAACTTTCACAAAAAACAAGTTTTTGCGTAATTTCTTCGTTAGCTCTCACCTCACAACTGCAAGGTTGCTACGGTTCAGCTGCCGTGAACTTCCACAAAAAAAGAGTTTTTGCGTAATTTCTTCGTTAACTCTCACCTCACAACCGCAAGGTTGCTACGGTTCAGCTGCCTTGAACTTCCACAAAAAACAAGTTTTGTGGAAGTTATTCGTTATCGTACAGTTTTCAACCGTAAGGTTTGCTCAGTTCTTACGTCTAGAGCTCATGCAAATAAGTTTTTATCATTTTTATCACTTTTTGTTTCGTCAATTTGTGATAGTTTCTGAAAAAAATGGCAAAATCTGCTATAATAATATCTATTATGACAAATCACATTGTACTTTTTGAACCACGTATCCATTTTAATACAGGGAATATTGCCAGAACCTGCGCAGCGACGAACACACACCTACATCTGATTCGTCCTTTTGGTTTTGAGGTTACAGACAAGAACCTCAAGCGTGCGGGACTTGACTACTGGCATAAAGTCGATATCACATATCACGACGATTTAGAAGCTTTTATGACTTGTTTTAATGCGGATGAGGCTGCTCAATTACATCTGATTACGAAATTCGCAGAACATGATTACTCAGAAAAAGGTCTTTACACTGAACAGTCAAATCACTATTTCCTTCTAGGGAGAGAAGATACTGGCCTACCTGAACCTTTCATGCGTGAACATCCAGAAAAAGCTTTGAGAATCCCAATGAATGATGAACACGTTAGAAGTCTGAATCTATCAAATGCTGCAGCTATCGTCATTTACGAATGTTTGAGACAGCAACATTACCAAGGCTTGGAACTCGTTCACACTTATGAGAAAGATAAATTAAAATGAAAATTTATTTTGTACGTCATGGTAAAACACAGTGGAACCAAGAGCGCAGACTCCAAGGGATGACAGGGGATTCCCCTTTACTACCAGAAGCCTTAGTTGAAATTGCGGCACTTGGTGATTATTTGTCAGACATCCAGTTTGATGCTATCTTTTCAAGTCCTTCAAAACGTGCGATTGATACAGCAACGATTTTATCAGAGCATAATCATCAGTCACAGGATATTGTCAAAAAAACCGAGTTATTCGAATGGAATCTCGGTATTTTTGAGGGCATGTTAATTGATGAAGCATATCAAAAAGATCCAGAAAATATGGCAGCGTTTCGACATCATCCAGAACAGTTTTGGGGTAACCCAATCGGTGCGGAAAACTTAGGAGATGTTTACCGTCGTTTTATCCGTTTTATGGATTGGTTGAGTAAGCAAAACTATGAAAACGTTTTGGTTGTCAGCCACGGTGCTTTTTTGTCAAGCACGATAAAAATGCTGACAGGTACGCCCATTGGCGAATTAAGACCTGGTGGCGTTGGTTTGAATAACAATACCCTATCTATCGTCGATTATGACGGAGATAAATATACCTTAACCCATTGGAATGAAAAGCATGGTAGATAAACTTTATGTTACGGGAACGATTGAAGCAATTTTCTTCAGTAATCCGTCGAATTTTTATAAGGTTCTTTTGCTGGAAGTGACAGATACTAATACTGATTTTTCAGATAGTGAAATTGTGGTCAATGGCATCATTGGAGATGTAGTTGAGGGAGAGAGCTATAAGTTCTATGGTGAATTAACCAATCACCCTAAATATGGCGAACAGTTAAAGGTATCGACTTATGAGAAAAATGTCCCAACCTCTGGTGCAGGACTCGTTAAATACTTATCGAGTGAGCATTTTCCAGGGATTGGTCAGAAAACAGCGGAAAAAATTGTTGCTATATTTCCAGAGAACACAATTGATGGTATTTTAGATGAACCAGAGCGCCTATCAGGCGTTTTAACAGATGTGAAATTGAAAGCTTTCGTTAAACGCTTGTCTGAGAATCATGGCATGGAAAAAATCCTCTCTAAACTTGCTAAGTATGAATTACCAAGTAAGATTAATTTCCAGATTTATGAGCTTTACAAAGAAGATACGCTAGAGGTGATCAAGGATAACCCCTATCAACTTGTTTTTGAAATCAAAGGTATTGGCTTTAAAAAAGCAGACAAAATTGCTGAAGACGAAGGGATTTCAGCGACAAGTGATGCACGTATTCAGGCAGGTTTGATTCATACGGTGCTGACTAATTCGCTAGAAATTGGCGATACTTATATTGAAGCGCGAGATCTCTTGGAAAAGACGATTGATTTATTAGAATCAGCCCGAAATGTTGAAATATTGCCGAATCAAGTGGTTGAAAATATTAATTTTCTCCTATCTGATGGCAAACTTCAAGCTAACGATACTAAAATATTTGAGAATTCCCTTTACTTTGCGGAGGATGGCATTCATCAAAGACTGAGTAAATTAGCCAATCGTATCAGTGAGACAGTTGACGCGGATAAGTTTGATACCATTATCCAAGAAGTAGAAGCAGCACTTGACATTCGTTATGATAGTTTGCAAAAAGATGCTATTTATAAGGCGCTGACGCATCAATTTTTCATTTTGACAGGTGGTCCGGGTACCGGGAAAACAACGGTCATTAAAGGCATTATCCGTGCCTATGCAGCTTTGCACAAAGTAGACTTGAATCCAGACAATTATACAGATGATGTCTTTCCAATCGTTCAGGTTGCGCCAACTGGTCGTGCAGCACGTCGGATGAATGAGCTGACTAGCTTACCTGCGGCGACCATTCATCGGCAGTTGGGACTGAACTCGGATGATTTAGAAGACGATTTTGGCAATGATTTGTCAGGAAGCCTGTTAATCGTCGATGAATTTTCGATGGTGGATACCTGGCTTGCTAATAAATTATTTGCTGCTATTCCGCCGTCCATGACGGTCATCCTAGTTGGCGATGCCGACCAACTTCCGTCTGTTGGACCAGGACAGGTTTTTGCAGATTTGTTGAAGATTCCTGATTTTGCATCGGTGAAACTGGACAAAATTTTTAGACAGGGTGAAGGCTCGACCATTACCAATCTGGCACACGGCATCAAAGATGGTCAGCTCCCGCCCGATTTCACGGCTAAGAAGCCAGATCGTTCTTATATCGAGAGTAACGCGGCTAATATTCCAAACTACATTGGGCAGATTGCCAGCGCTTGGCTGAAACGTGGGAATGATCCCTTTGATTTACAAGTGCTGATTCCGATGTATAAGGGCATTGCGGGAATTAATCATGTCAATAAGGTCCTGCAAGAATTATTTAATCCGCTAGAGGAGCGCTTGGAATTTGCTTTTCAGGAGACTGTTTTTCGGCAAGGGGATAAGGTGCTGCATCTGGTCAATGAAGCAGCGCTAGATGTCTTTAACGGCGATATCGGTGAAATTACCGATCTTGTGCCTGCCAAGTATACCGAGTCCAAGCAGGACGAGATCGTCATGAGTTTTGATGGTAATGAGGTTATTTATCCGCGGGGCGAATGGTACAAGATTACGCTTGCCTACGCGATGTCGATTCACAAGTCGCAGGGGAGCGAGTTTCCGAGTGTCATCGTGCCTATGGTGTCGAGTTATAGCCGGATGTTGGAGCGCAATCTCCTTTATACCGCCATTACGCGTGCCAAGCAGTCTTTGATTTTGCTTGGTGACAGTAGGAGTTTCCAGACAGCCGTCGCCCGTCAAGGTGCTAATCGCAAGACCTATCTGGTTGAGCGTTTTGGCATAGAAGTGCCTGAGTCTGAGGTGCATGGTGATCAGGCTGCTGAAACCGTTGAACCTTCATTAGTCGTAGAAGAGGTTGTCTCAGAAAATGTAACAGCGCCTGAATCCTATATTTTGACAGAGGATAATGTTACGACGATTGATCCTATGATTGGACTGACAGAGCAGGATTTTGAGCTGTTTTTTGGGCAGTCTTGATAGGCTAATTTGCTATTGAAAACTCCTAGATTTTAGTGATAGAATCTAGGAGTTTTTCTGATGTTTGAAAGTGGTGGTGGGACTAAATGTGTGGCATAAAAATTAGTGTTTTTCTGAAATATAGTAAGGATACTTCGCGTAACCACGGTAATTATGATAATAAGGATAGTTTCGCTTGAATTTCTGATATCAATTTCAAATGTTGGCTCTAGTTTGATGTCAAACATGAGCTCATCCTTACGGTCTAAATGATTGAACAAGTTTTTAACAGTTGAAAAACTAGGAGAAGTGTCAGGAATGTCGCCAGTCATGATTTGGATAAATCTGAACTTTTAGAGATGTCCTGAAGATTTGGGCAGTTTACGCTAATCGTTCTCGCAACTTCTCAACAAACAGATAAGTCGCAGGACAGATCAAGGTATTCTTGAGCGTCAGATGATTAATCTGAAGAAATTTTTTGCGATCTGTATGCGGGAACTCCCGACAGGCTTTGGGTCTGACGTCATAGACATCACAAAGATTATCAGAGCCTAAAAAGGGACAGGGCATGCATTGGAAGATTTTATCACCGTCTTCATCGACTTGGAGGTATTCTGACTCAAAATTAGCCAATTTCATGCGTAATCGTTTCGCAACTCGCTCAATGTCACTTTCTGTAAAGAGTGGTCCAAGCGATTTGCAACAATTGGCGCACTGGGTACAGTCAATTTCTGTAAAGACTTCATCGTGAAGTTCTTTGGTTAATTTATCCAGATTTTTAGGTGGTTTCTTTTTAAGTGACGTCAAAAACTGGCGATGTACTTTTTGTTTTTGAAGTGCCAAATCTCTATAATGTTCGATATCCATAACTTATATTTTAGCATAAAAATAACACAAAAAAAGATACTCTGTAAAGAGTATCTGTCTTAATCTTAATCCAAAATCGTGAAATAAAACTTATTTCACCAATTTTTTAGCTAAACGTGATTTATCACGGTTAGCTTTATTTTTATGGATTAAACCTTTGGAATGAGCTTTGTCGATTGCAGCAGATGCAGCGACATACAATGCTTGCGCATCATCAGAGCCAGCAGCAACGGCAGCTTCAAATTTTTTGATTGAAGTGCGCAAAGCAGCTTTTTGAGCAGAATTACGTTCATTTTGAATGATATTCAACTCAGCACGTTTGATGGCAGATTTAATGTTAGCCATGTTTGTTCTCCTTGTTAATGATATAAAATTGATGCATCAACTTTACTCAATATTTAAATTTATACTGCGTAAAACACAATACAAAACTATTGTATCATTTATAATACCATAATGCAAATTTTATTTTTCAAGGCGTTAATTTTGTTATGATTTAATTTAATATCATAAGAAAATGATAAAAAATCGAAAAAAAAAATAAATTTACCACTTGACAATGAAAGCGTTTACTGTATAATTGTTTTGCAAAAAGGAAATCGAGTTTCTTAATAAGAAACAATAGGAGGCGTTATGAGAAAACAAAAGACACTTTGTCAGCTGAAAGAAGCTGGAGTTATTGCAGTTGTTCGTGCTGATTCAGTACAAGAAGCTATAGAAGCTTGTCATGCAGCAATTGCTGGTGGTCTAACAGGTATTGAAGTTACTTATACCACACCGGATGCAAGCGAGGTAATCAGAACCCTGGTAGCTGACTATGCAAATCAACCAGAAATTGTGATTGGTGCTGGGACAGTATTAGAAGAAGTGACAACAATTGAGGCGATTAATGCCGGTGCAAAATTTGTAGTTAGTCCTTGCTTTGATGAAGAAAGCGCTAAAATGTGTAATCTCTACCAAATTCCATATTTACCGGGTTGCTTAACACCAACTGAAATCCATACTGCTCTTAAGTTTGGTGTCGATATTATCAAGTTGTTTCCAGGTAGTAGTTTCTCACCTAGCTATGTAAAAAACATCAAAGCACCATTACCACGTGTGAATATCATGCCAACAGGTGGTGTCAATTTGGATAATATTGCGGAATGGTTTGCAAATGGTGTAGTGGCAGTAGGTGTAGGGGGAGATTTAATGGCACCACTTGCTAATCATGATTATGAGGGCATCACAGAAAAAGCCAAGGCTTATAAGTCAGCTTACTTACAAGCAGTAGGACAGTAAGATGGCAAAAGTTCTATGTTTTGGAGAATTGCTATTAAGATTAGCAACAAATCGATCTGAATTTATTCAAGATCAGGGAAGATTAACAAGTAATTTTGGTGGCAGTGAGGTAAATGTCGCAGTTGGTCTATCTCACTTAGGAAATGATACACAGTTTCTAACCGCCTTACCAACAGATGATATTGGTAAGGCAGCACGACAATTTTTAGTATCACATCAGGTAAGTTTAACACAGGTGAAAAGTGCCGAGGGACGAGTTGGCATTTATTTTGTTGAGATGGGAGCAGGTAATCGTGCATCAAACATCATCTATGACAGAAAGTATTCAAGTTTTGCGCAAGTTAGCGTGAGTAAAGAAGAACTCAGTAAAGCGTTAGATGGACAAGATGCTGTTTTCATATCAGGTATTACGCCAGCCTTATCAGATAATCTTTATCAGACAACCATCCTATTGGTTCAGTTAGCTAAAAAACGGGGAATCACAGTGATTTATGATAATAATTATCGTGAGAAATTATGGTCAAACAAACAAATAGCTTTTGATAAACTAAAAAAATTATTACCAATGATTGATGTGCTATCTGTAGGCATTTTAGATATTCGTGCCATTTTTCAAGATGATAGCATTTCTGATTTAGAAGACGCTTACCGCCGTTTACTATCTAAATACCCTAATTTGAAGATGTTATTTTCAACTAATCGTGAAACAATTTCTGCTGAAGAATATCGCTTACAAGGGAGTGTGTATACCCAAGGCAAATTGTACCAAAGCCCCAAACAAGCAATTTACCAAGTTGTTGACCGAATTGGGACAGGAGATAGTTATGCATCAGGTGTGATTCATGGTTTGTTAAAAGGAGAGACACCTCAAAATATTGTTGATTTTGCAACAGCCAATGCGATACTAAAACACACGGTATATGGAGATGTTGCAATATTTACCGAGTCGCAAGTAAAAGCCTACATGGCGAGTTTACCAGGTGTGATTAACCGATAAAAGAAAGGATGATTGATGATGAGTGGGAAATGGATGAGTAATACAGCAGTTTTGGAGGAAAACCAAGTTAAATTACCAAAATTTGACCAAGTATTAATGCGTAAAAAGACAGTTGAGAGACCGCAATGGGCACATTTAGGCGGTGGGAATTTATATCGCTGTTTCCATGCCAAAATTGCACAAGATTTGATTAATTCAGGTGAATTAGAAACCGGTGTTGTTGTTTTTGATACATTTGGAAAAGAGTTGATTGAAAAAGGCTACCATGCCAATGATAATCAGACTTTATCAGTAATTTTAAAAGCAGATGGGAGTGTTGATAAAGAGCTTATTGCTTCAACAGCAGAAGCGCATTACTTTAATGCAAGTAACCATGATAGTGTTGTACGTATGAAGGAAGTGTTTCAAAATCCGTCATTGCAATTTGTGACGGTGACCATCACAGAAAAAGGGTATGCGGTAAAAGATGTTCAAGGAAACTTGACACCAGAGGCAGAATCAGATATTGAAGTTGGTCCAAATTTCAGACAATTAAAAACAACAATGGGGCAATTAGCCTACTTGATGTATTGTCGTTATAAGAGCAGTGCGGCACCATTGGCCCTAGTATCAACAGATAATTTTTCACATAACGGACAACGTTTTAAAGATAGTTTATTAGTAATTATACAAGGCTGGATTGATAAGTGGAATTTGAACGTTGATTTCTTATGGTATCTATCGGATGAATCGCGTGTCGCTTTTCCTTACTCAATGATTGATAGGATTACACCACTCCCAAGTCCAAGTATTGCAAAGCAATTGATAAAAGATGGGATTTCAGGGATGACAGTTGACAATCCGAGCTTTGCTGCGTTTGTTAATACTGAAGAAACACATTATCTTGTCATTGAAGATAAATTTCCTAATGGTCGACCAAAATTAGAAGATGCAGGTGTTTATTTGACTGACAGAGAGACAGTCAATAATGCAGATTTGATGAAAGTGTGCTCGTGCTTAAATCCTCTGCACACATCGCTTGCTATCTTTGGTTGTCTACTAGGTTTCAATAAAATCTATAAAGAAATGCAAGATGAAGATTTATCAGAGTTAGTTAAGCGTGTCGGTTATGTAGAAGGTTTACCAGTTGTCGTCAATCCCAAAATCATTGATCCTAAACAATTTATTGATGAGGTAATCAATTTACGTTTAGTGAATCCTAATATCCCTGATGCACCACAACGTATCGCTTCTGATACGTCCCAAAAAGTAAGTATTCGCTATGGCGAAACAATCAAGGCTTACATGTCAAGTGACAATTATGAAACAAGTGAGTTGACTTTTATTCCGCTGACTTTAGCTGCATGGTTGCGTTACTTGTTAGCAGTAGATGATGATGGCAACGCTATGACACTTAGCCCAGACCCGTTATTAGAAAACTTACAGGCTCAATTAGCAAGCGTAAAATTAGGGCAAAAGATCAATGCTCATGAAATTTTACAACCAATTTTGAGTAACGATAGAATCTTTGGTGTCAATTTATATGAAGCTGGTATTGGTGAAAAAATTGAAAATTACTTCACCGAGTTAGTAGCAGGTAGTGGGCAAGTACGTGAAATCTTGCATCGTGAATTATCAAAATAAATATGAGAATGGAGAAATCAAATGCAAATGACATTACGTTGGTTCGGTAGTGACCAAGACCATGTGAAATTGGAACAAATTCGTCAAATCCCAGGAGTTCAAGGTGTCGTAGGAGCCTTGTATGATGTACCAGTCGGTGAGGTATGGCCAAAAGAAAAAATAAAAACTTTGAAAGATGAAGTAGAGTCAGCAGGTTTGACACTTGAAGTCATTGAATCAGTGAATATTCATGATGATATTAAAATTGGTTTACCAAGTCGAGATCAATATATTGAAAATTACAAGCAAACCATTCGAAATTTATCAGAAATTGGTGTTAAAGTCATCTGTTATAATTTTATGCCTATATTTGACTGGCTAAAAACAGATTTGCATTTTCAATTACCGGATGGTTCATATACGATGAAATATGAAAAAGCAGGGATTGAAAAAACACCACAAGAAATGGTCAATGAAGTCCTTAATAAAAGTAATGGTGTCGTTCTACCAGGTTGGGAACCTGAACGTTTAGCTCATGTCATGGAACTATTTGAGGCTTATAAGGACGTAAATGAGGAAAAACTGCGTGAGAACTTTAAGTACTTCATGAGTGCTATCATTGATACTTGTCAGGAATGTGATGTTAAAATGGCAATTCATCCTGATGATCCACCCTACTCAGTTTTTGGTTTACCAAGAATCGTGAAGAATCGTGAAGATTTGGATTGGTTGATGACTTCAGTTGATAATCCATATAATGGGATTACATTCTGTACAGGATCAATTGGAGAAGATCCGGCTAATGATGTCGTTGCAATTGTAGGGGAATTTGCGAAACGTGATCGCATTCCATTTGCACATATCCGTAATATTAAATTCTTGAATCAGACAGATCATTTTGAAGCACCACATTTATCATCTGAAGGTTCTCTTGATATGCACGCTGTTGTAAAAGCCTTATACGATAACGGTTTTGATGGTTATATTCGTCCTGATCATGGTCGTATGATTTGGGGTGAAGAAGGTCGTCCAGGTTACGGGCTTTATGATCGTGCTATTGGAGCAAGCTATTTACAAGGGCTTTGGGAAGCTATTGTTAAACAGGGGAAAGATTAAATTTATCTAGTAAGGGAATAAACAAAAAATGGAAATATATCTATCACTATTTTGGGTACTACTCGGAATCGGTATTTTGATGGTTCTGAATTTGAAATATAAGTTACATAATCTTTTGAGCTTAATCATGGTTGGAATCTTTGTTGCCTTTATGGAAGGCATGTCAATTGAAAAGATTGTCAGTGTTATACAGGCAGGATTAGGCAGTATCCTTGGACACTTAGCTTTAATCATTATATTTGGCGCAGTAATTGGTAGAATTATGACTGACTCAGGTGCAAGTCAAAAAATCGCAGATACAGTTATCGCAAGATGTGGTAAGAGATATTTACCAATCGGTTTGATGTTCATTGGCATGATTTTTGGTATTGCAATGTTTTATGAAGTCGCTTTCTTGATTGCTGTACCGTTGATTATCAATATTGCTAAAAAAGCAAACATTCCTTATATGAAGTTGGTAATTCCAACAGTTATTGGTGCAACAGTTGGACATAGCCTGTTCCCACCACAACCAGGACCGGTGGCGCTTGTTAGTGCATTTGGGGTAGATATGACTCAAATGTATATCTTTGGCTTTATTGTTGCGGTTCCGGCGATTGCAGTTGGTGGTTTGTTACTACCTAAAATTTTACCTGGTCTTGAACACTTACCATTGCGTGAAAGTCTTGAACCAAAAGAAATTGGTACTAAAAAAGATTTGCCATCATTTGGTATTAGTATCTTGATTCCTTTGATTCCTGCTATCCTTATGATTACTGCCTCTGTTGTGAAGATGTCTGTTGGTGAAAAAACAGATTTAGGTAAAATTTGTAATTTCATTGGTAGTGCTGAAATTTCTATGTTGCTTGCGACACTGGCAGCCATGTACTTACTAGGTTACCGTCGTGGTATGAACAATGAACAAATGGGGCGCATGATGAATCAATCAATCGCTTCTATCTCAGATGTATTAATTGTAATTTCTGCTGGAGGTATCTTAAAACAAGTTATTATTGACACAGGTGTTGGCGATAAAATTAGCGAGTTAGCTGGTCAATTACCAGTTTCACCATTAATAATTGCATGGCTAATCACAGCAATTATTCGCATCTTAACAGGTCAGGGTGCAGTCGCTGCGATTACGGCAGCGGGAATTGTAGCACCAATGATTGCCACCAATAATATCAATCCCGCTTTAATGGCGCTTGCTGTTGCTTGTGGTAGTAACACTATGACGATGATGTATGATGGCGGTTTCCTCTTGTTCAAAGAAACTTTTGGTATCTCGATGAAAGATACTTTTAAAACTTGGGGAGGACTAGAGCTTGCCAACTCAGTTGTTGGTCTCAGCGTTGTTTTGATTTTGAGTTTGTTTATTCATTAAATATAAAGGAGCAATCATATGAAACAAAAAATTGTTATTTATAACGAACAAGCGGATAAATTTGTTTCTGTAACAGTCGGTCAATTACTTGATAAGGAATGGGTTATCAAGGACATACCACAATTACAGGAGTTGGATTTGTCTTATACTGTTGAACAAAATGTTGAAAAAGAAATTGTTAAGGTTCTGACAACAGATACTTTTTCGGTTATAATTGCAGATGATAGGGTTAAATCTTTAACATACAATGAATGGGAAAGTTATCGTGTCGGTCAAGCGTATGCAGGAATTGAAAATTTATTATCCAATCAATCAGAAAAGATAAAAGTGTTATTCAAACAATTTACGCAAGATATGCAAGATAAGTATGCTGGACAGGCATCATGGGTGAAAATTTATAATAACTTAATTGAAAATATTAAGGAAGGTTAAAACCAAAATACACATTATAACTGAACAAAATAACTGAACAAATTCTTAGATGAGATTTGTTCAGTTTTTTTATAAGAAAACGTATCCATAAGTTAGTTTTTATATAAAATCTCCCCAAAATTAAAGGAATAGTTTATAATAAGAAAGAGGGTGATAAAATGAAGGATGAAAAACTTTATGGTGGTGTGCTAGTCAAGGCTGTTGGTATATTAGACATATTAAGAGATGCCAAACTGCCGTTGACAACGACTGAAATTGCTAAAAAAACAGCGATGACAAAAAGCACGACTTCTAAGCTTTTAACCACTATGCAGATGTTAAATTTAGTTTCTCGTGATCAAGTATCTCAGAGATTCGATATCGGTGCAAGATTAATCGGTTACGGTAATCATGCCATTTCCAATTATAGTTTTGAGAAGGTGTTAGAACCTTACTTGAAGCAATTGCATGAATTAACAGGTCAGACGATACATGTTGGGATTGAACAAGACGATAAGATGATTTATATCGTTAAAAAGGAGGCAAAAGTCGCAGTCACTCTGAAAAGTCGTGTAGGTGATCAAGTGCCGTTGTATTCAAGCGCCATGGGGAAGGCCGTCTTAGCAGAAAAATCAGACGAAGAGATTACAGCATATGTCAATCGAACACATCTTGTTCAATGGACAGATAAAACACGTACCACATTAGAAGACTTGATGTCAGATATTCACGCTATACGACAAGAAGGAGTCGCTTTCGACAAAGAAGAAAATGAACCGGGCATATACTGTACAGGTGTTGCTTTTACAAGTCGAGGTCATACTTATGGGGCAGTCAGCGTGAGTGTTCCTGTGTATTATTTAGATGATATAAAGAAGAAAGAAATTATTCAAGCTCTATTGGAAATTAAAAAAGTGATGCATCAGAAAATATAGCAAGAATGCTTCAAAAAAATCTTAAAAGTTGTGTATTTTTTATGGTTAATTGAATATAAGTTACTGACTAGTGAAAGGGATATCATGTCATTTCAGTTTGGGCGTTTTCGTCTGGGTCTTAGAACGATTAAAACAGCTATTGCTATTTTAATCATATTAGTTTTTACACATTTGTTTCATCGTGGGCAGTCGGCAGCGATGGTGGCGGGGATTTCAGCAATTATTGCCGTAAGAGATTCCTATTCGGCAACGGTTAAAGCATCTAAGGCGAGATTTATTGGCGCCACGTTAGGTGGTTCACTTGCGATTGTTTACTACTTTTTTTATTTGCTGAGTCATCAAAACTTTGTCGTACAAATTATTCTCATACCTTTATTTGTGCTAGTCAACATTGTTATCATGGATGGATTTAATCTTCACCCAGGTCTAGTAGGTGCGAATGCGACTTTATTGATTATTGCCTTAACCATTCCGGAAAATGCCTATGTGGGTTATGCGATTAGTCGGGTTTTGGATACTTTTTTTGGAGTGGTTGTGGCAACGATTGTCAATAGTGCTTTTATTCATGATGCGCCTAAGGTGACAATCAAAAAAATCAGTCGAGGCAAGGTGAAAAAATCACAGCAAGTTAATGGTCAAGCTAAAACGGCTACGGTTAAGAAGGAGAAGACGAAGTGACCGCAATTTATATACGGATACATGATGAAATTAAGCATCAAATTGAGACAGGGGTTTTTGAAGTTGGACAACGTTTGCCGAGCGAACGTGTGATGGCGGAGCAATTTGGTGTGTCTCGGATGACTTTGCGCCAAGCCGTGACTAGTCTGGTTGAAGAAGGAATTTTAACCCGTTATGTTGGCTCTGGTACTTTTGTAGCGAGTGATCGTGTTCGTGAGAAAATGCGTGGGACGACCAGTTTCACTGAGATTATTCAAAATTTAGGTAAGACACCGAGCTCAAAGGTTTTGAGCTATCAAAAAACGAAGGCAAATGAAGTTGAGTGTGATAAATTGCAACTTAAAAAAGGCGCTCAAATTATCCGTATGGAGCGGATTCGTTATGCAGATGAGTTGCCGATTTGTTACGAGGTGGCGAGTATTCCGTATCGTTTGATTGAAGATTTTGCAAAAAATGATATTGCCAATCATTTTTATGACACCTTGGCAAATGCTGGCAAAAAAATCGGTCGAAGTGAGCAAATTATTTCGGCTAAGATTGTGAATAAAGAAATTGCCAACTTCTTGTCAATTAAACAAAGTTCAGCGATTTTGGCTTTGACACAGATTTCTTATTTTGCCAATAGCGATGAAACGCCTTTTGAGTACGTGTTATCTCAATATGTCGGCGAACGATTTGAATTTTATTTAGAAAGATAAAAATAATGACGCATTCTGAAAAAGTTGTTGACTTACTTCACGCAGGTCAATTTGAAGATATGGCAAAAGAGTTAGCGGAAGCGATTGAGACTGATGGTCTTGATTTGCTAACCGATTTAGCCGAATATTTGTCGATGATGGGTTTCATGGACGAAAGCCGTCAGGTTTATGAAAAAATTACAACTGTAGATGCGGATAATACAGATATTTTACTCAACCTTGCTGAAATGAAATTCGATGATGGCGATTTGGATGATGCGCTCGAATTGCTTTATAAAATAGAGGCAACAGATGATAACTATGTCGCAGCGCTTGTCATGATTGCTGACCTTTACCAGGCAGATGGTGTCTGGGAAGCAGCACTTGAGAAATTATTGGAAGCGGCAAGTCTGACAGATTCTCCGTTGGTAACATTTGCCATTGGTGAGCTTTACTATAACCAAGGGAAATGGCGTGAGGCGATTACGCATTTTGCGAAACTCAGTCAACGGCAGATTTTAGAACTTACCAAAATATCAACCTACCAGCGGATTGGCACAGCTTACGCCTCTTTGGGGGAGTTTGAAAATGCCACAAAATTCCTAGAAAAGTCACTCGAAATCGATCATGATGATAATGTCTTGTTTGAGCTCGCACAAATCAATTTTGCAACTGGGGAAGTCACACGTGCTATTGACTATTTTAAACAATTAGATGCTTTAGCACCTGATTTTGATGGCTATGCCTATCCATATGCACAAGCCTTGATTGAAGATAATGACTTTGAGGCTGCTTTTGCGGTAGCTAAAGATGGCTTGAGTAAGAACCCAACAGATGTGCCTTTGATTCACTTAACTAGCCGAATTGCCTATGCCTTACACGATTTAGAAAATTCGGAAAAGTATTTGACGCAAGCACTTGATTTACCAGATTTGCATGATGAGACAATCTTTCTTTTGAGCAATCTTTACATGGCGCAAGATGATTTTGAAGCGGTTATCGCGCTTGAACCTCTGCTTGATGAAGAACATGTCTTAGCGCAATGGAATATTGCTAAAGCCTATCGTGAACTTGACCAAGACGAAAAATCATTGACGATTTATGACGAGATTAGTCAGAGCGTCTTGGCTGACAATCCTGAGTTTTTATTGGATTATACCCAAATGTTAATTCGAAATGGTCGGACAGATGATGCCAAGACAAGTCTAAGCAAATATCTATCGCTTGTTCCTGACGATGAAAATTCACAAGCTTTATTTAATGAGTTATGATAATGGCGTTTTAACGCCTTTTTTGCTACAATAATCATTGTGAAGTTAAACTTTCAAGAAGGAACGTATTTAAAAAATGACAGAAGAAAAATTTGGTGCAGATTTAATTGTAGACTCACTTATTAATCATGAAGTGAAATACATTTTTGGGATTCCAGGTGCTAAAATTGATAAGGTTTTTGATACTTTGGTTGATAAAGGACCTGAGCTGATTGTCGCACGCCATGAGCAAAATGCAGCCTTTATGGCGCAGGCTGTTGGTCGGATTACAGGTGAGCCGGGTGTTGTGATTGCAACTTCTGGTCCTGGGGCGTCAAACTTAGCGACTGGTCTTGTAACAGCAACTGCAGAAGGCGATGCGGTACTTGCGCTTGGCGGACAAGTGAAGCGAGGTGACCTCTTGAAACGGACCCACCAGTCTATGAATAATGCGGCACTTTTCGAACCGATTACCAAATACTCGGCAGAGGTCCAAGATGCAGACACCCTATCAGAAATTGTGGCTAATGCCTATCGCTTATCAAAAGCGGGCAAACCAGGCGCAAGTTTCATCTCCATTCCCCAAGATGTTGTCGATAGTAAGGTGAACGTTAAGGCGATTAAGCCTTTGCACGAGCCAAAACTTGGGAATGCGTCGATTGATGATATTAATTATCTGGCACAGGCGATTAAAAATGCGGTCTTGCCTGTTTTTCTTCTGGGTAGCGGTTCATCATCTGCTAGTGTGACGCACGCGATTCGTGAGCTATTACAATATGTGAATATTCCAGTTGTTGAAACTTTCCAAGGTGCAGGTGTAATTTCGCGTGATTTGGTTCATAATTTCTTTGGTCGTGTCGGACTTTTCCGAAATCAGCCGGGTGATATGCTCCTTAAAAAATCTGATCTGGTTATCGCAATTGGCTACGATCCGATTGAGTATGAAGCACGTAACTGGAATGCTGAAATTGATAGTCGTGTGATTGTCATTGACAAGGCTTTGGCTGAAATTGATACTTATTATCAACCTGAACGTGAGTTGATTGGTGACATTGCACAGACTTTGGAGAATTTGATTCCTGCAATTCGGGGGTATAAGATTCCGGAGGGCAGTATTGACTATCTGGATGGTTTGCATGAACTGTTATCTAAAAATGAGTTTGACCGCAATGCTGACCCTAATCTTGTGCATCCACTTGATTTCATTGATGTACTACAAGATACTGTTAAGGATGATGAAACGGTGACTGTCGATGTTGGTAGCCACTATATCTGGATGGCACGGAACTTCAAATCTTATGAACCACGTCATCTCCTCTTTTCAAATGGGATGCAGACGCTCGGTGTCGCACTACCATGGGGTATCTCTGCAGCACTTTTACGCCCTGGTAAGAAAGTTTACTCAATTTCAGGTGATGGCGGTTTCCTATTTTCAGCACAGGAGCTTGAAACAGCAGTACGCTTGAATTTACCCTTAATTCATATCATATGGAACGACGGTCATTATAACATGGTTGAATTTCAAGAAGTAATGAAATATGGCCGTGCATCAGGTGTGGACTTTGGCCCAGTTGATTTTGTTAAATATGCTGAAGCATTTGGGGCAAAAGGAATTCGCGTGACAAACAAAGCAGATTTAGCGAAAGCATTATTAGAAATAGAGCACACAACAGGTCCAGTCGTGATTGATGTACCTATTGACTATAAAGATAATATTAAATTAGGGGAAACGATATTGCCTGATGAATTTTATTGATAAATATGGTAAAATAAGTCTTAAACTTGTGAGCATTCACAAGTTTTTCGTAAATAAACATGATACTGACAAGCATTGCGATGCAAGTCATAAACTTCTAGGCGTTACTATACTCATTTAACCATTTAAAGCATACACTTTTTTAGCTAAACAAGTATATAATAAGTTTGCTAGAAGTTCTTACTAAGGAAAATAAGAAATATGTCTGAACCGATAAAACTTTTTCAATATAATACCCTTTCCGCTTTGATGAGTGGTCTTTTCGAGGGTAGTCTGACGATTGGTGAATTGCTGGAACAAGGTGATTTAGGAATTGGCACGCTAGATGAAATAGATGGTGAGCTGATTGTACTTGACGGAAAAGCCTACCAAGCGCGAGGTGATAAAACAATTACAGAAGTAGGCCCTGATGTTAAAGTACCTTATGCGGCGGTTGTTTTCCACCAAGCAGAAGTTATTTTTAAACAACGTTTTGAAGCAAGCAATGAGGAGCTCCAAACGCGTATTGAAACTTATTACGATGGCGCCAATTTATTTCGCTCTATCAAGATCCACGGGACTTTTGCAAAAATGCACGTCCGCATGATTCCTAAAGCCAAAGAAGGCGCACGATTTGCAGATGTCGCGACAAGACAACCAGAATACACCGTTGACAATGTGACAGGGACAATTGTTGGGATTTGGACACCTGAAATGTTTCACGGTGTGAGTGTCGCTGGCTATCATTTGCATTTTATTACAGATGATCATACCTTTGGTGGTCACGTTATAGATTATGTGATTTCTGAAGGGATTGTTGAAGTTGGTGCTGTGGATCAGTTAGATCAGCGCTTTCCAGTACAAGACCGGAAATATTTATTTGCCAAGTTAAACCTAGAGGAATTGAAAGAGGACATCGAAAAAAGTGAGTAATGCAAGTATTGATTGGATTCATTCGCGTCTCAAATTTGGTATTAAACCAGGTCTATCACGGATCATTTATTTACTTGAGCAGTTAGATAATCCCCAAAACAAAATCAAGACCGTCCATGTCGCAGGCACCAATGGAAAAGGCTCAACTGTCACTTTTTTGTCAAACATTCTCCAGCAGTATGGTTTGAAAGTTGGTACTTTTACCTCACCCTTTATTGAAATTTTTAATGATCGTATTGCGGTTAATGGGCGTTATATTTCTGACGACGATTTAAATCATATCGTCGGTGTCATCAAGCCACTAGTTTTGAAGATGGATGAAAATCCTGATCTTGTTAATATCACAGAGTTTGAAATCCTAACGGCTATCGGTTTTTACTACTTTGCTGACCAAGCAGTCGACATTGCCTTGATTGAGGTTGGCCTAGGTGGACTTTATGATTCGACAAACGTTATCACGCCGTTAGTTTCTGCGATCACAACGATTGGCTATGATCATCAAGATATTTTAGGAGACACTTTGGCTAAAATTGCTAGCGAAAAATCTGGCATTATAAAGCCAAATGTACCGGTTGTCGTAGGAAATATCATGGGTGTTCCTGAGGAAGCCCATGAAGTGATTGTGGCAGTCGCATATGAGAAAAATGCACCGATTTATCACCCTGAGATAGGGCAAATTTTTGATTTAAGTCTTCATGGTCAATATCAACAGGACAATGCGGCATTATCGCTCAAGGTATTTGAGATTTTAGCAGGAAAATTAGGTTTGATAATTGAACCTGAAAAAATCAAAAAAGGGCTCAAACAAGCCTTCTGGCCTGCCAGAATGGAAGGCTTGAATGGTTTTATCTTAGATGGTGCACATAATCTACCTGCCATTAAACGATTGGTAGCAGAGTTTAATGGCTCGAAAAAAGTTCACATTCTTTTTTCTGCCCTACAACGTAAAGATTTTCATGAGATGATTGCCTTGCTACAAACGATTCCAAATGTTAGCTTAACCTTAACGACATTTGATTATCCAAAAACGATTGTAGCAGCCGATGTGGCAGATATTTCTGATGTCACTTGGTTAGAAGACTGGCGAGATTTTGTGACGGCACCTAGGCATGCAGATGACATTTATCTCCTGACTGGCTCTCTCTACTTTATGAGTCAAGTTCGTGAGTTTCTATTGACTTCAAATAAATCAAATTTAAAAAAATAATGTTTACCAGTTGACATTATTTTTTTGTCGTGATATACTTAACCAGTAAACTAATTTAAAGGATACATAAGGTATCATATGGAGGTTATCAGTTAGCTTTCGCTTATTTTTGAACAGATTATTAACTGGTAAATGAAATTAAGAAAGAGAAAAATGAAGAAGAAAAAACATTTATTATTAGGTGTGTTGGCCGCAACAACTGCGTTGACACTCTTTGCTTGCGGCAATGAGTCTAGTAAAAAATCAGATAAATTGCAAATTGTAACAACATTTTATCCGATGAAGGAATTTACTGAACAAGTTGTGGGTAAAGAAGCAGACGTGACAGTTTTAGTTAAACCAGGTGTCGAACCACATGATTTTGAACCATCAGCCAAGGATGTTGCTGCTATCCAAAATTCGGATGCTTTCGTTTATAATAACGAAAATCTGGAAACATGGGTCCATAAAACGACTAAAGACATGAAAAACGTTGACGTGATTAAAGCATCTGAAGGCATCTTATTGCTTGGTGGATCAGATGAAGGTGATGATGAAGCGGGGCAGGAAGGTCATTCTCATGCCTACGATCCCCACGTCTGGTTAGCACCAAGTCTTGCCATCAAAGAAGTTGAAACAATCCGAGATCAACTGATTAAAAAGTTTCCTCAGAAAAAAGATAGTTTCACTAAAAATTCGGAAAGCTATTTAACCAAGTTAAAAGCCTTAGATCAAGCTTACAAAGATGGTTTATCAAATGCTAAGCAAAAAAACTTTGTGACACAACATGCGGCTTTCGCTTATTTAGCGCTTGAATATGGCTTGAACCAAGTATCAGTTTCAGGTATCAATCCTGAAACTGAGCCCTCAGCATCTCGGCTGAAGGAACTAAAAGCCTATGTTGATAAAAATGACATTCACTATATCTATTTTGAAGAAAATGCGTCAGATAAAGTAGCAACAACTTTAGCAAAGGAGGCAGGTGTCAAGACATTACCACTGAATCCATTAGAATCACTCACGCAAGAACAGGAAAAATCGGGTGAAGATTATATTTCAGTCATGACGCAAAATCTAAAAAATCTACAAAAAACAACAGATGCAGTATCAAGAGTCACAGCAATCGAACCAGAAAAAACGCCAGAAAAAACAGCTACCGCGGGTTATTTCAAAGATGATCAAGTCAAAGACCGCAAACTATCAGACTGGTCAGGCACTTGGCAGTCCGTTTATCCATTACTTCAAAAGGGTGACCTGGATCAAGTCATGCGCTACAAATCTTTACTGAATAAAGACAAGACTGAGGAAGAGTACAAGGCTTATTATACAGCTGGTTATAAGTCAGATGTCGATAAAATTACCATCAAAAAAGATACCATCACCTTTGATGTCAATGGTACCTCACACAAAGCAACTTATAAATATGTCGGTAAAGAGATATTGAACTATACTAAGGGTAACCGTGGTGTCCGCTATCTTTTTGAGGCAGTAGGTGACACAGATGGCACTTTCAAGTACGTCCAGTTTAGCGACCATGGGATTGCACCAGTTCAAGCCGAGCATTTCCATATTTATTATGGTAATGAGAGTCAGGCAGCTTTAACAGCAGAACTTGAAAACTGGCCAACTTATTATCCGTCAGATTTAACACCAAGTCAAATTGCACAAGAAATGATTGCACATTAAAGTTAGTTATTAGAAAAGTCAGTTTCCAACTGAAATCTGACTTTTTTTGATGCCGTCAGCTTTAAATGCTATAATAAAATCAATTAAGCAAAAAAGGGGGGAATAACTGACGTGTCTAAAAATTATGAAAAGCTATCTGAAACTTATTATAATCGTCTTGCTAAAAAATTTGACCGATCATTTGATGGCTTTTTATCTGGTTTTTTTAAGCGCTATATTCTCAAAAATTTAGAACTGCCAGAACACGCTAACGTATTAGATGTCGGGTCAGCGACCGGATGTCTCCTTAAGATGCTTGCAAGCAAGTATCAGTTTGAAGGTATAGGCTTAGATATTTCATCTCAGATGACAGAGATTGCTCAAAAACAGTACCCGGAATTTTCATTTGTGACTGGATCAGCGATGCAAATCCCTTTTGAAGGACAAAGTTTTGATGTGCTCATCTGTTCAGCTTCTTTTCACCATTTCCCGAATCCTGAGACATTTCTCAGGGAAGCAGAACGGGTCTTAAAACCCGGAGGTAAACTTGTTATTGCTGAGATTCGAATGCCAATTTTTCATGGTCTTTACAATCAATATATTCATCGTTTTTCAAAAGAAGGCGATGTCAAAGTTTATACTTTTGATGAATTAATGCGTTTGCTTGAAACTGCTGGTTTTGTACTGATAAAAGGTAGGAAACACCTACAAATTCAATATTTTGAAGCCTATAAAAAAGCCTGAGCTATTCCAAGCAGGCTTTTTTGTTAAGCTTTCACGTAAACACAGACAGCCTCTGGTACCATGAAATCATGTTGAATTTCAGTTAAGAGACCTGTTGCGCTATTGCGGAAGAAAGTTGTGACATTATCAGAGTCTTGATGGGCTGCGATAATCACTTTTTCATCAGATGATAGGTTGAAGTCGCGTGGCATTTTACCGTGAGTTGCAGCGATTTGAATCAATTCTAAGGTACCATCGGCGATAATTTTGAAAACAGCAATAGAATCATGCCCACGGTTTGAGCCGTAAAGGAATTTGCCATCTGATGAGACGCGGATAGCAGCAGTCCCGTTAAAGGCAGTCCAATCTTCTGGCAAGGTTGAAAGTGTTTGTAATAGGGTAAACTGACCTACGCCGTCATAAATCAAGACTTCAATCGTACTGTTTAATTCATTCATGAGGTAAGCCATTTTTTGAGTTGGATGAAAGGTGATATGACGTGGACCAGCACCCAGTGCAGATTTGTAAGTATTGATTTTAGTTAATTGACCTTGCTCAGAAACATTATAAGTCACGACTTCATCGGTTCCTAAATCACAAGTCACGAGATATTTATCAGGTGTCAAATCAGTGAAATGAACATGAGGACTAGCTTGATTTTCGTGAGGACCTGAACCTGTGTGTACATCTTTATCAGCAAGTGATAGACTGCCATCAGTAGCACGCTTATAAACTAAAACTTCCCCTTTATGATAGTTAGCGCCATAAACTAAGTCACGGGTTTCATCTACAGCGACATAACAAAGTGGCGCGCCAGCGTCAACAACACGATTAATCAGTTTACCACCATTATCATAAGCTGCAATGCCGCCAGCACCGTTCTCAGCTCCTACGCTATAAAGATGCCCTGCACGGTCAAACGTGAGATAAGTGGGATTAGGTTCTTTCGCCACTAACTGAAGGTTGCTAAGCAGACCTGTTGTTGTGTCTAAGGTCGCTTTGTAAATGCCTTCAGACGTTTTTTTCGTGTAAGTACCAAAATAAAGTGTTTCTGTCATGAATGTAATCCCTTTCAAATAGATATATTTATTATAGCATAACTTTTAAAGTATGCATGAAAAGAGGATGTGTACGCTTTAAAGGTTGGGTGTCGTGGCAGATTTAATGGACTGGGCTGACTATTTTGGAAAAGCGTGTAATCGCTATAAAATAGTTTGAAATCTACTAATAGCACCAGGTATGCTATAATATTAATTATAAAGTTGTTTCAAATTTTGAAAAATGACTAGCAGTAGGTTGATTAGATAGGTGAAGAATAATGAACGATAAAAATAGTTTTAAAACGACTTGGTTTTTCAAATGGCTATTGGATAATAAAGTGGCGACTGGTTTCGCAGTTGTTTTGCTTTTTTTGTTAAATATTTTGCTTTTGACGAGATTAAGCTTTATGTTTCAACCGATTGCCGATTTTCTCGGTGTCATTATGTTGCCCATTATTTTAGCAGCTGTTTTTTACTATCTACTGAATCCGATTGTCGATTATTTTGAGGCACGTAAAGTCAATCGGGTAGTATCAATTTCGGTTTTATTTGCGATCATTCTTGCTTTGATTATCTGGGGCTTAGCAGTTGCGATTCCAAATATGGTGACGCAAGGCGAAAAGTTTGCGGCTAATTTCCCTGATTATGTCGAATCTGGTGAAAAGCATATTACCAGTCTCCTTGGCGATGTACGGTTTAAGCAATTTAGACCACAAATTGAAAAAGCTGTTACAAGTTTTTCAGACAATTTGATTGAAATTTCTAAAAATCTGTCAACAACCTTGGTCAATAGTACAAGTTCATTTTTATCAACAGCAACTAGTGTGATTATTTCCTTGATGATTTTTCCCTTTATTTTGTTTTATCTCTTACGAGATGGAAAATCACTCAATCAATATGTCACGAATATGTTACCAAACGCTTGGCGTAATGATACATCAACTGTTTTGACACAGGTTAATTTACAGCTATCGAGTTATGTTCGTGGTCAATTGATTGTGGCTGCAACAGTTGCGATTATGTTCTCAATCATGTTCTCAATTATTGGCCTCAAATATGCTGTTGTGATTGGGATTGTAGCTGGTTTCTTAAACTTAATTCCTTATTTAGGGTCGTTCCTGGCAATGATTCCAGCCGTTATCATTGCCTTGGTGGCTGGACCGTTTATGGTCCTCAAAGTTGCCATTGTCTTTGTTATTGAGCAAACAATTGAGGGGCGTTTTGTGAGTCCGCTTGTACTAGGTAGCAAATTGAATATTCATCCAATTACAATTTTATTTGTGCTTTTAACATCTGGTAAAATTTTCGGTTTCTGGGGTGTCCTGATTGGGATTCCTGTCTATGCCTCTGCTAAAGTTATCATTGTCTATTTTTACAAATGGTATCGTAAAATTTCAAGTCTTTATGAAGATGAAGAACAAGAAACACAAGAATTACTTGAAGAATAGTTATTTAAAACGCTCACCTTTTTTAGGGCGAGCGTTTCTTGATTAGTCAAGGTGCCTATTAACGAATAACCTCTCTTGGGTGGTGCGAAATCAGAAAGTAGAAGCAAGAGTTGATAGACTCAAAGTTGGACAAATTCAATAAATAGGATTAAAATAACTTTTAAAATGCTTTTAAATTTTTAAATAAAATATAGAAGGTAGGGACAAGAGATGAAAAAAATTATCAATCAACCGGCAGACATCGTGACTGAAATGGTATCAGGTTTGACACGTGCCTATCCCGATTTTATTAAGAGACTAGATGATACCAATGTCATTGTTAAAACTGAACAAACGTCACAAGTTCAGCTGATTTCAGGTGGTGGTAGTGGTCATGAACCAAGTCATGCCGGTTTTGTCGGTGATGGGATGCTTTCGGCAGCTGTCTGTGGTGAGGTATTTACTAGCCCAACACCAGACCAAATTTATGAGGCATCCAAGGCGGTTGATACTGGGGCTGGTGTTTTCTTTATCATCAAAAATTATTCAGGTGACGTTATGAATTTTGATATGGCAAAAGACATGGCTGAAATGGCTGATATACAAGTAGATTTTGTGATTGTTGATGATGATATCGCAGTTGAAAATTCGACGTATAGGCAAGGTAAACGCGGTGTCGCAGGGACGGTTCTCGTGCATAAAATTCTTGGTAATCTGGCACGCTCAGGTGCAAGTTTAGTGGCAATTAAGAAAGCTGCCGAAGTATTAGTGCCAGAAATTCACACAATAGCTGTTGCACTTTCTGGTGCGACGGTACCAGAAGTGGGCAGACCAGGTTTTGAGTTACCAGAAGATGAGATTGAGTATGGTGTTGGCATCCATGGCGAGCCTGGCTATCGTCGTGAAAAAATGTTACCTTCAAAAGATTTAGCAAAAGAGTTGGTAGATAAACTTGTTCTGTCTTTTGATGGTGATACAACAAGTCACTATGCTATTTTAGTCAACGGCATGGGCGCAACACCCTTGATGGAGCAATTTATCTTTACTAACGACGTCATGGATTTATTAGACGATAAAGGAGTCAAGGTCGCTTACTCGAAAGTCGGAAATCTGATGACATCAATTGATATGGCAGGGATTTCTTTGACGCTATTGAGACTTTCGAATGCTGATTGGCTTGAAGGACTAAATGCTGATGTTAAAACGATTGCATGGGGGTAACAAAAATGAATTTAACAGCTGAAATGGCAAGAAAATGGCTCATTTTATTTAACAAAAAGATTCAAGAAAAGCAAGACTATTTGAGCAATCTAGATACACCAATTGGTTATGGCGACCACGGTCACAATATGGCACGTGGGATGACCGCGGTTGTTGCCGCACTTAATGATAATCAGACTTTACAAGAGGTTTTCAAAGCGACCGCAATGGCTTTAATTTCTAAAGTAGGGGGTGTAAGTGGTCCTTTATACGGTACTGCTTTTATGGAGATGGCGAAAACTGCGGCAACTTCTGACCAGTTATCGGACTTACTATCCGCTGGATTGGCAGGCATCATCAAACGTGGTGGCGCACAAGTCGGCGATAAAACGATGGTCGATGTTTGGACGCCAATTGTAACTGAAATTCAAAAGGGATCATTGACAAAAATTGAAATTGAAGAGTTTGTCATGGCTACTGCGGACTTATTAGCTAAAAAAGGTCGTGCATCTTATGTTGGAGAGCGCTCAATTGGTCAAATTGACCCAGGTTGTCAATCTTCTGGCTTTTTATTTGAAAGTCTCTTAGAGGTAATTGGATGACACGTTTAGGAATTGTCTTAGTAACGCATGTTACAGAAATTTCGGAAGGTTTGGTTAAATTATTGCGAGAGGTCGCAAAAGATGTTGACATCACAGTTGGTGCGGGTCTTGATGGTGGCGAAATTGGGACAAGTTTCGAGCGAATTCAAGTCGCTTTTGATGCCAATCCAGCTGATGAACTTTTAGTCTTTTATGATTTAGGCTCAGCTAAGATGAATTTGGAAATGGTGATGGAAATTTCAGAAAGATCTGTTCATTTGTATGATACTGCCTTTGTCGAATCAGCCTATACAGCGGCGGCTTTGATTCAAGCTGGCAGTTCACTTGAGGAGATAGCGCAACAGCTTGTGCCTTTAAAAATAAAATGAGTGTCTTGTTTTGACGAAACCTAATGTGGCAAGATACGCAACATTTTTAAAGTGACATAGTATCAAAATGAAAGCATCAAATTGTGAAGATTGATGTATTCTTAGATCAAAAAGAAAGCACACAGATTGACATCAGTCGGAAACTTGTGTTTCATGCTGGTAGGCTGGCACAGAAAACATTGGTCAAAGATGTGGGAGTGGGATTGACATAGAACGCCTTGAAAGACTATCTGGCGGATATCGTTCGATGTGCCAACCATTAGGAGAAAAGTTTGAGGTTGCATTTGAACAAAAGGAAGTTCAGTTAAGTTTATCCTCAGATAGCAATCTGGATAAACTCTTGTAGGCTTATCTGAATAATAGCCTCAGTTTAAAAAGTAACGGAAAAGAATACGAGAAAAGAAAATTTAGTAGAATTTTTAAGTGCTATAGTTGAAGAAGACGCAATAATCTGGTATAACACGGTGTTAAAAATAACAACTTCATTATCGAAAATATTGATAATTATGATATTACTTATAATAAAGTGGATGGCCAGAAGATAATAATTTTCAAGAAAAGTAATTATTGAGAATAGTGATTTTGTAAAACAGTTATTCTCAGAAAACCCAGAGATACCCAAAGATTTTGTACGATTTTTAGATTGACTTTTAAAACACCTTTTGAAAAACGGAATTTTTAAAATAGAAAATAAAGAGATGGAAAATATCATTAAAAAAATGATATAATATCAAATTCAACTATTGCTGTGAATACTGAAAAGATTCACGATGATAAATCATTTATCATGGCTGTTGGTTTGGCATCGGGGATGTCTGAAAAAACTTAAAGAAATTGAAAATATTAATTAGTTAAAAAGATGTCTTTTGTTATTTAATTTATGATATATATGAAAATAAATATAAGTCATCTATCTTTATTTTAAAAAATTGGTCTAAACTAAATCTTGACACTAACATTGAAATAGGAGGACATGTATATGACTATAGGGAAAGGCTGAAGCTGTTGGCAAAAGAGTTGCTGAAAGTACAGAAGATAAAGAGGAATATGAACAACTTTTAGCAGAAGTAAAAAAACAGCATTAGAATTATAAAAAACGAGTAATAGGATAATCAATTAATGATTTTCCTATTACTCGTTTTCATATTTATCTTGATTTAGTTAAAATAATCTTTTTGAAAAAATGGTCAAATTTTTCACTATTTACAAAGTGACAGTGAAGGTAGTCCCTTTACCGACAACACTGACAACATCAATCTGTCCGCCAAGCTCATTCAGATTTTTCTTGACAATTGCAAGACCAAGGCCGGTTCCGTCAGCATCACGTGTTTGATCAGCACGATAGAAACGCTCGAAAATACGTGATTTTTCGATTTCTGTTAGACCAGGACCATTGTCAGAGATAGAAAATGTCGCTTTACCTGCGATTTTAGTCACACAGATATAGATTTTACCACCAGCTGGTGTGTAGTTAATCGCGTTTTCTATTAAGTTTTTAAGGACAGCATAGAGATGTTTATCATTGGATTTGACAGTGATATCGTCAAATTGATGTGTGACTTGCAATGATTTTTCTTGAATAGCTAGTTTGAAATTTTCAAGCACATCTTGTGTTAATGCTGTCAAATTGAGTTTTTTCTTTTTGAGGTGGATTGGTTGTCGAGTCATTTCAAGGGTATCAGTGACTAAACTTGATAAGCGTTTCGTTTCTTTGACGATATGTTTGGCGAAGCCTTTTACCTGCTCTGATGGTAGTTTGTCAGAGTCATTAACCAAAATATCGGCGAAACCAGAAATCGCTGCAAGTGGTGTTTTGAGGTCGTGAGAAACATTAGCAATGAAGTCATTATGTGCACGCATCGTGACTTTATAAGCTGTCACATCAATCATCGTTACCATGAGACGACGCTCTAGCGCTTCGATGGGTTGGACTGTGACACTGTAGTAGGCATTGAGTTTCTCGAAATAAAAAATCTGCTCTTGCCGGGTCGGTTGCAACATTTTATTGACAAAGAATTGGAGGACATCGCTATAAGGGCTGAAAACATCTAAATTTTTTGTCGCCATAAATTCATTTTGAAAGCTAGCATTACTACGGCGAATCGTACCTTTCAGATCGTAGATAAAAATTGGAAACTCGAAAAACTCAATAAAGGCATAAAGATTTTTCTTGGCAGGCGTTGAACTCTCAGCCTGATGTTGAATTGTCTCACCCAAGTGGTTTAGTTCCGTTGTGATTTTGTTATCATCCTCAGAAATTAAATAACTTTGAGTGAGTGGACTACGTCTGATATTCTTGATTTTGGCAATAGTATCAGTCTCAAAGATTAGACGTTTTTTATTAGAAAGGTAAAACTGACCAAGCGCAATCACATAAATTAAACCAGCGAAAATAATAACGACAACTGTCTCGAATAGAGTAGAAGAGCGCTGGGTTGTCACTTGGATGTAGTTCTTCAAAACAGCTTTTTCATAATTTGGAATCGTAATCGTCATATGTTTTGCTGATAATGTTCTCGAAAAGGTCGCCCCTTTTTGGATATTTAGAACAGCCTTAGCTTGACTATTTTTCGATAAAATCTTGATCTGATCACTAAATTTTGTCTCAGGAGATTTATTTAAAATATCAGAAATGCTATATGCACGTTCAGCTAAATTAGTCGTATCAATTGTGACCGTATGTGTATCAAGTAAAAAAATCACAAAAATCGTAGCCAAAAAATAGAGACCTGAGAAAATCAAGACGAGTCTTAATTTTGAGCGTTTCTTTTTCTTTTTAAATGTTTTTGGTATGATGTTCACTGAATTGGTACCCAAACCCTCTTTTAGTTTTGATAAATTGATTGTGCAGTTTTTTGCGCAAATTACTGATCGTTACATCAACCACACGCGTTTCATAATCTTGCATTTCTCCCCAAAATTCAGCCAAAATTGCCTCACGGCTCACAATTTTATCACGATTTTGAATTAGAAAAACCAAGAGATTAAATTCACGCTTAGAGAGGTCAATCTTATTTTGGTCTAAATTAGCCGATTTTGTCTTGAGATCAACTTCCAACCCATCAAAACGATAGTGCTCCACGACCTCAACAGCATGACCCGACTTTTGATAAATCTGATTTCGCCTAATCAAAGCATTAGCGCGCGCTACAATCTCTCGCTGAGGTGTTGTCTTATCCAGATAATCATCTACCCCAGAATTAATCCCAGTAATTTTCAGATCATCATCTTCACGTGCCGTCAAGATGATAATGGGGGTGTAATTCGAGCGCTGGCGTAATGCTTCAGTCACCGCTAGACCGGATAACTCAGGCATCATCATATCAAGTAAAATGATATCAAAGTTTTGCTTTGTTGCAAGGTCTAGGGCCTCTTGACCATTGTTTACTAAGGTAACCTTAAAGCCATCAGATTCAAATGTATAAGATAAAAGTGCTAAAATGGCACTGTCATCATCTGCAATCATAATTGTTTTCATACTCTAAATTATAACAGAAAATTAGCATTTTTTTGATATTGACTTGATGAATTATTGTAGAAATCAGTCATTTTTTATTTGTGTTAATGAACATAAAAATGTAGAAAGTTGATGTCAAATGATTTGGGATAAGTGTTTAGTATATATCATCAAATTCTTCCTATTTAGGAGTAGTTTAGAAACATTATTTTATATTTTTTTTGATATAATTAGATTATAATATTTTATCGCTATAAACTCATATCAAACTCTCTTTAGATTAAATTACTTGAAATTTAATCTAAAGATGTTGTGGCGACTTAGCACTTTGAATTGAAATGTCAGAAAAGAGGAAAATGTATGGAAATTAGAATTATTGGCGGTTCACATGCTGCGATTGCTTGTGCGACAAGAGCTCGTGAAGAATATCCCGATGCTCGGATTGTCATTTACGAAAAGAATAAAAAAGTTTTTTTAAAACACTTAAAACACCTTTAAGATACAGAGTTATACAATATTAAAAATATTGTATAAAAAATTTGTTACCATATTTATTACCAAATGAAGAAAATTATAAATTTTGTATTGCTTTATCAAAGATATTAACAACAGCTTTTGCATTCTTTTCGCTTAAATGGCTATAAGTATCCATGGTCATAGATAGTTGTGCATGACCTAGACGATGTTGCAATTCTTTGTATTCTACCCCAGCATTAAGTAACAAAGTGGCATGAGTATGTCTAAAGCCGTGGAAGCCAATATCGGGTACTTTAGCAAGTATAAAGTATTTTTTTAATTGAGCCAAAAGTGTTGAACGAAGAAAATAAGGTTTTATACCATCAGTGAAAATGATACCACTTATCTTTAAATCAGACTTTAAGAAAAGATTCCTTTGTCTGTTTTGATATTGTTTAAGAAGTAGTATTGTAGACTGATCGATATCAATCCTTCTTGCGCTGGATTTAGTTTTAGGCGTATTTTCTAATTTTCCCCTTGAATCAAGCGTTTTTGTAACCGATACAACACCATTATAATAATCAATATCACTCCAATTCAACGCGAGTGCTTCATTCACTCGCATTCCAGTTGAAAGTAGTAGTTTACATAGAGTTACAAGTAGAGCATCTTGTTCAGTATTTGGAACAGAATTTAAAAAGTCATACCAAACTTTTAATTCGTTATTACTGAAATATTTAATTTTTTTATTCTCTTGTCGTTTTATACGTGGTAATATAACGTCACGTGCAGGGTTGAACGTAACCACACCAATGCTGATGCCATATTGAAATATGCGCGTGATGATATTCAATAGCACAGAATAAGATTTAGTAGAGCCGGTTGTGTATAGTTTGCTACTATTAGCATTGTTGGCCCATATATTCATTTGATTTTGAATGAGTGAGGTCGTTATTCTACTTATAGAATAACGACCTAAAGCGGGACTTATATAGGAATTTATAAAGTTTTCGTTGGAAGTTACCGTATTATTTTTAAGTGATAATTTATGGTTACTCCACCACAACGAAATCAACTCGTCAAATGTCTTACAATTAACTTTAGCAAGTCGAGTATATCCATTATCTTTGAAGTCATTTATGGCTTTACTTGCTTTAAGTTTAATAGCCTTTTGTGTTTTAGCAGTAATAGAAGTTCTTACAGATTTACCAGTATTAATATCAATACCTAAGTAAATATTAGCACGATAGACGGTTGAACCGTCTTTTTTTATGATTTTATTTATTGTTGGACCATTTTTTTTTACAATTTGTTTATTCATATTTATAACCTTTCTTTTGTCAGGCAAGGCAAAGTAAAGTTATATGAATTAAGTCGTAAATTTAAGAAATATTTGTTAAAATTGATTTTCAAGAATAGCAACAGATTGTCTATATTCTTGAGCAAGTATTGTTTTATTAAAACTGGCTGTAGGATCTATATCTTCAACAATTGTCTCTATTTTATTCATATCTACTTTGAAAAATTCTTTTCTATAATTGACTTTATTTACTCTTTCATTAGATAGGATTTGATGTAATTTATTTTCTAAGCTAACAGCATCATCGCTAAATATAAAAGCATGAACATCAAATCTAAATGGCACTGATGCACTTCCAAGTTCATCTATTCGTTGTTGTGGTTCCAAACGTCTTGTCATACCAATTTTAAACACACCTTCACCAAACGATCCGATATTTGAAATGATATATACATAACCAGCTTTACCAAGAGCTAACTGAGTAATTTCTTCTTTTTTGTCTTCAACAGAAGATAATTGAGATTGAAGTTCTTGAATTCTCAACTGTAATTGACTGATTTTATCAATATCAGTTTCGTTTTCAAGTAATTTTGAATTTTTTTCAATTTCAGTTTTATATTTACCTTCTTCAACTTCCAATTTTTTACGTTCTTGTTCAATCGCTTTTCGCTCAGCAGCCTCTTGCTTCATTTGTTCTTTGAGTAAGCGTTGTTCTTCTTTCTCTCGTTCCCTGTAGATATAATATTTGTATTCAATGTCAAGGAGTTCTGAATAGATAGGCTGTATTTCAAGCAAAAATTTAGTTATAGTTGGTAATATGTTTTGATTTCCATCTCCAGCTATTACTAAAAATTTATGTATTATTTCTTCTAATTTATTTTTAGTATCTGATAACTTATTAAACGTTAGGTTGTACATTAAGATTTTTATTTCCGCTTGGAGACCAATAACCATCAAGGAATATATTGTTTGATTTGCTTTAGTAGTGTAATTTTTTTCATATTTGGCCTGTATATTTGCAATTTCTTTTTTTGTGGCTGTTGATAATTTTCTAAGCTCTTTAGAGTCATCAGAATATAAATGCAGATTGGAGATTGTTTCTAACAAATGATCTTCTGAAAGCAAATCTTTAAAGTCATTATAAAGTTGATCATAATCAATTGTGATATTATCATTGATATTTATTGTTTTTATAAATTCAATATCTGAACGCCATTTTCGTCCTTGACGAAGTAGTTTTTTGTTTTCCTTTTCTAAATTTCTATTTTCTTCAAGTAATAGTTCATTTTTCTTAACTGTTTCATGAAATTGTATAACTAGTTTTTCTGAGTACTCGTCAGAAGCTTTTTTTATTGAATCAGCCTCTAAAATTGCTGTTTCAATTATTTGTGAACGAGTTTCCTTGTTTTTTTCTTCAAATTCTTTAGAAAATTTAGCAATTAATAATTCTTGATCATTAAGTAATTTTGTATTATCCTGTAACTCAATATTCAAAGATTTGATATTATTTTTTAGCTTTAATAAAACTATTGCAGATTGTTCTATATCTTTGTTTAATGTAGTCAGTTGTTTCAACTTTTTAAAAATACCCATATTAAATCCTTTCAAGTTAGCCATTGTCGTTTTTAAAAGAAGTGTTAAAAGCTTTTGCATGATCTATATCAGAGAACAAAGTATAACAGTTGAACTGCTTATAATAACCTCAGCTTACCGAAGCGTTGTCCTCTTCCAATTGTTTGGCTTGTTCAACCTGTGTATATTCAAATTTGGCGAAATTTAAAATGTTTCTTTGATGTTCTTCATCTAGTTTTTTCATAATTTCGATAGTTTCTGACATTGATTCAGAAATATTTGCTAAAATTGTCTGTTCTTTAAAATTATTATCTTTGATACTATCAATTGGCGGAAAAATATCATTTATTGAAACACCAAACACTTCGGAAATCGCAAACATCATATCTTTTTTAGGAGAACGGTATGCTTTCTCATAATTACTGATAGTACCTTTTGTTGTATTTAGTTTTCTAGCTAAATCACTTTGTGTCCATTTTCTTGATTTTCTAAGCTCTTTTATTTTATTTCCTACAAATATAGCGAGTTCTTCATTGGTCATATTCTACTCCTTTTCTTGTATTTTAACAAACTTTCTTTCTAAAAGCAAAAATAATTTGCGAAAAGCAAACTTTAACGTTGACAAAATGTATGCTAAAAGTGTACAATTAATCGTAAAGATAAGAAAGGAGCTCAAAATATGCAATTGAAGCTAATAGAGGCGAGGAAAAAAAAGAAACTAACTCAAAAAGATATGGCGGATATGCTCGGAATGAGTGTTGTCGCATACAGAGAAAGGGAACTTGATAAGGTAGATTTTAAGCTACCAGAAGTGTTTCTTATATCATCTTATTTTCACCGAGATGTAGGTGATTTATTTAGTAATTCAGGTATGCGAAAAGCAAACAAATAACCAAAGGAGAACCAACATGAACATAATTGAAGCAACAAAAAAAGCCTTACAAGAAAACAAGGCGATTTCAAATCCCGATGATTTAGAAGGTGGCGTGGCGTTTTTACCAACTAATTCTGATTGTTTTGGTATTTTATTGGTAACAACAGAAGAAAGTTTACTAAAAGAAGATAGGAAATATAAGGAAGTATGGCAAGCGCCTGGTAGATTTTGGAATCCAAGAGCAAATGATTTGCTGAGAGAGGATTGGGAATTACTTTAAAAAAGAAAGTATATCCATTGCACTGAGAATTTTTTTGGCAGTCCTTGGGATGACAGTTTCCATATAGATAATCAGTTCATCGGTTATCCAAGCGTGATAGATTTTATTGCTAGCTTTTTGACACTTTAAAAAATTTTTTCTTTGTAATTCGCACATGGTTTCTTTAAGGTCGGCATAAAGCCATGTCGGTGCCAGCCTTGAAAGTTCATCTGATCCACCTGGTATAGTCTTAGCGGTTCTTTTGTCAATACCATTGTTAATTTTGTCTAAATATTCCTTATAAATTATCGCAAGTAATTCCTTGGAATCTTTAGTAAGTTGAATTTCATCCATAAATTAAACCTTCTTTCTGATTTCATTATATCAGAATTGGGGTGCAAACACGCAAGTTAGAAAGGAACGTACATGAAAGAGGTAGAAGAGTTTATAAAGAATCTTTGTAAAGATCCGGAAACGGAAAACAGTTTGGAATATCTTAGATAAAATCACACGATGCGCGTGAGGTAGGAGTGAGCACAATGGGATTAAAAGAATTGATACTAATTGTCTCAATTATTATTACATTAGCTATCGCAATTCCAATAATAATTGATAATCATAGGACAATCAAAGAGATCGAAAAGCACTATGAACAAATTAAAGGATGTAAAAGAAAATAGCTCATGGCTATTCAGTAATCTTTTTAATTGCATTTTCTATTTTAGAATTTGAATCGTAAATAACTTTACCTAATCGAGAACTTGATTCGTAAATAGCCTTCTCTAGGGTTTCACCATCAATCCAGAGCAAAGAAGCCCCAATATCTGTATTTACTTCAAAATATTCTTTGTAGCTACGGTTGTTTAAATCGCGGTATTCAATGCAAACATTTACAGTCTTTCTATAGTCAGAGTCTATGTAAGATGTATATTTTTGACCTGGGGCAATTGTTCCACCTAAAAGTGATTTGAATTTAAACTTCTCATTAAGTTCATCTAATTTCTTATCAAATGTAATTTTATCAATTTTTGCTGAAGTAGTTCCAAAATTTTTTAAAACAAAAAATTTATTAAATTTTTGTTTTTCAGGATATTCAATATAAAAAGATAAGTAGGGGCGGTTTTCAGATTCAATCGTTTCTCTTGTAATTTTTAGAGATTTTTGAGTTTGGATAATAGAAACTACCGAAACTATTAGAGAGGTAACGATAGCTATGACTTGTATCCAATCACCGATAGACATTTGCGATACATTTTGCATTTGTTTTTAGTCCAATCATTTTTGTTTTTATTATACCAAATATAAATATTAAAATGTTGTTTTCCCATGAATTGAAAATAATGAGCAAAATCAGGCGTGTTGGAACCAGGTAAAAAACTCCCTAGAAAAAAGATGTAAGACGTTGCCAATGATTTTGGCGAAATGTAAAAATTTTAAAACTTTGCAGTATAGGCAGTGCCATGCTCACAATTTGTGCACACTGATCAGGAGAAGGTCCTGATAATTAAGAAAAGCGCAAGATGCGCGTGAATTGAAAAATTGGAAAAAAACCAGACATGAGGTGAAAATCAATGACAAATAAAATATTTTTTATTCTATTAGTAATATCATTTTTCCTTGGAAGGATATCAGACAATTTTTTATGGTTTAACGAGCCAAGAATAGAAAGATGTAAAGCGCTAAAAGAATTACTAAAAATATTATTGAGAGGGGGAAACTCCTAAAAAAAGAAGCTACGATTTGCCACAGACTGGAATACTGATTTACACTTACACGATACGTGAAGCTCCTTATAGGTAATCCGATTTCTTTTTCCGTTTTTATGAGCTGTCGATCAAATGACCAACAAAATGCTAACCAGTTTTCATTGGCATCTTCCAAATTGTTTGTTTTGAGTATTCGATTACAATATTCTTCAAGAGAATGATAATAGTATCCGTCAGTGTATTTAAATATATCGGTTATTTTGAGAGAGTAATCTTTTAATTCTAGCAAACTTAACTCTTCGTTGTAAAAATCCTTTTCAATTAGCGAAAAAACTTTTTGATAGCAATTTTCAAAAAGTTTACGTGATGTAATTTGTTTTTCTTGTTTTGTACTGTATTTTCCGACAGCAAATGCAACGATGATTGAGATGACTTGAATCGATAAGTTTAAATAGTCTTTATTCATAAATTCTCCATTTTTTATTTTTAAGATATTTAAATTATATCAAAAACTATCCTGATTAATATTTTTATCGTGCTGGGAACCACGTCAAAAAGCACCCTAGAAAAAAGATGTAAGGTATTGCCAATGATTTTGTCGAGATGTGAAAATTTCAATAGTTTGTAGTACACGCAGTGCCATGCTCACAAATACGCGCACGCTGATCAGGGGTAGGTCCTGACTTATAGGAAACAAAAAAAGCACCTCAATCTTGGCAGACTATGAGGTACTTAATAAATTTTATTTACACAATTATATCATATATTGAAAGGAGTGTCATGGACAATTTAGGAATGTTTTCAGAAAGGTTCGAATCCTCGATTGAAGAAAAGATAAATGCAGCAATCGAAAAAGTAATAACTGCAAGAATTTCAGATGATGACACTATCACTCAGCAAGAAGTAATGAAAAAATATGACATTACCGCACCAGTACTTAAAACATGGCGAAAAGCCGGATTAAAACGTTACAAGCCACCAATTGCAGGTAATAGAAGTCATTACTACCGAAAAAGTGAAATTGAAAGATTTTTAGGCATGAAATAATACAAATGTCAGGCAAGGCAAAGTAAAGTTATATGAATTTCAAGTTAAAAAATAAATAATTTTTGGAGGAAATAAATGAGTTATATCCCAAGATACAAATTAGAAAAAATAGTTACTGATCAAAATACTGAAATCGAAAGACTACTGGAAGAAAATGAATGGCTCAAAAAAAACGTGGCAGCCGTCATTGAAAAAGATATCGATCTGATAAATAAAAATAAAGCATTAAAAAGTAAAATCGAAGAATATGAAAAATCTCGTAATATTGATGTTCCGATTTCAACATATTCTGATGTTTTCACAAAAAGTGAACTATGGAAAAAAACACAAACGGAAAATAACAGGATTCTTGATGTGATTTTTAAGAGAGATTCTGACAAGACAATCAGAATGACAGTTGAAGATGCTGCGGATTATGTTGATAGGGAGTTGGCCAATGCAAAAATCTGAGTCAGATTATCAACAAGAAATTGCTGATAAGGATGAAAAAATTTCAAAATTAAAGAAGTACATGATGGCATATACTCTAGCAGTAGATGAGCTTCATGGGGAAGAAGGGGCTAAAAAAATTAAAGAACTGGCAAAAGAATTATTGACAACACGTGTTGAAGAGTGGTCTAGATGAAATTTATGAGATTGCCAAAAAACTTGACGAAAAATGACTAAATATATTGTAGGTTACAATGCCAAAAAAATAAAAGTCAAGTGGTATGTCAGCAATTTCAATAATCCAATGAAAAATTTAACGAGCAATAAATCAGAAGCTTTTAAATTTGATACATCTGAGGTTGCAAGTGCAATGGTTAAACATTTAAAAATGGTGAGATCATATGACTGGTCATTAGAGGAGACTAAATTATGAGTACAAAACAAAGTATTTTTACATCAAAGAAATTTCAAGCAGAAGTTAAAAGCGCTAATGTGAACGATGGCGGGTTAGCTTTAAAACTAATCGTGCCTAGAACTGAGATGATTAATATCATTCCAAGTCTTTCGGAATGTATCGGTGCAGTTGTTGATTTTGAGTTCATAATTCCACAAGGGGATTTATTGAACGTTACAGAGTGGAAAAGTCAAAATCAGACAGAGTTAAACTTAGACCCACAAATAAATAAGACAAAGGACCAAGAAGATGAAGATTGAAGTTAAACAAATAGTTTGCGATTGGGGAGTAATTATAGATGGACAAGTTACACCAAACTTGATTTTTAATAGCCACGCGAATGCCGAGGAAGTGAAACGCATTATTGAATTAGATAATGAAAATAAACGCTTTGATTCATTACCACCAAAAATTAATATCACTAAGAGTGAAGAGTACATGCTAAGCAAATTTAGTAAATCAGCGTTTATCGGTGTTGGAATTGTTGACTATAGTGGAACAATTCCACAGGTCTTAATTAGCAATGAAAATGGACTTGTTGATGCGTTTTTAAATCCTGATTTGGTGGAGGTAACTGATGAAAATTAGAATTCAGGGAAACAAGATTATAATGTATGCAAAGGATAAGAATGGGTATACTTGTTCTGAAACGTATTTCTTTACTAGATATGGTGTGTCTAATCTGATGAGACGAGTTTCTGAATTTGGAAGGTTTGACTTTGATGATGTAACAAGTTTTGATAATTTTGAACGCATTTCGGATTTATGGAAAAAGAGGAAATTAATATGAAAGAAAAATTATTCTATTACGTAGTTATTCCAGTTATTACACTTACTGCAGAAATTGGTTTTGACATATTAGCAAGTTTTATCGCGTGATGTAAAATTGCAACAAAAAAATACAGTTTGAGGTGAACTGTATTTTTAATAGTAGAAACTTTCGTTTGTGTACTTTAATTATAGCGCATAAACGCATGTATATCAAGCTATAACGCTAATTTTTAAAGTTAGCGTTTGGATAGCTTGTAATAGGTATTAAATTTAGGGACAAACTAAAAGGATCGTTTATGTATGTAAGAAATATAGCAATATCTGCTGATGATAAATATCGTGAGTGTAGCATTTTAGGTAAGTCTGTGCCTGTCGATTTAGTAAAAGGTGGTAGACCAAGAAAAAGGAAAGAGAATGCGAGCCGTCCAGTTCAAAGAAATTTAAACTATCGTAATGCTCAGAAATGGTTTAGGTTGTCTGCAGTGGCAAATTTCAGTGAAGGTGACTATACAGGTGAGTTTACCTTTGCACCAGAAAATAGACCAGGAAGCATTGAAGAATGTGAAAAAGAAATAGCAAATTTCATCAAACGGATAAATCGTGCGAGAAAAAAGAAAGATTTACCAAAAATGAAATACATGGGAGTGATTGAGGGGAAAAATACTGATAATCTTCATTTTCATTTGATTTTGGATAATTTGCTGAACCGAGATGAGATTGATGATCTTTGGACAAAGGGCCGAGGGAAAAACAAAAAATCAATTGGATTTACCAATATCGAAAAAATCAAAACTCAGTATGGCATCGATGGTGTCATTGTCAAAGCAAACTATTTGACAAAGGAGTTTAAACTCGAAAATCAAAAAGGTAAGAGAAAATGGTTTGCTAGCCGAAACCTGAAAAAACCTGTTGTCGAACGTGCGCAAAATTGGAAATACACAGATTCAAAGATTGCACGATTGCTAGAAAGTGAACAGCTTGAAGGACAACTAGAAAAAGACAATCCAGGGTGGGAATTGATTGAGTTCCCGCGTAAAAATCCAGAGACTCAGAAAGATGAGTTGGTTAAATTAGACATACGAGAAAATGAGTATCTCGGGACGTTGATTTATTACCGAATGCGAAGGAGAAGATAATGGGGCAACCAGAATTTACTGCAAGTGAAGCAAGACTATTAGAATACTTACAAGAAAAGAAAATATTGACAGGGTGGCCACGGGAGATTGCTAAGATTGTGAAAACAGAATTGAGAGGACTGAACTATGCTAGGAACAAACTAGTTAGGTACGGTTTTATCACTGAAAAAAACATGACGAGTGAAGGGGATGGTACTCAAGTCATTAAGATATCAATAACGGATACAGGCATGCAAGTAATGCCAATTGCTGATGGCAAGGGTTCAGAAAGAGTAAATGACGATATCAAAAACCTAATAGCAAATATGGGCTATAATCAGAAAGAAATTGCTGCAGAATTGGGGGTGAATGAATCAACTTTCAAAGGGCAACTAAATAAGGAAATGAGCTATGAGAAACGAAATAAACTGATAAGCGAAATAAAGAAGCTATGCAGATAGAATGAGGAGGTAAGTGGGTGGCACGAAAAAAGCAAGAGTTAAGCCGAAAAACACTATCGGGTTTAGAGGAACAAATGAGACTGTATCCAAAAATTACAAGGCTAAAAGCTGAAGCGCTAGTCACTGCCGAATTATCAAGAGAGCATGATGTGAATTGGTGGATAAAGGGAAGCCGAAAAAAAACAGAGCCACCACTTGAAGCACTTATGAGAAAAGAAAATAATAAAGCATATCAGTATTATGATCAACTAGAAAAGGATATTGATAGCACAATGAGCGGATTGGCACCAGAATTGCAAAAATTAGTAAGGGAGTGTTTTTGGGGAGAAAATTCTTATTACGACTGGGGGACGATTGGAGCAGTTTACATGGGTGTGGGGGTAGGTCAGGCATACTCTATTAGATACAAGATATTAGAGCTTTTTGCTTTGCACAGAGGCGTATTATTTTAAGAAAAATGGGGGAGAAAAAAACAGGTACTTTTCTCCCTAAAATAATGAAATAATTGTATCATGAGAAATTGCAAAAAAGAAGTGCCATCGAAAGATGGTGTTTCTTGTATAGAAAATTTGGAGGAGAAAATGAAAACTAAAATCAGAGAAACTATCTCAGGTACTGAGTACTGGGACAGCGAAGAAATGAAAACTATTTCTGTACCGAAAGACGAGAAACCAGATTTTGATTTGAAGGATGATTTAGAAAATAAAGAACCTGATGATTTACAAAATCAAGATAAAGAATCAAGTGATGATGATCAAGATAAAATTGATTTGCAATCTATGACGGTAGAAGATTTGAAAAAATATGCAAAAGATCATGATGTTGAAATTCCAAAAGATGTGAAAAAGAAAATTGACATTATTGAATTGCTATCATGAAATATTGCGATTTCAACGGATGTAGCTGCAAGATAAGTAAAGGAAAGTATTGTCCAGCGCATACTACATCCAAAAAACAGCGAAAAAAGAAAGAAATCTATCATCACGAGAATAAACCATTCTATAGGACAGATGATTGGAAAGAAGTTGCTGATTTCGTTTACCAAAGAGAAAAAGGTTATTGTCAACGATGTGGAAAGTTTGTTTTCGGACGTCAAGCACACAGACATCATGTTGTACCTATTAGAAAAAATCCATTACTGAAACTTGATCCAAATAATATTCGTTTACTTTGTCCTAAATGTCACGTAATTGAGGAAAATGAAGATGATAATAAAAAAGTATTCGCGAATTATTTCAAGTAAGCCCCCCTGTCGAAAATATTTTTTTTGATATCGTGGAGGATAGGTTAGGTGGAGGAACGTGTAAAGTTGCGCAAGATTTAAAAAGTAAAGGGGGTGTGAGATGGCTAAGTTATCCAAAAAGAAAAAACTTGGAATGCTTGAAGTAGCAAGGGATGAAGAGCGAAAAAAGATAGTAAAATATCTAACCGATGAAGAATTATACTATCCATCTATCACGCCTCTCTTAGAAAATTATTTGGATGCATTCGTTATCTACAAATCGATGTTTGATGCATGGGAAGATACTGGATTTGCACCAACAAAACTGCATGAAAACAAGGCCGGAGCGGTTAATGAAATGAAACACCCGTTGGCGCAACATGTCGAAACTTGGAGCGATAAGAAAAATAAAATGCTTGAATCCATTGGTATTACGAATAAACGCAAAATAACGCAAAAACTGGAAAAAAACGATGAAAAATCGCTAAAATTTCAATCAATAAATGAATTACAAGCACATCGTGATAAGTGGCGAGGGTCAGGATGATTATTGAACCAGGGATAGATTTTGCAGACCAGTATTCAAAAGTGGTCATGAAAAATAAGACAAGATACCCTAACTCAATTATCAAAGCAGTAAAGCGTTATCGAAAATGGAAAAAGCGCAAGGACATTTGGTTTGAAGTCGATCGAGCAAATGAGATGCTTGATTTTGTTCAATCATTTGTTAGGCATGTTAAAGGGCCGCTTGCCGGTCAATTAATGGAGCTTGAATTATGGGAGATGTTTGTATTTGCAAACATGTATGGCTGGTATCACAAAAACGAAAAAGGAAAAATCGTGCGCGTGATACGGGAATCGTATGTTCAAGTTCCTAAAAAAAACGGTAAAACAATCATTGCTGCAGGTGCTTTGCTTTATGCTATGTATGGAGAAGGTGAACTCGGTGCAGATTGCTATGCAGCAGCAACTGACTATGAGCAAGCTCAAAATGCAGCAGAACCAATTTCACAAACAATTGAAAATTCAGAGCCGTTATCCAGAGATACTCAAATATACAAGGGAATAAATGGAACTATTAGTGGGGCGCTATATCGTTATAATATCGATGGCATAGCTTATCAAAATAAATTTAAGGTGCTCAGTAAAAACACAAAAGGACTTGAAGGGAAAAATCCATATTTCGTTTTAAATGATGAACTTCATGCACAAGAGAATATGGATATGTATGATAACTTGAAATCCGCTCAGGTGTCGAGAGAACAGCCAATGATGCTGAATACATCAACAGCAGGCAAGGGCGCATCGTCTGTGGGAATGCGTGTGTATAAGTACGCTAAACAAGTATTAGACAACGACAATGATGATTCTCTGTTCGTGGCAATCTGGGAACCAAATAAAAATTATGATTGGGAAAATCGTAAAGTTTGGAAGATGGTAAATCCCAATATAGGTATATCTGTCACGATGGAACAGCTGGAGACAGAATTTAAGAAAGCGAAGCAGTCGGCCCACTCCAAGGCTGAATTTTTGTCTAAGCACTTAAATGTTTTTGTTAACGGTGCCAATAATTTCTTTGAGCAAGAGCAAGTGGAACATGTTTTGGTTGATGAACTGGGTGATTTGACTGGTGATGTTTGTTATCTTGGCCTTGACTTATCAAAAACAACTGACCTGACCTGTGTTAGTTTAAATTTTCCATCATTTGATATTAACGGAAAGGCAATTCTTAAAGTTAAGCAGATGTATTTCATTCCCAATGCTGATATAGATTTTAGGGAAAAAGAGGACAATGTGCCTTATCGTGATTTGTCGGAAAAAGGATTTGTTACATTTTGTGATGGCAAAATGATAAATCAAGATCAAGTTCTTGAATATATTATTGAGTGTATGGATACCTATGATGTTCAGCAATTGAATTATGACCCGGCAATGTCGCAAAAATTAGTTGAGAAATGTGAAAATCTAGGTCTTGAATGTATTGCAGTTAATCAATACCCAACAGTAATGAACTCGATGATTGATGATACTGAACGAATCATATATGAAAAAAGATTGTTGACGGACAATCCTTTATTCATATACTGTGCTTTGAACGTTGTTGTTGTTAGCAATATTAATGGAATGAAAGCACCATCAAAACGACAATCAAAAAAGAAAATAGATGGTTTTGTTGCTTTTTTAGTTGCGCATAAAGAGACTATGATGTTGATGGAGGATCTCAATGAAGATGGTATTGATGATTTAATAAATGACATCTACAGATAGAAAGGACAAGGACTTGGGAATTAGAGACAGTTTTTCAAATATGCTTTACAGAATAGCTGAAAAGCGAGGATTGGTTGAGGATATTTATTCCCAATCTATCAGATATGGTGGCATATTTGTTAATAATCAAAATATATTATCGTCAAGTGATGTATATGAGTTAATGCAGGATATAAGCAATCAGATTGCTTTGGCTGATATTGTCGTAGAGGATAACAAAGGGAAAGAGATTGATGATCCAGCTTTGAAGTATCTCAAAAATCCAAATAATTACTTGACGCAATTTGAATTTATGAAATTGATGACAAATAATTATTTACTAAATGGTGAGGTCTTTCCAATTAAGGATGGCGATCAAATTCATTTAGCATCTAATGTTTATACTGAACTTGATAATAGACTGATAGAGCACTTTAAAATTAACGGCGTTGAAGTTCCGTCATTTATGATAAGACACATCAAAAATATGGGTAATAGTCATTTAAAGGGTGTTGGTATTTTGGATATCGGTAAAAACACTCTGAGTGGTGTCATGAATGCTGAGAAAGTTTTAACAGATAAATATAAAAAAGGCGGTTTACTTGCTTTCATGCTCAAATTGGATGCGCATATTAACCCTTCAAACGCTGCACAGTCAAAATTTATCAAAGCAATTTTAGATCAATTAGAAGGAATAGATGATTCAAGAACTATCAAGATGATACCTTTAGGAAAAGGTTTTTCAATAGATGCTCTTGAAAGTCCGATTGACGATGACAAGATACTTTCTTATCTCAACGTCTATAAAAAAGACCTCGGAAAATTTTTGGGAGTAAATGTTGAAACATATACTGCATTAATAAAAACAGATGTCGAAAAAGGAATGATGTACTTGCACAACAAAGCTGTCAAACATATCATGAAAAATTTTAGTGAACATTTGACGATGCTTTTTTTTGGAAAGGACTCTAATAAAAATATCAAGTTTAAGATCAATATCCTTGATTTCGTTCCGTACAGTACCAAGACAAATATCGGATACAACATTGTCAGGACAGGGATCACCTCTCCTGACAATGTCGCTGAAATGCTTGGGTTTCCTAAACAGAATACGGCAGAAACTCAGGCCATCTATATTTCTAACGACTTGACGGAGATTGGCAAAAAAAATGCGACAGATGACTCCTTGAAAGGAGGTGATGACAATAGCAAAGAAAAAGGAAACGAGGGTATTTAATATCACTCAGCTCAATACCAGAGCTGAAGAAAATGAAAGCCCAACAATTGAAGGTTATGCGGCCGTGTTTAATTCAAAAACAAACATTGGCGGATGGTTTGATGAAACGATTGAACCTGGTGCATTTGCTCGAAGTCTGTCTGAAAATGAAGATGTTAGAGCATTATTCAATCACAACTGGGATAATGTCCTTGGTAGAACTAAAAGCGGAACGCTTAGATTATTGGAAGATGCCAAAGGTTTGAATTTCCAAGTTGACTTACCAGATACGACTGTTGCGCGTGATCTTTCAGCAAGCATGGAAAGAGGCGACATCAATCAATGCTCATTTGGTTTCTATGTGACCGAAGAAACATGGGATTATACTGTAGAGCCTGCGCTCAGGACAATCAAAGAAGTTGATCTATATGAAATTTCAGTCGTTTCGATACCAGCTTATGATGATACTGAAGTATCGTTGGTACGCAGTAAGGAACTCGCTCAAAAAGTAGAAGCTAGAAAAGCACTACTTCATAAAATTGAAAACCTATTGGAGGAAAAATAATGGACAAAAAATTACTTATCGCATTGCAAAAACGTAACAAAGAGCGTCTGACAGAGTTGCGCACAAAAATTGAAAATCCTGAAACTCGCGAGGATGAACTTGCTGATATTAAGGATGAAATTGATACAATCACTGACGAATTGAAAGACATTGCTGATTCATTGTCAAAAGTTGATAATGAAGATGATCAAAGTCAAGATGATGAGGAATCAAATGGCGATGATCAAAGCCAAGATGATGGATCAGCTGATGATGAAAATCGTCAAGCGACTCCTGAACAACGTTCAGCAGCAATGGCAGCAATTAAAGATGCTTTAAGCACTCGTGAAGCCGAACCCAAAAAACGCAACCAAACGGAAATCCGTTCGGCCTTTGCTAAATTTGTAGTTGGCCAAATTTCAGAATCTGAAGCTCGTTCCCTAGGAATTGAAGCGGGTAATGGTTCGGTAACTGTACCAGAAGTTATCGCTAGTGAAATCATCACTTATGCGCAAGAAGAAAATCTATTGCGTAAATATGGAACAGTAGTACGTGCATCAGGTGATGTCAAGTATCCCGTGCTCGTTGCTAAAGCAGAAGCTAATGTCAACAAAAAAGAACGAACTTCGGAAACTTCGGAAACATCAATTGAATTTGATGAAATTTTACTTGATCCAGCTGAATTTGATGCCCTAGCAACAGTTACCAAAAAATTATTAGCAATGTCAGGTGCACCGATTGAAAATATTGTCATTGATGAGCTTAAAAAAGCTTATGTCCGAAAAGAAACAAATTACATGTTCAACGGAGACGATACTAACAATTTAAATCCAGGTGCCTTGGCTAAAAAAGCGGTGGCGTTTACGCCGACAGTCGCGGTAGATGTTACTGCGACAGATGCTGGTCAAAAAGTATATGATGCTTTAATCGAAATGAAAAACACACCAGTTACAGAAGTCATGAAAAAAGGACGTTGGATCATTAACCGTGCTGCATTGACGATGGTTGAAAAAATGAAAACATCAGATGGATTTCCATTACTCAGACCTATGTCACAAGCAGAAGGTGGTATCGGCAATCTACTCGTAGGTTATCCGATGGATTTTACTGATGCGGCTGATAAAAAAGGCGATTCAGATGTACCGGTACTTTATTTTGGTGATTATAGCAGTTTCCATATCCAAGATGTTATTGGAGCATTGGAAATTCAAAAATTGGTGGAAAAATATGCAGGAACTAATCGAGTTGGCTTCCAAATTTACAACCTACTTGATGGTCAATTAATTTATTCGCCGTTTGCACCAACTGTTTACAAATTTGAAATTGTTGCAGTAGGAGGCGCTTAAGTATGGAGGATGTGGAAGGTTTAGTAGCAAAATTAAAATCACACATCCATTTTGAAGATGGCATGGATGATGATTTGTTATCTTTTTACATTGAAAATGCGCAGAGCTATGTGGAAAAGGCTACTGGAAAACAAGCAGAGTATCTAGTAATCATGGTTGCCGGAATAATGTACGAATATCGAGTTTCAGAGAAAGAGTTATCAGAGGCATTAGATGCGATGACCCCTTTTTTCGTGCAGGAGGCATTTTTGTATGAAGAAACAGGCGAATAATTTGCGTTGGAAAGCAGATTTGATGAACATTTCATCATCACTCGATAATCATGATCGTCCGATTATAGCACGAGTAAAAAAAAGAGATATTTTTTATCAAGACATTGGGACGACAGCACAAGAGAAGTATCTTTCTATGCAAGCAAAGACAGATGTTGTCCGTCGTATCAAAGTTAGATGGGACGACACAATTACTGAAAAACACAATGGTATCAGAATCAGCGATGTTGACTACAATATCACTAGAATTTATACCAATTCAGATAAAAGAGAAATGGAGTTGAGTCTTTCATATGTCGATTAACCTTGAACAACTGAGAGAAATTTTGAAATCGGTAAATGTTAAGACATATAGGGGGAATGCGCCGCCAGGCGATTCTTATCCTTATATTGTTTATTCAAACATTTCCATGGGCAAAAAAGTCGCGTCTGGAAAAACAATCAAACTGATGCCATTGTACCAAGTTTCTTTGTTTACAACAGGTACAGAATTGGATTTATTGCCATTAGAAAACGCATTGTCAAAAGTACCACACACAGATTTCGTGGGTATACAAGGAGATGAAAACGATGATAAAATCACAAACTTTTTCACTCAGATTAGGGTGGTAGAAAATGTCATCTAATAAAAACGGTTTTCAGGAAATGGCTGTTTATACGTCAAATCTAGCAAAAGTTGATGCTGAAAAAATCTCAAAGGAATCACTGATTGAAGCAGCAAATTTTTTTGTAGAGAAATTATTACCCAACATACCAAAATCACTAATGAATAAAAAACATATGAAGGATCATGTAAAAATAGAAATAGATGACGACAAAGTTACAGTCTATTTTGAAAGTACATCTTTTTATTGGCGTTTTTTAGAAAATGGTACTAACAAGATTGAAGCAAAACATTTTGTTGAGGGAACATGGCAACAGCAAAAAACAAATATTGAGGATATAATGACTCAAAAACTATTAAAGAGATTGAAAGGAAACTAAAATGGGAAATACTGATGTGTTTTATTTTGAGGGGTTAGATGATGTTCTTTTTGCAATGATGACGGTAAAAGAAACAGTATCAACCGCTCCACAATATAGTGAAATTGTTCGATTACCTATTGCAACTAAACTTAAAATTAAAGGTAATGGCTCAGAACTTGAGAAATGGGCTTCAAGTAAAATGTTTCGTCGAGTATCCCGCGAAACAAAACATGAAATCGGATTGGATCATGTAGGTATTCCAATTGAAGTGATGGACGAATTGAAAGGGATCATTGCTGCAAGTGGTGTTACTTTTGGAAAAAACAATGCGCGTGAGTTGCCTTACTTTGCATTCGGATTTATTGGCAATATCGAAGGTGGCGGTAAAAAGGCAGTATGGTATCCAAAAACTCAACTTTCAATCGTAATTGATGAAGAGTATGCTACAGCAGAAGATGAAACTAAAATTGACGATGTAACTGCTAATTTAGTAGCTACTGGGTTAATCAATAATGGGGTTATCCACTCTAGTTTCGATTCTAATCGTGATAGCGCAACTGGTATCCCTTTTGAAAAATTCATTGAGGCTCCTATTTTCGACGAAACACAATGGGCAGAGATTGTCGCGACTCAAGCAACAGGAGGAGGCGAATAATGGCAAGACTAGCAGATTATGGCATTGAACTTGACAAGCTGTCAAATCGTGCAACCGTGAATATTGATGGTCATGATTTTCCAGTCGTTTTATCACACGAAGCTATTGAGTATATCGGAATCGTTTACGGAGACGACTATCAGCAGTTTGAAAATGACTTAAATGACTTTTTAAATAGATCAAATGGTCAGCTGACTGTATCTAAGATTAAATCTAGCGACTGGAAAATAATTAAAGCGCTTGTCTATGGCATGCTTGCAGCAGGTGGACTTGAAGAAAGCCCAAGCGATATTTTTGCTTGGCTTGGTTTTAGAAATGAAACAGTTGAAGTTTTCACAGCATGTATGGAAATATTTTCAAGGAACACTTTCCAGGTGGACGATGTAAAAAAATCGAAGAAGCCACAAGATTTTCAAAAAGCAAAGCGAAAAAACAACAATCGAAATCACAAAAAAAATCCCAAGAATTAGGAGTTCCTTGGGATTTTTACTTATATGTTGCAATCACTTTGCTTGGGTGGGATTTTAATTTCTTTTTAAAATCCACACCTAACTTGTGGCTTAAAAGCTATATTCAATGGCTAGAGTCAAACACAGAATTTGAAACGACAGAGTCCATTACACTTGATAAATCGCCGTTTTGGTAGAAAGGAGTATAAATGGTAAAAACAAAAGAGTCCGATGTTGTGCTAAATTTTAAAATGGACGGCCAAATCCAATATGCTCAGACTATCAAAGAAATAAATCAAGTAATGAATACGGCAGCGTCAGAGTACAAAAACCACGTTGCTGCTATGGGAAATGATGCAACAGCGACAGAAAAGCTAACAGCTGTCAAGAAAAAGCTAGAGATTCAACTTGAAGGTGCTGAGAAGCGCTCACAAATGTTGCGCGATGAGTATGAAAAGTCAGTGAAGGAGACTGGGGCATACTCAGAACAATCTAAAAAGTTATATAAGCAGTTACAAGATTCTGAAACTGGTGAGAATAAGCTCAGAAATGCACTGGAACAGACAAATGATGCTCTGAAAGAACAAGGAAATATCTCTGTTGAAACTGCAAAAAAAATTCAGAAAGTTGAAGAGTATGGTGATAAAGTAACAGGAATTGGCAAGAAAATTTCAGTAGGAGTGACAGCGCCTATTATCGCTGCTGGTGCAGCAGGTTTATCAGCTTTTAGCGAAGTGGATGAGGCATTAGACACAATTACAACAAAAACAGGTGCTACCGGAGAAAAGGCTGATAAATTAGCTAAGTCTTTTGAAAATGTTGGCTCTAATACACACTTGCCTTTGCAAACAGTTGGTGAAGCTATTGGTGAAGTCAACACACAATTTGGTTTTATGGATAAACAACTTGAAGATTCAACAAATTATCTTTTACAATTTGCAGAAATCAACGATACAGATGTATCTCAATCAGCAATATCTTCACGACAAGTAATTGAAGCTTATGGTCTTAAATATACTGACTTGAATAGTATTCTTGATGTGACTACAAAAACAGCACAGGATACAGGACAATCCGTAGATGATTTGATGAAAAAAACAATTGACGGTGCGCCACAAATTAAGCAGCTTGGTCTAAGTTTCGGCGAAGGTATTACACTAATGGGAAAATTCGAGCAGTCGGGAGTAGATTCTGCAGCTGCTCTCAGTAGTTTATCAAAAGCAACAGTTGCTTACTCAAAAGATGGTAAAACACTAAGTCAAGGATTGGGAGAATTACAAAGCAAAATAAAAAATGCCAATTCAGAGACAGAAGCGATTAATGCAGCAGCTGAAATATTCGGAACAAAAGGTGGACCAAGAATGGCTGATGCTATTCGAAGAGGAGCTTTAGATTTAGGAGATTTAGCCAAAGCAGCAGAAAGTAGTGGTGGAACAGTTGGAAAAACATTTGATGCAACATTAGACCCAATAGATAAATCAAAACAAGCAATGAACAATGCAAAGATAGCTTTATCTAAAGTAGGCGAGCAAGTGCAAATTGCACTGCTTCCAACTTTTGAAAGTGCAATTGAACTATTAAAAAGATTTAAAGATTGGTTTTCTTCATTATCTCCTGAAACACAACAGATGATCATCAAAATAGCTTTGATTGCTGCAGCGATTGGACCATTACTTGTAATTTTAGGTACTTTGATGGGATCAATCACGAAAATTGTTAATGGTATTAAAGCAGTTCAATCAGTTTTTGGGGCTATCTCAGCCATGATGGCTGCTAACCCATTTGTATTGATAATTGCAGCGGTAGCATTGCTTGTGATTGCGTTTGTACTAGCTTATCAAAAAATAGAATGGTTTAGAAATGGTGTCAATGCTTTTGTTGGAGGTGTTAAGGATGTCTTTGTTCAAGGATTTAATTTTATCTCTGGTTTCTTAGGTAGTGTTTTTGGAGGTATTGAGCAAAATTTAAATAATTTCATCAATGCAGGGCAACGCATATTCAATGGTTTCGTAGACTTCATTACGGGAGTGTTCACAGGAAATTGGAAACAAGCTTGGGACGGAATTGTGAATATTTTCGGTGGAATTTTTGATGGTATTGTTGCATTTGCTAAAGCGCCGCTTAATCTACTAATCGGTTTAATAAATGGGGTGATTGGTGGACTTAATAATATTAAGTTGCCCAAGTGGGTACCAGGTATTGGTGGTAAAGGCATCAATATTGGTAAAATTCCATATCTAGCCACTGGTGGTCATCTAATCAATGGTCAAGCAATTGTTGGAGAAGCAGGACCAGAACTTCTAACAGCTAAAAACGGAAAGACGACAGTTACACCTTTATCCGATGAAGAAAAGCGCCAAGGCATCGGCGGAAAAGTTCAAGGTGGTGTAACAGTTGAACAACATAATCATTTTGGACGAGTAGATGCTAACAACCCAAGTGAATTAGCCAAAATTAATCGTCAACTAAAACAAGCATCTGTTCAAGCAATAATAGCGAAAGGCGGTATACCAATTTGACAGATTTTATATCAAGTGACAAACCAAATTTCATTTTCAATAATGTAAATGCTCTAACTGACATGGGTTGTATTATTGAAAAAGAATTACCTGATATCAATGCACAGCCAAATGTAGAAGAAATTACAGTATTAGGCAGAAGTGGATCGTTATTAGAATGGTATGGCGATTACAAACCATATGATTTAAATGTCGGAGCGGTCACAATTCCATATGAAAATTTGGAGGAAGTAAAGAAATGGCTTTCTGGTAGTGGTAAACTTATCACTCATAATGATGTTGATAAAGTAATTGATGCAACTGTTTCATTTTCAAATTCTACAACTTTCGAGAATGAATGGGGTATTTTTTATACGTTTGACTTAACTTTTAGATGTCAACCATTGAAAAGAAAAATTAATGAGCAGCCTATCAAACTGAATTCAAAAAACATGTTGTTTAATCCAGGTACAGAACGATCTTTTCCAATTTTAGAAGTAGATACTATCGGTGGCAGTTTGGAAATCAATTGCAATGATGTCATTCTGACAATACCTAGCATGTTTGAGGGTGCTGTAAAAATAGACTGTGAAAAGGGTCTTGTTATCCAGAATAACAGACAGTTGATGACAGTTGGAGAATGGCCAGAAATAATTCCTGGTGAAAATAATGTATCAATAACTGGAATTTATTCAGAGGCAAAAATATTTATGAGGAGCGCGTGGACGTGATAAAGAAAATTTACTTATACGAAAAAATGCCTGATAACATTGAAGAAAATGGTATGCCAATAAACGATTGGCGTGATTTGCCAGAAATTACACGTATTGTAAATAGTACTTTTTCTTTCTATGGAAATTATCAACTGAAGGGATTTAACGCTAAGAAAATTAAGCGAAAAATGTTTATCAAGGCTTTCACTGAAAATGGCTCGTATCAATATTTTAGAATAAAAACGGCAAAGAAAAATTTGAATGGGATTGCTATAATCGCAACTCATATTGGATATGAGGCAAATCGTAATTTCATCAAATCAGCTTATGTCGATAATGGCAACGGCAAACAGATCATGAGCAAATTAAAAGATAGCCTAGCATTTGATCAAAATTTCAAATACGAGTCAGATGTGGCTACATACCATAAATTTACAGCTAAACAAGTAAATCCAATTGAGGCAATCATTGGCAGCAATGGTGGAAACCAAAATTTAGCAGGCGTTTGCGATGCTGAGCTTGATATGGATAATTACACATTAACTCTTAAAGAAAGAATTGGTGATGATAATGGATTTAGGATTGACCTTGGGAAAAACTTGGCATCAATTGATGAAACCGTCGATGATTCAGGAGTAGTTAATCGCTTGTTTTTGGTTGGCGGTGTACCAGATGAAACTAATTATGATGCTGATCAAGAACCAGTTACATTTGCATATCTTAGCGTTGCAGGTATTGATGAGGATAATGTACAAATCGGAAAACGTGAAAATGGAGAATGTAAAACCATAGAGGACCTAAAAAAATGGGGACAATCTCTGTTTGACAATGACCGAATACACGAACCAAAAGTAACACATGAAGTTGATATGGTGATGCTCGAAAATACTGTCGAGTATAGAACACTATATGAAAATATGGTGTCTTTAAAATTTGGGGATACTGCTTATATCTCACTTAAAACTTTAGATATTGAAGTAAAAGAGCGAATGATTGAGTACGTTTGGTATCCTACAATATGCAAATATAAGTCAATTGTTTTGGGAAATGATTTGAGCATGTATACTTCAAGTATTGAAACACAGGTAACAAATGTCAGAAAAAATCTTGAAACTAAATCTGATGAACTGATCAATGCGGTTATCAATGCCACAAACTGGATCACAGGTAGCAAAGGTGGTTATGTCCTAATGAGGCCTAAAAATGCGCCGTCTGAAATACTAATCATGGATAAACCAGATGCAAACGAAGCCAAAAAAGTTTGGCGCTGGAATTTAGGAGGTCTAGGTTATTCAAAAGATGGTGTAAATGGACCTTATGGGACAGCGATTACACAAGATGGCGCGATTGTAGCTGATTTTATAACAGCAGGTACACTGCAAGGAATTAAAATAAGGGCGGATGATAATCAATTTGTAATCCAATTATATAATGGTAAGTTAAAGTTTCTGAAGAAAAATGGTAATTCTGAAATAGAAATGGTGGCTTTTGCTCCGACTTATACTGATGAGGGTTTACAAGGTATCAACCTAATTCAAAATCCGGGATATTCTCTTGCTTTGTCGTCTAAAAATACTGATGGTAGTTATCTGAATGTTTTAGAAATTCCAAAAGATAGTACTGCGATTGATAGGAAGCTTAAACTTTTTGGAAAAATAAATATAGAGGGTAATCTATATGTCAATGGTACTGAAATCACAGGTAACTCTGGTGGCTCAGGAGAGATACCAATTGAGTTGACGACAGAGAAAGAGAAGAATGCATGGGCGATATGGAGCTACTTTAAATCTCTGGGATATTCTGAACAATCAATTGCAGGCATGTTAGGTAACATAGATGCTGAGTCAGGTATTATGCCAGACACAGAACAACTCTATGGACCGGCCTATGGTTTAGTTCAATGGGATGGATCAGCTTATCCTTTGGTAGGTAACCCAGAACCAAATGGCCGATTATACGTCCAAAATCTGTTAAGAGCAGCTGAAATTAGTGGTGATTATCGAAATATCACGACACAAGTCAAACTTATTGAATGGTGTATGTATAATGGTCAATGGATTGGTGCTGTAAGTCCATTCAGCATTGATGGTTTCAAGGCTGAAACAGATATCAATAATGCCACTTACGCGTTCCTGAAAAACTTTGAGCGTGCGGGAGTTGAAGCATTAGCAAACAGAGAAACTCAAGCAAACTATTGGTACAATCGACTTCACGGACTTAATCCTAGCGATGGAACTTGGCGGAATCCAGTTCGTAGCCAATACGCCATTACTCAGGAATGGGACCAAGAAGGTTGGGGAACACCAGGTCAAATACACGGTGGTATAGATATAGCATCTATACCATCAGGTAGTACACCACCGATATATTCAGCGAGATCAGGAACTGTCACGACAGTAACATTTGATTCTACGGGTGGTAATTATGTCATTGTACAGCACGATGATGGATATTGGACTTATTATGGACATTTAGGATCAGTAAGCGTTTCTGTAGGTGATGTTGTGACGACTGATACAGTGTTAGGCATAATGGGTGAAACTGGATTAGCAACTGGTGTACATTTACATTTTGAAGTTTGGAAAGATGCGCAATGGCAACGTATCAATCCGCGAGATGTGATAAATTTTTGAAAGGGAAAAAATGACTGAATACAACTTGATATTAAGCACAACAGAACCGAATAACGAAGTTGGACTTTTAAAGTTTAGACAAGGAGATATAAAGTCACAGATTTTAAATGTCACAATAACAGAAAATGGAAAACTTTTTAAATTTGATGGCCTATCTGTCTTTTTTAATGCGGTATTGCCGAATGGAACAGTTGTAAGAGATAAAGTTCAAACTGTTGATTATGATAACTCTAAAATAACTTATCAAATTATTGATAGTTTTTTACAAGAAGTTTCAACTATATCCGCTTGGTTTTCATTTGAGAATGGAACAAAAGTAGTAGTAGATAGCACTAAAAATTTTAGATACTTAGTTGTATCTGGTTGGCAATCTTGTATTATTCAAGGTAATTATATCTATGAACTGTCTGAGATTCAGCGTGAAATAGAAGAAATTATTGGAAATAAAGATTTCAGCACCGTAATTAATAAAATAGATTATTTAGAAACTGGAATTGCATTTTTAGATAATACAAAAACATCAAAAGATGAATTTGAAGCTAAGACATCTTTATTGGATAACATAAAAATATCAAAAGATGAGTTTGAGGCTAAAACTAGCGTGCAAGATAGTAAGATTCAGACACTTATGAGCAATGGTCCAAAAGGGGTATACGCTACTCTATCTAATCTAGTGACAGCGTTACCGTCAGGTGATACAGGGATATACATAACATCAGATGATGGACACTGGCGCTATTGGAATGGATCATGGGTTGACGGAGGTATATATCAATCTAATATGCCATCTCCAAACGGTAGTGTGGCTTTTGTCTATGGGAACACGACGGAAGGCATGATTTGGGACCTAACTGAAAAAACATTATACTGGACTGATGATCAGTTCATCAACTATCAAACTACAGGATGTGCCATCCCCCCTGATACTCTAGCAATTACAAGTCCACAATTTATTGTTTTCGATACAGTGGATAAAAAAATTAAAGCAGTGGGCGACAGCTATTTAGATGGGATATCTAACACCAGAATATTACTATGCTATCTAAATCCATATCATCTTGAGGTATGTTTTAATGCAGCAATTGGTAGGTTAATAGTAGATGATGGTGTGAATAAGCGTGATTTAAACGAATTGATTAACTATTCTACAAAAATTCCAAAATATAAATTTACAGCAATTGTTTATGGTGCAAGCATAATTGGTGAAATGAATTGGGATAGAAGCAATGAAAAACTAAGTTGGAGCAATTGCTATGTCATGATTGGCAATAGAGCATGGTCAGTTTCATCTGGGGAAGTAGCCGTTACCAATGAAAGAGTAGTTGTTTTTGATACGAACCTAGAAACATTTGTAAATATAGGACAACATTACTTATTAATGAATGAGAATCAAGCATTTGTATGTTCTCTTTTGACAAACTTAGAGCAAATAGTAACCTGCTCAATTTCAAAATTTAGCATTGATGATACACCGTACATTAACGGTTTGGCAATACCAAGTGTCTCTGGTAGAAGATATGCATGTTTTGGAGATAGCATAACATCTGATCAAGTATCTGGTATAGGGACGCTTGTAGCTAACTATTTAAATTTATCAATAGTTGGCAACTTTGCGACTGGATATGCAACATGTTCTGATTGGCATAGTGACAGTATTAATACAACTACTGTAACACTTTCAGAGCCACAGAACACAAATACAAATGATAATGTCCTATCAAATCAGGTTAGGAGGATGTTGCAGCATACAACAGAAACAGATCAGCAGATCATATGGTCACATCCAAAAGATGGTGAGTTTAGCCTATCAACAGAATTGGGTGTTGGGTTAGGCCATGTAACTGATTTGCCGGATATAATTTATATAGCAGTTGGAACGAATGATGGCAACAACACTGAAAATGCTGTCATGGATGATACTGATATAGTATTTTCACAAAGCTACTCACAATTAACAAGAAACAGTATAGCATCGTCTCTGAGATGGGCAGTAGAGACACTGAGAAGTGCTTACCCAAAAGCAAAAATACTGGTAGCGTCTCCACTTCAAACGGATTCTGAATTTTCTTGGATGAGTTTTTCAGAAGAAAAGAAAAAGAGAGACATCATAGATAAAGTATGTCAATTCTGCGCCGTTCATTTCATTGACTCCTTTAGCAAATCAGGTTTTTCGTCGATGATGGCAAATATTTTATCAGTTGATGGCATCCATCCTAACGAAGAAGGAAAGAACCTGATAAAAAACTATGTAGCAAATGAAATAGAAAATATTTCAAAAATTAGATAAGAAAGAGGACAAATGGATAAATATTTTAATACAGTCTCAATGCTGTTTGGATTAGTCGGCGGTGTAATTACAGGAATATTGGGTGGCTGGGACGTGCTGACACACGCAATTGTTGTATTGGTTTTAGTCGACTACATGACAGGAATCGGAAAGGCGTTTGTCAATAAAGAAGTATCAAGTGCAATTGGTTTCAAAGGAATATTTAAAAAAATATTGATTTTCGTTGTAATTGCAGTATCTGTAGAGATGCAGAAAATTATTGGAGATGGCATCCCGTTGCGTGAAATCGTCATCATGTTCTATATTGCAAATGAGGGGATTTCCTTGCTAGAAAATGTGAGTGAATTCATTCCAATGCCACAAAAAATGAAAGATATTTTCATTCAGATACGCGATAAAGAAGGTGACAAATGAAAAAACTTAAAAAAACGGTAGCAGCTCTTGCAATTATTGCAGGGCTTTTTAATTACTCAACAGCTTTGGCTGCAGTTGGAGACCAAGGCGTTGACTGGGCAGTCTATCAAGGGAATCAAGGTAAGTTCGGATACGCCCATGACAAGTTCTCCATCTCCCAAATCGGAGGATATAATGGATCAAGCATCTACTGGCAGTCAACCTATGCCTCGCAGGTTCAGTCATCAATTGCGCAGGGTAAACGTGCCCACACTTATATTTGGTATCAAAGTGTGGCTAATAAAATTTTGGCCAAGAATATCCTTGACACCATGCTTGCCCAAGTTCAAACACCTAAAGGGTCAATTGTAGCGCTTGACGTTGAGGATGGCGTGGCTAATACTGATGTGATTCTATGGTCTCTGCAGTATATCAAAGACCGTGGCTATACACCTATTTTATATGGTTACAAGGATTTTCTGGTCAAAAACCTTGACCTCAGTCGGATTTCTAGCAAGTTTGGTCTATGGATGGCACAATATCCAGATTATAACGTGACATCAACACCAAACTACAATTACTTCCCATCATGGGATAACATTAAAATTTTCCAATTCACGTCAACTTATATTTCAGGAGGCCTTGATGGTAACGTTGACTTGTCAGGTGTGACAGATAGTGGTTATAAGAATGGCAATCCAAGTAAGCCCAATACTGAAACACCAGCGATTGAAGCAGGTAAAGAAGCGGACAAGGTCAAAGGTAGCGCTAAAGAGGTCGGCATGACCGTCAAGGTTAATTTCAGCGCTCAAACCTATGCGACTGGTGAAGCTATTCCTGACTGGGTAAAAGGCGCATCGCATAAGATTATTGAAAAATCAGGCGATAAAGTGTTGCTTGACGGTATCATGAGCTGGTTGAGTGTGTATGATGTTGAGACGTTAGATGCATCTATTAGCGCATCAATTGTGAATAGTGGTCAAACACATGTCGTACAAAATGGTGAAACGCTTAGCGACATTGCTGTGAAGTATGGTACTACATGGCCAGAATTGGCGCATATTAACGGTTTAAGCAATCCTGATATGATTTACTCAGGACAAACTTTAAACGTTACTGGCAGTCAATCAGAGGCTACAACTGGCTATTGTGTTGTCGAGTATGGTGACACTTTAAGCAGTATTGCAGCACAATTTGGCACGACTGTAGCACGGTTGATTTCAGTTAATGAGATTAGTAATCCTAATTTGATTTATGCCGGTCAAGTTTTGAATTTTTGAATATTATAGTAAAAAAGTCTTGTAGATATTGTATTTACAAGGCTTTTTTTGTATTATTAATATAATTGGTGTAGTTAAACAAGAATGCTATCAATGGGTTATCATACGTATGAATTTTTGAGAAAAAGGAGAAATGATCCTAGATGGCGGGATTCGTATCTATCTTCCTTAATTTAAAGAGTAATAGGGGGTGTATTTATATTACTTGTGTACAGATATGATATCGATGTGATGAGTTATATAAATCGGATGATGCAAAAGATAGATGGATTTATCCGAAATTTTAAATAAGGGATAACTAACTAGGTAAAAAGTGATGAAAAAATATTTTGTATTTAAACTAAATTTGGGGCCAGATATAATTGACACCTATAATGATATGGAACAGCTGAAAATAGTTGTTATTCCCAATAATTTGAAACAAATTTTTCAACATACTGAGTTGTCAAACTCATTGAAGCTGACCTCTGAAGTTGAATATAAGGATTTTAGGAAGTCTGAATTATTTGATACTTTCAATACTCTTTCCGATCAACATGAAGAAGAATATTTAAAGATTGTCAGTGAATTTAAGGAAACTGGCGGTTTTGGCTATACGGCTGATTATCAGAAGATGAATACTGAATTTGGTTTACTTCTGAATAAAATTTATAAGGAATTCCCATATTTAAAAGAAGTCAGTGAAACTCGGGATGATGATTTAACTCATGATTTGGAATTCAAAGTCGGTACTGGTAGAAAATACGTGGAGAGTAATAGAAAAATAAAAAAATACCTTAGAGACAATATTCAAGAACAACAGTCAAGGAATTTTAATTTTTATTATGAATCAACTACAGAATATATTTATATTAACAGCGCACATAAAGATGCAATTAATTTAGCAAATATAATTCAAGAAGAAATAAATACTAACAGAGGTAAAAATGAAATTGGTGAAGTATCAATTAACCCTATCAGTGAAAAAGTAGAAGTTATAATTAAACAGAAATCTGCAATTAAAGAAGTATCATTTCATTATGTTTATCCAAATGGTAAAAAAGATGTTAATAATAGAAATGAGGCAATCAAAAAACTTAAAGCAGAGAAGGAGAGAGTGACATATTTAACTAATTCAAAGAATGGCTTTTCACCAGATGATATTCAGGATATTGCAGAAGAAAAAAGTAAAAAGGGCTATCTTTCAGACGTTTTGCATAAAGGTCGCAGCATCATTAATTGGATACAAAAGGAAGTGTTAAAGGAGTTTGAATAATGAAAGAAAGAAACTTAGAGATAGGAATATTTCGAATTCTTTATTTTTCAAAAAATGCCACATACTTAAGATGGTATAACTTATTGTTATCATTCATAATGTTAATTTTTTTATCAATATCAATTTTAAATAAAAATTTTTCTATTAAAATAAACGTTTCTCCTTTTGCTACAGTAGCGATTACTGGTTTATCATTTACATTAGCATTGTTGATTGCGACTACAACAAATGTATTTGAAAAAGATGAGTTACTAGATATTGTAGAAGTTGATGAAAATGAATTTTACATACTAATAGGTCCTTATGTATATACTGCTTTAATTTGGCTATTTTTAGGATTAATTACAACAATTAAATTTATTAATATACTCAATTCTGTATGTTTATTAAATCAGATACTTGACATAGTTATAGTCTTCTTATTTACTATGGGATTATGTAATTTATTTGATCTTATTATAACTAATATTCAAGACTTAATAAAGAAAATTGAGCGGGATATAAATGATAGGAATCAGTAGATTTAAAATGAAGTATTTTAATTATTAAATACTGGAATTGCTGACTTAAAAAATTTGAATAAACTAGATCATTTGGTGTGACAATTTTGGGTCATAAAAAATATAAACCATTTCTTTACATTATGATATAATACGAAAGATTGCGGTAGATGTTTGAGGACACTGCATAGAGGCTACTGATTCGTCAGGGGCTTTTTTGTTTGCAAAAAAAGGTTAAAATTTGACCAAAACAAAAAAATATACTATGATAGTGTTAGTTAAAAAAACTAACACTATCTATGAAAGAGGTGTCTGTATGATTGAGATTGACCCTTTAATTGATTATTCTAAAGAACAACGCAGGGCGATTGCTTTTATTGACATGAAGTCTTTCTATGCAAGCGTTGAATGCGTTGAAATGGGGCTAAACCCTTTAACAACATCACTCTGTGTCATGAGTGGCGGTGACAACTCCGCAGGGCTGATATTAGCAAGTTCTCCCACTTTTAAAAAGGTTTTTGGCAAAAATAACGTTGGCAGAAGTAAAGACTTACCTTTCAATCTTCATAATCGTAAGTTTAATTATTCAAATTATTATCGGACTGCTCCACGTGATTGGTTAAACAATGTATCACCACCTTCAAAAAGTGATGTAGCATTTATAGAATCTTGGGCAAAACGGACTGAAATTGTTCCGCCAAGAATGTCTAAATACATTGAAAAGAATATAGAGATACAACATGTCATTCAAAATTTTGCTTCTCCTGAGGATATATTTTGGTATTCGATTGATGAGGGTTTTGTGGACTTGACAAGCTCCCTGAATTATTTTTATAACAAGTCTTTACCTGTTGAAGTAAAGCTCGACAAATTATCAAGAGAAATTCAAGTAGCTATACTCAAACAGACTGGCATTTATTCTACCGTCGGTATGAGCATTGGCAATCCATTACTTGCAAAACTCGCACTTGATAATGAAGCTAAGCATAATGAGAATATGCGTGCGCTATGGACTTACGAAAATATTCCAGATAAGGTATGGAAAATAAAGTCACTAACTGACTTTTGGGGAATCAATACTAGAACCGAAAAGAGATTGAATAAACTAGGTATTAAGTCAGTCTATGAACTCGCACATTGTAGCCCTGCATTGTTAAAAAAAGAGTTTGGGGTAATGGGTGTTCAGTTGTTCTTTCATGCTAATGGTATTGATGAG